>Ga0315274_10017395_pt1 | contig 10143 bp, 8 predicted proteins | sample YL17G02_20_MG_FD_203700 | JGI IMG/M metagenome (GOLD analysis project Ga0315274, IMG submission 203700) | Sediment microbial communities from Yellowstone Lake, YNP, Wyoming, USA - YL17G02_20 | ecosystem: Environmental > Aquatic > Freshwater > Lake > Sediment | place: USA: Wyoming | collected... | reverse complement strand
GGGTATCGGAACCGCGGGAGTGCCCGGCGGTTCACTGCCGGTGATTGTTCTGGTGTTGCAATCGGTGGGGGTGCCCGGGGAAGCCATCGGCGTGATTTTCGGCGTGGATCGCATCCTTGATATGTCTCGAACCGTTCTGAACGTCACCGGCGACATCACCATAGCAATGTTCGTCGCCAAGACGGAAGGACATAATATCAAACTGGATGACGCAGCCCCTGCGGCATCCTGAGTGGCGTAGCGTCAAAGGTCTCTCTTGAGACTTGAGAAAGCTGTCAAAACAGCACTATTGATACTGGCAGATAAGCCCGAAGTTTCGGGAAGCCGTCAGAGAGAAGATTTGATTTAATGCAACAAGCATCGGAGCGCCAATGAGACGACTAACATTGAACATCATCAGCCTCTTGCTGGCGGGAAGCGCCGGCGCCGCTACATTGGAATGGTGGGGGCTGGTGTCATTTAGACAGCGGTATGAAGAATCCCGCGAATACATTGACTTCACCATTTCGGATACGACCAAATGGGGGAAGGTGCGGTTCACGGACAACAACAACCGGACGCGGCTGGGCTACCAGATCGGCTTCAAGACTGACATCCGCGACAACCTGACAGCCGGTTTAACCCTCCGTTCAGGGTTGCTCCCCGGGGTAATTGGATCGGTGATGTGGCAGGATATTAATGACCGCACCGGGCTGATGCCTGGACTTCAGGAGGCGTATCTGGACTGGAAGACGCCTTACGCGGAATTCTTCGCGGGGAAGTATCCGCAGAGCGGGACGGCGATGTGGGATCTTTATGCCGCGCCGATGGGAATTGACGCCGAGCGTCAGGACAATCCGACCGACGGTATTTTTAATGACCGCCTTGCGGCGCTTTCCGGGGCGCGAGTGCTGGTGCCCGCTGGAGCCTTGACACTACGGGGGACGTATCACACCGATTTCGTCGGCGGCAAGCAACGGCACTGGGAGGAAAGTTCGCTGGAGGATCAGATAACGCCGCAATTGGATCAGAAAGTCTTCCTGTTGGGCGGCGCTATTGACATCAGCGCGCTGGCCGGAGAGCGTCTGCCGGGAGCGCTGTCGGGTTTGAAACTGACGCTGGACGGCGACTATGGACTGGCGTATCGCGTGGGCTATTTCCAGCGTGCGGGTGACGACTCCCTCTATGCCGATGAGAATCTGTGGGGGTTGAATCTCAATGTGGGACTTCCGCATGTTGATTTGACAGCGGGTTACGGCTACAACTGGCGGGACAGCGTGTTCAAGTCGGATTTTCTGGACATGACGTTGGCGGGGGAGGTTGCCGGATTTCGGATCACCGGGCGTTGGCAGCACAACAAGCAGGAACACGAATTCGGCATCTACAAGGGGCACGAGGCACTGCGCAGCGCTTACCATATCTATCTCAACAAGACGGTCTGGAACCTTGACTTGCAACCGCGTTATATCTATTTCGTTACCGAGGTTGACGACCGGAAGACCAAGAGCACTGAAAGGATGGAGTTGACGGCGACGGTGAGGTTCTGAGTGCGTCATCCTGCAGGCCGGCGCCTTCACCGGTCTGGTGCTTGTAATCCCACTTCGCGTAATGACTGACAAGAGTGAGTTCTTTGATTTATTCACGAAAGACGCAAAATTTGTCGCTCCCGCGAAAGCGGGAGCCCAGATAAGACCTTGATTTTACAGACTTCTCTGGATTCCCACTTTCGTGGGAATGACAATTTTAGGGCGTGAGTATGAATAAATCAAAGAACTCAAGAGTGTCCGACCTGCTATTTGGGGGAATCGTCTTTGGGGCAATGTTCGCAAAATTTTGGTAAAGAGCCGTTAAGCTCTTGCTTTGCCGAAAATTTGCATTATATTAAGCGTTCTGAAACCATAACTCCCTCTTTGCAATTATCATTAAGAGAGTTAAAATAGGACTTGGGCATTCGGCCCGGGTTTGCCCCAGTCCTTCAACCCTATAGTGTACCGGGAAAGGAAAGCGACAATGAAAAAGGTATCTGCTATTGCTCTCTGCGCTCTAACCCTTCTGGCTCTTTCAAGCTGCAGCAAACCGCCGGAAATGGAGATGACGGCAGCGAACACCAGCATTGAATCAGCCAAAGGTGCCGAGGCTGAACAATACGCGCCGTCCGCATTCAACACCGCCAGAGACACCCTGAACGCCGCAATGGCAGCCAAGACCGAGCAGGACGCCAAGTTCGCCTTGTTCCGGAGCTACAAGGAGTCTCAGCGCCTGTTCGTGAAGGCTGACGAACTGGCGAAGAAAGCCGGAGCCAACGCTGCCGCCGAGAAGGAGCGCGTGAAGCAGGAAGTAACCGCGAAACTGGCTGAAGTCCAGCAGTTCATCACCGACACCGAGATGGCTCTTAAGAAAGCCCCGGTCGGCAAGGGCAACAAGGCTGAAATTGAATTGATGAAGAACGATTTCGCAGCCGCCCAAGGCGCCTTCGGTGAGGCTCAAAACGACTTCAACGCCGGCAAGTATCTCGGCGCCCGCGCCAAGGTGGACGTGGTAAAAAACCGCGTTCAGGCGATCGCCGACGAGCTCACCAAGGCTGCTGAAGCTCGCAAAGGCAAGAAGAGATAGTCTTCCCACCCGGAAAGACGCTTCTCTCAGTTATAGCACGACGAGGGAGTCCTCCGACTTGGAGGACTCCCTTTCCTATATGGAGTTGTCCTGAATTCAACCTGCCGCGGCTGACTGCGGGATAGTTGAGACTGCAGTCAACTTTACATAGTTGATAGCGCGGAGTGCCCCTGCACCTTGCGAACGAATAACGGAGCTCTGACTCCTCTTACCAGGTTAACCGTCACCATCGCGATTTAGGCTGCTGTTGAACCCGCTTTTGAACCAACATCCATACCGCCTCATTCCCCCCCTTCTGGCAGTTCTAATACTCTCCATCGGCTGCGCTCAACCCCCGCCGACCTCCCTGCTTGACTCGGCGCGCACGGCGCTTAAAACCGCTGCCGCTGCCGGCGCCATCAAACAATCGGAATGGGAATACCGGCAGTCCGAAGCGTATCTGAACCGCGGCTGGATGGAAATAGCGCGGCAGAAGGGGCGCATCTGGTTCCTCCGCGATTTTGGCTCTGCGGAGGTGCTGCTGAAACGTTCCATTGAGCTGTCCCGGCAGGCGAAGTCCAACTCCGAAAACCGCACCGCGCGCCTGCGCAATCAGGCGAACGAGCAATGCGAGGGGCTGCAGGAGCAGCTTGATGGATGGCGCGAGGCGTTGAACAGCGACTTCGTCTATTACCGCGCCGAACGGTTTTGGAACTCCGCCCAAATCGGGATGCAGACCGCGCGCAAGCTTTACGGCAAGGGGGAATATGAAGCGGCGATGGATGAGGTTGCGAAATCGCACCGCGACCTTACCACCGTCGCAAATCTACTCGCGGATTACGAAAACGACGAAGCAGGCAAACTCGCCACCTGGCGTAAGTGGGTTGAGGAGACTATTGAGGATTCCCGGCAGGATGGCTCCACCGCGCTGGTAGTGGACAAAGCGGCGCACGCGGTGTATCTTTATAAAGTCGGCAAACAGATAAAAACCTACCGCTGCGACCTCGGCTACAACTCCGCTCATCAGAAGATGTTTGACGGCGATGGCGCCACGCCGGAAGGGAAATACCATATCACCAAGGTCAAAGACGGAAACAGCAAATACTACCGCGCGCTACTACTCAACTATCCCAACGACGCCGACCAGAAACGGTTCAAAGAGAACAAGCGCCGGGGGGCGATTTCCAGCCGCGCCGGTGTCGGGCGTTTGATTGAGATTCATGGCGAAGGCGGTCAGGGCAAGGACTGGACCGACGGTTGCGTCGTCCTATCAAATGACGATATGGACAACATTATGAAATATATCGGGGTCGGCACGGCTGTAACCATCGTCCGCCGCTACAACGGGCACAAATGAAAAAGCGGTGGTGGATAATACCCGCGGCGTTCGCAGTTTTATTGGTCGCGGCGGGAATTGCGCTCTATAATTGGGACTACGAACCGGCGGTTGCGAATATAGCAGCGCTGGATTCCATCCCTTCGCTGCCTGCCGACGCCGCTGCCGCCCACGCTGAACTCAAGCGTGCGAAGAAGACGCTGGTCAAACTGACTCCCGCCGGGCGCTACATCGTCATTGACACCCACGCCAACTATCTGTATCTGCGCACCCCCGACAGCACCCTGTTCAAAGGCACCTGCTCCACCGGCTCGGGCGGGGAATTGGTGGACTCCGCCTCCGGTCGTCGTTGGACTTTTCGCACTCCGCACGGCGTTTTCAAGGTGGATTCCAAGTTGGTGGAGCCCTGGTGGCGGAAGCCGGACTGGGCGTTCGTGGAAGAGGGAGAGAAACCGCCCAAAGACGCCAGCGAGCGGCTGGACCCTAATATGCTGGGTGAATACGCGCTCGGCTTCGGCGGCGGTTACTTTATTCACGGCACGCTGTATGAGCGGCTGTTGGGCATCAATGTGACTCACGGCTGCGTCCGGCTCGGCGGCGAGGGTCTCAAATGGGTTTACGACCGCGTCCCGGTCGGCACGCCGGTCTATGTCTTTTAAGCGACAGCTAAACGCCACGACGGGCGGTTTCGTCGTTCTCTTGTTGCTCTCCGGACTCGCCTCTGCCAATGACCAGCCGAAAGCGCCGAAGCCCCGCAAACCCGCCGCGGAGACTCCCCTCCCGCCGACCGCCAACCTGGATTACCGGCTCACCCTGACCGAACTGACTCTCGCGCGCGCCGCGCAGCCATATCTGGTGCTGGACTTCCGACAGCGTAAAATAGCCATCAAGCTCAAGGGGGCGCTGGTTCTGGAGCAGGAGATGATACCGGACTCCACGGCGCTTGACCAGGTGGAACCGTTCGTCAAAACTTTCCTGGCCGATGGCCGACGGTTGGCGCGGCCGGTGCTGGGCAGGTATCTCATCGCCGCCCAGCCGCGCATTGCCGATTCGCTGGTAACCATGGTCGGCAAGATTCTGAACGTCAAGCCGGAGCTGCTCCAGCGCGAACTTCCGTCGCACTTTCACCTCGTCTGGGAGGGCGGCGCGATGATGGATGTGCGCACGGATGTGGAGGGGCAGCCCGACCGGCGGGCGCTGACTTATCTGATACGGGCGCGCGACGCGCTGCGGCATTTATTGGGAAAACCGAAGCTGGTGATCTGGATGCCGGCGGAGAATGCGCTGACCCTCTACCGGGTGGCGACGCCGGGATTGCCGACGCTGGTAGTGCCATGAGCAATAAACGGTAGAGGTGCGATTTATCGCGTTAGGGGACGGAATCAACCACTAATTACGATTCGTAGATTAGTAAATTCGTCAATTCCGGAATCTGCGAATCTACGAATCTACGAATCTACGAATCTACGAAACACCGACAAGACGCAAAGACATAAAGAAAGGCGAGAAGACCGAAAACGCCCGGTGGTATTGATGTGATAGGTAGGGGCACACGATTGTGCGCCACTTTGGTATTCATCTAACGACTAGAGAGTGGTAACTTCATCGCCTCAGCAGGGTTAATGTCGCCGCTGCGTGCAATAAGAGTGAGAGCGAGCCGGTAACAATTAGCAGCGGCAAGGCTGTAAGCGAAATGGCTTTGATTACCCCTCTTGAAGTCGGTTTGAACTGAATTTTAAGGCAGGATATTCCATTAAATCTGGTGGTGGTATGGAAATTGTGATACACATAACACTTGGTCAGTTCGCCCTCATTATTTCTTTCGTTCAAACATGTATTCCACCTTGAATAAATGAAAACCACCGCCATACGCCCTACCCACCGGACTGACCTCTTCCGGCGGCGCCGGAACCACCGGCGTAGCGTGTCGCCACGTTTTCAACAGCACTACTTGTGCCACAGAATAACTTATGATGACTGATGAAAATGTCCAACCCACCGACAGGTGCACCGTCCCCGCCAACAGTCTGTAAGTCATCAAGCTATGAAGTTGAACATCATCCCTGCCGAACACCAGATAAGTTGGCTTCCAATGCTCAATCCATCCCGAAGGGTGAATGTCCATCAGATTAACCGCCCCACTCCACTGTCCCTTAACCCCCAATCCCCTTGAGCACCCGGCATGAATCCGCCACAGGTAGCCCTGCGTCTCCGCCAGGAAATACCGTCGCAGCCCCAGCAGATCCACCAAACCCGACGTGAACGGCCAGAATTCAATATGACCCCTCGCCCGCCCCCGCCATTCCAGCCGCTCCACCTCGGCTGTCAAACCACCTCTCCTGGCCGTCGGATGAAGTTGCGCTGAAAAGAATGTCCCCAGAAAGTCAACCCGGCCGTCGGTCACTTTGGCGTAGGGATACGACCCGTCCATCCCGTAAGCCTTCAGCCTCGTCCACAACCCGCGCACACCCAGACCGGCAATCCAATCCCCAGCTTGGGTTAAAATCAATCCCTGAAATCCCTGCCCGCTCCCCCAGGGTTCCAAAACGGGTTCGCTCTCATTCCGGTGACGGCGCACCCAGCTCGTCCGATGGAGCCTTAACGCACCGCTGAATCTCCCGATTTCAGGCGAACGCATCCATATAGTGGCAGACTCCCGATGCGCATCCGCCTGAATGCTCACCTCCTCACCCCTCCATCTCGCTTCCAGACGCGGTTGATGATATTCCCGCTTCCATCCGGCATTCAGGGCGCCCCAGCGGTTAAAATGCAATCCTGCAACCAGATGCAGATCCGCCTTAACCCCCGGCGCCGTCCCCACTTTCACCGCCCCCGCCATCTGCCGATAACGGGTTTGTCCTTTGAACACTGTCCGCGGCCGGTATTCAAGGAACTGGAATTCCTGAATCGTTGTTGTCCTTAACAGATCAGCTCTCATGAAATCCTCATCGTGGCGCGCTTCAATCAACCAGCCGATGGGCTTGGCTCCCTGCATATATGCCGCCCCGGCCAACCCGCGCCGGAATGACGACCCTTCCCCCTCCAATCCTCCACGTCGATGGTAGTCGTCATAGCCGCCAGATAGAGCAATCCCCCCGGCCAGGTCACGAAACCCAGCCGGGGGGACTTCTCTAAAGATGTCTTCCTGGTGCAGTAGATTGCCACCAAGCAGCCAACTTTCCTCGTCAGCCGCCGCCCAAGACCCTGTCAGCGGGTCGGTGATGGCGCCTGCCGCAGTCCCAACCATAAGCAGCGGAACCCACACCCACAACCGCCACATGGTCGTGCGCTAACCGCCGGGAGGGCGGGGATGGGTGGGAGAAGAATGATCCCAGAAATTCCACAGCTCCGACTTCTCCCAGCCCTCCCCGCTCATATCAAATATCTCTTTAAACCGCTGGTCGGTCATCCCGGGAAGAAGCCCCCTTAGCGTGGGATCGGGGAATATCCAGTCCTCAAAGCGATCCGCCTGCCAAGTGATCCGCGGCGCGTAGCCCCAACCCGTCGGTCCGTCATAGCTGAAGTTGATGTAGACGGTTAAATCATACTGGCCCGAATCAAGATATTCACCATAATAGCTAAAGGAAAGGTAAGCATTAGGCTTGTTAATAAGCTCCGCTTCCCATTCGCCCCAGATCTCTTCCCACTCGGGAACGTAAAAATTGATGTTCTCATAAAACCAATAACGCTCGCCGTCCTCATAATTCGCACTGCGATACCACTGGTAGTATTGGCTGCTGCTTATCACTACTTGCGCCGTGTTGCTGGTGTCGCCCCAGACATAATCATAATCATTAGCCACGGTATCCAGCGATACGGTATAAGTTGGCAGCATGGCTTTCCAGTCCTGCACCGGCGTGTTGAAGAACGCCTGTAGCGATACGGCTACAATCTCCTCGCCGTTTTCCGTATCAAATGAAAACTCATCCGTCCCGGTCAGGGTGCGCCGCGCCTTGGCCAGATCAGATTTCAAACTATCCAGCTCCTGGAGGGTGACACCATCGTCGGAATCAATCTTGATAAGGTCATCCCCCTGATAGTCGCCCTCATTTTCCAGGAAATTGATGCCGGACTCCAAGCTGTTGACCGCCTCCAACCAAGCGAGCCCCGCCGCCTGCATTCGCTGCGCGCCTTCGGGATGCAGCGCCAGGAATGGCGATCCTTGGGTCAGCGCCGCCTGCAGCTCTTCGCCGGTGTAGTCGCTGAAGTAATAGTTGTAGGCGCAAAACTGATAGAGCAACCCCAATTGCACCTCCAGCGCAGAGATGGATGCATACACCTCCGTCAAATCCAACTCCACCGGGTCTTCTTCACTATCCCCCATCATCCTCGGCGTAACGCTGAACTTAAAATCCGCGTGTTCGGTCACCCTCTTTAGCCTGCCCGCCGCTGTTTCCAGGCGGGGCACCAGCTCGGTCACCAGCAGGTTCTGGAATTCGGTGATGGTGGGGTCGCCATCCGCCGCGGTGCGGTTCAGGTTCACGGACAGGTTGACCGGAGCTGCCAGCGGGATGGTCACCTCATCCAGGCGCAGCACAGGCCCCAAGCGCGGCGCCGAGCGCCTATGGGGGCCGGTCACATCAAAGAAACCGCTATCATCAAGGGCCTCCCCCCAGACCTTCACCCGGTCGTAAAAATCCTGCACCTCGGCGTCTTGGGACAACATCACCACCTCGAGTAAACCCGCCCCGAAATTGGCGCCGGCATGGCTGTCGTCCGACCGCAGCGCGTCCAGATATGCGTTGTAGGGACGGTGCAGGTCAACGTCGTCAGGATTATCCACTTCCGTGTCGTTGATAAGATCCATAAGGACGTCCTCAAGCAGACCATTGGCCGAATCCACTTTCGCCTGAGCCGCTGCCGGATCACGCACCGGAGCCGTGGGCCCCGCTTCTTCCACCCCGCAGCTCGCCACGAACACCATGGTGAGCGCGAACAGAAGACGGATAGCAACCGATGTTAAATTCTTCATTTCTGACTCCTTGAAGTTAATAAAGCAGAGTAATTCACCCGATTTTGGTGTTAATAGTATTAAGGTAATAAGGTTTTAGAGGTTATAAGGTTGTAAGGTGGGCAAGTTATAAGGAAATTACAAAATTGATCTGCCATGCAATTCCCTAATCTCCTTAACTCCTCAACTCCTTATCACCTTATCACCTTCCCCCGCAAGCACCCCCAACACCCTCGCCAGCGTCCCCTTCAGCTCGCTGCGCTCGACAATCATATCCAGAAAGCCGTGCTCCAGCACGAACTCCGATGATTGGAAACCCTCCGGCAGGTCCTGCCCGATGGTCTGCTTGATGACCCGCGGTCCGGCGAACCCTATCAGCGCGCGCGGCTCGGCGATGTTGATGTCGCCCAGCATCGCGAAACTCGCCGTCGTCCCGCCGGTCGTCGGGTTGGTCAACACCGATATGAACGGGCACGGCACCCGCGCAAGCTTCACCAGCGCCGCCGCAACCTTCGCCATCTGCATCAGCGAAAAGACCCCTTCCTGCATCCGCATCCCTCCTGAGGAGGAAATGGCGATGAGCGGCGACTTTGCCTCTATGGCGCGGTTGACGGCGCGCATTAGCTTCTCCCCGACCACCGCCCCGACGCTGCCCCCCATAAACGAGAAGTCCATCACCGCCAACTCCACCGCGCGTCCGTCCAGTTTGCCGGAGAGACAGCGGATGGCGTCGTTCAAGCCGGAACTCATCGCCGACCTAAACGCGCGGTCGGAATACTTCTGCGAGTCCTTGAACTCCAGCGGGTCGGACGGCTTCAGTTCGGCGTCGTGCTCCGCCCAACTGCCGGCGTCCAGCAGCAGTTCAATATAGACCGCCGACGGGACGCGGAAGTGGTAGCGGCACTTGGGGCAGACGTCCAGCGAGCGCACCAGCTCCTTGCGGTAGAGTATCTGCCCGCAGGAGTCGCACTTGACCCAGACGCCGTCGGGGACGGAGCGTTTGTCTTCTACCGATGGTCCGCCGGGCGAGCGTTTGAACCAGGCGGTCAACGGGATATGTAGGGGATTGGGGTCACGAGCCTCCAGACTTGGGATAAACCATAATATAAGCGAAAAACGGCGGTTTCAAAAGAGGGGAATAAAGGGGGAGGGACGAAAACGGGGAGAGCCGACATTCCTGAGTTCTTTGAAATATTCTGAACGGTAACTTTCAAGTCTCCAAAAGCATCATAAAAATAGAGTTTTGTGGTTTTTACGGGCTTGACCGCATCCGGCGGCTGGCTAC
>Ga0315274_10017394_pt1 | contig 10143 bp, 9 predicted proteins | sample YL17G02_20_MG_FD_203700 | JGI IMG/M metagenome (GOLD analysis project Ga0315274, IMG submission 203700) | Sediment microbial communities from Yellowstone Lake, YNP, Wyoming, USA - YL17G02_20 | ecosystem: Environmental > Aquatic > Freshwater > Lake > Sediment | place: USA: Wyoming | collected... | reverse complement strand
GTAGCCGCTGAAGACGTTTGACTGTGAGACGAAAAATTCATGTTGGCTCATCGGTTTGCTCCTCTCTCTTGCAGGCGCGATAAACATAAAACATTGAATTTATTAACGTTACTGCCAATGGCGCGCGGAGTCGCAAGAGCGCGCGCTGGGAAAGCTGAGCAAGCTCGAAGGATCCGATAAGGCTTCGTTTGAGTGGGCTGAGAATCGTATTAATGAATGGCTCTCTAAGAACATCGCGCGCTAGACCCGTTCAAGCAGGAGGAACCGTGGTGTTGGTCGGAGAAGGACGTCGGAAGCACACGTTCGTCTCGATGAAAGACGTCGCAATGTTGGCGACAGAAACAGTAAGCAACCCAAGAGCCATGAATCAACGCCTTCTGCTCGCCGGTCCCAACCCCTTGTGTTGGCGCGACGTCATCACCATCTTCGAGTCTGCTTTGGGCAGAAGAATCCCAGTGCAGTATGTGCCGATAGACAGTCCCGTACCAGGTTTGCCAGACACAATGGTTAGACTGCTGACAGCGATGGAAATGTTTGATTCTGTACTAGACACGAGCGAAACTGCCCACACCTTTGGACTCAAATTGACGACGATGGAAGAGTTTGTAAACAAGAACCTTACAGCGTGATCGAAGCCTGATTGCAACCATCTATCCGAGCGCGTGCGAATATCAAGAAGGCCATTGAGGTTTGGGACTGGTATCTCGCAAATGACCTACTCTGGCTCCGATGCCGCTTCGATGAACTGGAGAAGGTCAAGTTATAGCGCGCGCTCATCTTGACAGAACGTGGTTTCAAAAGAGGGTGACGTTAAATGGGAAAAGATGACATTAGATTTATTAACGTTACTGTCAATGCATAGAAGGTAAAGGATGAGGAAAATGTCGGTTGTTTCGAAGCTTAAGCTGGAAGGAAAAGGCATGCTTGCAGCATCTGTCTTCTACACTGTTGTTGGGGCAGCTTTTCTGGTGTGGATGTTTTTGGCGAGTTTTCCGGTTCATCTTGGAATCATCGCTGTGTTCAGTCTGGTTGCGGCCTATGCCTTGATGAGGAAGAGAGGCTGGGCGGTCTGGTTTGTCTTGGTCTCTTTCTTTACAGCGACGACGTTCGCGGCCTTCATCATCTACGGGTTTGTCACAAGCAATCTCCTGCTGGGGTTGTGTATGGCAGCTTATCTTGTTTTGACGTGGGTAGTCACAGCTTACGTAGCGAATAAGAGGAGCAGCTTGCAGGATTAGGTTTTCTACCTGAATTTGTGCACGATGCATTGTTCATCTTTTTCAATGAATTGAGTGTTCTCAGGGATTTCTATGTAGCCGTCGGCTTTTGCCAGGGTTGTTATTGCCCCTGATTGTGAGGTCGGTAGGGGTTCTGCTGTTTGTTTACCTGTTTCGCTACGTTTGAGCGTGACCATTATGTAGGTTCTTCTGCCCTTTGCTGGGAATAACCTCGCCGTTGCGTACGCCTTTGTTTGCGGTGATTGTTGAGGTTCTTTGCCGGCTAGCTGCTGGATCAAGGGGCGTGCCAGAAGATGCATAACGAGGAGCGCGCTGGCTGGGTGACCAGGAAGGGAAAAGATGGGCTTCCCGAAGACAGAGGCAACTGTGGTCGGCTTGCCCGGTTTGATTGAGATTCCGCTGACTATTATTCCAGGTTTTCCGAGCGTGTTGGCTGCGCTGGGCATAATGTCTTTTGGGCCTACTGAGACTCCGCCTGAGGTTATGACCATATCGGCTTGGGCTAGCCCGCGCTTCAGCGCCCTTTGGAGCTGTTGTAGATTGTCTTGAATGACGCCTAGGTAGAGGGGGCTTCCTCCGGCTTCCGTGACGGCTGAGCTTAGAGTGTAGGCGTTTATGTCGTAGATCTTTCCGGGCGTCAGTCTCTTGCCAGGTTCGGTTATTTCGGGGCCTGTCGAGAGGACAGCCACTTTGGGGATTTTGTAGACTTTGATTGTAGGTTTTCCGATGGCGGCGATCATGCCGATTTCTCTTGAGCCGAGCGGTTGGCAGGTTGTGAGGAGTTGTTGTCCTTTTTTGATGTCGGAGGAGGCTTTCATGATATTCTCATCTTTGACCACCGGAGCGTAGATGCGTATTGTGTTGTCTGTGCGTTCTGCGTGTTCCGTCATGACGACCGCGTCTGCGCCTTGGGGTGTTGGAGCGCCTGTGACGATTTCTGCCGCTTTTCCTTTGGTGATTTTCACGTGTGGGAGTTCGCCGATGTTTATTGTGCCTGCCAGTTCTAGCTGGATGGGGCGGGTTTCTTCTGCTCCGAAGGTGTCTTCTGCCCTGACGGCATAGCCGTCGACTGTTGACCGGTCGAACGGCGGGATGTTGAGTTGTGCGATGATGTTTTCTGCGAGGATGCGTCCCGTTGCTTGTAACAGTGGGACTTGCTCTGTGCCTAGGGGTTTGGGTTTGAAGTGCTGCCGGATGGTTGTTTTGGCTTCTTCGATAGTGAGGAGTTTTCTGAACATGTTGTCACTCGCTTATGGTGTCGAACACTTGGACCTGGACGGTTTCGCCCTTCTCTAGACCTTCTCGGTCCTCTGGGACGATGACGTAGCCGTTGCTTCTGGTCATGGTTGAGAGCATGCTGGAACCTTTGGCGCTTATGGGTTCAGCGTAGAGCCTGCCGTTCTTGCTCTGGACGTGGACGCGTACGTAGTTTTTTCTTCCGAGTGTGGTGGCCGTTCGTCGGGTCATCTCGGCTTGGACGGTTGGTCGGGGTTCTCCATGTTTTAGGCCTTGGAGTCTTGCGAGGAGTGGTCTGGCGAAGACTTCGAAGCCTATGATTGCGGCCACGGGGTTTCCTGGGAGGATTATCAGGGGTCTTTGGTTTATGGCTCCAAGTGCTGTGGGCATGGCGGGGCGCATGGCGATGCCGTGTATAACTATGCCTGGTTTGCCGAGGTTGTTGACTGCGTCGGGGACGAGGTCTGCGCCGCCGACGCTTGTGCCTCCTGAAGTTAGTGTGAGGTCTGCTTTTTCAAGCGCGGTTCTGAGGCGTTCTGTTATGTCGTTGATGTTGTCTTTGGCGATGCCGAGGTTTACGGGTTCTGCTCCGTTTTCTTGGCATAGCGCTGAGAGGACGAGTCTGTTGGTTTCATAGATTTGGTTTTCTTGAAGTTTGGTGCCTAGTTCTGCAAGTTCGTTTCCTGTGGCAATGATGGCGACTCGGGGTTTTTCGTGCACTTTTAGGTGGGTTTCGCCTAGGGCGGCTATGAGTCCGAGGTGGTGTGGTTTGAGGCGGGTTCCTGCTTGGATGGCCGTTTGGTCTTCCTGGATGTCTTCGCCTCGTTTGGAGACGTTTTCTCCCGGTGTAAGCGGGGTCCAGACTTCGAGTTTGGCCTTGGCGGTTTCTGTGTCTTCGAGCATGGCAACGGCGCTAGCGTTCCTCGGCATGGGATTTCCGGTCCAGACTTGTTTGGTCTGGTTCTGGGTCAGCGTGTCCTCTTTCGTGAACTGGAACACGCGCGGTTTGTATTGCGTAGCACCGAAGGTGTCTTCTGCCCTGACAGCGTAGCCATCGACTGCGGCTCGGTCGAAGCGTGGGAGGTCTGTTCTTGCTGTGATGTCTTCGGCTAGGACACGGTCGAGTGCGTCTGCTGTGCGGACGGTGATCTTCGGGGTGGGTTGAATGCTGAGGTTGTTGAGGAAGACTTGCAGTGCGTCTTCAACGGGGGTGAGTTTTTGGAAGCCTTTCAATCTTATCAAAATGAGTTCCCAGTTAGAATGGGTTAGTGGTGGGGACAGAAAAAGTTATCGGGGTTCAGGGGTCTGTTTCAGTTCTTCTTGGAGGGTGTTGCGCATTTTGATGGCGTCTATTTCGATGAGGGGGCTTTCGCTTATGATGACGGGTTTGAGTTTTTGTTCGATGATTATTTTTGCAAGGGGTCGGAAGTCTGGTCCGTAGGTTTTTTCGTCGAGGGTGTGGTGACGTTTTTCGCCTTTTGCTGTGTACTCGATTTTCGTGAAGTGGCAGTGGAGGTTCTTGGCGGTTTCTGTTCCTAGGCGGTTTTCGATTCGGGTGATGATGTTGAGGTAGTCGTCTGCTGTTCTTAGCTTGCCGTTTTCTCGCGCGTGGATGTGGGACCAGTCGATGACGGGTTGGGTTTTGGGAAGGGTCTCGCAGATGTCGAGAACTTCGTTCAGCGTTCCGAGTTGTTGGGCTCTGCCCATGGTTTCGGCGCCGAGTTTGACGTTTTTGACGCCTAGGTTGTCGATGGTTCCCTGCACTTCTCTCAGTGTTTGTAGGCAGGTGTTGTAGGCTTCTTTCCGGGTTCTGTTTCCGTAGAAGCCAGGGTGGAAAACGACTGTGTGGGCTTGCATCCACTCGGCTGCGGTGGCGCAGGCGATGAGGCGTTGTTTGCTGGCTTCTCTGATGGTTTTGTTGCCTGCGAGGTTGATGTAGTAGGAGGCGTGGAGGCTGAGCCATACGTCGTGTTGTTTGGCTTTTTGGCCCAGGGATTGGGCGTCTTCCTGTCTTATTTGGGGGGTTTTGCCCCAGCGTACGGCTTCGTATTCAAGTGCGTCCAATCCTATTTCGCGTAGAAGTTGGGGGACGTCGGCGAGTGTGGCTTTTAGAAGGTGAAATGTTGGTGGGACCCCGGCTGGACCGAACCTTGGGCGGTCTGCCATCGAGGGTCATCTGGCTACTTGCGTCTGTATCGGAGGGGTCTGCGGCTGTATCTGGCGTAGAAGATTACGGCGAGGACCGTTATCCACGCGGCGATGTTTTGGATTGCGAGGTATTTACCGGCGGGGTCGAGTGTTGCGATGGGTGTGAGGGCGTTTCCGGGTGCGGTGCCCGCGGCTCTTATGCCTGGGGACAGGATGCGGATTCCGTCGTTTATTGCTGTGGCTATTCCGCCGAGCGGGCCCGTTGCGTGGTTGAAGCCTTGAATCGCGTTGTTGACTGATGCAGCAAAGTTTGTTAGGCTGGGGTTGTTTTGGTAGCCGCTTGCTATTGTGCTGTAGATGAGTTGTGGGTAAGCGAGGACTGTGGCTGTGAGGGTGAAAAGGAGGAAGAGGAGTGTGACAATGAGTGTGGTTTTAATGGGTTTTTTGGCTTGGCGGATTCTCTGTGTTAGGGGTTGTTTGGGTTTTTGTTCTGTTTTTGCTGTTGGTGGGGCTTTGGGGTGTTTTTGGGGTCTGGGTGTTGCTTTTTGTTCTAGGGGTCGTGCTGCTAGTTTTTTGGTGAGGTAGGTCCAGCTGGCGACGAGGGTTATGATCACGGTTATGGGTATGACGTGGAAGAGTGGGCTGATGGTCATGGTTGTTGGCCATGTGAGTGTGATGAGTGCTGGGTCGACTGTGCCGAGGCTTATGGCGTAGAGAATTATGAGGTACTCGATGAGGATGGCTAGGAGGGTGAATAGAGTTATGGCTATGAGGCCTTTGCTTGTTGCCCAGCGGAATGGCGTGCGTTTTTGTGGAGGTTGGGTTGCCATAGTGTTTTCACCAGATGGTTTTGTTATGTTGGCGAGTGTGATGTTTGTTGAATTATGCTTGTTCTTGTTAAAAAATGTACTGTTGGATGTCTCAGTTGTGCGGTTGGCGTTTGGAGTCTGTTGGGGTTTTCTTGTGTACTGTGCTCTCAATTGACAACTCAAAAGAATTTTCTTTTCGCCAGTCAATTTTTTGCTCTTGCTGTTTCAGCTTGTTTTTGGTTTGGCTTGTTCTTTTTGGCGTTTTTCTGATTCTGGGTTTTTGCCATACAGCGTGTGGCTGTTCTGGCCGTTTTCCGCTCTTCTGGAGAAAGCATGTCGGGATGGTGTCATTTCTTGTCTTTTCGTTTGATTATCATGATGCCTGTGGTGGCTATGATTGTAGTTGTTAGGATCACGACAACTGCTATGGTGATGTATGCTGGCGTTAGTTGCTGGAACGTTTTTGCGACGTCGGGGTATCTTGTCATGTCTGTGTATTGCAGTGGCAGGGTTGCGAGGACGGCGGCGGCTAGGCCTCTGGTCAGGAGGATGCTCATCGTTGTTCGTTCTTCGGCCAGTTTGCTCCGTATTGTCACTAGGCGGACGGCGCCGAATCTTATGATGAGCAGGGTGAATGAGAGTAGTGCGCCTGCGATGATTATTGTGATGTTTGTGGTCGTTACGATTAGGCCTAGGTAGACGAAGAAGAATGTTCTCAGGAGGAAGGCCATTTCAGATTCGAACCTTTTGAGCCCTGCGTCGACTACTTGGTTTGCGGGTTTTTTTGTTCTGAGTATGCTGTAGATTTCTTTTTCATTGCCTAGGATGATGCCGAAGAGCAGTGAGCACAATGCGCCGCTTCCGCCTAGGAATTCCGCGAGGGCGTAGGCTAAGAGCACAACGCCCAGAGTCAGCATGTACGAGTAGGCCGCATTTGCAACGCGCTTCAGTATGCTTAGCCATCCGATGCCGATGAGGGCTCCGAGCACGGCGCCGATCGAAAACCGGCCTGCTATTGATTTGGCGACGGTTGGAACGTCAAGAGCTCCCTTGAGTAGGATTATTTCGATGATTGCCAGGGTGATTACGATACATAGGATGTCATTGATGACTGATTCCAAGCTGAGAATCGTTGAACCCTTCTCACTGATCTCTGTCTTCGAAGCCAAGGAAATTACGATTGTGCTGCTGCTGCCTCCAAGGATTGTGCCGAAGAGGATTGAGTAGAGGGGTGAAACGCCAGGGATTACGATGAAGACCATTAGCAGGCTGGTTACTGTGGCACTGGCAATGAAGCCTGTCACTGCGAGGACTACGGCTCGGGGGCTTTCGGAGAAGACCCGGTAAATGTTCATGGCCATTCCGCCGTCGAACAGTATGAAGACCAGAGCCAAGGCGGCCAGGTAGGGGGCAAAACTGGTCAAGGATGTGCCATCGACCAATCCCGTTACTGGTCCGATGAGCAGGCCTAGGATTATGAGGAACAGCATGTCGGGAACGCCTGTTCGTTTGAACAGGTAGTTGCCCAAGAAACCTATGACGATTATTCCGCCTGCAATAATTAGAGCGAATGTTACTGGGTCGTACAAACCAGAGCACTGTTTTTAGTTGTGTAGGGCACATGATTTAAGACTTTTCGGAGCATCGTACACCGTCGACGCAGCCCGATGCTTTCCCGAGGTGTGCAGGTCGTTACCAGATCTCGTCAACTTTCAAATGTGCGAGAAAGCCTGTTATGCCGCAGAATGGGAAGAAAAGCATTCTGGTCACATCTTTGGTCTGGACTGGGAATGCTGCAAAGGCGAGGAAGCCTACTATGAGGAGAAATGTTCCGTACACGGCAAGTGAGGTGAAGTTGTGGTACGTTTCCTCCGTTCTCCAGTTCAGTCTTATTCCTGAGAATAGCAGCCAAACTAGCAAGGGAGCGAACAGCAGGAGGGCATATTTCTTGTACCAAGGCAGGTCTCTCGCGTCAGTTTCTGGTTTTTTCTTTCTATGGATGGAGGGTAGGTCGGGTAGAAAGTTGCTGTAGAAGTAGACGGAGATGCTCCAGAGCATTGGGCCGAGGGCGTTGTCTGCGAAGACAAACCGTTGTCCGAACACGTATAGAATACTCAGGGGCAGGATGAGCCAGATGAACACTTTGACTGATTGGCCAACGTGCTCTGCTGTTTCTTCTTTCATGCGCCATACTGGGAACTTGGATTTGATTTTTCGGTTAATGTTTTTGAAGGAGTACAGAACAAAGCCGTACAGGGCGTCATGTAGTCCTTTCAGACCATCATGAATTATCTTGAAGAGTTTCTTGGCCCTAGATTTTGCCGCGGTTGACCACCTGGCAACTGCATCTAGATAGTTTGGGGATTTTTTTAACTCTTTGGAAATGGGGTGGTACCTTTCCTATCGAGTGCAAACGCTCTAGGCATGCAAGCCAAATGGCGCCCGCGGTCACATCGTATGTTGCTGTGGGAACTCGTTTCCACATTTTGGACATTTTGCGGCGTTACATTGTACGTTGCTTGGGCAGTCAGTGCATGCGAATGCTCTCCCGTAGGCTATGTCAAATCTGAAGCCGCATTCTGGGCATTGCACGATGTGTTTGTTCGGACTGCTCATGCATTGGACCCCTGTAATTGCGGACTGGCAAAATTTTAAAAACCTTTCTGGTAATGTTTAAGCGTTACGCTGATGATAGTGTTCAGCTATCAGTATGGTTGTATGGTTAGTTTGGGTGTGGGATGCTGACGGACAAGTCGGAGCGAATGGAGCTTTACAATGACAGGAATACGCAGGCGCTGCTTGGCAAGTTTCTAGGCGGCGAGATCAGTAGGCTTGAGCCCGTTTTTGACCCGAAGGTGGGTTATCGATACCCGGTTGTTGAGGCGATCGTTGGGGATGCGGCCAAGGTTGAAGCGTTCTTGGACAGACTTTCCGATGTGGGGATTTTGGAGAGGCAGTTGTATGATAAGATGCTTGTCTGTCCGAAGTGCAGTTCCGTGAGTGTGGCGGTGCATTACTGTTGTCCGTACTGTAAGTCGTTTGACGTTCAGAAGAGCTCACTGATTGAGCATGTTAAGTGCGGGTACATGGATGTTGAGGAGAATTTCCTGAAGGGCGGGAAGCTGGTTTGTCAGAAGTGTCATGATGAGCTGAAGAAGCTGGATGTTGATTATCGGCGTGCGGGCGTGTGGTGCAGCTGCAGGAGCTGTGGGAAGAGTTTTGACATCCCGGACGCGACGCTTTTCTGTCGTGACTGTCGGACCGATTCTACTTTTGAGGAAGTTATCATCAAGAACGCGTATTCTTTTGGGATGAGGGAGGAGGTTAGGAAAGAGGCGCAGTTGGGCTGGATACTGGTTGCGCCGATCAAGGAATTTCTGGCGGAGTGTGGGTTTGACGTTGAAGGCCCAGCGTTCTTGAAGGGGAAGTCTGGCGCTAACCACATGTTCGACATTGTTGCCCGTAACAAAGGCGACGCGAAAAAAGCGACGGTGATCGACGTGGCTACGTCAACTGAAGGCGTGCTCGTTGAGCAGCCGGTTATAGCGCTGTTCGCGAAGATCTTTGACGTCTCGCCGGACAGTGCCTACCTGATTGCGATTCCCAAGATGAGCGATAACGGGAAGAAGATGGCTGAGCTGTATAACATTCAGATAATCGAGGCTAAGAGCCAGAAGGAAGCGACAAAGGCGCTTAAGGAAAGAATATCAAAGATGAAATGACCGTTAGTGGCCTGAGTACACGGCGGTGTTTCCTTTTTGTGTGACTATTTTGATGATGTAGGGCGTGTCTGGTAGGGTTAGGTCGCTGCGGGCGATTTGCACGGTGTCGCCAGCGTTGACGTACGTGTCTAGGTCGTATCTCTGGTGGCCTGCCGAAGTGGTTATCCAGAGTGAGACGAGGTGTGCTGTTAGGCTTCCTGTGTTCTGGATAGTGATTGCTGTGCCTTTGACGAGGGCTCGGACTGCCATGTAGTCGATGTCGATGCTTGTCTGGTTGGGGTCGGGTTGACCGTCTGCAAGTTTGATGTATATTGTTCCGCTTGTGCTGATGTAGCTTTGCCATGAGTCTGTGAGGTTCAAAGCGTAGGTGTTCCAGCCTGATGAGGGTGTGTTGCCAGCTGTGGAGTTGAAGCCACTGTCGCTGTAGTTTTCGAGTGTCCAGTTGTAGGCTTTCAAATACCACTTCTCACCCGTGTCACTGGGTCTGTATCTTATTTGCATCTCAATGGTCTGGATCTGAGTCAGAGGATAGATGACCAAGTCGAACTCAAAGCTGCCATTGACATCAAGAAGGTTGTTAACCTGGCTTTCTTCCGTGCCGAGAGCAGCTGTGGGCTCTACACTAGTGGCATAACGAATAACTATGTCATCAAAGTAGGTTGTGTCAGTTGTTCTTGAACCCGCAAATCCAACCGAGCCCCAGTTTCGGGCCGTTCCGCTCCCGAAGTTACCGTCTACTGTCCACGCAGTGGGTTCAGATGTTCCAGATGGCCATGCTTTGATCTTTCCAAGCCTGTTAGACGGGTCGGTTACCCTGAATCTCATATAGTACCAAGTGTTCAGTGACCAGCTGTAGGTTCCATACGTGCCCCATGAACGAAGATCGTTCAAAAGGTCTAGATTGTTTGTACCCGAGTGAAACAGACCGCAGTACCCACTACCACTCGAAGGATCGGCGTCCATGCAGCACGATAGCCCCATTCTGCCGCA
>Ga0315274_10017393_pt1 | contig 10144 bp, 7 predicted proteins | sample YL17G02_20_MG_FD_203700 | JGI IMG/M metagenome (GOLD analysis project Ga0315274, IMG submission 203700) | Sediment microbial communities from Yellowstone Lake, YNP, Wyoming, USA - YL17G02_20 | ecosystem: Environmental > Aquatic > Freshwater > Lake > Sediment | place: USA: Wyoming | collected... | reverse complement strand
ACCTGTGCTCTGGTTCTATCTGTTCCTGGGTGTCCTCGTGGAGAAACTCAAGGCGCGAGAACCGGCCGAAGAAGCGGTGCCCGCCCCCGACACTGCTCTGATCGCACCCCGACCAGCGGTGGCCTGATGCCGGGTCGTCCGGCAGTCCCTCCCCCTGAACCGTTCCTGGGAGCGCCGGCATCCTTGCCGGCGCCTGAGGTCGAGGGGCGACTCGCCGGCAAGGATGCCCGTGCTCCCAGGTTCATGGTCCCAGTGCGCATCAACCCGTTGGATGTGGAGGCTTCCCACGCTCGGCGAAGCTGACGCTCTTCCGGCGCGGAGCGCTCACTCGTACCGAAGCGCTTGAATCGGGTCGAGGTTGGCGGCTTTCAAGGCCGGGAACAGGCCGGCCGCAATCCCAACGCCCGCACTGAAGAGCAGGGCGATCCCCATCGCGAGGGGCGTGATCACCGGGGAATTCTGCGTGGGAGAAATGGTGGCGAGCAAGGCCACCAACCCGTACGAGGCCGCCAGGCCGAGCAGAGCGCCGAGCAGGGAAACCACCACGCTCTCCATCAGCACCTGGGTGAAGATCGCCAGACCCGTCGCGCCGACGGCCTTGCAGATGCCAATCTCCCGGATGCGCTCGTTGATGCTGGCCAGCATGATGTTCATGATGCCGATCCCGCCCACGATCAGGCTGATGGCCGCGATGATGCCCCCGCTCAGGCGGGCGTTGCGAATCTGCTTGTTGATGTTCTCGAGCTGATTCTCCTGCGTCTGGAAGTTGAAATCCTCGATGCCACGGTGGGTGACCAGGAGGACGTTTCGCGCCTGCTGCAGCGCAGTCTCCATCAATCCCAGGTCGGCCACCTTGAGATCGATGTCCGACAGCCGGGGGTCCGGCACGTTGTTGGCCCCTGAGGCCGAGCGGAACTTCACCCACATCGTGTTGAGGGGCAGATACACCGTGTAGTTCTTCCGCCAGAACGCCCAGCCCCCGCGTCGGCCCCATCCCCGCTGCCGGGCCGGCCCGGCTTCCTTCTTTTTCGGCTGTGCCTGCTCCCACTCCCGCTGCTTGCGTTCCTGCTCGCCTTCGTAGCGCGTGAACATCCCCACGATGGTGAACGGCTGGCCGTTGATCCGGACCGTCTCGCCAATCGGAATGATCTCCTGCCCCGCTTTCTCCGGTGAGCCAAACAAATCATCCCGAATCCCCGTGCCGATGACGCACACGCTGCTGGCCAGCTCCTCGTCCAGGTCGTTGAAGAAGCGGCCGTGCCCCACGGTGTGCAGGTTCATGTCGAGCGCCGCCGGCCAGACCCCGACACATTCGGAAGGCACGACCGACTTCTCGGCGCGGGTGAGGACCACATTCTCCAAAGCCATCTCCGGCGAGACCAGCCGGACCAACGGGGCGCTGGAGCGCAGCGCCATCACGTCCACCATCGTGCGGCCGGGGGCTTCATCGGCCAGATGCTCCTGGTAGGGCGGCACCGGCTGATCGCGGAGCAGGACCTTGTCGGCGCCGCCCATGGCGATCATGGCCTCCTTCATGCCGTTCTCCATCCCCTTCACGATCGCCGCCATGCCCACGAGGCTGGCGACCCCGAGGATGATGCCCAACATCGTGAGGAGCGACCGGAACTTGTGCGCCCAGATATCCTTGATCCCGGTCAGAATGGCGTTGAGGGAATTCACAGGACGCGGATCAGGCAGCGCGGAATGCCCGAGGTGAGTGCCGGATTCCGGATGCCAGATGCCGGAGATCGGGCGGGTCCAGCCACACCGCTTGCTGAATGACGCTATTCATAACGCAGCGCCTCGATGGGGTCGAGCCGGGCGGCCTTGAACGCGGGAAACAGCCCGGCCAGGATGCCGATCCCCACGCTCGATCCGAATGCCAGGACCATCGCGGTGACCGTAATGACCGGTGTGTTCTCCGTCGGCGAAAGCTGGCTGATGATCCGCACCAGGCCGTACGACGCGGCCAAGCCCACCAGCCCGCCCAAGATCGCGATCGCGACGCTCTCGACCAGAATCTGGAAGAAGATGTCGCCGGTGCCCGCGCCGACGGCCTTGCGGATGCCGATCTCGCGGATGCGTCCCGAGATGCTGGCCAGCATGATGTTCATGATGCCGATGCCGCCGACCAGCAGGCTGATCCCGGCAATGATGCCTCCGCTCAGGCGCGCGTTCCGGATGAACGTGTTGATGTTCTCCGCCCATTCCTCCTGGGTGCGAAACGAGAAATCTTCGATCCCCTGGTGGGTGCTCATGAGCACGTTGCGAATCTGCTGCAACGCAACATTCATCCGCTCCACATCGGCGATCTTGAGCTCCAACGTGGACAGGCGCGGATCGGGCGAAGCGGCGAGTCCGGACCGGAACTTGATCCACACCGTGTTGAGGGGCAGGAACACGCTGGCGTTCTTCAGCCAGAACACGAAGTTCCCCCCCCGCCGTCCCCCGCCGCCCCCGCCGCGGCTTCGGGTCGGGCCGGTCGGCGCCCGCTTGGGCTCCAGTTGGGCGAGCTCCCGTTCCTTCCGCTGCTGCTCACTCTCGTAGTGCTGGAACAGGCCGATGATCGTGAAGGGTTGGCGGTTGATGAGGATGGTTTCGCCGATGGGGATGACCTCGTGGCCGAGTTCTTCCGGTGAGCCGAACAACTCGTCCCGCGTGGCGGTCCCGATCACACAGACGCTGCGCGCCTGCTCGTCGTCGATCTCGTTGAACATCCGGCCATGGGCGAGGACGTGTTCGCTCATGGGGAGCGCAATCGGCCACACGCCGGCGCAGATGAACGGCCGGAAATGCTTGCCGTTCGCGGTCAGCGTGGCGTTGGGGAGGCGCATCTCGGGCGAGAGGTCGGTGACCAGCGGCGCGCTATGGCGCAGGGCCTGCACGTCTTTCATGGTCACCCCCACCGCCTGATCCCGGAGATGCTGCTGTTCGGCGGGCACTTCGGCGGGCTCCACGCGGATCTTCTGCAGGCCGCCCACGGCGATGAGCGCCTCCTTCGCGCCGCGTTCCATGCCTTTGACCAGCGCGGACATCGCCACGAGGCTCGAGACGCCCAGAATGATGCCCAGCATGGTCAGGAGCGAGCGGAACTTGTGCGCCCAGATCTCGCGCAGCCCCAGTTGAAAACTCTCCCAGAAATTCATGACGCCGCCGCCGGGAGTCTCCCGGTTGCGAGCCGGTCCAACCCCGCCAGCTTGGGATCCACTTCCTCCGAGATGCGACCGTCACGGATTTCGATCCGCCGCGGTGTCACCGCGGCAATCTCGGGATCGTGCGTGACGAGGATGATCGTGCGGCCTTCGCTGCTGAGTTTGCGGAACAACTCCAGGATGACTTCGCCGGTGTGAGAGTCCAGGTTGCCAGTCGGTTCGTCGGCGAAGATGATTTTGGGATCGTTGACGAGAGCGCGGGCAATCGCCGCCCGTTGCTGTTGTCCGCCGGAGAGCTGGGACGGGCGGTGTTTGCTGCGGTTCTCCATCTCGACGAGTCGCAGCGCCGCTATCGCCCGCTCGCGCCGCGCGCGCGCGGAGATCCCGCTATAGACCATCGGCAGTTCGACGTTTTGCAGGACGTTCAGCTTGGGCAGCAGATTGAAGAACTGAAACACGAAACCGATCTTCCGGTTCCGGATGGCCGCCAGTTGGCGCGGCGAGGCGTCCTGAATCATCACGCCATCCAGCCGGATGGTCCCGTGGGTCGGGGTATCCAGGCAACCCAGGATGTGCATCAGGGTCGATTTGCCGCTGCCGGACGGCCCGATGATCGAGATGAACTGGCCGGCTTCAATGTCCAGCGACACGCCATCCAGCGCGCGGATCTCTTCACCCCCCAGGTGGTAAACCTTGCTGACGTTTTGCAGTTCGAGCAGGGCCATGAGGTGAAGTCGAGGTTCGAGGTTTGAGGAGCGCGAGCCGGAAGAGTCAACGGGAGCTGGTGGGCCGGGCGCCGCCCGCGGGCGCAGAACCGCCCGAGCCTCCCGGACGGCGACCGCTCCCTCCGCCGGCTTCGCCTCCGCCGGCGCGCAAGGTCGGCGGCGTCTTGGCGTCCTCGGCCCGCCTGGCCTGTGCGGACTTGGGGATCTCCAGCGCGACCGTTTCCCCGGCGGTGAGCCCCTTCTGGACCTCGGCGTAGAAGAAATCGGACACGCCGATCTGCACCGGCCGCCGTTCAAAATCGTCGTCCTGGGCCACATAAACGTAGCGCTCGGTGTCGCCCGTCTCCGGGTTCGTCTCGGTGAATACGGCGGCCAGCGGCACCGCCACGACATCCGCCGCAGAGGCCACCGGGATCTTGATGTTTGCCGTCATGCCCGGCCGCACACGAGGATCAATGTCCCGGAGCAGAATGCGGGCAGAGAAGCCTTTGAGGTTGTTCTTGATCGTCGCCTGCGGGGCGATGCGTTCGACGGTGCCGACGACTTCGAGGTCCTGCACCGCCTCGACTTCCACCTGGACCTGCTGACCGGGGGACAAGCGCGTCACGTCCGCCTGGTTGATGTGGGCGGTGATGACCATTTCATGGAGGTCGGCGATGGTCATGACTTCCGTGCCGCTGTTGAAGCCGCCCGAACCGGAAACCGCCTGGCCCGCGGAAATCGGCCGCGTGAGCACGGTGCAATCGAAGGGTGCGAGCACCTGCGTCTTGGTGAGGCGCTCTTCAAGGATGGCGAGTTCCTTCTGGGCGCGCTCGATGGCGTTCTTGGCCAGTTCGTATTGCGTCCGGGTGTTCTCGTACATCTCCGCCGAGATGAGCTGTTCCGCGTGCAGTTGCTGGGCGCGCTGGTAGTTGCGCTCGGCCTGCTCCAGTTCCAGCCGGGCCCGCTCGATGGCCGTGAGGTTCGAGGCCCGTTGGTTCTGCAGTTCCTTGTCGTCGAGACTGAAGAGCAGGTCGCCTTTCCTTACCTGGTCGCTGATATCCACCGGCAGCTTCTCGATCTTGCCATTGATCTCCGGCCGCACCGAGACCTGCTCCGCGGGGCCAATGTCGCCGGCGGCGTTCACGGCGAACTTGACGTCCCGCTTTTCCACCAGAGCCGTGGTTGGCCGGTCGGAGGCCGTCGCGTCGCCACCGCCCAACTTCAATCCGCCCCACTTCTGGAGCCCCCAGGCCCCACCCGCCAGAACCACGCTCAAGAGAATCCACTTTTTCATGCGCTGCAAATGATGCTAGCCCAGCCCGTGATGCCCTGCCAATGGCGAAAACCGTCCCGTTCAGTTGATCGCCAGGAAGGTTCGAGCTCAGACCGTTCCGCTGCAGCAGTTCTCATTTTGACCCCCGACCGCCTAAAGGCGGGACTCCGAACCCCGCCAAGTCGGGTCCCATACCGTTCGGAGTCCCGGCTTTAGCCGGTTCTTGGCGCGACCGACGGCCAAAATGAGAACTGCTGGTTCCGCTGGCTCAACTCCAGACTCGTCAGACGCGCTGGAAATTCACACTATTCAGCCCATGCAGGGCTGGCTTCAGACCTCCCGACGGCTGGCGGCGGCGGTGCGGGCGCTTTCCCGGCGGCACTGGGCGAGCCTACTGCGCCTGCGTGGGCAACTCCGCTTCAGCGAAGAAACGGTGCACCTCCTGTTGGGTGGCGTGGTCGGCGTGCTGGGCGGGTTGGTCAACCTGTTGTTCTACACGCTCACGGATTTCTTCAAGGAGTTGGTCCTGCGGCACCGGGGCGACTGGACGGAGATCGCTCGCTCCCTCCCGTGGTGGCAATGTCTCTTGACCCCCGCCGTGGGTGGCCTCGCGGCGGGTCTCGTGCTGTACTGGGCGCTCCGCACCGTCGGCCTTCCTGGCGCCAGCAACCTCCTGGAAGTCGTCGTGGTTGGCGACGGCCGGCTCCGCTTCCGCACCGGCCTCCTGAAGGCGCTGTCCTCGCTTCTGACGATCAGCAGCGGGGGCTCGATTGGCCGGGAGGGACCGATCATTCACGTCAGCGCCACGCTAGCCTCGAAGTTCGGCCAGGTGGCAAAGTGGCCCCCTTATCGCCTTCGGCTCCTGGTCGCCTGTGGCGCGGCGGCCGGCTTGGCGGCGGCCTACAACGCGCCCCTGGCGGGCGCGGTCTTCGCCGCGCAGATCGTGCTCGGCAATTTCTCGATGCACTTGTTCGCGCCGCTGGTGGTCGCTTCGGTCGTGGCCTCAGTGCTGTCGCGGAGCTTCTTCGGGATCGCGCCGTGGTATCAGGTGCCGGTGGACGTTCAATTCACGCGGATCGTGCAGCTCCCGTGGTTCGCCTTGCTGGGATTCCTGGCGGGAGCGCTCGGGGCCGGCTTTCTGTGGCTGTTGCGCCAGAGCGAAACGCTCTTCGGCCGGCTGCGCGTGCCGGTGTATGCCCGCCTGGCGTTCGGCGGCTTGATCGTGGGCGCCATCGCGCTGCGGTTTCCGGAAGTCTGGGGCAATGGCTATGGTCCGACCAACCAGATCCTCCACGGGCACTGGGAGCTGCAATTCGTGGCGGCGGTCGTCGTCGCCAAGCTGCTCGCCACGCTGGCCACGGTCGGTTCCGGCGCCGTCGGGGGCGTGTTCACGCCCACATTGTTCCTGGGCGCGGGGCTCGGGGCGGGAGCGGGGATGTTGCTCCATCTCGGCGGCTATGCGGCGAACCTCCCCACCGCGGCGTTCGTTTTGGTGGGCATGGGCAGCTTGTTGGCCGCCACCACGCATTCCCCGCTGCTCGCCATGATCCTGTTGTTCGAGATTTCACTCGATTACACGCTCATGCCGCCGCTGATGGTGGCGTGCGTGATCTCCACACTCGTCGCCCGCCGTTTCCACCGTGAATCGATTTACACCGAGCCGCTCCGCCGCCGCAGGGTGGAATTGGACCGCGAGAGCGCCCGGCTCGGGGCTGCCACCCAACGGACCGTCGGCGATCTCATGCGCGCACCGGTGCCGCCGCTGAAATCCACCGCCAGCTTCCGCGAGATCGCCGACCGCTTTCTCGCCAGTTCCTACAACTTCCTGCCCGTTGTGGATGACGCCGGGCGGCTGCTGGGCGTGGTCGCGTTGCAGGACCTCAAACAGCACCTCAGCACGGGTCAGGAAATCAGCGCCGTGATCGCTTATGACGTCATGCGACCGCCGCCCCCGTGCCTCACGCCCGACCAGACCCTTCTGGAGGCCGTGCCCATCCTGCTGGCGAGTGAACAACGGAACGTCCCGGTCGTCACCACCCGCCAGGAGAACAAGCTCGTGGGAGCGGTCGTCCGCGCGGAGGCCCTGGGCATCCTCTCCGAGGCGATCGCCGTGCTCGAGGCCACGAGGGAGTAACGACGAGCCCGTTCAGGCTGGGCTGAACGAATCAGAACTCATCCCGAGAACCGGAGTTCCCGTCGAGGACATCTGGGTTACGCCTCACTCCTGTCTTCCGGTTCAAAGGCCGCGTCCCGGCGTCTCTTCCCCAAAGCGGTTTTTACTTCGCAAACCGGCGGCGATGGCCTATCAAGTCCCTGAACAATGCCTATGAAAGCCAACTCAACTGCCAGCCCTGTCACCCGTCGTCAGTTCCTCGGCCGCGCCGCCCTCGCCGCGGCGGCGTTCCAAGTCGTCCCCGGCCACGTGCTGGGGCTCAACGGCGCCCCCTCTGCCAACCGCCGGCTCAACCTCGCCGGCATCGGCGTCGGTGGCCAGGGCGCCTCGGACCTCGACAGCATCACCAAATCGAGCGACGTGAACATCGTCGCCTTGTGCGACGCGGATTGGCGTCAGGCGGCCGGGATGTTCAAGCGGTTCCCGAACGCGAAGCAGTACCAGGATTTTCGCAAGATGCTGGAGGAGCAGAAGGACATTGAGGCGGTGGTCGTCGCCACGCCAGACCACAACCATGCCCCGGCTTCGATGATGGCGCTCCGGATGGGCAAGCACGTCTATTGTGAGAAACCGCTTACCCACTCCGTCTTCGAGGCGCGCAAAGTGGCCGAGATGGCGCGTGAGAAGAAGGTCGCCACGCAAATGGGCAACCAGGGCCAGGCTTCAGAAGAAACCCGTCGCCTCTGTGAAACCGTCTGGGCTGGGGCCATCGGGAATGTGCGGGAAGCCCACGTGTGGACGGACCGCCCCTCCCAAGGCCTCTTCAACGAGTACTGGCCCCAAGGGGTGGATCGCCCGAAGGACGAACCGCCCGTGCCGGAGGGGCTCGCTTGGGACCTCTGGCTGGGCCCGGCGCCCCAGCGCCCGTATCATCCCGCCTACCTGCCCTTCAAGTGGCGGGGCTGGTGGGATTTTGGGACCGGCGCCCTCGGCGACATTGGCTGCCACGCGTTGGACCCCGTGTTCCGCGCGCTCAAGCTGGGCTCGCCGGTCGTCTATCCCGAAACCCGGGCCGCCCAGGACGCCGCGGTCGCCCAACCTGCCTTCCACCCCACCAGCGTCCAGGCCTCCTCGACCCGCGTGAACAAGGAGACCTATCCGCTCGGTTCGATGATCACCTACCAATTCCCCGCGCGCGGCGGCCAGCCGCCGGTCAAAGTGGTCTGGTATGACGGTGGCCTGCGACCGCCCCGGCCGGAAGGTCTGCCGGACGACGAGGCGATGAGCGACAACGGCCGGTTGCTGATCGGGGAGAAGGGGTTCATTCTCGATAGCCGGCTGTTCCCCGAATCACGGCGCAAGGAAGTCAGCGAAGTGCCCAAGACGATCTGGCGCTCGGTGGGTCATTACAAGGAATGGGTGGAGGCCTGCCAAGGCGGCCGTCCGGCCGGGTCCAACTTCGATTGGGCAGGCCCGTTGGCGGAGATCGTTTTGCTGGGCAACGTGGCGTTGCGCGTCCAACTCCGGCAGGCGCTCACGAAGGCCAGACTGCTGTGGGATCCGAAAGCGCTCAAATTCCCGAACCTCGACGCGGCGAACGCGTTCCTCCAGCGCGAATACAGGGCGGGTTGGACCCTGTAAAGCATCCGCCAGAGCGAGACGGAAATCGGAGCTTGCCAGCAACCCGAGGCCAGCAACCTATATCCATGACCAGCGTAAGGAAAGCCGTGGCAGACGACAAAAGAACTGCGGTGTGCCATGTCGTCGGCGGTCTAGCCGACCACGGCGGGACATGGAATTTCGTTTGCGCCGTGGCCGCCGCCGGCGCCAGAGAGGGCGTCGACCACGTTCTCTGGATGCACCGGGATTACCAGCCGAAGGATGCCGCTCTGAAGTGTGTCTGCGCGGGGAGCCTGAAACGGGTGAATCTCAACCTCCGCAACGATTTCCTCGGAGCCGCGTCGGAAGCGCGGGCCTTGGGTCGCTGGTTGCGGTCCCAGCCGGACGTCCTGCTGCACGCGCACACCCGTCCGGGCATCCTGGCAGCCTCCTGGGTCTGCCGCCGGTCACGGCGGCCGTTGTTGATCCACATTCACAGTCTCCACCGCCGCCAATGGTTCTACGAATTGCTGCGGCGGATTTCGGGAGCCACGTTCATCTTCAACTCACCGAGGACCTGTCGGCATTTCGGCCATGATCCTCGGACCTCGAGGTTCGTCACGCCACCTGTTCGCTGGCCAAGCGAACCGCCGGAAGCCAGCAGTGGCGGGCCGCACTTCGTAGCCGCCTCCACGTTCTACCCGTCGAAGAACTTGCACTTGGTGCTCGCGGCGTTCAACCGTCTCAAGGTTCGCCATCCCGCCGCCACCTTGGACATCTACGGGATGACGTCAGGCGAAGCGGAGCGGCCTTACGTCGAGTTCATGAAACAACAGGCGGGCCGGAGTCCAGGGGTCCGGCTCCTGGCCTACGACCGCCGATGGTATGACCACCTGCGCCAGAGCGACATCTTCGTGCACGTGGCGGAAGTTGAGTCCTTCGGGATCGTCGTTCTGGAGGCGCTCGCCCGCGGGTGCCGGCTGGTTCTCACCCACGGTACCCTGGTGGACGACCTCCCCGAACCCCACGGAAGCGAGGGCATTTTTGAGGTCCGCACCGTCGAGGTCGAAGGGGTGGCCGAGGCCATGGAGCGGGCTGCCGCGCAAGACTTTCAGCCGGGGTCGCTTTGGAACTCGCGGATGAAGTTGCGAGAGAGCTTCTCGGTGGAGGAGGCTCGTGCAAAACTGGACCAGATCTACCGGGACGTCTGGCGTCTGCGCCGCGGGCTGCGGGTTACGCGGGAGCGCGGTGAACTGTAGGCGCTAGGCAGGATGGAGCGGCTCTTTTCCCAAGAGGCGCT
>Ga0315274_10017392_pt1 | contig 10144 bp, 9 predicted proteins | sample YL17G02_20_MG_FD_203700 | JGI IMG/M metagenome (GOLD analysis project Ga0315274, IMG submission 203700) | Sediment microbial communities from Yellowstone Lake, YNP, Wyoming, USA - YL17G02_20 | ecosystem: Environmental > Aquatic > Freshwater > Lake > Sediment | place: USA: Wyoming | collected... | reverse complement strand
TTATTTCAATCCATTGCTTCCATTGCGCTAAACCATTATGTGCTGAAATCTGTCCTACAGGAGCTATTTCTAAAAGAGAAGAGAGCGGAATTGTCCTTGTTGACCAAGAAAAATGCTTGGGCAAGGAGAATTGTGCCATGCCTTGTAAAGAGGTTTGCCCTTATAATGCCCCCCAATTTAGAGACGAGGAGCATTCCAAGATGGAGAAATGCAATTTTTGTACAGAACGTTGGCAGAAGAACCAAAAGCCAATATGCGTGGAAGCCTGCCGCACATATGCTTTAGATGCAGGCCCTATTGATGAGCTGATAGCTAAATATGGAGATATTAAGGAAGCGGAAGGTTTTATATATTCCACCATCGCATGCCCTTGCGTATTATTTAAGTCAAAAAAACAGGTTTCCATCTGTTCATTGCAGCCTTTACAAAAAAATTCATTTTTTTAGAGATTAAAAATTTGTCTAGCGGAAATTAGAACTAAATATATTTTGAAGTGAATTGCTGGCTAAATTCTATTAAGAAATTTAGAGGATAAATTGGACATAAAAGAAGGACCTATAGAAGAAGATGTGGTCATGACTGCTTGTAGCAGCCACTGTGGAGGGACTTGCTTACTAAAAGTCCAAATAAAGGATGGGGTGGTCGTTGCTATAGAAACGGACCAGGGTCCAGAACCCCAGTTTCGGGCTTGTCCTATTGGGCGTGCCATGCGCCAGATGCTGTATCATCCAGACCGTTTGAAATATCCCTTACGCCGTATAGGTGAGCGAGGGGAAGGGAAATTTGAGAGAGTCTCCTGGGATGTGGCGTTGGATACCATAGCTAATGAACTGAAGCGGGTAAAAGACACCTATGGTCCAGAAGCCATCATTTTTGCTTCTTCAGGGGGTGACACGGGAGTGTTTCATAGAGGATCCTTGATGAATCGATTACTGGGCTTATTTGGTGGTTATACAACCTATTGGGGTTTCCATTCCTATGAGGGAGGTGTTTTCGCTTCACTTGCTTCCTATGGTGATATATATACAAACCCCAGTATGGATAATTTCCTCAACTCCAAGTTGATAATACTATGGGGACTTAATCCGGTAAACACCAATCAGAATACTGGCACTGTCTGGCATCTTATCAAGGCGAAAGAGGCAGGAGCTGAGATTGTAGCGATTGACCCAAGACTTACCAATACCATAGCCACTCTTTCTTCCCAATGGATACCTATCAGGCCATGTACCGATGCAGCCATGCTGGTAGCCATGGCCTATGTCATTATCAAAGAGAACCTTCAAGACCAGGCCTACCTTGATCGGTATTCAGTAGGCTTTGACCAGTTTAAGCGCTACGTGATGGGAGATGAAGATGGCATTCCAAAGACCTCAGTTTGGGCGAGTCATATTACCGAAGTGTCAGCCTCTACCATAGAGAATCTGGCTAAAAAATACGCCACGATAAAGCCGGCAGCCTTAATTGATGGTATTGCCCCCGGGCGGACGGCTTATGGCGTTCAGTATCACCGCGCTGCTATTGCCCTTGCAGCAATGACTGGAAACATTGGTGTCCATGGAGGCAATTCTCCAGGCAGATCCTGGTGTGGTCAGTATGGAGGCTATCCCTACAAATTAGGACGAAGTCTAGGACCAGTACCCAATCCGTGTGAAAAAGGGGTACCATCCCGTCCTTATTCACTCCCTAACTATGAAAAATTTTTTCCGGGTGGCAATGGTGGAGCCCGGCTCACGAGGGTTGGTCTCGCCGATGCCATCCTAAAAGGGAAAGCAGGTGGCTATTCTACAGAATATAAACTCCTCTATTTAATCTCTTACAACCACTTAAACCAAATCCTTAATATTAATAAGACGATTCAGGCGTATAAAAAATTAGAATTTATCGTTACTCATGAGCAATTCATGACAGCCACTGCCAAATTTGCAGATATTGTTCTCCCTATCTCTACGCGGCTGGAGAGAAATGATATTTGCATTGGTTACGCTCTTCCTTCGTATGGTTTTTTAAAGAAGGTCGTTGAGCCCCTCGGTGAATGCAAGTCTCACTTTGAGATTTGTGTGGAACTAGCTAAACGCATGGGCATTATCAACTACAGTAATAAGACAGAGGAGGAATGGCTAAGGCAAATTATTGAAGGGAGCGATATCCCCAATTATGAGAGATTTAAGAAGGAGGCTATTTACAAAATCCCTCTTCATGAACCCTATATTCCTTTCAAGTCGCAAATTGAGGATTCTGACAATAATCCATTTTCCACCCCTTCAGGAAAGATTGAGATCTATTCCCAACTGCTTGCGAATATGAAGAGTCCGGAGATTCCACCCATCCCTAAATATATTGAGCCTTGGGAAGGTCCAACCGACCCTCTCATTAAGAAATATCCCCTTCAACTGATTACGACTCATATCAAACGGCGGGTTCACAGCGTCTATGAAAAGGTTCCCTGGCTAAGAGAGCTTGATGATCCCCAGGCATTAACAATTAACACCGTTGATGCTGAGGCACGGGGCATCGAGAATGGAGATATGGTGAAAGTTTTCAATGATCGGGGGGAAATAATTTTACCTGCCAGACTAACAGAGAGGATCGTGCCCGGTGTGGTTGATATTCCTGAAGGGGCATGGTATAACCCCGATTCGAAAGGAGTGGATAGAGGAGGAAATCCAAATGTCTTAACGAAAGATGCAACTTCCCCAGGAGGACCTTTTCCTAGTAATACAAGTTTAGTGGAGGTATCTAAGATATAGAATTTTAAAAAGGTTATTCTTCAAGAGAATAAGTCAAATTTTAAAGGAGGTTAGAAAGATGTCTTCTCGAGAAATAGAAATAATTGATGTTTGGGTTTCGCCTTTTTCTGAAGATAAGATTGAGATGTGGAAAAAAAATGATTCGTATATGCACGGCACAAAAATATTAACCAAAGGTAGGAATATGTTTAAGGGGATTGATGATCTCCTTCAAGAAATGGATCAAAACGGTGTGCAAAAAGCTATTCTTAGTGGTAGTCAACACGATTACATCTATACCTCTAATGATTGGATTGCAGAGCAAGTTAGGAAATACCCCGATCGATTATATGGTTGTGCTGCTGCCAATCCGAAGAAGGGAATGGAGGCCGTCCGGGAGTTCGAAAGGGCAATAAAAGAATTGGGATTGATCGGCCTAAGACTTAACCCCTATGCCCATGGATATCCACCCAATCACAATATTTACTATCCCCTCTATGCAAAATGCGTGGAGCTGAATGTTCCTGTGGCACTTCAAGTAGGCCATACGGCACCGATGTTTCCTTCCGAGCCCGGAAGACCCATTTACCTCGACGAAGTAGCTCTATTCTTTCCTGAATTAACGATCATAGGTTCTCATATTGGCTACCCATGGACTGAGGAGATGATAGCCTTGGCTTGGAAACATCCTAATGTTTACATCGATACAACGATGCATGTACCCAAACATTTTCCGAAAGAATTTGTTCATTATATGAAGACTTATGGACAAGATAAGGTTCTCTATGGAACTTCCTGGCCAATTTGTTCAATGGAAAGGGCATTAAGAGAGTTGGAAGATTTACAATTAGAGGATCATATCAAGAGAAAGTTCCTTCATGACAATGCAGTCCGTGCTTGGAAATTAAAGTGAGGGAGGACCTCAGTTAAAATGTTTAAAATAGAAATTAATGGCGTTTCCAAAGTATTTAGAAGCGAGAGATCTGCTGAAATCGTTGCATTGAAAAATATCAGCTTAAAAGTAAATGAAGGAGAATTTGTCACCATTGTTGGGCCTTCAGGATGTGGGAAGAGCACATTATTGTATTTAATTGCAGGACTGGTAACCTCGACGGAAGGTGAAATACTTGTTAACGGTAAAAAGGTTAATGGACCAGACCCAGGTTGTGGGATTGTATTTCAAGAATTCCGAATTTTTATGTGGAGAACAGTTCTTAAAAATGTCTTGTTTGGTCTTGAAATCCAGCGCAGATTTCCTAAAGATAAGCAAATGGAATTGGCAAAGAAATATATTGAAATGGTAGGGTTAAGTGGTTTTGAGGAGAGATATCCTCGAGAACTTTCTGGAGGAATGAAACAAAGAGTAGCCATTGCTCAGACATTGATTTGTAATCCAGAAATTGTCTTAATGGATGAGCCCTTGGGTTCGGTTGATTCAATTACACGAGAGGTCCTTCAACGAGAAATTTTAAGATTATGGGAGGGAGAAAAGAAGACTATCCTATTTGTGACCCATAGTATCGATGAAGCTATATTCCTTGGCACTCGTGTGGCAGTCATTTCTGCAAGACCTGGTATGATAAAAGAAATTTTTGATATCGATTTTCCATACCCTCGTACGGGTGCAGAAAAAACCGATCCCAAATTTGTAAGATTAAGAGGTAAGATTTGGGAGATCATCGAAAAAGAAGTACCGAAATTGAGATAGTCAAAAATCCTTGTGAAAAGTTGTTGGTTACTTGGAGAAACTCGATATGAATAGTTTACCAAGCTCTATATTGAAAATTTTCATAAAAAGAGGATATCCAATCGTCATATTAATTCTTGCGTGGGAATTTGTTTCGAGGACGAGATTAGTAGATCCCTTCTACTGTCCTCCATTCAGCATAGCCGTGAGTGCTTTGTTTGAAGGTTTATTTGTTAGCGGAGAGATATGGGTTCACATCGAAATGAGTTTAGGTAGAGCGATGGCAGGCCTTTTTTCAGCAATTATATTGGGGGTTACTACAGGGTTACTCATGGCACGTTTTGCCCCCATTAATAGTTTTTTGGACCCCTTGATCTCGGTTATTTTCCCCACTCCCAAATTAGCACTCTTCCCCATTTTAATCTTTTGGTTTGGGATTGGGCAGATATCGAAGATTCTTCTAATATTTATTTCTTGCTTCTTTCCAATATTAATTAATACCTATGCGGGAGTTAATAATGTGGATAAATACCTGATTTGGAACGCTCTCACAAAGGGAGCTTCCGATACGCAAGTATTATATAAAGTCATCATTCCAGCGGCAACGCCATTTATATTTACGGGGATTCGAGTAGCTTCTTCCTTCGCCTTTATCCTCATCGTCGCTTCTGAAATGATTGCTTCAAATGAGGGATTGGGTTTCTTTATCATGTCAGCAGAAAGAACATTTAATTCGGATAGGATGTTCGCAGGAATTATCCTCATCGCTGCTTTAGGATTCGGATTTGATAGACTCCTACTTTACATTCAAAAAAAATTATTTATTTGGCGAGATACGGAAAAGGAAAGTGTCTCTGGCCTTTAATTTGTTTAGCGGTTATCCAAAAAATAAAGTATGTTTGTAAAAAAGCATTGCGGAAACCAAGATAAGTAAAGGGTTTTCGGATTATGGATGGTTCATAGGTTTAAACAATTTCTTTATTCCTTAGAAAGGAGGAAATGGACGATGATTAGGAGAGGGATCATTAGACTTATTAGTTTATTGTTGATTGTGACAGTTTGTCTTTTATTCGTGAATTTAATCGCTGGCTTTGCAGTTGCTGCGGAAATGAAAAAGATTAAGTTTGGATGGATCGCAGCAACAGCCATTCCAGCATTTTTCGTTGCGGAAGATAAAGGTTTCTTTGCTGAAGAAGGAATACAGTGTGAAATTGAGACTATAACAGCAGGCTCCAGTATGGTTGTTGAAGTTGTTGCTTCTGGCCAACTCGATATAGGACAGTGTGCTTCTAGTACTACGATGCTAGCTATAGAAAAAGGGGTTCCGATAAGGTTAGTGGGAGTTTTCGAATATCAATTTATTGATAAACAAGGGAGAGCCTGGGATGCGGTGGCGTTAGTCAGTAGAGCCGAGGATGATTACAAGAAACTGGAAGACATTAGAGGTAAGAAGGTAGCTGTTAATGATATCGGATCGATTTATAATTATTATTTGCGATATCAATTGAGAAAACGAGGGATCGATCCTGATAGAGATGTAATAATTATACCTATACCATTTGGTCAAATGCAAGGTGCCTTAATAAAGAAGCAGGTGGACGCAGCGGTTATGTTGACATATACGTATGCAATAGCAAAGGAAGAATTCCCTTTGAAGATAATCATGGAAGGTACAAAGCTTCAGGGTATGGATATAGATGATACAGGTGGTATTGGGGTGAATGTGAAGTTTGCGGAGAAATACCCTGATCTCGTTGTAAAATTTCTAAAAGCTGTTATAAAATCGAGTCTTTTCATAGCGAAGGATATCAAAGAAAATAATGGGGAGTTTGTAAAAGGGAGTGTTCAAAAGAGGTTGAAATATAAACCCAAGTTTCTAGAAACCTGGTATGCTTACAGAGCCTATCATGGACATGAATGGGATTTCGTAAATCCTATTCAAGTGCCTTGGAGCATGATTCCAAAAAAGTCTGAAATTTTTCTATCAGAAAAATTTCTAAAAAACCCTATTACCCCTGAAAAAGTTATTGACAATTCTTTTATTAAGAAAGCCTATGCTGAGCTCGGATTAAAGTGGGATGACGCGAAAGGACTATAAGACCTAATTCCTATAAGAATAGAATGTTTCTATATTGTTAAAATGAAACCCTACCAGCTGCACCTTTGGTGTTTCAAGCGGGGGTTTCTTCTCGGGGGGTATTAAACCCTGCCTTTGACCCAAGAAGTTTACAACCCCATTCAAAGGGATTACATCCCTAAAACCCGCTCGCCACTCATCTCCGCCCAAAGTGGCGAGGTATTTTGGCGGGTTTTTTATAAATTAGCTTAACAGGGAAGTGAGATGAGCATTAACCGAACCTTGGTTGTTGGTGATACGATTGAAAAAAGTGCATTAAGGTTTCCAAGGAAAATTGCAATTATATCCGGAAATTCAAGGTTAACTTATAAAGATCTTGATAGACAATCCAATAGGTTCGTAAACGCAATGCTCGGTCTCGGAGTAAAATTTGGAGATAAAATTGCTGTTCTAAGTAGAAATTGCCCAGAGTTTGTCGTTATCCATTATGGACTTGCGAAAATCGGTGCAGTCATGGTTCCTTTAAACTTCCGTTATACGGGAAGGGAATTAACATTTGTTACCAACGATAGCGAAACGAACACCTTAATCTTCCAACAGGAGTATATAGGTCTGGTAGAGAGTTGTCGCCAAGAATTAACGAATATCCAAAATTATGTCTGCATAGGGGAGGATTATGGAGGGAGGTGGGTGAATGATTACTACCAAATGATTGACAACCATCCAGATACCTCCCCGAACATAATGGTTAAAGAAGAAGATGAATTTAATCTCCTGTACACAGCTGGGACAACAGGATTTCCAAAAGGTGCCATAATCACTCACAAGGCAAGCATCGCTACAAATCTCTCTGTAATAATAGATTTTTATTTCGAAGAAGACGATATCATTTTAATATCGGGTCCACTATTTCACTCGGGACAATTGAATCTATCGTTACATCCAATGATTACAATGGGTGGAACGGCTGTGCTTCTATCTAAATTCGATCCAGATGAAGTACTTTACACAATTGAAAAAGAAAGGGTTACAAAGGTAGGATTAGTTCCAACTATGCTTTATAATTTATTACAATCCCCAGAACTTACACGTTTTGACTTAAGTTCCCTTAAGAAGTTGAATTATGGAGCCTCACCAATACCAAGAAATGTTCTGGAAATGGCTTTGGAGTATTTTAAAAATATAAAAATAACTCAAAGTTATGGATCAACCGAAGATGGTTTATTAACTGTGTTAAAACCATATGAACAATTGAGAAAGTTTGGTTGTACAGGTAGGCCTTTGTTATTTGTTGATGTGAGGGTTGTCGATCAAGAAGGGTGCGAAGTTCTTCCAGGTGAAACTGGGGAGATTGTTACCAGAGGTCCTCATGTAATGAAGGGGTATTTTAAACGTCCCCGAGAAACTGAAGAAGCTTTCAGAGATGGATGGTTTCATACAGGGGATATGGCCATGATAGATGACGAAGGCTTCATAACGATTATGGACAGGAAACTGGATCTCATCATCAGCGGAGGAGAGAATATCTATCCTAAAGAGGTAGAGGATGTTCTTTATACCCATCCAGCCGTTTCGGAGGCAGCCGTTTTTGGCATTCCAGATGAAAAGTGGGTTGAAGCGGTTTGTGCTGCTATTGTCCTGAAACCTGGAATGAGAGTTTCAGAGGCTGAAATAATAGATTATTGCACGAAGAGCTTGGCTAGTTATAAAAAGCCAAAAGTTATTACTTTTGTCAACTCACTTCGTAAGAATGAAGTGGGTAAAGTTATGAAAAGGCAACTCAAAGATCCTTACTGGAAGGAAGTCGGGAGGAAGATATAAGAAAATTTATAGTGTTTCAGATTTTCTTAAGATTATTTTAAAACCAGGGGATTAATTACTTTTCTAAATCAAAATTACCATTCAGATTATGGCCCTTGCTTTTCATTCAGCCACGATTTGAGCGACATAATGCCTGATGCCCCATTGCATCATAAAGGGGCAAAAAGTTGGAGTGAATCAATTAGAAGCGCTAAAGGAATTACTATTGGTTTAAGCGTGTGGAACAATAAGGGCCATAACAGTTTGCATGAAGGGAGCCTCAAACTCATTCGCGAGTAAATAGCCCATGACAGTCTTACAAGGACGAGTAGCCGTTGTTACAGGCGGTGCAAGAAGCATTGGCCTGGCATGCTCTGCTGCTCTATTAAGAGTTGGAACACGGGTTATTATTGCCGATAAGGATGATGATGTCGCCCAAACCACTGCCGCTAACCTTAACTGTGAGGCATGGGCGGTGGACGTATCTGATCCTGGCCAGGTGGAGCGACTGGCCACACACTTACGGCAAGGGTACGGGCGTGTTGATATTCTAGTTAACAATGCTGGAATCTATCCACGTCGGCGATTTCTCGAGATGACTCTGGACGACTGGCGCCAGATTATGGCGGTTAACCTTGATGGAGTTTTCCTATGTTGTAAGGCCTTTGTTCCACTAATGATTGAGCATGGTTGGGGCCGCATCATAAATATCGCAAGCTGCGCATACTGGACAACGCCTCCCGGACTAGCTCACTATATTGCGAGCAAGGCTGGTGTGATGGGTCTAACTCATGCCCTGGCAGAAGAATTGGGGCCCTACGGGATTACAGTCAACTCTGTTGCGCCTGGGATGATTCCAATACATGAGATGAACGCTCAGCGGGAGGCAATATTTGCTGAGCGGTTGAAGCATCAACCAATTAAACGCTTGGGGACTCCTGAGGATGTTGCTGAAGCTGTGCTCTACCTGGCTGGGGAGAGTGCAGGTTACGTATCAGGCCAATGCCTTCTTGTCAACGGAGGATTCACCAAACTTTAGCACTCACTAATAGATTTCTGTATGTCGAAGAGATCAATATGCCCAAGGAAGCCCAAACATTGGGGGAATTGATTAATAAGTTAGACAAGAGTTATTTCAAGAGGCCTGCCCTTGTAATTTATAAGGAGATCTTATCTTACCATGACCTGGTGGAACAGGCACGAATTATTGCCTGCCACCTATTGGGTAGTGGGTTTGAAAGAGGAGACCGGGTTGCGGTATGGCTTCCCAATGGAACTGACTTTGTCAAATTGGCATTTGGTGTTGCGATGGCCGGCATGGTTCTCGTTCCCTTAAACACTCGACTTAAGTCCGTTGACGCCACAGAAACATTACATAAGAGTAACACCCAGGCCTTATTTTTTACCGAAGAATTTTTGGGGATAGATTTTTTTCGTATGGTTCAGACAATCCAAACCAGTGGGAAGGTCCCAGACCTCCGACTGGTGGTTAACATGGGCACTAACAGTTTAATGGGTATCCATACCTGGGCTCAATGGCAAGCCAAGACAGTGCCCGTTAAGGATCTCCCTTCAGTGAGTGCAGATTTTCCAGCGACCATTAATTCCACCTCTGGAACCACCTCATCTCCTAAGGGCGCTGTGATTAGCCATGGGAGCCTGCTGCACATCGCACGTGAGGTGGGAATTCGTATGGGAATAAGTGAGACGGACCGCATGGTCAGCGCCATGCCATTTTACCATAATGGGGGTTTTGTACCCACCCTCCTAACCTCCTTAATGTTCGGTTGTACACTTTACACACAACCCCGGTTCGATCCGGAGTATGTCTTGTCCACTATTACCAGAAAC
>Ga0315274_10017391_pt1 | contig 10144 bp, 8 predicted proteins | sample YL17G02_20_MG_FD_203700 | JGI IMG/M metagenome (GOLD analysis project Ga0315274, IMG submission 203700) | Sediment microbial communities from Yellowstone Lake, YNP, Wyoming, USA - YL17G02_20 | ecosystem: Environmental > Aquatic > Freshwater > Lake > Sediment | place: USA: Wyoming | collected... | reverse complement strand
GGCCGGAAAGCGCACTATTCGAGGACGCGGACGGCAGCGGCGGTGGTTTGATGATAACCGAGTCAAGGGCGCTTTTCACGGCTTGTGTAACGCCCGCGGCGTCGGTGTAGAAGGGATTGGAGCCGCTGTGCTCCTTCTTGTTCCAGTCGAGAAGCGTTTCCTTAGTCCCCTCGGGCACGAGGTAGTTGTAACTGTCAAAGCCGCGCGTGAAGCCTCGCCTGGTATCAAGCCACGGATTGGTCTGAACGGCGATGGTCCGGTAGCCGCAGGATTCGAGGATTTCGGGAAGCGAGGACGTCCACTCGGGAATGAAATGCGTAAGGAGCAGGCGCCCAGTAAAAAGCGACGACATCGAGGGCGCGGTGAGGGAGGACTGGGCCTTGTTGCGAAGGTATACGGTGCTCCCGGAGGCTAGCGCGTCGATGTTGGGGCTGGTGGGCCGTGAGTAGCCGTAGCAGCCGAGGTGGTCGGGCCGCAGGGCGTCGACGACGATGAGGACGATGTTTGCGTTGGGGCGCGGACGGGTTACGTAGTCGAACACAGGGACCGCAGTGCCGCCTGCAATGGCGCCCGCGGCCGTCGCGGCGGCGGATTTCAGGAGGCTCCTTCGCGTTACCTTCACTGCAAGGCTCCCGTCAAGCGTGTTTCCTGTGACCCTCCCGGCAAGTCCATGCCCTCCGGACCTGAGGTTCACTCGACTACGGCGGTCACGCCGCATCCCGGCGCACATGCGGGCGGCGCGGGACAGTGACAGCGTGTGAACACAATGTCCGCTGCCTTGAGACTATCTCAAAACCCCATCCTGGCCTCGTGCTGCGTAGCGAAGCGCTACTTCGCAGAGTAGCATTCGACCGGCTGCGAAACCGGCCGGCTGTGTCAGCCCGTCGAGAGCCTCCGGGTCGAACGACCCCTGGTCGCCAATGCTCTCCGCTGCATCGCCTCGTTGTCGCTCCTTGCCCGCCGGTTTCTCGCTCGGTCTCGGGCCGACAGAACGGGTTCTGAGATAGTTTTTTAGTCACCGGCGGACGAACTGCCGGCGCCGCGCGTCATTCTATTTCTTTCTGAGGCACATCGGAAGACTGCCGTCGCCGCGATGGTAGGCGACGCATTCGCAGCATACCGCGTGTCTCGGGCAGTCGTTATGCGGGCAGGTGCACTTCTTTTCGTTTTCCTTCCTGTTCTTGCAGTCCATGCAGCATCCCTTCTTTTGCGTTGGGGCAGCCAGACAGCCCCCACGCGCCGAACCTGAGACGGCCCTGCGCGTGAGTCCATGAAAAACAAACACAGGTATTTTACAGGGCGGCGTGCTGTTGCGGGAGAGCCTTCGGCAAGACAGAGAGGCAAAGCCCCAAGTATACGAGCTGCCAGGGCTGATTTGAATGGCAGCCGCGCTGGTCCGACCGCCCAAGCCTTGTTGTTTTCAGGCCCGTTTGTGCGGGCAAGGCCGATTGGGTGAAAGTTTACAGCGGAAAAAAGGAACCCGGCGGATAGAATAGTGCCCTGAGACCCCAATGCACATTGCGCCGACACGGAGTATCCGGGGCGTGTCTTTCCCGGATACGTGGGGAGAGTCAATGAGAATCGGGACGATGAGGTTAGCGGATCGGCTCATAGGCGTTCCGGTCTGCTTCGCGCTGACCGCCTGGAGAAAACTGACTGAGTTGCCGGTACGGCGGGGCGAGGCGGCGCAGAGAAACCCCGGTAAGATCCTGTTCATCAAACTCGCCGAGCAAGGGGCGACAGTTCTGGCCTATCCGGCAATAGAGGAGGCCCGCCGCATGGTCGGGCGCGAAAACGTCTACTTTCTTGTTTTCGATGATAACCGCCCCATTCTTGATGCCATGGACGTGATACCCGAGAGGAACGTTATAACGATTCCCACTGCAAGCATCCCGAAGGCCGTTGCCGGCGCAGTGCGCGCCATACGGGAGGTCCGCCGTCTCGGCGTCGACGTGACGGTGGATTGCGAGTTCTTTGCCCGCAGTTCGGCTGCTCTGGCCTATCTGAGCGGCGCTGTGACGCGCATAGGGTACCACGCCTTTGCCGGCGAGGCCCATTATCGCGGGGACCTCCTGACGCACCGGATCAACTACAATCCTTTCCTTCACGTCAGCGCCGCCTATTGGGTCATGGTCAAAGCCGCTCGTATGGATCCGCGACACCTGCCTGCGCTCGATACGGATCTTCCGGAAGCGCTTGACCTCGCGCCCTCTTTTCGTCCTCGCAGCGATGAGATTGCGGCGGTCAGGGACCTCCTCGGGAGATTATCCGGGGGCGGTCCGGCCGGCCCGGTTGTGCTCCTCAACGCGAACTGCAGCGATCTCCTGCCGGTCCGGCGTTGGCCGCCCGAACGCTACGTGAGGCTGGCCGGCCTGCTTCTGGAGAGCCGGCCCGACGTCACTGTCATCTTCACCGGCGCCCGGGGCGAAGCCGATGCCGTCGAAGAACTGGCTGGCAGCATCGGTTCCAACCGGTGCTTCTCGCTTGCCGGCCGGACGAGCATGAGGGAACTGCTCACGCTCTACACGCTTGCGGACGTCCTCGTGACCAACGACAGCGGGCCTGCTCAGTTCGCCTCATTGACCCCTGTCCGTGTCGTCACCCTCTTCGGCCCCGAGACGCCGGTGCTCTTCGCCGCGCGAAGTCCCCGCAATTTCGTCCTCTCGTCGGGGCTGCCCTGCAGCCCGTGCGTCAACGCCTACAATGACAGGAAGTCCCCATGCAGGGATAACCTCTGCATGCAGCGCATCTCGGTCCGGCAGGTCTTCGACCTCGTAATCGGATTGTGCGACCACAAGGACGAGCCCCTCACGGTCCAGGAAGGTATTGTTTCCCCCGATTGCGCAAAGGGCCCGCACGACAATCCGTAACAGTGTCCGGCGCTTAGCGCGGGCCGGAGTTGTAATACCTTCTCCAGCGCGCAGCAACGCCTTTGCCTCAGGCGCTGTATCCGGCGTTACCGCGGAAATGGCCCAAGGTATGCGTAGTAACTGGCGGAGAGGCCGGGATTCGAACCCGGGGTAGGGTGGTAACCCTACAACGGCTTAGCAAGCCGCCGCTTTCGACCGCTCAGCCACCTCTCCGCCCAAAAAGCAGTCTCCAGACTGCGGTCCATCGGCTGCGCAGTAGATATTACGGGCAATCGGGCCGGGTGTCAAGCCATTTGCGGCGTTTGCGGCGCATCGGGGGAGAAGGCGCGCCGGGAATACGGGTGTTTTCCGCCGATAACGCAGTCCTCGACAACACTTACAGGCAGCCTATACTAATGTTTCCCGCTCAGCCGATAAGAGTATGGCGCGGAGAAACCCGGCGGCAAACGCGGTGATTCGAGGACAGGCAATGGACAATTTCGCTGACAGGCTCATCGCGGAGATAGAGGCCAAGGGGACTCCGGCCTGCGTCGGAATTGACCCGAGGCTGGAACTCCTGCCGCTGCCGCTCAGGCGCAAGTTCGAAAAGGGCGGCGGGTCGCTCAGGACAATAGTCGGCGCGATCAAGGCTTTCTCATGCGAGATAGTCGATATCGTCGCGCCGCTCGTGCCTGTCGTTAAGCCGCAGATAGCGTTTTTTGAAATGTACGGTTGGGTTGGAATCCAGGCGTACATCGAGGTAGCCAGGTACGCCAGGCGCGCCGGGCTTATCGTCCTCGGGGACGTAAAGCGCGGCGACATCGGCTCGACCGCGGAAGCGTACGCCTCGGGCCACCTCGGCCAGGTGGCGATCTCCGGCAGGCCCACGGAGATCTGGCACGAAGACGCGATAACCGTGAACCCCTACCTCGGTACGGACGCGGTGGAGCCGTTCCTCAAGGAAGTAAGCGCGCGCGGCAAGGGGATATTCGTGCTCGTGAGGACGTCAAACCCCTCCGGGGCGGAGGTGCAGGACTTGGGAGGCCAGTCTCCCGTTTACATGTCCGTGGCGGACCGCGTGGCAGGGTGGGGGCGCGAGAGCGTGGGGAAAAGGGGTTTCTCCTCCGTCGGTGCGGTCGTGGGTGCGACTTGCCCGGAGGAAGCCCGGCGGATTCGGGACATCCTGCCGCAGGCGATATTCCTGGTGCCCGGGTACGGAGCCCAGGGCGCCGGTGTTGCGGACATCCGGCCGGCGTTCCGCAACGACGGCATGGGCGCAATTGTGAATTCATCGCGCGCGGTTATTTTCGCATACAGGAGAAAGCCGTACGATGAGCAATTCGGCGAGAAGAGGTGGCAGGAGGCCGTTCTGGCCGCGACGAAGGAAATGCGGCGCGACCTGTCCGCAATATACGGGGGAGCGCTCTGATGCCTGACTGGACGGCCGCCCGTTGGAGGGGCGGGAAGGTCACGATTGCCGGCCTGGGCACTTTCGGGGGGCAATTGGCGGCGGCCAGGTTCTTCATCGGACTCGGAGCCGAAGTTACTGTCACTGACAAGAAGCCGGCCGAAGCATTTGCCGAGAGCCTTGCCCAGCTCGAGGGGCTGCCCGTGAGGTTCGTTCTGGGGGGGCACAACGAGGAGGACTTTGCCCGGACCGACCTCGTGGTGGCAAGCCCCGCGATACCGGAGAATTCCCCCTACCTTGCAGCGGCTGCGGCCGCAGGCGTCCCCGTGACGCACGAAATGGACATGTTCTTCCAACTCTGCCGGGCGCCGATTGTCGCCGTGACGGGGTCAAACGGCAAGTCCACGACGGCGGGGCTTCTGGCGCGGATACTGGCGAAGCACCTGGCGGGCCGGCCGCGGCGAAAGGCGTGGTTCGGCGGGAATATCGGCAGGTCGCTCCTCGTGGACGTCCGGGATATTACCCCAAGGGACCTTGTCGTGTTGGAACTTTCCAGTTTCCAGTTGGAGGACCTGGGGGAACTGCGTTTGAGCCCGCACGGCGCCGTCGTCACGAACCTCACTCCCAATCATCTCGACAGGCACGTGACTTTCGAGAACTACGCGAGGGCCAAGCGCAACATAACGCTCTACCAGCAGGAAAATGATTTCCTCGTGCTCAACGCGGACGACCCGAACCTCTCCGGGTGGGAAGGGACGAAGGCCCGGGTGGTATTCTTCGGCAAGTACGGCCGGGCAAAGGGCGACGGAGTTTACGTTTCCGGCCGGACGCTCGTAAATATCACTGGCGCGAAGGAAACGCCCGTCGAAGTCGGCACGGGGTGGAAACTCATGGGAGGGCACAATCTCATGAACCTGGCGGCGGCGTGCGCCGCCGCGGGCCGGGCCGGAGTGGAGTTGGCGGAGGCGGCCGCTTCGGCGGAAGATTTCGAACCGCTGCCGCACAGGCTGGAGTACGTGGCAACCGTGAACGGCGTGGCGTTCTACAACGATTCGATAGCGACGACGCCGGACTCGGTGGAGGTGGCCCTTGAGAGTTTCAGGGAGCCGATAGTGCTCATTGCGGGAGGATACGACAAGGGGCTCGACCTCGGGCCTGTTTCGCGTAAGGCCGCGCGGCGGGTTAAGGCGTTGGTCGTAATCGGCAGGATGGGCGCCAGGATTGCCGAGGCGGCGCAGGCGGAGAAGCCGGACCTGCCGACAATTGCGCCGGCGGATTTCCGGTCGGCGGTGAAGGCGGCGTTTGACGCGGCGGCGCCGGGGGACGTCGTGCTCCTGTCGCCCGCATGCGCGAGTTTCGATATGTTCAACAATTTCGAAGAACGCGGAGATTCTTTCCGCAGGTGCGTAAGGGAACTGTCGGGACTGGCGGAGGCTCACGGGAAATGAAAAAGGTCTGCTATTTCACGGGGGTCTTCGTACTCGCGGCCGCGGCGGTCACCTTCGCGGTGCTTTATTTCAATGTGGAGACGCCGGCCCAGGAGAACTTCCTGCACAGCCATCACGGCCAGTGGCTCATGTCGGGAGACAGACACCTTTTTGACGTGACGGAACGGGCGTTTGAGGCGTTGGGGGTGTTTGGGTTCCCCGAGGGCACCGGCAGGTGGGCGCCGGTCGGAGGGAAACAGAAGTCCTTGTTTTACCCGACCGTCGTCGCGGGCAGCCAGGCCATGGGCATCGCACCGGATGAATACGTCATAGGCGTCGTTTCAGGCGGCACCGCGACGGCATACCCCTTGAGGGTGGTTTCATTTCACCAGATAGTCAACGACGACACGCAGGCCCCGGTGGTTGTGGTCTATTTCGGCAACCACAGCCATACCGCGGCGGCGTTTTCGGGGGGCCCGAGCAAGGACGCGACATTCCTCGCGTCGACCGGTTGCCTGTACAAGAACGTGGACCTGTTGTTCGACCATGCGACGGAGAGCCTTTTCCTGCCGTTGGCGGGGACGTTCGTCGCGGGGCAGCGGTTGGGGGAGAGGCTGCCGGTCCTGCCGAGCGCGGTGATGCCGTTTGCGGAGTGGATGAAGTTGTACCCGCAGTCGCGCGTCATGACGCTGAATACGGGGCTCAAGTCAGTCAAGTACCCCAGGAAGGACATACTTGCCAAGCCGCCGGCGTACAAGGTGCGCCTGAAATCCGAAGCGCACCCCCCCTGCCGTAGTACGGAACCCGTGTTGGCGACAAGCGACGGATGGTACACGACGTACGTGCCTTTGTCGGCCGCCGCGCGGGCGGCAATGCGCGACGTTACTTTCGTGGCGCAGGGCAGGTCCTATACCGCCCATTTCACCGCGGATTTCAAGGCCGGCTGGATAACCGACTCCTCCGGCGCGCTTGCGCCGTCGCTGCGCTCAACGTACAGGCCGTACTCCGCGGTGATGCGCGAGGCGGTGATAGTAAACGTCAGGTGACTGGTCAGGTCACGGCGTACTGCCGGTGATACTTGACACCACAAGGCCGGCGGCGAGACCAGTTTCTGCAAAACCGCCGGACAAGGCATGGGGACATGCGCGGCGCGGGCGGCTCACGGCGGGAAAGAAAGCCTGCCTGCTTCACACTGGAAACCGGGCCTTTTCGATTGCACAATGCGGCCCTTCGATGCGGCTGAGTTGTCAGCAGACGAACGCCAACCGCCTAATCGACATTTTCCGGAATCACGTGTTCGTCGGGACACAGAACGAGGTCGACGTTCACCTGGGCCCTCGTCCATTTGTAGTACTTCTTGCACTGGGGACAGTAGTAGGACCAGTAAGCGTCGTTATTGCCGTCGAGCCTGCACTTAACGGGTTGTTCAGTCTTGCCGAAGTACGCCATGTAGACACCCTCTTTTTCCATTTCGGCGTCGGTGATCTTGAAGGTGTCGCCGCTCGACTCGCACTGAAAAGTATACCCGCCGTGTTCCCTGGTAATGGAGGGACGGCTCAGCCAGTAGAAAATCCCGACTATGCCGGCGACCACGAGGATCGCCGCGCCCACTCCGACCAATTGGTTGTGTCTCCAGTCCATTTCCTTTCCCCTTCTGAATTGGCGCCCAAGATACATCGAAACTACGCGCCATTATAAAAAAGATTCCCTTCCGGCACAAGGCCGGAAGGGAATCTTTTCAAACCTTCGCACTATCCGCGGGCGACTAGATAATGAATCCCGGAGGATAGTAGAACCATAGCGCGTCGTGGCCCGGAGCCTGGTTCTTGTTGGTCGTGCCGGGTTTCAAGCGGCAATACGCCCTGGTGCTGTCCCACTCAAACGCATCCTTGAACGAGACATGCAGGTCGGACCACAGAATGTTGACACCCTTGCCGCCGTGGCGTTCAAGCGGAGTCCGCCTGTTGTTGTTGCGCCACAGGTTGTAGTTTGACGACGGGTACGGACGGATGCCCCACTGGTTGGTCGTGCCTATGTTCCACCACTGGTAGTCCATCATCAGCATCGTGGCGCCAGGCCTTGCAAGGTTCCGGCACCTCTCGCGGAATCCCATGTTCGTGTTGCAGAAAATAAGGTGGTTCCCCGAGTACGACTGGCTCATGCCGTATTCGCAATGCGCGAACTGGCAGGACGCATTGTTGGTCATGTCCACTATCCTGCGGGCTACCGCACGGTCTGCCGGACATGCCGTAACCGAGTCCTTCACCCTGTCGTGGTTGTTCTTCCAGCCGATCTTGAGATAGTTCTCATGGGCAAGGATTTCCTGCGGGTTGACATAGCACACGGTGCTGCTGCCCGGCGCAATATCAAGCACGCGCCAGCCGGTGCCGTCCACATACATGTTCCATCCGGACGGGGCGTTGCCCTGCGTCGGGAAGAACTCGTCATAATCGGCTTGGTACATCCCAAGCGACAGGCCAAGCTGCTTCAGGTTGCTGCGGCAGGTCACCGAACGCGCCTGCTCGCGGGCCTTCGTCAAGGCCGGCAGCAACATCGCCGCCAAGATCGAGATGATGGCCATCACGACCAGCAACTCGATCAGCGTAAATCCATAGTCTTTCCGTCTCATTGCGCTCCTCCTAAGAGTTACCCAAACCGGTTTCAAGGTACTTCATGCGGAGCCTGCGCTCCTGTTTCGGCGGCCTGTTTTGAACCCACTATGACGGAGTGGCGCGTAAGCCTCTTCCCCGGTGTCCGGAAGCTGACGCCATCGTAATTCATCACTACCTGACTCCGTCGGCCCACATCACCTCCTTTCTCGTTAGCACCCAGCAAGGGCGATTCCGCCGCCGGGAAACGGCCTTGCTGACGAGCCAACTACACGTGCCAGATTGGCCAAAACCCTCTTCCCACATAGTTATTAACAAACCACATGCCGGGCATATTTCAGGGATATGCTCTCGCCTCCCCAAAGATATGCATCCGGCACAAAACCTTGACTCACAGTATACCGATGTGCGAGATTTCCCATGTATTGCCAGTCATACCAAGACGACACCACGGCAAGTGAAACAGTCTCGCTTCCACGGCACTCAGTGTCGACGCTGAGTGTGTTACACGGTATTTGGCTAACCGGCGCCGCACCCCCTACAAGTCCGTACGCCGGCCCTGCCGGTCCCCGGCAGGTTGGAAAACCCGACACTTCATTTGTACCTATTCTGCAACCGAATAGCAACAGAAAAATAAAGTTTTTTTGGAAAGCCTCGGGCGCGGGGAACTGTGGCGGCCTGAGACGCGGCCTGCCGGGAAATGGGCGGCGTTCTGACAGCAATGGCGCCAGGGCGAAGGGCGCAGTCGCTACCGTCGTAAGCCTAAACAACTGTTGCGGTTACGGCGTACGGCCTTTCTCGAAAGAGCCGCCTTCGTAATCGCCCAAAACCTCCGGCAGCACGCCGGCGATATCACTTGCGCTGACCGCCCGACCCTTGGTTTGCGCTGCCTTGTCACCAGCCCTTCCGTGAAGATACACGCCCAAGCAGGCGGCGTCAAAGGCGTCCAGACCCTGCGCAATCAAAGCTGTGATTGCCCCTGCGAGCACGTCCCCCGAACCGGCCTTTGCCATGCCCGCGTTACCGGAAGTGTTCTCATAGAGCCTGTGGCCGTCGCATACGAGGGTGCGAGCGCCCTTCAGCACGGCGACGCAGCCAAAGGCGGTGGCAAGGCCGGTGACGGCGGCGGGCCTGTCGGCCTGAACCGCGAGCGCAGTCGTGTCGAGGAGGCGTGCGGCCTCGCCCGGATGAGGGGTCAACACCCAGGGCCTCCCGCCGGCGCGCGGCAACTGCTGCTTTGCCGCCGACAGCGTCAAAGCACTCGCGTCGACCACCATTGGTTTGAGAACGGCGCCCAACACACTGACAAGGATTTGCTTAGCCGCGGCCGATTCCCCAAGGCCCGGCCCGATGACGCAGGCGTTGCAGGCGTTCGCGGCAGCGAGGGCTTTTTCGATTTCCTCCGGAGCGTACGATCCGGCCGGGGACTCCAGCGGAACGAAGACCGCCGATGACACCAGCGTCGCCAGGATAGGGTATATCTCCCGGGGGCAGACTACGCGGACGTAGCCCGCACCCGCGGCGAAAGCCCCCGAGGCGGCCAGCGCCGCCGCGCCTGCCATGCCGTAGGAGCCGCCGATGACGCAGACGCTGCCCGCGGAGTTCTTATGGGCGTCAATCGGCCTCCTGGGCAAACGCGGCAACTGGGGCGAGAATAGGGGTTTCATCTGCAACGAGACTCCGAAGCGAGATTGACGCGGTTTATGAGCGCGGCGATGTACCCTGCCCCGAAACCGTTGTCGATATTGACGACGCTCACACCGGCGGCGCACGAGTTGAGCATCGTCAAGAGCGGCGCCAGGCCGGAAAAACTCGCCCCGTACCCGACGCTGGTGGGCACCGCGACTACAG
>Ga0315274_10017390_pt1 | contig 10144 bp, 8 predicted proteins | sample YL17G02_20_MG_FD_203700 | JGI IMG/M metagenome (GOLD analysis project Ga0315274, IMG submission 203700) | Sediment microbial communities from Yellowstone Lake, YNP, Wyoming, USA - YL17G02_20 | ecosystem: Environmental > Aquatic > Freshwater > Lake > Sediment | place: USA: Wyoming | collected... | reverse complement strand
AGGTGTGTGGCGTAAGGTGATGAAGTGGGCTTTGAATTCATGAAAAAGGCATAAAATATTCTATGCTCACTATGGCTGCAATTTGCCATTTTCTGTTTTTTTTTTTTAGGACATCGCCAGCACGCTTGTTCTTCCTTTCGCTGTTCTCCGTCATTCTTCAGGTGCATCACTGTCCACTTTATTGCGTCGCTTCGCTCGGGGGGTCGAGGTATGTGCAAGCCTTGTGACACACACCACGGCGCAGCATGCATTTCAATATGTGGTCGTTCTAAAAACCTCTCTCTTACTCCCTTCAAATCTCACGCACCTCGGGCGAGGGCGCATACTCTCCTTCAGCCTGAACTCTAGCCGGAGACAAGGCCATGACGACAATCAATAGGGCCGCCACGGTACCGGCGGCAATTCGGAGGGGACGCATGCGCGCACGTGGAATTTGTGGGCTAAGGCAAGACAAGTAATGCAGGTTGACCTCGTGTGTGTTTGAATGTGTGTGTGTCCAATCGCTCTCATTTGTGTGCTTACTACATACATATGCTTGGCAAATAAATAAGTCACTTTACAAAAAAAAAAAAAAAAACGTTAAGATTTCCCTTCTTAAGGTCTTCCAAGTTTGAACCTGCACAGTTGTACAGAAGTGTAGTGCATTAACTCGAGCAAGGAACGGGTGGCCACCGTTTCATATCGGGCCCGCCAGAAATTCTTCGACGCCTTGGTGCCTGCAAAAGGATAGCCGGCGGTTATACTGTCGGTTTGAAGTGGATGCTTCATATAAACGACGGGCCAGACACAGCCCGCCGAATCCCGGAGGGTCAAGTTGGATCGGAATGCTAGGTGGTGATTGTGACTTGTGCACACAGTGTTTGAATTTGATTCCACCATTGTCCATCCTTGTAGGCATGATGATCGGTCGTCAAACACCTCTGTCGCTCCATGGCTTAAGTGACGTACATGGAGCGCATTACGGTAGAACTGGTGATTTGACGTCGAAACATGGGCCGTGTGAGTCGTGGGCCGGCACGAACACGAGTCGTAGCCATGGACTGTCGAGATCGTCATCGGAGATAGAACGATGCCCAGCATGCAAAATCGCAGGTTCCAGTGTCAGACTGGACGAGCGCAAGCGTCGGGTCACGCGACAAGTGCCCACCGCTGCTGCTGGTGCCAGCCATCGAGAGAGTGCTCATGATGCCAACCACGCGGCAGTTTTTACTGCATGGTCTGCGAACCAATTGACATGTATAAAAGTATAACCAACGCAGAAATGTTTGATGAAACAACATTACAGATAAATTCTTCCCTATGGCGCGATGTAAGTTTCAAAGAAATGATCTACTATGTGTAGGTAGGGCACTGGTAGAGTCAAGATTTCGAGGCGACATCAATTTTGAAACTGAGTTGCATCAAAGTAAAAGAAAGTTGAAAACAAAAAAACGTGAAGTTTAGGCTCAGGAGATAGAATTTAGAGCGGGTTTGACCAATGAGAGTGCATGCCAGTATTGGAACTTAGACTTTTGAAACTAATATAATTTCAGAGCAATTAGAATTCGGACCTAAGCATTGTCGAAATACTATTTTAATGACAAGAAAGCCCATTCATTCTCTACATCCCCGCATGGAAAGAAAGATATCCCACCTCCTTGTCCCGCTGACCGCCCTGATTGTGCTTTCTTGTGTGTGTCTACCCGCACATGAGCGCTCAATTCATATCAATGGTGCACTTTACACGTCAAGCTTGGCGATCCCGCGTTATCACGGTCGCTGTGCTTGTTGTGGTCTGGCTGATTGCTCGCCGGCCCAGCTTGAATGTTCGGGCTGGCGACGTGTGCCAACGCCAGTCCCGCCAGTCCCGCCGGGCGGTCATGGCCGGCGACCTGGCCGCTCAACATGAGGCCGCCTACCGCCGCCAGCGCACCGCCGCCGCCGACCTGGTGGCCCGAATGCGGACCCGGCCTGACGGGTGGACACACTCTAGTTTCCACAGCCCCACCAACGCCCTGTGGGTCGATCCGTTTCGCGATATTTACCGTTGCCCGGCGGTCATGGAAAAATTAGGCAAGCTGTCAGATGGTGGCAAATGGGTGTGCGGCGTAGACACCTTTTTGCAACGGCCCGGGTGCGTGGTCTATTCGTTCGGGTCCAATGGTGACACCAGCTTTGAGGCGGCCATCCTCAACCGGACATCCTGTGCTGTCTTTACGTTTGACCCCACGCTGGCGCCCGAGGTGCAAGCTGCGGTCGAGGCGGTGCCGGGCATCACTTTTAATGCAGTCGGATTGAGTGCCGTTGACGGCAATGCCGTCATTGGCGGCCGCACTCTGCCCGTCCGCACGCTGGCCACCCTCATGAAGGAGAACGGGCACGCGTGGATCGACCTGCTCAAAATTGATGTGGAGGGCGCCGAATGGGAGGCCATGGAGAGCCTTGTCGCACAGAGTGGCGGCCAACCTCTGCCCATCACCCAAGCTCAAGTCGAATTTCATGTCGGCTGGGGTGGGCACGGCCCGCAGGACGCGGTCAACCTCTTGGAAGCCCTGGATGATGCGGGCATGCGCGTGTTCCATGTTGAAGAAAACGCGGTGTGCGACACTTGTGCCGGCCAGTTTGAGGAGATTGCGTTTGCGAACGTGGGCGCAGGTGGACGCATGGTGATGGGGCCGGCTTAAAAAGGCGGAGAGAGATCCCCGCCCGTGTAAAAAATAGATTGACATGGCATTTGACCTCGCCCTTGTCTCTCCCCTCTTTTGTTTTGACTTCTCTTCCTTGCCAATCTCTCTCCTCCTCCACTCCTCATGCCAGCCCCAAGTCCTCATCCCACTCCATGCGGGCGACATCCAGCAGCAGCATGTATTTCTGCTCTGGGTTGTCTTCTTTAATGACTTCCATCGGGGCGGGGCGGATGTTAAAGGGCGGTTTGAGAAGGTCGATGTCGTACACATCACCCGCGGCAACGTCTTCATTGCGCCCGCCCGTCACTTGCTGGCCACCCGTCAAGTAGCTGCCCACCAACAAATATTTAGCCCCCGACTGGCGAACATTGTGTAAGAATTTGTAGGCCGACGCGATGGGCAGGTGCTGTAAAGAGTCCCGGCTGAAGATGAGATCGCGGCCGGAGGGTAGGGGCTCGTGGCTACCATCCACACACGCGAAGGTCATCCAGGAGCTGTTGGTGGCGAACGTGGCTTGGTGTCCCTCGATGAGTGAACAAACGGCGTCAGACCCCGTAAACCGGAAAGCAGGATCCGCTTCATGCGCTGCTTTCGCGACCAGCGGCATCCAGTGCATGCTGCCGCACGACGAATCCAGAAAAGATTTGATGCGGTACTTGGCGATGAGGTCGGTGAGAGATGTGCGAAGACTGGCGGTGGCGGCCAGGGAGGAGCCCGTGCCGGACCCACCGCCGTCGCTGCCCCATAATTGCGTGGCATACACTTTTGAAAACGTCCCCTGCACCGTGTTGACGGACAGGGCGTAGAATGCGTGGCGTGCGGGGGACGCGTTAATGACCTGGAACCCGGGCGCCCGCGGCTTCTTTGATGCAGTCGGGGCGCCGTCTGCGCCGAACGTGTTGCCGGTGTCCACCAGGACCAGGCGAGGAGGAGGAGAGCCTGCAGATGCCAGCGATGTCATGAGCGTCACGTACCGGACCGGCATGCTCTGGCCGTCCGGGCTAGCGAGGGCCAAGATGGTGCGGGGCGGGGAGCGGGATGATGGTGATGATGAGGAATGACCGCCACTTTTGCGTCCTGTTGTGATGGACTCGGCCAGTTTAGCGGATGGGGTCGACGCCCCGCCACGAGGCGCGTGATTGATATGGACGAGGCTTTTGCGATGCTGCAGCCATGGTACGGACGGTGCGGGTGCTAGGGGCTCCCCGCCAGCCGCCCCATCCCCAGCATCGGGCGCCCCAGAAAAGTCGATGCACACGACGTCATCCACGACCACTTTGGGCGACCCAGCAGCAGCACCGCCACCAAGGCCAGCCCACACGCTGGCCCACCGCTCATCCCAGCAGTCCAGGACGGAGACGGCGATGTGCCCTCCCGCCTCACCCAGGACGCCCTGCAACGCGACACGCAGGTCGGGCACAATGAAGCGCTGGACAAGACAGGATATGAGTGCTCGTGGCGCCCATCTGACCAGCACATCGGAGCTTGACAGCCTTGGCGTCCACACTAAAAGTTTCAGTCCGACCGCGGTAAGTACGGCTCCCCCCAGAAGGCGTGTGAACCGCCTCTTTTGAGGAGAGCGACGCGAATGAGGCGTCCTCATTTCAAAGCCATTATTTTTGCAACACTGAATACATTTCCCTTCAAAACAAATTTGGAGACGTAGGCCCGCTCAGAAATGAACCATTTGCCCATCAACACACACATGTGGTCATTATAAAATGCGCGGCACATTTCTTCCAGGACGCTGGTTTGGCGTCCAAGCAGCAGCCGTGGCCGTGCTAATGTGGCCGCGGCTTATCCTCGGGCGCCAGCAATGGGGTGACGCCATGCCAAATGCCACCGCGATGGATGATAAGCACACTTCTGTGCGTGGGCGAGGCCATGCGGGGATTCGCCCAAGCTTGCCCTTGCGCATCAATGCGATGGGACGCGGCGAAACGAAATGGGAAAATCAGGGGTGGGCCAATGACAAACAGGCTCCATCTTTCTCGGCAGTGCAGACTACCGCGCCTGCAAAGACTGCACCAAGGCACATAAACATATCCGTTTACGGCCGAAACATTGCCAAATATATAGGCCTCGCCACGGAGGCGCGGATGTCAATGGAAGTTGCCTATGACTGGGCCGGCGGAACAGGCCGCCTGTCGGGTAGCGTCAACACCAATGTAGTACCTTCATCGGTGCGCATTGCCCAGTACAGCCATGTTTACGGACCATCACCAGTGTGGTCGACTAATTTTACGGAGTGCGACCGAGCCTGCGATCCTGTCGGACGGTACGGCGATGTCGCTGCAGCCGCCCAAGCCGACGTCGTCATCTTCAATTTGATGGCTCCACCTCAGCGCCCATTCTGGCCCCGCCCGCCCGGCCAGCTCTGGGTGGGCACCTATTTCGAGTCACCCGATCATTATCCATCCTTGCGCAACGCCTCGATTCTGGCCCAGTTCAATTACACAATGGGCTACCGCCCGGATGCCGATTTCCCGCTCTTCAACATGGTCCTGGACACGGCAAAAGATGTGAACAAAACGTTGGCGTGGCCTTTACCACCGTACCACCTCAAGCAGGGCCGCCCCATGATGGCAACCTGGATTTCTAATTGCCTTGTCGACACGCTAGGACGCTTACCTTTACTAGACGAACTCGAGGCGCGTAATGTGTCCATTGTCTCGTACGGCAGGTGCGGTCCGGGGCTAGCAAAGCCCAAAGTGGGCCCTGACTTAAACGCATGCTGGAGAAAGTGGGCAACCACTGGTGGACCTGGCGCTGAAAAAGCGGCGGTCTCGACCCAGCACCTGTTTATGTTTGCGGCTGAGAATTCTGGGTGCGCGTATTACAACACTGAAAAAGTGTTCCATGCCCTCGTTGCCGGGTCTGTGCCGGTGTATTTAGGAGATGGCACGTCCCTAAAAAAACTTGCCCCTCTAGGCTCTGTCATTTACGCAGCCGACTTCAAGAGTGCGGCAGTTCTGGCGGAGCACCTGCGTTTCCTGGCCGGAAATCGCACCGCCTATGAAGCTTACCTGGCTTGGCGAAGGGATTTCAGATCTCTAGACGCTCTGCACCGAGTCATGGCTTTTCCAGCGTGGGAAGTGGACAATGCCGGCACGCGGGCATGTGCACTTTGCGAATTTTTATGGGCGGCGCCGCGGCGACAGTACCCAAAGGCGTCTGCAGATTTGTGTCAGCATGTGGGAGGCAAGGACTCTGGGTTTCGGCTTTTATAAATCACATTTTTTTGTGTCCACATTTCTTGTTCAAGCCCCTGGCCCATCTCGCCCCTTCAAGAAAAAATACCCTTCCTGTTTTATGTATAGCTTATATTCTAGCGCGGACGCTCTGGGTTGAGGTGCGGCATCCACGCTTTACCGAGGACACGCCGTAAATCATCACCGAGGTCCGCCCAGTTGCTGGACAGGGTGCCCACAAAGACGTCTGCTTGGACTGTGATGAGCAAGTCGGCAAGGGCGAGCCGCACAAGCTCCGCCATGCGCTACGAGGTCCGCGATGCCATCACGTCCTGGTATGTCAGCTCGGCAAAGTGCGAGTCCACAGACTTGGGCGGCGCCTCTTTGAATTTGTCGCCCGCCCGAATAAACACTGCCGCCAGGGGGTGGGGGAGGACGCCTTCCGTGCGGTAGAATGCGTTTTGCTGTAACGGCCAAACCAGGTGCTTCAGGGTAAAATCCGACGGCCGCAATGCAAACTTCTCAAGCTGATAAATGTCCAGCGATGCCAGAGATGGCGTAGCGGAACGACCGGGACAGGGCTGGCCTACCTGCTAATGCTGCCTCAAACGAGCTAATCTTGCGGGTTGGCATGTGAGCAATTTCTACGTGGCCTCTCAACAAGTTGCCGGCTATGAAAACGCTTGCAAGCATTGCCATACATGCCAGGACAACTTAAGTTGCCACGATTCAGCGTGCCAAACTGTTTTTTTGTAATCAATACGCCATTCAAAAGACTAAATAAATGAAAGAAAAGGAGAGTGTCGCAAACTGCAATCGAAGTCGGTGGATGAATCAACAAAAGTATGTTGACACACCGTCACGCTACCCTGCTCTTGGCTCTAGCCACCATGTGCCGGTCCACGTCGGCTTATAGTGGTGGCCATGCCAGACGCGTCACTCCCCATGCTCGCCATGCCCTCACGCATCCAACCTGGGGCCTTACTCACAACGCTGGGTCCTTCCGCTTGCACAGCCAAGGCAAGCAAGATGGCATCCTGCTCTACCTCTTTCAGCACCTGGGCATTACCAACAAGTATTTCGTAGAGTTTGGCTTTAATAGCCAGACATACGAGGGCGGGACGGGCGCCAACACGTTTACCCTGTGGAAGCATTTTGGGTGGAAGGGGTTGCTGCTGGATGGCGACAACGAAAACAAGGCCATCAACCTGCACAAGGAAATGATCACGCCCGACAACATTGTGAGCTTCTTTGACAAGTACCAGGTCCCACTGGAGCCTGATTATGTGTCCATAGACATCGATTCGTCCGACTTGTGGGTGTTTCGTAGCCTCATCAAGGGTGGGTACCGCCCGCGAGTGGTGACCATGGAATACAACATCAACCACCCCATTGATTCCGCTCTTGTCCAGGCCGCGGACGCGGGCGTGCCGGCGACAGGGTTTGACTATACATTTGGCGCCGCTTTAAAAGCGGTGGCCCTGGTAGCCGAGGAAATGGGGTACGTCCTGGTCCATGTGGTGAAAGGCTTAGACGCGGTGCTGGTCAGGAAGGACCTCATGCGTGGCGTGGAGGTGCACCCACTCGAATTCTGGACCGACTGCTGCACCAACCAGACTTTGCACGCCGTGCCCCACCCCGAGCGGGTGGGGGTTCTCCTGGATTACAGTGTCTATCAGGTGACGGGCAGCGAAGATGAGGCCAAAGCAGCGGCCCGGAAGTACCTGGCGGCCAGGCCTTACCTGATGACCCGGCCGTCGAGGCCGACTGATTTGGACCTCTGACTTTCAAGAGATGGCTACCTTCCCGTCCGACGTTGCTTCTTGCTATACATACATTTGGCGCGCCGCAGAGCGTTTTAAACGCGATTGTACTGATTGTTGATAATATTTTGTAACCTCGGGATTGACATGTCAAGTGGTAGTCATTATTTTGTCAAATCACTTCTCCATCACAAAACATGGTATCGCCCGCACGCCATCCTGGCTTTGCCGAGACATACGTTCGCACAGGTACCCGCGTTCTGCGAGCCGGCGCGTTACCCAATATTCGTATAATATCTGGCCTTGCCCTGGTATTGATACTCGGTATGCTGCTTGTCATGCGGCCAGGGCAGCATCAGGCACGGGAGTACACGCGCAGCCGAGCAGAAATGCGCGCGGGAGGAAGTGTGCATCCTACAGGCCATGCATCATCATCATCAACCTGCCAAGCGTTGCGCGGGACAGGCTTTCACCTCCTAGATGATGCAACCAATGTGCCGGACGCGTGTGGCCACCTGCCTGTCCCCGCTCTGCGCATTGCCAACGATGAATACTCCATCTGCGCACGGACTGCTCACAATCTGATGGATTCCCACCTGCGCGCCAGCAAGGGTTACTGGCCGGACTGCGCCGAGATTTTCCATGTTCTTGACAAGGAGGCTGCACCCGTGCCCGTTGGCATCACAACGCGTACACCGGCCCCTACGAAAGGCTTGGTCGTGGATGTGGGCGCCAATGTGGGGTCGTGCACGATGTGGCTGGCCGCGCGTGGGTACGATGTCGTTTCCTTTGAACCCAAACCGATCCACGTTGCCATGATCAAAGCGTCTGCATCCTTGAATGCTGACATCGGTCGCCGCATCACCCTGCACGGCATGGGCTTGTCAGACAAGCCGGCATCGGGCGTGGTTCTTGTCAGCGAGAGCAGCAATTCGGGCAACAGTTGGATCTTTATGGGATCGCCGCAAGAGGCCACGAACTCCTCAGAAGCCATCGGCGGGCCTAGAGCCTCGACGGTGTCCGCCGATACTGGCATCGCCCTGGGCCGCCTGGACGACTTTTGTGTTGAACCCATTGAAATACTTAAAGTCGACACCCAAGGGTTTGAGTTGCACGTCCTGCGCGGGGCGACGCGCCTGCTGCACCAAGGCGCCATCCGGCGCATTAAGCTCGAGTTTTGGCCTTTTGGCCTGCGCAAGCACGGGTCGGACCCGGTCCAGTTGTTAGAGCTGCTGCACGAGCATGGGTATGCCCTGTCTGAGGGTGGAAATGCCTTGCGGCGGACTGAATTCCAGGCCCTGGTGGACAGGTTGTGTCCGCGTGATGACCTTCCCGGGTGCGCCAATCATTTTGTGGATGTAGTAGCCATTCGACACCTGTGATGCTGGCTGTCAAAACTGATATTCTGTTTCCGGACGGCGTAGAGTGTCAAGCATGCAGTAAGTAAAATGCACGCTGAAGACGGCTTCACTGGCGACGAAGTGCGAGGTGGATATGGCGGCGCAGATTCTACTGTGCGCAGGAGGAGCGTACACAGCCTGTCGCTGCTGTGTTCAATGGTGGGATGTTGAATGGGATGGGAATGAACCAACACATATAAAGACGTGCATGTTTTGCCAAATAATGCGGCACGTTCTCTTTTCTATTCTTGACCTGCTTCGTCGGCGGGCAGGCGGGCGAAAACATTTCTTCGCTCAGGAGCGGGAGAAATGACTCATACGTGGCAGCCTGGAGCCAGCCGTTGAGCACGCGGGTGTCGTTGACGCGACTGCATCGATAAAGTCGTTAATTTCTGGGCTGCTTACCCGGGCGTACACGCCCGGGAAGTTGGCATCCGCACACCCGCTGCCCCAGGAAACAACGCCGGTCAGAATATCTGACGGCGCTGTAGAATTTTCTTGAGGGTGAGCGGGCCACCTGAATCGCCTTGACAACTAGGGGAGAGAGTAAGAGAGAGAAGGGAGGGCAAGGGCGTTGGTGAGCGCGCGGAGCAAATGTGGCAAAAATAAATGAAAAAAAGAAAAAAAGTGGGAGAGACGAGGACCAGCAGGTTTCATCCTGTGCGGCGGCCCCGCCTGGGCTGCCATTTCATCATCCTGAGCATGAGGTGGCGGAGTCCGCCGCTCCCGCGCACCACTCTCTTATCCCCTCTTTTTTCATTCTCTTTCACCTGTCAATGCCGTTCTGGCCAGCGCACAGCATGCGGGACGTGATCGCGCCATTGTACGATGCCGCTCCGTTGCAGACGATGCGGCTAACGACAGGGACGACAGCTCCGCGGAGTTGGGTCGGCCAAGACGGCGTGCCGGCGGGCGAATTCTCAGTGGCACCCCAGCCCGTCACCGTGGCCTGGAGTCCCGCGGCGGGATCAACATCCCGGGCTGAGAGCATGGGAACACTGGTGACGTTGGTGACGTTCACGGCCAGCTTCCACACGGCAACATCGTAGTCATAGGTGGACGGGTTCCACATGGGGTGAATGGCAATGCTTGCCACAGGCACGCGGTAACCCTTGCCCGTGGTG
>Ga0315274_10017389_pt1 | contig 10144 bp, 19 predicted proteins | sample YL17G02_20_MG_FD_203700 | JGI IMG/M metagenome (GOLD analysis project Ga0315274, IMG submission 203700) | Sediment microbial communities from Yellowstone Lake, YNP, Wyoming, USA - YL17G02_20 | ecosystem: Environmental > Aquatic > Freshwater > Lake > Sediment | place: USA: Wyoming | collected... | reverse complement strand
TGAAGATGCACCAGATAGTTTTTTAAAGGTTGTTTATAGAACCTGGCGCTATAAGATCTGCGTCTATATAGATTTTAAGTAAAAATATATGACACAAAAATCAGGCATTCCCTTTTACGATAGAGCCACTGACAAATTGAAGAAATTTGTGGATGCTCATCCTGAAAGTCTCGCCAAACTTGAGGACACCTTTGGATCACGTGATGTTGTAAAACTTGCTGGTCGATTGGCATGGCGCGAAGATATCCTTGAATGCCTGGCACGTGTTGCTGGCGCCACTCCGGAAGAGATTAATGAAATCCTTAGAAAATAAGAAGATCGTCGAAGAAGATGTTGATCCTGAAGATTGGGGAGACATTCCCGACATTGGCGGACTGCTACAAGCAGCTGACCTAATAGACGCTCTGGCTGCCGAGCGCAAAGAGTTAGACGCTACAGTGAGGCTGTTATCGAAGGTGCAGACGAAGCTTATTGCCGAGCTTGCGGCGGCGAAGAAGGATGCGGAGAGGTATCGGTGGTTGCGCGACCATAAGCCTAATTATTTTATAGAATTCCGCGTGGAAAAAATAATCCCTCGCGGTCCCTGCGAGCCTGACTGGGAAACGGTGTCGAAAACGCGTCTTGACTCTACCATCGACGCCGCCATGAAGGAGCAGAAACCATGACCTGGCTACGCGCTTGGTGGAATGCGTTTTTGGAGCGTGAAGCTAAAGCGCAGAAGTTTATCAATGACGTAGAGGTAGACCGTGCTGGAAATATCCGCCTGAAAAAAGGTGTAATGGGGCAGAGGGTTGCGGAGTATTTGAAACTGAGGAAGCCGACATGAAACTACTTGAAGCAGTAGAGATTTGCGAAGGTTGGTTTGCTTACAACGATCGACAGAAAGCAAGGTCTATAGAAATGCAAAAACTCGCGTCTATGGCACGTGCCGGGCAGCAAGAAGAAGCACAGCGGAGACTCCGTCAGCTAGATCTAAAGTCAGTGACCGTTTACGACGGAAGCAGACTTGAGCCAGCAGTCAGGTTCTTGCTGAAAGAAATTAAGCGGCTAACGCCGAAGGAAACGAAACTATGAAACGCATTAAAGCATTTTGGTTAAGAATACCATTTTGGATTCAGTTCATGCTAGTATTATTAGCATCACCAATTATAATAGTAGGCTTTATTCCAGCTGCCATTATTCTCCTAATAGGATCAGCCATTATAGATAAGGTAGATGACATCGATGCCTGGGCAAGAAAGGATGCTGATCGTCTACCATCAAGAAAGCCATACCCTGGCTACTATCCAAGGAGAGATAAATGAAAGCTATCACAAAATTATTGACTGATTCAAGTAAGATATTACTGAGTATTCCGTTCTGGTTAATTGTAGAAATATGTATCTTCCTCCCACTCTATGCTATTGGAGCATTAGTGGTTCCAGTGCTGGCGGCAAGGAAAGCTTGGACATTGAGACCTAGCAAATATTATCGTGACCGTTCAGTCTATGTATGGAAGGGCGGACCACTAACATGGATCTGGGGTAATGAGGAAGATGGCGTTACAGGTGCTGATTGGTATCGTAATGAGCACTCTGACTGGACTTTGCCTCGTGCTGCGCGCAATTGGTTCTTCCGTAATCCTGTGAACAATCTTAGATTTGCGCCACTATTAACTGCCAAACTGAATGCCAGTAAGATCGGCTACAAAGGCACTGTCATGACAGCTAATGGCGAGGAAGGTTGGTTCCTATGTTGGCAGGGCATCTATGCGAATTATTATTATGCACGTCGCATTGGAAAGAAACTATTCTACTTCCGCATTGGCTGGAAGATGGAGCCAGAAGATGCCGCAGGCATCCCTGAGGACGACTATAGAGCCGGACGTGCTGGCATAGTGTTTCACTGTACTTTATATAAATGAGAAATAAATGAGTTTAGATACCACACCCCCACGATACCGTTTTCGAGTCACTCTGCGTTCTAAGAAGGAGCCATTGATTGGTAAGTATCATTCATATGATGCAATTAATTATGCTGGGTTGGTTCAGGTCTTGGAGCAGATGAAGAACCTAGTTCATGTTAAAGTCATTGTCGAAAATGGTGATGAATTGTTTATTCATCCAGATGATGTTTCAACCGTTCAGATCGAAAGAGAAAAATTATGCTAGTTAATGACGTGCTTGAGGAAATTGATACAGAAACTCTATTGGATGAAATCAAAGAACGGTTGCAATCACTATCAATAGCTAAAATTTTAGATTATGAAAATTTCAGACTCTTAGAAACTATCTATCTAGAACAACGAGCGGCTGGTAAAGCCTCTAATGCTATGCAAGAATACATTTACAAAAACTTAGGAAGAATTCTATGATCTCTACAAAACAAGAACCAACCAGATTGATCATAAAGAACTCTAATATGTCTTTTATGCAGGTGGGTTTATTTGCAGTTCCATTCTTTCTTGCGCTGATTACAGCTATTGGTAGTATTGGTGTAAATGATGCCGCTGCTTTGTGGGCATGCTCTACTTGTGTTTGGATAGTATTAGCATTCTATTTTGCTTATGAAACTAACAAGTGGTCAAATCTCACAGAGTCTCTATTGATCGCTATTCGTGGCTGGGTTCAAGAATTGAAAGAAGCCGATGAAGAAGAGAAGAAAGGTAATAAATAACATGAAGTCTATATCATTGTCTGCTGGTCAATACATGGTTATTGTTGACACCCTACTTGGTTCAGTTAGATTGTCTGATGGGTGTACTTTATTTAATTACACTAATGCAACAAGACAGAATCTTTATGAAGATATTATTAGGCAAATGCAAAATATCGAACTATCAGAACCGCCAAAAGAGGGACTAGAAATGAATACTCTACCAGTAAAACAGAAGCCACGTACCAAAGTTCAACTAGAAAAGGAGTTGGCACATTCTCTTAGTCTTAATGTTAAAGAAGCAGAATTTATTACTTCTCTTAAATTGATTTTGAGCAAAGAGACAGAAAAACTTATTGAAGCTCATCAAGAATATAATAGACTTCAAAAGCAATATAATAAAATTCCAAAGTGGATTCGTAAACTGTACCACGCTTAATAGCGGTCTATGACTGCTAAACACTATATTGTTAATGCTGGTAATATCATTATAAAACACTATGGTAATTCTTGGATGTCATGCACTCTTAGTAGAGTATTATTATTTCAGGAATCTGATATTAGAGAAAAATCAAATACCGTGTACACAATTCGTAGAAATGGAATAGACATTACTGTTGATATTAAACAAGTACAATTGTTGTTGGAGAATTGATATGAGTGGAATTGAACTAGATAATCTTGGAACTCTAATTGCAGAAGGTTGTGTTCAAATTGAACCAATTGAATGTAATTCTATTATCTCATATAGATTTGTTGATGGTAGATATAATACCACATCAGACATCTATGGAAATATATCTCTAACCGATTGTTCAAGAATGATCTCTTGGAACATCCCCTGTGATGAAACAGGTGAATTGAAACTTAAGAAGATTATCAAAATTTTCAATGAAGTGTTAGTGGCATTCAAGACAGCACGAGAATTACAAGACAAAAAGAATCTGATTCTCGCAAAGAACAAGAAAAAGAAAAAGAAGTAAGCCTCGGATCAATCCCAGATTCTTCTGATCAAAGTGCGAATCTCACTTTGATCAAATAGTCACATTTTATTAAAACATAAATAATCCACTAGTTAAACTTTAGAATTATTTTATGATCAAGCCATTGACTATCCCGTTCGATCCAATTATTCCATTTGTAATACCATGCCTTGTGTGTCAGTCTCCTGTGCATAGTGAGGAACATGCCCTGCGAGATTCATCGGGGAACGTTGTCAAGAGGTACTATCCAGTGTCAAGATACTGGCACCACCTTGATGGTGTATTTTGTTCTGCAGGGCACTCTGCTGAATATTATGGGGCAAAGATTCTAGAAACCTAAATACTTGGTAGAGTCAATGACTCAGATAATCCCTTTTTAGGAGATGTTACATGGCATTCCAAGTATCACCAGGCGTAAACGTAAGTGAAATTGATCTAACAACTGGTATTCCAGCCGTATCAGTTTCAACTGGCGCACTCGCAGGAACGTTCCAATGGGGACCTGTTCTTAAAGTTACTTCTATTTCTTCTGAAGTTCAACTTGCAGACCAATTTGGACAACCTGACAACAACACCGCAGCGAGTTTCTTCACTGCTTTAAACTTCCTAAGTTATTCTAATGATCTTCGTTTGGCTCGTGCTTCAGGCACAGGTCAAAAGAATGCTACGCAGAACACTGCTGGCACAGTTATCAATAACGAAGATGATTACTTCAATGGAGCCGGATATGGTTCTAACGTTGTTGGTAATGCGTGGACAGCTCGTTATCCAGGTCTTCTAGGTAATTCCCTAGAAGTTTTAACATGGTCTAATGGTGCTAGCTGGACTGCAAATACAACTAACACAGCAGATCCTCTATACACCTTTGCAAACTTCTTTGACTATGCGCCAAATACAACGCCATATGTCTCTAAGGTATCTAATAACAACATTACTGGCGACGAAATCCATGTCATGGTTGTTGATCGCAATGGTCTATTCAGTGGACAAGCAAATACAGTTCTAGAAAAGTATCAGGGTCTTTCAAAGATCAAAGATGCTATTACACAAGATGGTTCTAGCAACTTCTACAAGGAAGTTCTTTGGAAACAGAGCCGCTATGTGTATAACACTGGTATTCCTTCTGCCAACACACAAGGTTGGGGATCTACCATTTTTGCATCACCAACATTTGTACCAGATGCTAATGCAAACAATGCAATTCTATCTGGTGGTGCTGATGGTACTATTGCAGCTGGTAATACTCAGACCGCAATTGCGTTATTCTCTAATGCAGAATTGGTTGACATTAGTCTGCTAATGACTGCAGATGCTAATGCAGCAACTCAAAGCTATGCTATCAGCAACGTCGGTGAAGTTCGCAAGGATGTCGTTGTGTTCTGCTCTCCTCCTCTTGCCAATACGCAGGATGTAGCTGGAGCATCTACTTCTATTGTCAACTATGTCAATGGAGTAACTCGTTCTTCATACGCAGTGTTTGACTCTGGTTGGAAGTATCAATATGACAAGTACAATGACTTCTATCGTTGGGTTCCATTAAATGGAGACATCGCTGGATTGTGCGCACGCACAGACGACACAAGAGATCCTTGGTGGTCTCCAGCTGGTCTTCAGCGTGGACAAATCAAGAATGCTATCAAGCTAGCATTCAATCCATCTAAGACTGATCGTGACACTCTTTATAAGGGTGGTGTCAATCCAGTTGTAGCATTCCCAGGAGAAGGAACACTTCTCTTTGGAGATAAGACTTTCTTGAACTACACTTCTGCATTTGATCGTATCAATGTACGTCGTCTGTTTATTGTTCTTGAGAAGGCAATTGCACGTGCGGCACGTGCCAGCCTCTTTGAGTTCAATGACAGCTTCACACGTTCTCAGTTTGTAAGTTTGGTTGAACCATTCCTAAGAACTGTGAAGGGTCGTCGTGGTATTACAGATTATAAGGTCGTATGCGATCAGACTAACAACACAGGATTTATCATTGACTCTAATCAGTTTGTTGGTGATATTTACATTAAGCCTGCTCGTAGCATCAATTTCATTCAGTTGAACTTTGTTGCAGTTCGTACCGGAGTCAGCTTCTCTGAAGTCGTTGGCAATTTCTAATAAATAGATCAAACGGAGAATAATATGGCTTTTGATGTTAATCAATTTCGCACACAACTAATCGGCGATGGCGCTAGACCAAATCTATTTGAAGCACAGGTTCAATTTCCAAACTATGTTAGTCTGGGCGGCGTGGCTGGCGCAAAGAGCAGATTCTTAATCAAGGCAGCACAATTGCCGGGTTCTACAATTGGAATTGTTCCTCTGCAATACTTTGGTCGTGAAGTTAAGCTGGCTGGCAATCGTACATATCAGGACTGGACAATTCAAATCATTAATGACGAAGATTTTGTTATTCGTAAGGCAATGGAACAGTGGATTAATGGTCTGAATGATCCTGTCAGAAATGTCCGTATTGCGCAAGCTGAAGTGGTTGATGGTGGGTATGGTACAGATGCTTTAATTACCCATTTTGGTAAGACTGGCGATGTCATCAAGACATATCAGATCATTGGTATGTTCCCAGTTGATGTTTCTCCAATTGAAGTAGATTGGGCAGCAAATGATACCATCGAAGAATTTACAGTGACACTAGCCTTTCAGTACTGGATTGATCCGACTCTGTAATTTTTACACTCTCGCACTGCTTGGCAGACTTAATAGGATTATATTATAATGGCAGAAGGCATCTCACTATTTGGCTTTAAGATAACTAGAAAAGATGAAGAGAAGTCTTTACCTGAAAGTCCAGTTACTCCAAATCTCGAAGATGGTGCCATCAATATTCAAACTGGCGCCCATTATGGTATTTACGTCGATCTAGATGGCACATATCGTACTGAAGTAGATCTAATCTCCAAATATCGAACCATGTCTATGCAGCCAGAAATGGAATCTGCAATTGAAGACATTATTAATGAAGCTATTGTTCATGATGAAGATGGTCATGTTGTAAAAATAGAACTAGAAGAACTCAAGCAACCTGATAATATCAAGAAGATGATTCGAGAAGAATTCTCAGAATGTCTAAAGCTTCTTGATTTTAATAATTTTGGATCAGAGATATTTCGTCGTTGGTATGTTGATGGACGTTGCTATTACAACGTTGTCATTGATAAGGAAACACCAAGAGATGGTATCAAACAGTTGATCTATGTTGATCCTCGTCGTATTCGCAAAATCCGTAACATCACCAAAAAGAAAAATGAGAATGGTGTTGAAGTCATTGATAAAATAGACACGTTCTATATTTACAATGAAAAGATTGTCAATTCTTCAGTACAATCCCCACAGATGGTAGGAAGCTTTGCTGGTGGTGTTAAACTATCAGAAGATTCTGTTGTTCATCTAACTTCTGGATTATTTGATCCATCAAAATCTACGGTCCTATCATATCTCCATAAGGCAATTCGCCCTATGAATCAATTGCGTTTCCTTGAAGACGCAACTGTCATCTATCGTGTTTCTCGTGCGCCAGAACGTCGCGTATTTTATGTTGACGTGGGCAATATGCCTAAGATGAAGGCAGAACAATATCTTAAAGACATCATGACGAAATTCCGTAACAAGCTTGTATATGATGCAAGCACCGGAGAGGTCAAAGACCAAACTCGTCATATGTCCATGCTTGAAGATTTCTGGATGCCGCGCCGTGGCGAAGGTAAGTCTACAGAAATCACCACTTTGCCCGCTGGGCAAAACCTTGGTCAGATGGAAGACGTGTTGTACTTTGAAAAGAAGCTTTATAAGGCTCTCGGAGTGCCCACTTCTCGTCTCGAATCTAATCAGGGTTTCTCTCTTGGTCGTTCTTCAGAAATCACTCGTGATGAATTGAAATTCGACAAATTCGTTGATAAGCTTCGCTCTCGTTTTTCCATTATCTTTGATGAACTCCTAGCACGTCAGTTGACTCTAAAAGGTGTCTGTACGTTAGATGAATGGAATGATTTTAAGCAAGACATTCACTATGACTTCATCAAGGACAATAATTTTACAGAACTGAAAGAAGCTGAACTTCTCACAAATCGCGTTAATGTCCTAAATCTAGTAGATCCATTCATTGGTAGATTCTTTTCTAAGCGTTGGGTACAAGAACATGTCCTAATGTTTGACGAAGCTGAAATCGAAGATATGGAAGACGAAATGGATGAAGAAAATGATGAAATGGCTAAAGAAGCCAATAAAGCAGCTGCATTGGCGCCACCTGGTCAACCTGCGCCAGTACCTGGTCAACCTGCTCCTCCTGGTCAACCTGCACCAAATCCTGCTCAGAATCCAGAGGACCTAAATAATCGAGTACAACAGCAGTTAGGTGCTTAATTTCTAACCTAATAAACTCAGAGGAATAAAAATGTCAATCGTAAAATTTGCCGAAGAAAAGAATGCAGTAGCGTTCAAAAATATGATCGAGGAAGCGATTGCCTCTAAGGTAGTCGATGTTCTTGATGTTCTCAAAGTAGAAGTCGCATCTACATTCTTCAATCCAGAAGTGGTTGCTGAAGCTGGTGGGATTTCCGGTGGCGTCAGCCGCGTCTGGAAGAAGCCAAAGGCACCAAAGAGCATTGTTCACTCTGCTCGCGGCGGCGCCAATGATGGTGCACAAGCTTCTGCTCCAAAGGGTGCTGGTCCGCAGGTAGTAAAGAGATAATCTTTGATGAAGTCATTTAAGCATTTCATCAATGAGGGTCGTAACTCAGAATATTCTGCCAATCAACAATTGAGCAGCAGTTCTAATCGTACACCTGGTCATTATCTAATGAAGAATGGTGTAGCTATGAATAAGACTCCACATCTTTCTTCTAGTGCCGCATTGAAAGCTTATAATGCACTTCCTAGTAAGGAAGGTGTGAAGATTCATCAAATCAAGGAAGATCTAACAGAAGAAATTCTTGATGAAGCTGTTCACCATGACATTCATAAAGCACTCTTGTCTCATCCTGGAGTAACTAAGGATGGATATGAAAATCAGGCTGGCGCGCATGCCTACTGGTTGAAGAATAAAAATTCTTCTATCGGGTCTATTGCGAAGACTTTGAGAAAGGCTGGTCATACAGTACATGTTCACACAGGCGCACACGACCACGACGTCGTCGTTAATGGATCTCATAAGGGTCATACATATAATATTTCTGGAACACGCGCAGCGATGCACTTAAGAGTACATAAAAATGATTCTGCTGGAGCGCATGATCGTCGCGGTATTGACTCTGGTGACTGGGGTGGTCGCGGCGCTTAACATTATGAAAACTTTAGACAAGATCAAACAAATAATAGGAGATAGGGAAGACATAATCGAAGCCAAGAATGGTGCGCTGCCAGACCCACCAATGATTGTGATACTAAAAAGAAAAGCAATCCGTTTATTTCCTAATGGAAGACGCGTTGCACTTTATCACAGTGATAAACTTGGTATAGATGTTTCTATCCCCTATTCTCCTTCTAATTTTAGTAAAGAGGTTGCCGGAATTGCCGAAGAACTTCTGATTGAAAAAGAACATGATGATTTATTTGGTGATTATACGCAAGCGTTGAAGCAGCACATAACTAGCGGATTTGGTCATGCCACTCATCCTGAATTGCACAAGCTACAACAAAAAGTGCAGCAGAAATATGGGAAGAAGGCATTTGGTCATCTCCATCTAGCTGCTGAGCATTATCTAAATGGTAATGCTGGAAGTGCTGCACGTCACTATAGTAAATTTGAGCGTGAAGTAAATGAAGAATTTGTTGATATAGAATTAGACCAACTTGATGAAGCTGTCATACACAAGCTCCATCATATTGTTAAGACGAAGCAGGCAGGGGATGTAACGTTTAAGAATGGTAGTTCAGCAAGAGTAGAGCACCCACAAGCTGCTCACATTATGAAACTACATTCTGCGTTAAATCCACAGAATAAGACTAGAATTGAAACTTTAGTTAATTCAGGTCCAGCAGGTTTAGAACGAGTAGCGAATTTCGCAGCAGAAAATCTAAGATAAGGTAATACAACATGGCAGTAAATGCACCAGAAGTAACAGTAATAGATGATCAAGACCACCAAGTAGTGGTTAAGATCGTCGGATATTATAATGCGCTAACCACTTCCAATACTCCTATTCAAGCCAATACATTCAGAGGCGCAAATACATCTATTTCGCCATGCTTGGTTAGTTTGGTCAATCTCTTGTATAGCACATCAATGGCAAATGGTATTGTTTCCTTAGAGTGGGTTGGTACATCTAACGTCCGCGCGGTCGGCGTAGGACGCGCCAATGATGGTGAACTACAAAAGTATATTCCAAATAATGCAGCCGTACCAACAGGTGATATAAGTATCCGCGTTGACAATGCAAGTCCAAATGATTCATACACATTGATTGCCACATTCGTTAAAGAATTTCAGGGAACATACTGGTCTGGTAATAAGGGCGCTGGAGCATGGGCTAATACTCAGATCGGTTACTAAAATGCAAAGTTTTGCCCAGTTCCTTGCTGAAGCT
>Ga0315274_10017387_pt1 | contig 10144 bp, 4 predicted proteins | sample YL17G02_20_MG_FD_203700 | JGI IMG/M metagenome (GOLD analysis project Ga0315274, IMG submission 203700) | Sediment microbial communities from Yellowstone Lake, YNP, Wyoming, USA - YL17G02_20 | ecosystem: Environmental > Aquatic > Freshwater > Lake > Sediment | place: USA: Wyoming | collected... | reverse complement strand
CGCGGTTAGAGTGGTCTTGCCATGGTCTATGTGTCCCATGGTGCCCACGTTCATGTGCGACTTGTTTCGTTTAAATATTTCTTTTGCCATTTTTTTTATCTCCTAATAATAACTGGTGGTAATTATAAATACTTCTCCATTACTTCCTTGGAAGCAGGAGCATAATGGGAGAATTCCATAGTGAAAACTCCTCTTCCCTGAGACGCGGACCTGAGATCGGTCGCATAACCAAACATTTCTGAAAGCGATACATTAGCATGAACCGCATGCGTATTACCAGGCCTTGGCTCCATGCCGGTAATTTCTGCATGCCGGCTGTTGAGTTGCGCCAGAATATCACCCAAATACTCTCCGGGGATTAATGCTTCCACTTTCATGATGGGTTCGAGCAGAATAGGCTTACCTTTAGAGACACCTTCGCGAAATGCAAATGTTGCCGCCAATTTGAATGCCATTTCGCTGGAATCCACTTCATGGAAGGAACCATCATAAAAAGTCACCTGGATATCTGTCACTGGGAAACCTGCAACAACACCCGATTCCGCAGCTTCTCTTACACCACTTTCAACCGCTTTGAAATATTCACGCGGCACAGCCCCACTGACGATTTTGTTAACAAATGAAATCCCTGTTCCACGTTCAATAGGCGTAAGGGAAAATACCACATGTCCATATTGGCCATGGCCGCCAGATTGTTTGATATATCTATAATCAACCTTGGGTACCGGATTGGAAATCGTTTCCCTATACGAAACCAAAGGTTTGCCGACATTTGCCTGCACGTTGAATTCACGCATCATCCGGTCAACCAGAATCTCAAGGTGCAATTCACCCATTCCGGATATAAGAGTTTGACCGGTATTTTCATCCAATCTCACTTTAAAGGTCGGATCTTCTTCTGATAAACTCTTCAGAGCCTTTCCCAATTTATCCTGGTCGATAGCAGTCTTTGGTTCGATAGCAACGGAAATAACTGGTTCAGGGAATTTAATTCGTTCCAAAATGATTTGATGATTTGGCCCGCAAATGGTATCGCCAGTCGATGCTTCTTTTAATCCAAGAACCGCACCAATGTCACCTGAACCAATTTCCTGGACATCTTCGCGATGGTCAGCAAATACTCTCAACAATCGGCCGATACGTTCCTTTTTGCCATTTGAGACGTTATATGCCATAACACCCTGGACCATTTTGCCAGAATACACACGGAAATAAGCCATTCTGCCAGCATAAGGATCTGAGACAATTTTGAAGATCAAGGCACATAGCGGTTCATCATCAAAGTTTTTGAGGGATACTTCTTCCTGCGTTTTGAGGTCAATACCTCTAACCAAAGGAATATCCAATGGAGAAGGTAAATAATCCACAACCGCATCCATAAGTAACTGGACACCTTTATTCTTAAGTGAAGAACCACAAAAGACTGGCGAAGCCAGATTATTAATTACAGCTTTTCTTAGCGCTTTTTTTAATTCTTCTTCGCTAATTTCTTCATTTTCAAGGAATTTAAGAGTAAGATCATCATCCAGTTCAGCAATTTTTTCGACCATTTCTGCGCGTTTGGTTTTTGCCTTATCCATTAGGTCATTAGGAATATTTTCGATACTGCCTTCAGAATTTTTATCATCTTCCCAAAACACCGCTGTCATGGTTATCAGGTCAACAACACCGCTGAAATTGGCCTCAGCTCCGATTGGAACTTGCATTTGAATAGGATTTGCGCCCAGTTTCTTACGAATGGTTTTGATGGAATAGCTGAGTGATGCGCCCGTTCGGTCGAGCTTGTTTACGAAACAAATGCGCGGTACGTTGAATTTATCTGCCTGGCGCCAAACTGTTTCACTTTGCGGCTCAACACCTTGAACGCCATCGAATACCACTACCCCGCCATCCAAGACTCGTAAAGACCGTTGTACTTCCGCAGTAAAGTCAATATGTCCGGGAGTATCGATCAGATTGATCTGGTGGTCTTTCCAAATAGTTGTGATTGCCGCGGACACTATGGTAATTCCGCGTTCGCGTTCCTGTTCCATCCAATCGGTGACTGTGGTTCCGTCATCAACAGAACCCATTTTATAAGTCTTGCCAGTATAGAAAAGGATACGCTCGGTAGTGGTAGTCTTACCGGCATCGATATGGGCGATAATCCCAATATTTCGCAATCTTTCAAGTGGATAGTCGCGCGTCATACCGATGCCTTATAATATAGAATTTTTGTTAAGGGACGATTAAAAACGAAAATGTGAGAAGGCTCGATTGGCTTCCGCCATCTTGTGTGTTTCTTCCTTCTTTCGGATAGCAGTGCCCTGGTTTTCAGCTGCTTCCATTAATTCTGCTGCGAGTTTTTCTGCAAATGATTTGCCGCTGCGGCTGCGGGTTGCGGACATCAACCAGCGAATAGCCAGGGTTAACCGGCGATGCGGATCCACTTCCATAGGCACCTGATAGGTAGCGCCGCCAACTCTACGCGGGCGGACTTCCATGACTGGACCCACATTTTTCAAAGCCATTTCCATGACCTCGACGGGATTCTTCTTGAGTTTGTCTTCAATAATATCCATCGCGTTATAAACGATGCGTGTGGCGGTACTTTTCTTACCCTTCTTCAAAACATGATGGATAAGGACCTGGATGTTCATGTTATTGAAACGAACATCGGGTTCGATGGTTCTTTTTTCTGGTTTTGTCCTTCGCATTAACTACTCCGTAATTTAATTAACTTATTGCTTATTTTGGTCGTTTAGACCCATATTTTGAACGGCTGGAATTTCTATCAGCCACACCGGTTGAATCCAGAGTGCCACGGACGATGTGATAACGCACACCCGGAAGGTCTTTCACACGGCCGCCGCGCACCATAACCACTGAGTGCTCCTGTAATTGGTGGCCTTCCCCAGGGATATATGCAGTGACTTCAATCTGATTGGTCAATCTCACCCGGGCGATTTTCCGCAAAGCCGAGTTCGGCTTCTTCGGGGTCATGGTTCGGACAACAGTACAAACACCGCGTTTCTGAGGTGCACCCCTGGCTTGCTTGACCCTACGCTGTTTTTTGGAATTAAATGTATAAAGCAACGCAGGCGCTTTGCTTTTTGTTCTTTTACCTTGACGACCTTTTTTTATCAGTTGATTAATCGTTGGCACCTTTGAGCCTCCAAATTTAATAATTACTTGTTCCAGACATGGGGGTTGAGTATATCATACAGATTTTTCATCGTCAACACTAGTTGAATAGATTGTCGATATTTTTCCCGAGTCCCAGCAAACCTGTTTCCAATTTAGGCGGTTTGATTTTGGCTTCGTCTTTTCCAAATTTGATCACATCACCGCTATCCATCTCGGCTTCAACGGATAGACCGAGACTCTGCAATTCTTTTACCAAGACCCTAAACGACGCTGGCAGGCTGGGTTCTTCTATTGTTTCCCCTTTAACGATTGCTTCATAAGAAGAGACTCTACCCTGCACGTCGTCAGATTTTATGGTCAGCATTTCTTGTAATGTATACGCCGCGCCATAAGCTTCAAGCGCCCATACTTCCATTTCACCAAAGCGCTGTCCGCCAAATTGAGCTTTGCCGCCCAAAGGTTGTTGGGTTACTAAGCTATATGGGCCAGTTGAACGGGCGTGTACTTTGTCTTCAACCAGGTGATGGAGCTTAAGAATAGTCATAACCCCAACTGCGACAGGCTGGTCATAGGGCATTCCAGTCTTGCCATCGCGGAGGGTCATTTTACCAAAGATGGGCATCGGGATCTGTTCTTCCGCCAGGAATTCTTCGGCTTTTATCCGCACTTTCTCATCTTTCACATTTGTGATCTTGTGCCCATGTTTTTTCATCCAAATTCTTAAGCAGGCAAGCACAGCCTTTTCGTCACGAGCAAGCATTTCCTTTTTTTTACCACCCATGCTTTCAAAGGAAAGGATATCATCTGGTTCGAAACCTTTTTCTCTCAGCCACTCGGTCAATGTTGATCGGCGTGTGTAATTGCGGTCTGAATTGAAGCGGAGAATGTCATAGCCTTTTTCGCCCAACCAGCTCTCCAGATAGAGTAAACGTACTTCTTCGTCATCCTTGATCATTTGAGGATCATATTCCTGCTCTTTCATCCAGGCCCAAGCACGTTCTCCAATTTCTGTCCAAGCTTCATCAATCATCCAGGCGCGGGCTAATTCAGCTTCAATCTCATTTTCATCCGCGCCGTCGAACACAGGAGTTACAGCCCTGAAACCCAGACGAGACGCAGCCCAACCCAAATGAGTCTCGAGCATCTGCCCGATGTTCATACGGCCGGGAACACCCAGCGGATTCAGGATAATATCAACCGGTGTACCATCTTCAAGCATTGGCATATCTTCAACCGGCACCACACGGGAAACAACACCCTTGTTTCCATGGCGTCCGGCCATTTTGTCACCTTCAGTTAACTTGCGCAATTGCGCGACTGAAACACGAACCATCTTTTCTACACCGGCTGATAGGTCGGTATTTTCTTCGCGTGTGAAGACTTTGACATCCACTACCTTGCCTCTGTCGCCATGCGGCATGCGCAATGAGGTATCTTTCACATCGCGCGATTTTTCGCCAAAGATAGCCCGCAGTAAACGCTCTTCAGGAGTCAGTTCCTTCTCGCCTTTGGGAGTAATCTTGCCAACCAAAATATCATTGGGGTTGACCTCAGCGCCAATTCTGATAATTCCTTCTTCGTCTAAATCCTTGATTGCTTCTTCGCCCACATTAGGAATATCGCGGGTGATCTCTTCAGGGCCAAGTTTGGTATCTCGTGCCTCAAGTTCATATTTCTCAATATGGACCGAGGTAAAGTGGTCCTTCTGAACCAACCGCTCAGAGATCAAAATCGCATCTTCAAAATTTCCACCTTCCCAGGAGAGGAAAGCAATAGTCACATTTTGACCAATAGCCAGTTCGCCATTTACTGTCGAGGACGAATCAGCAATGACTGCACCCTTGTGAATCCTTTGACCCTTGGTAACTGTAGGGCGTTGATCGATACAAGTACTCTGGTTTGACCGCTGATATTTTCTAAGGTGATATGTTTTAATTCCGTTTTCAGTTCTGGCAGTGATCTGCTTACCTGTAACGGATAGTACTTCACCATCTTCATCAGCCGTGATGACCTGCCCGGAGTCTTTCGCAGCATAAGACTCCATGCCAGTAGAAACAATTGGTAATTCAGGAGCAATTAATGGGACTGCCTGCGCCATCATGTTTGAACCCATCAGCGCACGATTTGCGTCATCATGCTCAAGGAAAGGGATCAGAGATGCGCTGATGCCCACAATTTGATGCGGCGCGACATCCATGTAATCAATCCTGTCCGCAGTGCTCATGATGAAATCGGAGTGGTAACGTGATGAAATACGGTTTGTCTCAAATTCTCCATTCTCATCAAAAGGTGTGTTGGCTTGTGCAATATTGAACTTATCTTCCGCGTCAGCTGAAAGAAATTCAACTTCCTCGGTGATAAAAGGAACAACTGCGATAAATTCTTTTTCCTTTCGCAGCTTTTTAATTTCCTTAAATAGCCCTGGTGTAATACGGTCCCCTTCTTTTGCAATTTCGGTTCCGGAAGATGTGACCAGGCTTTCACGCACAGCCTTGCCAATCAATCGTTCATCATCAGCGTGTAACTGGCGGTAAACCTTGCGGTAAGGTGTTTCAAGAAAACCATAATCATTTACTTTGGCAAATGACGCCAACCGGCCGATCAAACCAATGTTTGGACCTTCAGGTGTCTCAATCGGACAGATGCGCCCATAATGGGAGTTGTGCACATCACGCACATCAAAGCCTGCGCGGTCACGGCGCAATCCGCCTGGACCGAGGGCTGAAAGCGTGCGTTTGTGGCGCAGTTCCGCTAACGGGTTGGTCTGGTCCATGAACTGGGATAACTGGGATGACCCAAAGAATTCTCTCAATGAAGCGACGAGAGGACGGATATTGATCAAGGAGATTGGAGAAACCTGATCCTGATCACGGATAGACATACGTTCTTTAATAACACGTTCCATGCGTCGCATGCCAATGCGCAGCTTATTCTGGATCAGTTCACCGACTGTTTTAATTCTGCGGTTGCCAAGGTGATCAATATCATCTTTTTCTTCCAGTTCGTTATTAATCATAATCATGCGCCTGACGAGATTGACAATATCCCATTTGGTTAAGGTTCGGTGACTGACTGGCACTTTGGCAGTCAGGTCAAACTTCTGATTTAATTTATAACGGCCGACTTTTCTCAAGTCATAATGGCGCTGGTCAAAGACTTGTTCCTGCAGGAACTCGCGTGCGTTTTCCAAAGTCGCTGGGTCGCCCGGGCGCATCTTTTTGAAGAATTCAAGCAGTGCAGCTTCAGCAATGGTAATCCCTGAGGAGAGGTCCCATTCGGGTTCCTGCCGCATGGTATTTGGAATAAACAGGCGGTCTGGATCTTTATCAATATCCCGGAAGAGTTCAATTAGTTCTTCATCAGTACCAGTCTTCAGAGGAGCATCGGGATAACCATCATCCAGTGCTGCCAGGGCACGCATAAAGACCGTGATTGGAATGGAACGTTTGCGGTTGAATTTCAGAATCAGGTAATCATTTTTCCTGGTTTCAAATTCCATCCAGGCGCCACGGTCAGGGATCAGTTTAGCGTTAGCAAGTTTCTTACCTGTGGCGCGGTTTACCTCTTCATCAAAATAAACGCCGGGTGAGCGAATGAGCTGTGAGACAACAACACGCTCAGTGCCATTGATAATGAAGGTTCCATTCTCGGTCATTTCGGGGAAATCGCCCATGAAAATATCCTGTTTGATGGGTTCTGGAATTTCGGGTCCGGCTAATAAAACGGAAACATAAAGCGGTGAGGAATAGGTCAAATCGCGTTCAACACATTCTTCGATGGAATTCTTGGGTTTTTCAAACCAAAACTTCAAATCGAAGTCTTTTACTTCGGATGAAGTGCTGGGAAAATATAATTTAATTCCCTTGTTATAGGATTCAATGGGTGAAATTTCGGTAAAAAGGTCGGGTAGAATTTCGTCCTTCAACCTTTGAAATGATTTTTTCTGAATTTCTATCAAATTGGGAATATCTAAAACAGATTTTATCTGCGCATATGATTTCACCGGCATTTCAGAGTTCATTTAAATCTCCTGAATTTCTTTCGTACTTGATTAATTAAGGCGTGCGTTTGGCAAACTTTTATTGTAACAATCAAGCCAATATTGGTCAAGTTTATTTAGTTTATTAATTAGTTTGGATTTCGCCAAAAATCAAACCCCTGTTAAAATAATCACATCCATTTAATAGAATAAAATTTTACCACCATTAATTTGAGTGCTTAATATAAGGAAAAGAATGCACATTGACCTAGAAAAACCCATTGGCGATTATGTAAAAAAAATCAACCTTTACCAGATTCTGATTGTTCTGATTATTATTCTGACTATCTTTTCTCGTTTGACCAACCTGGGAATTCGGGTTATGAGCCATGATGAAGTGAACCATGTTGTCCCCGCCTTTGATTTGTACTCCGGCAGAGGTTACCGCCATGACCCAGTCACCCACGGTCCCTTCCAATTCCCCTTAATGGCTCTTTCTTATTTTCTTTTTGGCGATAATGATTTCACCTCCCGCCTGCCCCACGCGCTTTTCAGTATCGCAACAGTTGCTTTTATCCTGATTTTTTACAGAAGGTACCTGGGAAAATATGGTGCACTGGCTGCCGGAGTGTTTTTTACGCTCTCACCTTTTATGCTTTTTTATGGCCGCTATGCGCGTAATGATGCTATCTGCGCTTTTTGGGGAGTAGCTACATTTTTTGTGCTATTGAGATATTTTGAAACTGGTTTTCCCAAATATTTGTATTGGATTGCCATTTTTCTGAGCCTTAACTTTTCCACTAAAGAAACCGCCTATATATTTACCGCTCAATTACTGATATTTGTTTTTATTCTGGTGGTCATGGATATTTTCAAGGCAAGGTGGGAAAACAAGGAACGCCAAAAATTTATTTTATTCAACCTTTTATTTATAGGGGTAATTGCAGCCAGTATCGCAAGTTCAGTTTTCTTCGTCAGACTCGCCGCACAGCAAATACAAACTGGACAGGTTTCGTTGGCCTTGGCTAACCCAGACCTCTCTTACGATTTCAAAACGCTAATCGGATTAGCATTAACGCTAATTAAACTAACCTTTCCAACTCTTCTTCCATTGTTGTTTTCTCTGGGTTTTCTCATTTATATCAAACCAAAATTGAATTGGGATTTATTAAAGGAATCAAGAGCATTCTCAGTTCTAATTTTGGCAGGCACCTTTGTGCTTCCCCTGCTTGTGCCCTTCCTGGTCATTCTGGCCGGCCAAAACCCAATTGCATACAGTGAACCCTTCCCTGTATTGATTGATTACATCTATATCGCTTATTCCTTCAGTTTATCGGTCATTATTGGCACAATCTGGGATGAAAAAGCCTGGTGGAAATATGCCCTGGTCTTCTTTGGCATTTACATTACGCTTTTTTCAACCTTTTTCACCAATACTGTTGGCATCTTGACCGGCATGATCGGCTCTCTCGGACACTGGTTAGCCCAGCAGGAAGTCGGCCGCGGCGGGCAACCGTCCTATTATTTCGCGTTCATTCTTATCCCAATATATGAGTTTTTGGGAGCGTTTGGGACAATCCTGGCTTTTTACCTTGGCTTTAAGCAGCACTCTTTTTGGAGCAAGGCAGTGGAGAAACCTCTGGTGGAAAATTCGTTACCCACAGAAACTGACACTCTGCCACTGCTACCTATCCCTGCTTTATTCCTTTTCTGGACGTTAACCAGCCTGATCGCTTTTACACTGGCTGGCGAGAAAATGCCCTGGCTGACCGTTCATATTGCTTTTCCCATGCTCTTGACTGCAGGCTGGTCATTTGAAAAAACCTTGCAAAATTACCTTTCTCTGGAAAAAGACAAAGCGAGGCAATTCTTGAGATTTGCAGGCATGGTCGCATTGATTATTTTAGTTGCGCTGATGTTAGCCCAACTCTGGGGTAACCATGCTCCCTTCCAGGGAAAGACCCAGGCTCAATTGCAGGATACCAATCAATTTATTTTCCTTATTATTTTGGTAGGGACTTTAGGCTATTTCCTTTTTAAGGAATATAAACCTTTCAGCTTTGCGAAGGTATTTTCCTGTGCCTTGCTTGCTCTTTTTCTTTTACTTAGCATTTTTACAGCCCGCGCCGCATACCGGGCGTCCTTTATCAATTACGACTATCCTTACGAATTTCTTGTCTATGCACATGCCGCTGATGGGCCGAAAATCGTTTTAAAACAAATTGAGGAAATCTCCAGAAGGACAACCAAGGGTCTGGATATTAAAGTTGCCTATGATAATCACGGGCTTTATCCCTATTGGTGGTATTTAAGGAATTATCCCAACAAGATCGTTTACCTGGAGAATCCCACACGCGCGCTTGAAGACGCACCACTAATAATCGCCGGTTCGGATAAATACGCGAAAATTGACGCAATCGTGCGCGACAATTACTATTCCTATGAATACATGCGCCTATGGTGGCCGATGCAGGATTACTGGAACCTGACTTTCGACAGAGTAAAAAGTGCGCTTGTAAATCCGGACATGCGTCAGGCATTATTCAATATCTGGCTAAACCGTGATTACACTCTTTATGCCCAGGTTACGGGTAACCAATTCCTTACACTCGAAAACTGGCTGCCAAGTGAAAGAATGCGTTTTTATGTTCGCAAAGATATCGCCGCCCAAATGTGGCAGCTTAATACTGGGGCTTCACTCGAGACAATAACTAACACTGATCCCTATGCAGATAAGATGGTTTCAAGGCAGCCGGATTACTTCATCAGCGAGGGTGGATCAACTGCAGGAGATTTGAACGATCCAAGAGGAATCAAAATTACATCGGACGGTACAATCTTTGTGGCGGATACCAATAACAACCGCATCCAGCAATTCTCACAGACAGGTGAATTAATTAACGACTGGGGTGTTTATGCCAATATTCTTGAGGGTGATGCGCCTGGCGGAACCCTTAACCACCCTTGGGACGTTGCTGTTGGGAGTGATGGCTCGGTTTACATCGTTGATACCTTCAACCACCGTATCCAGAAATTTTC
>Ga0315274_10017386_pt1 | contig 10145 bp, 12 predicted proteins | sample YL17G02_20_MG_FD_203700 | JGI IMG/M metagenome (GOLD analysis project Ga0315274, IMG submission 203700) | Sediment microbial communities from Yellowstone Lake, YNP, Wyoming, USA - YL17G02_20 | ecosystem: Environmental > Aquatic > Freshwater > Lake > Sediment | place: USA: Wyoming | collected... | reverse complement strand
ATCTTCTCCGGCGACAAGCGCGGCTTGCGACCTGGCCGAGGCGCATCCTTCTCCAGACCCGCAATGCGCAGGGCGAGAAACCGCTGCCGCCAAAGCTGAACCGTGGGACGCGACACGCCCAAGGCCTGGGCGATATCTTGGCTGTCCATGCCATCGGCCGCCAGCGTGACAATCTGCGCACGAATCACCTGCCGGTGGGGCAGACGGCGAGCATGCCTCCAGGTATCCAGGGTGGCGCGTTCAGACGCACTCAGAACGATGGGTGGGGCCCTTCTGCTCATAGACAGGCAGGATACACCCCATCTCGTTATATGTCAATGGATTAGTGACGCACTACACTAGCTATCACGCTGATGGGCTTGTCCTACTCACGGCTCGGGAGTTTCACCCCTTCGCTCCTGACACTGGCTGCGCTGGTGCTGGTCATCAGCCTCGTCCTGCTGCGCGTCCGGGAATCGCCCGCGGTTCAGCGGACGGGGTGACAATCTCACCGGACACACAGAGACGCCGCGGCCTCTACGCGAATCTCGCTCGAGCCGGAGGATCGCCTCGGCCGCCCGTTCGCACGGTTTTGCCTTGAGCGCGCTACCCCGCGACCGGCGACCTCCGGCGGGGTTCTCTCCATCAGCACGACGGACGCTCCGCCCGCCAATCGCGCGCGCTACCGCAAGTCACGGATTGTCGCTCGGCTCGCGCGCGCTCCGCGACCCGGACCCGAACTCGGAGGGATGAAGTATGCAGACGCAGAACCGGCTGGACAGCCCCGCCGGGAGCTGGCCACGGCGAACGTGATCGCCATCGTCTCACTCACAACGGCCCTGGCCGTGTGGTGGACCAGCATAATCGCCTCCAGCGCCGCAGACCTCAGCCGCCACGGGTTGATCGATGCGATCAAGGTCCAGGCCGGCGCCAGCGAGGACTGGCGCAAAGCGTACGAAGAAGCTGCCAGCGCGGCTCGCTTCTCGGCGTATGCCGCCGAGGCGGAAGCCCTCGTCAGCAGCGCGGATCCTGCCGCCCAGGCCCGCGGCGAGAACCTCAAGGCCTACCTGCTTCCAAACCTGCAGCTTCCCGCCGCGCCGCTGGCGACCGATCCCGTCTATGCCCTGCCCAGCGGCGCCTACGATATCGCCGAACGTATCGAGGACTTGCAGGCGGGCAGTGACCTCGCTGCTCTAGATCCGGAGGCGTCCTTCGCACGCGGTGACCGCATGGCGTCCCAGCAGCGCTGGTTGGTCGTCGGCAGCGTCCTGTTGGCCATCAGTCTGTTCTGGCTGGCGGTGGCACAGATCACCCATGCGCGCCGCCGGGCGCTCACCTTCGTCGTCGGCCTGGCGTTCTTCGGAGCCGGGGTCTCCTGGCTCCCGGTCATCGGCGCAGTCTACGCGCTGCTCAACGGAGGTGCGCAGTGAGCGATCCCGTGTCCACACCGACGTTGCGAAGTCCCGAGCGCTGGAAGACCGCCGCGCTGGTGCTGACGATCGCGACCACCGTCTTCGCCTCGATCCTGGCCGCCCTGCAAACCGACGCCGACATTCGGGCCTCCACCGCAAACCGCGACTCCCAGTTCCTGGCGGTCCTGGGGACCGGCGAACTGCAGCGCGCCGGGCTAGCAGCCAACTACGAGATCACCGTTCTGGGCGAGCTGTTCAAGCACTCACAGGTAGGCACCGTCTTCGAGTTGACGGCCCTGGAGCAGGAATCCCGCGGCGAGGATCGTCTCGCGTAAGGGACGCTGGTCCTCGCCGCCGCCGCCACGGCGCGCGCCGAGCGCGGCCGGGGCCTGTCGATCCTGTACTCCGATCCGCGGTATGCGCCCGCTGATGAGGCCATCTTCCCTGATCTCCAGGCCTACGTGGATGACCTTGGCGTCGGCGCCCGGAACCTGGTCTCCCGGCAAAACGTCGCCGCCGATCTCTACCAGCGCTGGAGCGTCAAGTCCGACGCCTACGTCGCAGTCCTGACCGTCCTGGCGGTGGCGTTCTTCCTGTTCGGGCTGGCGCAGACCATGCAGGCCGTCCAGCTCCAGCGCTTCTTCGGGCTCAGCGGCGCGGCTATCCTTTTCGGCACGGTGGTCTGGGCGGCGGCGATTCTGGTCTCGTAGGCGAGCGCTCGACCGCCGCCTGAGGACACCCACGATCCCGACGCGGTTGAGGTTGCACGGCCGCGGCTGCGCGCGCCCTCGGTGCACACCCGCCCGCTCCGTTTCCGCCGTGCCTTGAACCAGGGCTAGAATCGGCCCACGACGATGACTGCTTCGGAAGGCGGAGGCCAGCATGCGCATCGGAGCCGTGTTCCCCCAGACCGAGTTCGGGCACGACCCGCTCGCCGTTCGGGATTTCGCGCAGGCCGCTGAGGGGCTCGGCTACACCCACGTCGTGGCCTATGATCACATCCTGGGCGCCAACCCAGCCCGCCCGGGTGGCTGGGCCGGCCCTTACACTCACGAGTCGGCCTTCCTCGAACCCTTCGTGCTCTTCGCCTACATGGCCGCCGCAACCACGCATCTCGAGCTGGCGCCGGGCGTCATCATCTTGCCCCAGCGGCAGACGGCGCTGGTTGCCAAGCAGGCGGCCACGCTCGACGCCCTGTCCGGCGGTCGGCTTCGCCTTGGCGTCGGGATTGGATGGAACGCCATCGAGTACGAGGCGCTCGGCCAGGACTTCCACACCCGCGGCCGTCGGCTCGAGGAGCAGGTGAGCCTGCTTCGCCAGCTGTGGACACAGCCGCTGGTTACCTTCACCGGCGCATGGCACACCGTCTCGGATGCCGGCCTGAATCCGCTGCCGATCCAATGCCCCATCCCTATCTGGTTCGGCGCCTCGGCGGAAGCGGCCGTGCGCCGCGCTGCCCGGCTGGCGGACGGCTGGATGATGACCGGCGTGCGCACCCCGGAAGAGGCGCTTCCCGCCCTTGCCATTTTGGATCGTTGTCTGGCGGAAGCCGGTCGTGCCCGCTCCGCGTTCGGCGTCGAAGCGCGGGTTGGCTATGGCTCGGCGGACGAGGCCGCGTGGCAGCGCCTGGTGCGCGGCTGGGACTCTGCCGGTGTCACCCATCTCTCGCTGAACACGATGGGCACCGGGTTGAGCGGACCGGAGGCTCATCTCCGTGCGTTGCGCACCTTCGCCGCGGTCATGGGGCTGAGCCGATGAACGCGCCGGCTGCGCTCGACGGGGTCGTCCTAAACTCCGGCGGTTGCCGTCTGCTCGGCGCGCTGCATCGCGCCGCAGGCGAGGGACGGCATCCGGCCGTGCTGTTGCTGCATGGCATTCCTGGTCACGAGAAGAATCTCGACCTGGCCGTCGACCTGCGTGCTCGCGGCATCCACTGCTTTCACTTCCACTATCGCGGGTCCTGGGGATCCGAGGGGGAATACTCGCTGATGCACCTGGTCCCGGACGCCCGCGTGGCGCTGGAGTGGCTGGCCGTCCAGCCCTGCGTCGATCCGGGACGCATCGCCCTGGTGGGTATCAGCCTGGGCGGCTGGGTGGCGCTAACCGTCGCCAGCCAGATCGACGGGGTGTGCGCCGTAGCCGCCCTCTCGCCGCTCCTGGATTCGGCGCGCAGGCCCTTGCCCAGCGAGCTGGCCGTCGAGTTCACCGCCTCCCTCCACGGCACGTCGGCCGATCGGCTGGTAGCCGAGTGGGCGGCATTGCCTTCGGTCGGCGCCGTCGCTTCCCGACTGGCCATCACACCCGTTCTGCTGATCACCGCCGGCGCGGACGCTGTGTTCCCGCCGGATCACTACGTCGATCTCCCGGCTGGGCTTGAGCGCCTGACGCACGTGCGCTTCCCTCGCGCCGACCACGTATACTCAGACGTGCGCCCTGGCTTGCGCCATGTTGTCTGCCAGTGGCTCGTCGATCGATTCGACCCTAGTCCGGGCGCCGAGGACCAGCCTCGCCGGGACCGCACTGTCTAACAGCCCGACGACTCAGGGAGGCCCAGCATGCCCGCCTACGTTATTGTAGACATCGACGTCACCGACCCGACCGGCTACGAGGAGTACAAGCGGCTCGCGCCCCCATCCCTCGCCTTGTACGGCGGGCGATACCTTGCTCGCGGCGGCAACACCGAGGTCCTGGAGGGCGACTGGACGCCCAAGCGCCTCGTGATTCTCGAATTCGCGGACCGGGCGCACGCCAGGCAGTGGCTCGACTCGCCCGAGTACCGCCCGGCGCGGCAGCTGCGCCATCGCACCGCACGGACCAACATGATCCTTATCGAGGGGGCGGCGTCCGGCTAGCCGCTCGATCCTGGGAGCCTGTGCATGTCGCCTGACTCGAAGGACCCGCAACCCGCGCCCCTGGAGGCCTTCATCTCCGTGGACGTCGAGACCTCCGGACCCACACCAGCCCAGTACTCCCTGCTCGCCATCGGCGCCTGCCTGGTGGATGATCCTACGCATCCGTTCTACGTCGAACTGCAGCCGCTCGGCGACGCCGCAACACCCGAGGCGATGCGGGTGCACAACCTGGATCTCGAACGCCTGAAGCAGGAGGGTCTCGCTCCAGACGAAGCGATGGCCCAATTCGAAGCCTGGGTCCGTGCCTCAGTCCCGGACGGGGCTTTGCCAGTGTTTGTCGGCTTCAACGCGGCCTTCGACTGGATGTTCGTCGCCGACTACTTCCAGCGTTTCATCGGACGGAATCCATTCGGCCATACGGCGGTGGACATCAAATCATTCTTCATGGGAATGACCGGCGGCGCTTGGCGCGATACCACCAAGCGCGCGCTGTCCGAGAGGTATCCCGATCACCCGCGCCTCACTCACAACGCGCTGCAGGATGCTCTGGACCAGGCCGCCCTCTTCCGCCGAATGCGTGGCGAGCGTCGATCGCTGCGCGCGTGATACCCTCTCGAGGCACGGCCGGGCATCCACGGCGTGCGTGCGCAGTTTGCTCGGCATCCCATCCCGGACGGCGGATACCCACCTCCTTTCCCACACGGCAGCGCGGCCGAGTTGACGCCCAGACAAACACCGGGCGCGATTCCGCCGGCCACGGGCGGCACGCCGGCACTCTGATGTATCATCATCCCCAGCCTGAAGGGTAAAGGTAGTCATGTCGGTACCCCGCGAGCCTTCCGCCGAAGTTGCCCGCATCCTGGAGTCCGCCCGCCGCCTGGGCGTCGAGCTGAACGAAGACGAGGCGCTGCAATGGCTGACGGCCATGGCGGCCGGCAGCGGTGGCGGCGATGTCGTCGTCGACACACGCGCCGGCGTGTTTGGCCACCGGGTCACGATGCTGGACTTCAGCCCCGAGGAGCTGGGGTATTTTCGTCGCGTGGGCCGGCTGGTCGAGTTCATGGATGAGTCTGGGGTGGTCGAGACGGCCCTGGCGCTTTCCGGGTCCGCTGCCCAGTCGAAGATCCAGACCTACCCGGGCGACTGCGACTTCTTCGAGCGGGTCAACATCCGCGCCGCCACCCGCGACGACTGCGACGCGATCGTCTCACGCCTGATCCGCGACAAAGCCCTGCAGACCGAGAAAGGCACCACCCACCAGTTGATCGAGGTCAAGTTCGGCTCGTTTCCGGTCGAGGTCGTCCGACAGGGCAAGCGCCTCAAGGCCGGGTCGCCCATCGCCTGGACGCCGGCCGAGATCCATTCCGGCCGCATCGAGGTCGTTTCACCGGAGGGCACCCCGGTGACGGTGACCTGGGAGCAGGCGGCTCACGACCCCGGATGGACCAAGCTCGACTGGGTCGTGGCGGATCCGGTGCGCGGGCAGCTGGCCAATGCCAGCAACATGCTCGACGTGACGTGGGAGTCGCCCGATGGAGCGATCGTGCCGCTCGACGGCTACCTCGATCCGTACTTCCAGGAGGTGTATCTGGAGGCCGAGTCGATCCCGATCTTCTCCAAGCTCGCCCGCCATGTGTCCTCCGACGCGCTGGAGAACTACGTGGCCCAGCTGGAGAAGGAGGTCAACAAGTACCTGGGCAAGGACCTCAATTACGGCAAAGCCGCCAAGCGCATGTACAACATCTTCCGCCTGACCGGGCGTTATGAAGAGGCGGCCTTCATCCGTGAGCTGTTCGACGAGCCGGCGACGGTGCTGTATCAGGTCTGGTCGCTTATCCGCACGCTGGATGATGCCCTGCAGCCTGGGTCCGACATCCCGCTCGAGGCGCTGCGCCAGCAGGCCAACCTGCTCATTGCCGAGGTGGAATCGATCCTGGAGGGGACGCAGGAGATCGAGATCGTCCGTCGGCTGGAGCGGCTGCGGGAGACGCTCGGCGATCAGGCCGGCCGGCTGGCCTGGAGCGGCCAGGCGGAATCCGCACGCGCCGAGGTCATCAACCTGGTCAACAACTTCTTCCACGACAAGCTGACGGGTCATCCCGCCATCCGCGTCTACATTGACAACCTGCAGCAGCCCTGAGGCGCGATGGCAGGTTTGATCGACCAGGCAGACGGGAGCAAGCGCCGGCCAGAGCAGGCCGTCGACCGGGCACGCCAGGCGTGGCAGGACAGCATGCTGCGCACGATCGACGAGCTTGCCCAGGCGATACGCATGCTCGATCCGGACGGCATTGCCCGGCGCGCCGGCTGCGCCTTCGAAGGCCAGTCGCTCGATCTGACCTACTGGCAATCTGCCGTCCGCGTCCTGTGGCCTGAGCTCAACGCCGTCCACGCCGACGATGGCAAGCCGTGCTCAACCTTCGATCAGGCCATGTTGCTGTACTACCTGCACGCCGCCGACGGCGCGCCGTTGGCCGGGCGGTGGATCGGCTACCGCGAGCTTCCGGACGGGGTCTTCTACCAACAGGCCTACCAGGGGTACAGCGGGGATCGCCTGGCCCAGGCGTTCGGGAACAGGCCGGAGGATCTCGCCCGGGCGGCCATAGCGCTGGGCGGCGCGCCGACCAACGACCTGGGAACCACGGCCTTCGTCTTCCTTCCGCTGCCGCGCATCCGCTTGGCCGCTGTGCTGTGGCCCGGAGACGATGAACTCCGCTCTCGGGGGGCTATCTTGTTTGACGCCACAAGCAGCCACTACATGACGACGGATGGCCTGGCCTTGCTCGGGGGCGGGCTGGCGGGCCGTCTGACGCGCCCAGCGCCATCAGGCTAGATCGGATCCTCGCCCCGGAGCCATGAGGCGATTGGATACGTGGAGGCACTTCCTAGGATGAAGACCACACCTCGCTCGATGCTGGCGCAGATCCTCCTTTCCCCGAACGAACGCCGGCTGCGTGCAGGTTGGCGCGTGCTGATCCAGTCGATCTTGCTCCTGGTGATCCTGAGCACCGTCTCGATCGCCGTGGTGATCTTGACGGTGTTCCTCGGCATCGACCTGAATACCCTTCCGCCGCTCTCGCTGTCATACCTGCTCCCGACCGCCCTATCGATGACTCTTGCGGTGTGGATGGCCAGGCGGCTCCTGGACCGTCGTTCCTTTGCCTCGCTCGGCTTCCGCCTCGATCGGCGCGCCCTCATCGACCTTGCGGTTGGGTTTCTGATCCCCGGCGCCATGATGGGTGTCATCTTCTTGCTCGAGGTGGCGGTGGGTTGGGTGAGGTTCGACGGATGGGCGTGGCAATCGATGCCTGCCGGACGCGTCGTCCTGGGCGTGCTTGGCGGGCTGGCGGGTTTCATCGTCGTCGGCTACCAAGAGGAGCTCCTGAGCCGCGGCTACCACTTGCAGAACATCCGGGACGGAATGGGGCTCGGCTGGGGCCTGTTGCTGTCCTCCGGGATCTTCGCCCTCATGCACCTGGATAACCCAAATGTCACCTGGTACACCGCCCTCCCGGGTCTCCTGGTGGCTGGCTTCTTTCTCGCCTACGGGTGGGTTCGCACCCGACAGCTCTGGCTGCCCATCGGGCTGCACATCGGCTGGAACTTCTTCGAGGGCAGCGTGTTCGGCTTCCCGGTCAGCGGCATCGACCTGGTCGGGCTGGTCCGGCAGACGCCCATCGGACCGGTGACTTTCACGGGCGGTCCTTTTGGCCCCGAGGCCGGGCTCGTTCTGGTCCCGGCTATGGCTGTGGGAGTCGCACTGGTGTGGTGGTACACCCGCAGGCGTCCGATCCCTTCGCAGACCTAGCTGCTGGGCCTTCTCTATGACCTAAGGCTGTTTTCCCCGGCCCATCCCCGGCATCCCCCACATGCGGGATGCCTCTGGGCGGCCACCCCACAATTCGACCCTTGACAGGGTAGAACTGCTGTTCTACCATCGTACGTAGTTAGAACATGCGTTCTCTTGCCAAGGAGGTGTGTCATGTCAACCTACGCTCCGCCATCCGACGCTCTGAGAGGTACTTCGAGCCTGACCGATGCCGCCCGCCGGCTATCCGCCCGGCTCACGCTTCGCCGCGCGACGGCCTTCGGGATGATCATGCTGGGTGCACTGCTCGCCTTCGAGTTCTTCAACTACGGGACGACCGAGTTCGCCTTGCGCGACCTGATGGGCGATCTGACCTTCGGCCCGGCACGTTGGTCAGTGGTTCTGGCCCTGGCATTCTGCGGCATGGACTTCGCAGGCATCGCCCGCCTGCTCACGCCCGAGAAGAGCCCACGCTCCTCAAGCGAGTCGTGGTATCTGCTGGGCGCGTGGGGGGTGGCGGCCGCCATGAACGGCACGCTCACCTGGTGGGCGGTGTCGCTGGCGGTCGTCTCGCACGGCGGACTTGGGAACGAGATCGTCGGGCGCCAGGAGCTGATCCGAAGCGTCCCGATCTTCGTCTCCCTGCTTGTGCTCCTGATCCGCGTCCTGATCATCGGATCCTTCACGCTGAGCGGCAGCCGCCTCTTCAGCCCGTCGGATCGGCGCACGCCGCTCATGCTGCGCCCGCTTGCCGGTCGGTCGCAACGCCCCGGCATGCCAATCGGTCGGCAGCCGCGGGACCCCGCAGCGAGCCCCTCGCCGGCCTTTGTCCGCACTTCCGACCGCAGCCGGTCGTGATCGCCTCGTCCCCCCACGCGTCCCAGTGCCCCCCGAGCCTGCAGGCTTCGCTCGGGGGGCCTGCCGCGCCGATCTGGCTGGCGCGTGTGCTTCCGCTGATCCTGGGAGCGGCATGTGCCGCGGTTGCTGTGCGCGTGGAGGCAGGCTTGAGTGCGCGCCTCGCGGCACGTCGACCGGTTCCGGAAGCGATCTCGGTGCAGGCTACCAGCGGCAGCCTTCCGTCTGTATTCACCCCCGAGGTCCAGCGCTGGGCAGATGACATCCATGCCTGGTCGGACGAGTACGCGCTTCCCCCGACGCTGGTCGCCACCGTAATGCAGATCGAGTCGTGTGGCGACGCGCGAGCCCGCTCCGGCGCCGGAGCACAAGGTTTGTTCCAGGTCATGCCGTTCCACTTTCAGTCAGGGGAAACGCCGGAGGACCCTCAGACGAATGCCCGCCGCGGCCTGGCCTACCTGGCGAAGGCGATGAGCCTCGCCGGGGGCGATATCGACCTGGCGCTCGCCGGATACAACGGCGGCCTCTCACGCATCGGGCAATTGCCCAACGACTGGCCGGCCGAGACACGACGCTACGTGGCCTGGGGAACAGCGATCTTCGCCGACGGGTCCGCGGGCCGAGAGACCTCCCCGGCGCTCGAAGCCTGGCTGCAAGCCGGCGGCGCCCGGCTGTGCCGCGCCGCGGCATCCGGCTAAGGCCTCCTGCCCTTCCCGTTCTTGCACCCCGATCCTCTCACGCGGGCTCCGCTCGGTCACCGTCTGCGGACGACTTCATCTCCCACCCCTGCCTCGCCCGTGCTACAGCCCCTGCTTCTCCTCCGACCTCAAGGGGGCCTGGCGCCTGCTGCCAACCGAGCTGTCCGTTGCCCTCCCGCGCCTAGTGAACGCGGCCCCCTCTCTCCACGGACGCGACCCAATGGCTGAAGGTGATCCCGCCAGCGTGCTCAACAGATGAGCCTGTCGAGCTTGCGAGGGTGCCGTGAATGGGATGGGCAATGGCCCGCGCCGCCAGGGAACCGAGCTCGAGGCCGGCCGCTAGCTGGAGAAGCGCAATGGCCTACTGCCGGTCTGCGTCTACGCTGGCGTAAGTGACGACCGCATCATCAATGCGCCTCCTTCACGCACTGGTCTTCTGAGGATCTCGCTGCGGTGCTCACCAGAATAGGGGCGACCATGGAGGCGTTGGTGCCCTACAGGCACAGTGTGCCGAAGGCAAATTGGGATTGCGCCTCGGGAG
>Ga0315274_10017385_pt1 | contig 10145 bp, 14 predicted proteins | sample YL17G02_20_MG_FD_203700 | JGI IMG/M metagenome (GOLD analysis project Ga0315274, IMG submission 203700) | Sediment microbial communities from Yellowstone Lake, YNP, Wyoming, USA - YL17G02_20 | ecosystem: Environmental > Aquatic > Freshwater > Lake > Sediment | place: USA: Wyoming | collected... | reverse complement strand
GAGATCCACGGAGTAGTCAGCGCGGGAAAGGAATCGCGCGTCTACTGGGCAAAAGACAATGAAGGAAAAGAACTTGCCATAAAAATATACTTGACCTTGTCTGCGGAATTTCGAAAGGGCATGCTACCATACATCGAAGGCGACCCGCGGTTCAAATACGTGAAACGCGACACCCGCTCACTGATCTTTGCTTGGGCGCGAAAAGAATTCAGAAACCTGGAGCAGGCCACCCGGGCAGGGGTCAGAGTGCCCAAGCCATTCGTCGTTAGAAACAATGTGCTCATAATGGAGTTCATTGGCAAGGATGGTGTGAGTGCTCCTTTGGTCCGAGTAAAATCCCCGAAAGACCCTGCCAAAATCTATGAGATTCTGCTAAGCAGCCTAGAGAGACTGTACTGCAAGGCTGAACTCGTTCATGGAGACCTGAGCGAATACAACGTAATGATCTGGAAGAACAAGCCAGTAATCTTCGACATGTCCCAATCCGTCTCAATCTATCACCCCATGGCTAGATTTCTCTTGCAGCGAGACATTACAAATCTGAATAGATTTTTTAATAAGCTAGGCGTTAATGTTTCTCCGAACGAGGAAGTCTACACGAAGGTCACTGGTCATGGCAAAACCTAACACGTTCCTGAAAATTCCCGCAGATAGAGTCGGCGCTCTAATAGGGCCTAATGGGGTCACAAAGAAAACCATTGAATCGAAACTTACTGTCGAAATCCAGATAGACAGCGAAACAGGCGGAGTCACCGTGACCCTGTCCGAGAAAGCTACCGATCCATCGTTGTTGTTCAGAGCAAAAGACGTGATAACTGCTCTAGGCAGAGGTTTCTCGCCAGAACATGCCTTCCGTCTGATACGGGACGAAGAAGCTATACTGGACTTGATTGATCTGAGAACAGTTTTCGGACGATCTGAGAGAGACATCGAACGTGTCAATGGGCGAATCATCGGAGCGAACGGCAAGACTAGAAGAATAATCGAGGAATTGACAAACTGCAGTGTAGCCGTGTATGGACACACTGTGAGCATAATCGGAACAATTGAAGAAGCTGAAGTGGCGAGAGAAGCCATACAAATGCTGGTCAGAGGAAGCATGCACAGCAACGTCTACCGATTCCTCAATCGTAAACGAAGAGAACTCAAGAAGAAGATGCTGGAGCTTTGGGAAAAGCCACCTGAAGAGAAGTAGAACTATGCAGATACTTGCGGAATGGATGGAAGCCCTACAAGCGCAAGAAACACGTGGACCAAGCGCGCAAATGACCTGAGAAGGCAACTTCCAAACATGAGCATTAAGGGCCGCATACAAGAGTACTGACAACATTCCATCTTTTTCGGTTAGTCAGGCAGAAGCAGAGTCTTTGTCTGTCACTCGCTCTCAGGAAGTGGCGAGCTCCCGCACTCAAGTACGTTAACAGGGATAGGATTAAATAGTAGTTCGCATATTAGGGTTTTTGTGGTTTAGGATGCTTACGAAGCCGAATAGAAAGTTGATTGACGAGAACGTGAGTATTGCGAAGATGGAAGAAAGGATGGTTCAGCGTGAAGGCAAAAGCCTTGAAACATTGCGGCGCTACCTTGAAGGCATAGCTTCATTCACAGAGTACATGCAAGCGAATTCTCCTGATGCTGCATTAGAGAAGATCAGAGGGGCAAGCGATATCACCGAGACCTTGGACAAGTACATTGACAACTTGATCGCAAGAGGCTTCACTCCCATAAACGTTAAGGCTCACTGGTTTGGGGTCAAGAAGTGGCTTACAGCAAACAGGGTCAACGGCGTCGACTACGAGTACATTAGCCGTCCGAAAGTGGCGAGTCAAATCAGAGACAGAATCCCCAGCAAGGACGAGTTGCGACTGATCATAACCAACAAGATAAGCCTCAGAGACCAGGCGTTCTTCATGACAGCACTTTCAAGCGGTCTGAGAATCGGAGCATTAGCCACGTTGCAGGCCAAGGACTACAAGCCCATAGAGGAACTTGGAATGATAACCGTTGCAGGCGGCCCAAACAGGAAGTTGCCGACTGGAAAGAGCTTTGTCACGTTCATAACAGCGGAAACTCGCAAGGTGCTTGAGGAATATCTTAAAACCCGCGAGAACCTGAAGCCGGAGGATCCATTGTTCGCAAAGGACAACGGAAAGCCTCTGTCCGCTTACGTCACAAACCTTTCCCGGCAGTGGCGACGCTTGATAACAAGAGCAAACCTTGCACAGAAGATAGAGGGACACGCCTTCATGGAGTTGCACGCGCACGTGCTACGGAAGTATTTCCAGACGAACTGCAAGCTCAGCGGCTGCAGACCTGACTTCGTTGATTTCTGGATGGGGCATCATCCCGTTAGGCAAGAAGAGTACTTGAATGACAGCTACTTCCGTCCGACGATGGAGCAGAACTTGAAGGAGTACAGGAAAGCAGCGCTCGCATTGTCAGTTTTCGAAACGGCTGACCTATCAAACGAGGTTCTTGAGCTCAAAGCCAAGATGGCGCGAATCGAAAAATCCAAGGAAGGCCTAACCGCACTGCTTGAGCGAGTGATTGAGTTGGAGAAGAGGCTGAACGAAAAGGAAACTTGACTTACCATGGCGTAGTAACTTCTTTGAGAGCTCTCTATGGACACGACAGGCACTTTCTCGCTGGAAAAGCCTAGGTAACCGTGTTAATTCACTGGCCTTCTTGATGGCTTCTAGCATGAGATTCATGATTTCCGTTCCAAGTACCTCTCCATGACTCAGACCAAGCAAATGACATTTCGGATTGACTATCTTCTCATTGAACTCCTCGATCACGCTTTTTGGGATACTCCAAACCATGAAAGGCTTATTTCCTTTCTTCTCTTCTTCTTCCCAACCTTGAAAGAATTGTTTGAGAGCCTCAACGGACTGCTTGGCTATGGCGAGTTCGCGCCTATCAACTGGTTTAGGCTTAAACTCGCGCTCACTCATCAAACCACCTCCTTGCCGGACTTAGACGAGCTGATCTTCTCTCTTGGTCTTCTTCTTTTCCTGTTCCATCAAATGAAGCAAAGCATATTCGATTCCATGACTCCGATTCGCAAAGCGGAGTTTCTTGATTTCCTGGTCTATCCAGTCTACGATGTCCTCTCTAATCGTAACTTGGAGCCTTTTCTTTACCATCTCAACCAATCATTATTCACCTTTGTTCATGCTTATTGCCTTTATACTCAATCATACACTATCGTACACAACGCTTAAATATCTTGTGCTACACTACTATACACAGTCATACACAAGAGGAATGAGAGAATGAGCAAAACAACAATCCAATGGCGCGACGGCAACGCCTGGCGAGAAGCCAAAGCCGACTTGAAATGCACTCGGAACAGCAACCTATCATGCGAGCACAACGGCCAGATCCTAGTCTTCCCAAACCTCAAGGAAGGGGCTGAAGTCGTCGGCCTTGAGAACGGCAAATGGGTCAAGGCTGGAAGAATCACCAGGGGTCTAATCTTCCTGGGACCGGGCTTGAGCTACAGCGAGACAAACGAGCAGCTTTTCAGGGGTTCAAATCCGAGGGAAATACTCGCCGTCCAATGGTGAAGGAGGTGAGAGACAAAATGGAGACGGCACAGATGAAGAAGCTTTCAGAGAGAATGGAAGCAATCAGCCTTACAGAGGGTACCAGAAAGTATAGGCCTGACTCGCTCGCAATCGACGTAAGAGACCGCAAGGTGAAATGGCTTATGCCAAAGAGGGCCATCGTGGTTGCAACGCTGGTTTCTGACGTGCATTTTAGGCGGCTTAGAAGATGGATCTTCAACCATGAAGACCTCGAAATGATTACAGGACAGCATAACGAGCTCATGATTGTAAATAAGGAAGTGCTGGCTAGGCATAAAGCGAGGAAAGCCTAGAACCGGCTATTTCACCTTCTTTTTTCATGTTCAACGGTTCATGAGCCAAGGCCATGATTGAACCCCAAAGCGTGCTCGTTATGAGCGAGCAAAACCAGTGAAAATCAGTGAAATTGATGTTGCATTTCGGAATTCCTGTTTGAAGGTAACCAGTTTTGGATACCTTGAATAGGGAAATTCCCCGTTGAAGGTAACCAAAAACAAGATACCTTCAACATGGTTTTCTAGAATCCCGTTTGAAGAGGACTAATTATTCTTCTTGTGGCCTTCCGGGATTGTCTGAATGAATGATTCTTATCTTGCCCGTCTGCTTCTCAAGGGGTTTGCGGCAGTGTTCTGGCTGCCACATCACGACGGTTATTGTTGGTTGCCCGACGTCCGCTTTCTGTTCAAGCTCTTGGATGCGCCTTTCGATTCTTTGGTTTCCTATTTCAACTCACCCCTTCCTCTTTGCTTTTTTCGTAACATGTAGTGCACTAATTTGGCAAATTCAGGGTCTGGGGACACTGTTTTGCCCTGAAAGTCTTTTTCCTCTAGCAGAAACTGAAGAGTCGGGGCATCCAAGCGCCTCAAATTTGAAAGATTGCGTCGGATAACCTCGGGGTTGACGTTAATTCTGCTTGTCATAGTCACGCCTCTCTTTCAGAATCTCCTCACTGGTTTTCTGGTACGTTGAAGGCATGTGGTCAAGAAGCACGCGGTTGTCCTTCTTTGGCACCTCATCTTTCATGATGGTTATGATTTTTGGCAGCTTGAGTTTCTGGCGTGCTAGCAACTCGGATTCTGCCGGCGTCTTCGGGTCCAGCGGCTTATATCTGAAGCCACTGATTTCTGAGTTCAACCTACGCATTAATTCATCGAGACTGGCCAGTGAACGAGATTCATAGGCCTTTTCGCCGCGCTGATCGCGGTCTTTTGTGAAGTCATACGCGCACTTCTGTGCGGCTCTTTCTTCACTTAGGCCAAAGATGCCCATTTGGAGCCTGAGGCATCTGTTCATAGCCTCTTCACTCAGTGCTTGGTCAACTTTCGCGGCAATCCGTATCGACTCCCTAATATTCGCGCAATCAGATGCGGCTGGTTCTCCGATTCCCTGATCTGTCATTTCATAGTGATCTTTAACCCATAGTTCCACTTCCTCGGGACTCCTCCAAGGACCACTTTCCGCCACATCCAAAGACAGATTGACCTTCGTCAGCTCCTTGGATTCTTTGAGTACCTGCTCAACTGACTTTTCTCCATTCTCAGTCATTCGTTTTGCACCTCCCTGAAGGTTGTTCCCTGCCTCTTCATCATGATCTCAACGGCATCCCTGAGCGTCCTGCGTTCCTCGTCTGTTCCATCCACGGGCAGGCCGTCCCTCACCCTTCCCTGGCTCTCGGCAATCTTGAGTATGTTCGTTGCCTTCAGAATCGTTTCCTGTTCCTCTTTTGACAGATTGAGCGAGGCAACGATGGCGCGAAGCGGCTTAATTACTCGTTCAAGGGTCTTGATTCTCTTCTCTATTGTGTTCAATTCTACGTTCCTCCAGTAGTTTGATTCTCTCCTCCATTTCCGCGAGCTTGATCGACTCAAGCAACTTCCCGTAGGCCTCGACAGCCGAGACAATCAGCCTTCCCCACTTCAAGCGGTCCCCGTTCAGCGCCTTCTCCTTGTCGAATTTTTCGCCTGAAACGGTTAGGACGTGCCTTAACGTGGTGAAGAGGCTTTGCTGTTGCTCTTTCAGGTTGAAGTTCCCCGTTTGTTTCTCGTTTGATTCAGGTTCAGTCATGGCCTATCATTTCCTCTTCCGGTTCCATTTGGCAAACTCTGTGAAGAATCTTCACGGGGTACATAGTTGTCCAAGTTTCGGCTAGAATCAGGCGTTTGGCTTGTTTCTGGCTTAATTTCCAACTTAGGCTTCGAATCTTCATTAGAAAATGTCCTAGTCGAACCCTGTTCCGCATTAGAAGAAAAAATATTCTGTTCTATAATGAACTTATGCAGATCTTCAAGTGTGGCCTCGGTTTCTCCCCATTCGCCTTCTTTCCCTGAAATATTTTTGTTTATGTAGAAGGCATACCTGCCTAGGACATTTTCTTTCCACGTTTCAAAGCCCTTTTCCAGTTTAGCCCTTGAATCTTGCCATGAACAGTTTTCTAGGGGATTCTTGTCTTTTTCTTCTCCCTTGATCAATGGAACGTATAGGTTCTTGCGCTTGTCCAGGTCATCGTCTTTCTGAGTGTTGACATAACCAATCTTGTCGAGTCTCACTAACATTACTCGTATGCTTTCTTCGCTCAGCTTCTTCTTGCTTTTCTCGTTGTAGGCTCCTGTGAGTTCCTTCAGATACCACTGGTCTTTGGTCTTCACTATGCCGTTGTAGAAGTCCAGAATCCTCTTCTCGGTCCCTGTCCTGGTAGTCTCGAAGATCTCCTTGTAGATCTCTAGGCCTCTGTGCACGTCCTCAAGTGTTGAAATGAGGAATCGGGTCTCTCGGTCCTTCATGTAGGCTCTTTGCCAGAAATGTAGAAGCGTGATTGTCTTCAGGAACTGGGTGAAGTGTTGGAAGTCTCGCATGTCCCGGCTGATCTCTCTGGGGAAGAGCTCGTACAGGTTCAAGAAGGGTATTACTACGTCAATCTTGCTTTCCAAGGTGTTCTTCTGAAGGCTCTGAATCAACCGTTTTGTGATCGTGAATGCTTCTGTTTCTTCTGAGTATTGCCAGGGAAGGCTAGCCTTGAAGTTCGTCAAGACATTTGCTTCTAGGATCTTCAGCTCGCTGCTTTCAGGTGTAGCGGTGAAAGAGCGCGTTGCCAGTTCTTCCATGTACTTGCTGTCTAAGGTCAAGAATATCGTAGCAGGCCACCCCCTCAGCACGACCTTCACGGTCCTGAGCTGGCCTTTCGCTGTCTTGTCAACAAACCTGTATTCGATCTGTTCCTTGTCATGGCTGAGAATGGGTCTCAGCATTTGGTAGGTGTAGAAATCAGGGGCTTCCAAGAAAACAAGGATCTTGTGGCTCAAGTCTATTAGAGTGTAGCTTTCTCCGAGTTCCTCCCTGAAACCCTTCGTTTGGTCTTGATATTGCGTTATGGCTTCTTTGTAGTCGGCTTCAGTCTCAAAGTCTCTCTTACATGGTTTGACTGGCTTGTTTTCCAGGTCTATTTCTTCGCCGTCTTTGTTCAAGAGCTTCCCATGAGCGTGAATCAGGCTTTTCTGGCTCATTCCGCCAAGATACCAAATGTCTTCTTGCGGAAAATACTTCAAGGTCTCCGTGACATTGTACGTTTTGCCAATTCCGCTTTCGCCTTTTAAGAATAGGTTGATGGGCTGTTCCAAGAACGCGCTGAGTCCTGTTGCCAGGACGCTGAGTTTGACAGCTCGGTCTTTCTTAACTCTAAGGTCCAAGTCTTCAAGAATGTAGGTTACTAGATCCTTTGTTCTCCATGTTTCAACCATTCTCAGCGTGAAATCCTTGTCTTCAGAAGCCACAATCATGCGATCCCACCCTCTTCAATCACGGGGAAAATCACGCTCCAGAAGAAGACTCGCTGCTTATTCGCCTTGGTTGGCTGAATGCTCCTAAAACATGACTCGCAAATCGGGATCTTCCTTTCGAAGAATCTGTGGTTTGGGGTTCCGTCTCTGGCTTCTGAGACTCGGACAAAGGTTTCTGTTGGCGAATCGCAAAGAGTGCAAAGACTTTTATTCTGTTCAGCACTCATGCTTCATTACCTCTGTGGGGAAGGGCAAGCCTGAGATCGCACGGCATAAGAAGCCCGGGTGTGCGCTTGCAAGCTCGCATGCCTTCCTTTCCACGCACCTAACAGCATTCTTCCACCCTCAATTCTCTTTTTTACTGTCTTCACCCAAGATTCTTAGGGCTTCTTCAAGGATGCTCTTGAGCTCTAAAACGATCGCCTTGGCGTCCTCAGGGTTTGGGTTCGGTGTCATGGTCCAGTCACTCCAGCTCTCTTCATGGCAAAGATGATTCTTTCTCCTAGTTGATCCGCGTCGTAGTTGTTGCTTAATGTGTTCCCGTGGACGTCAATGTACACTGAGCCGCCTCCGCCCTTTGGGATGACCCATTCTCCCGGGTGAGTCATGACTAAGCCGCCTTCTGGCATGTAGCCCCCGAACTGTCTGGAAGAGGCGTAGATGGCGGCGGCTCCAATGGCTGCTCCTGCGGCGGCGGCGAGAATTATGGGTACGGCTGTGCCCCATGAAGTTATCCCGATGGTTACCGCTTCAGCGACACCTTGCTCTTCCGCGGCAACTGCTGTCATCTTGTGCGCGATCGTGAGCCCATCCAAAACTTTGATGAAAGTCTGTATCAACTGGATTACCCGCAAGGATTCGCCGACGAGGAGGAAGGCTCCTGACAGGGCTTTTAGGGCCTCGTTCTGCCTAGTAATCGTCTCGGTGTGCATTTTGCCCAGCGCGTCAGTCCTAACAATCGTCTCCTGATACGTGAAAAACTGCCTATTCAACGTGTCCAAAGCGTGACCCGCGCTCATGAAGTAGTAGGGCACCCTCTGAAGGTTCACGTTTAATCCAGTGATGGCACCTGAAACCTTGTCAACTTCTGGGGTGACGAGGTTCCGAGCGGTGAAGTTGATGTGAATATTCTTTTCTATAACGCTCATCTTGAGGTGATCTCCTTGGTCTTAATTTTAGATGTGGTTGGCATGATGACGAGACTGTTTACGTTCTCGTTGACCAACACTTCTTCCAAAACGCAATGAAGCCTTTTCTCTTGCAACTTCACCCAACTTGATGGCAGGAACAGGGCGATGCTGCCGCCAACCTTCGTAAGTTTCTTGAGTTGCATAGTTTAACAAAGGTTAAGTAGTACCTAATCCGATTTTGTGAGTGAAGTTCCTCACGAGCTGACGCAGATGCCAAAAACAGAATGGAGAGACCGAATCCAGAAAGGGAACACACCAACGGCTAGGCCCAAATTCTTTAAAACCAAGGAAGAGGAAAAACAATGGAAAGAAAGAGAAAAGAAGCGCACACAACTTAAGCGATGGTACAGGTCTGAATATCGTGCTATAGCCCAGAGAGCAATAAAGGATCTAACACTCATCATGGTCCGATTGCGCAAGGTTTCAGACCACCCAGAACGCGACTATGCAATGATCTTCGGAGATGGCACGCAATACGTGGATATGGTTGACGCCTGTAGCAGAGCCTACGACATAAGTCTACAAGGCAGACTCCGCCTCTGGACTAAGGAGAATATTGACATACTCAGGGACGCACTCTCAAGGGCAGGCTTGGGCTACTTGAGAAGAGGACAACTGGTCACGCTAGAAGCACGCCAGGAGGCCATAGAGAAGCTAAAACGAAAAGAGGTTGAAGACGGAATCCTCTACTTCAAAGAGCTTATCGACAGCAGAAGCAGAGTTGCGGACCAACCCACAGAGGCCGTCATTGAAAGGAGCAGGGAACTTTTGGCAATATGGCAACAAATCAAGAAAGAAGAAACGGAAAAGCCTTGAGGCGGGCTCTTCATGGATAGTTGGCAACCATTTTATTGTCAAACTACGCAATCGTACTCAAGATCCAAATCATCTGAGTTTCATCGGGGCCAGAGTCGTCATCGCCCACCATTCACAACTGAAGAGATCACGAATAAAAAGATATAGTGCTAGAATAGTGGCGTGTCGAGAAGCATGCTGAAAAACATCAAGGCCACTCCATTGGCTGCTGAAAGCTTCGGCGTAAGGTCCATGTGCACGTACGTTGAAACGCCGGACGTGAAAATTCTTCTCGATGCTGGAGTTTCTCTTTGTCCGAGCCGTTTTGGCTTGCCTCCTCATCCAAAAGAGTTTGAAGCCATTATTGATTGTCGAAAGAAGATCTCAAGCGTCGCTGAGAAGGCTGACCTCGTAACGCTGAGTCACTATCATTTTGACCACCACACTCCATCTTTCGAGGACTGGCTAAGCCAATGGACAGAGCCGACAGAAACAGCAAGGCAAATCTACCAAGACAAAACGGTCCTGATAAAGAATCCAAAGGAGAACATCAACTACAGCCAGAGACATAGAGCTTGGATGTTCCAGAAGACGGCTGGAAAATACGCTGGCAGACTTGAAACTGCGGATGGTAACGAGTTTATCATTGGAAAGACCACTCTGAGGTTTTCGGAGCCAGTGGCCCATGGTTCGGACAATTCGTTTCTGGGCTGGGTTCTGATGGCTACGATTGAGCGGGAAGAGGAGAAATTCATGTTTGCACCAGACGTTCAAGGACCGATCTCGAGTCGGACGCT
>Ga0315274_10017382_pt1 | contig 10147 bp, 7 predicted proteins | sample YL17G02_20_MG_FD_203700 | JGI IMG/M metagenome (GOLD analysis project Ga0315274, IMG submission 203700) | Sediment microbial communities from Yellowstone Lake, YNP, Wyoming, USA - YL17G02_20 | ecosystem: Environmental > Aquatic > Freshwater > Lake > Sediment | place: USA: Wyoming | collected... | reverse complement strand
CTCTACCCCACAGTTGACATAAGGACAAACAGGCTCATCGTGATAAGCTGCATAGATAACCTCGTCAAAGGTGGAGCGGGCCAGGCGATTCAGAATATGAACCTCATGCTGGGCTTCCCTGAGACTACGGGGCTCGATATGCTGGCGGTTTATCCCTGACTATCGGAAAAGGGGTTTAGAGTGACTGCACAAAATGGATACGCTGGAAAGATATTGAAGGTAGACTTGTCCTCGGGAAGCATCACCCATATGCCGACGACCGATTATGCAGACATCTTCCTTGGCGGGAGGGGGATAGCCGCCAAAATCTACTGGGATGAGGTGCCTCCGAAAAGCAATGCCTCTGACCCTGACAACAGGCTGATTTTCATGACCGGCCCTTTGTGTGGCGTGCCCGGCTTTGCCAGCCGCTTCCAGGTTTGCGGCAAATCCGTTGCTACCAACCGGTTCTCCTTTTGCAATATGGGAGGTTCCTGGGGGGCTCATCTCAAGTCAGCCGGTTACGACGGCGTGGTGGTTTTCCGCAAGGCAGACAAGCCTGTGTACATCTCGATTGACGGCGATAAGGTGGAAATCAGGGATGCAGCTCATCTCATAGGCAAGAGCGCGTTTCAACGCGAGAAGATAATAAAAGATGAGCTGGGCGATTCCGTCCGCATGCTCACGGTAGGCCCTGCTGGGGACAATATGGTGAGCTTTGCCACCTTCCTGGCCTCTGACGACTCGGTGGGTGCAGGCGGGCTGGCAGGGGTGATGGGCTCAAAGAACCTTAAAGCCATCGCAGTAAGGGGCAATAAGAAGATAGAAGTAGCTAATCGAGACAGGCTTTCTAAGCTCAGGAGCAGAGTACGCGAGTTGACCTCGGGCTACACTGAGTCGCTTCTGGCTATGGGGATGTTGACGCCCCGGGACAAGCTGAAGAAGAGTTTCTGCCAGGGCTGCCCCGCCGGATGCGTGCGAGCTACCCACCGCAATGCGGATGGTTCTGAGAGGAAGTTCATGTGTCAGGCAGCCATGTTCTATGAAACTCGAGCGCAGCGCTACTATGGAAACACCGATGCTGCGCTCAAGGCCACGGAGCTCTGCGACGACTATGGGCTGGATACCCGTGCCACAGAGACTATGATTATGTGGCTGAGCAGGTGCCACAAGTCGGGGATATTGACCGATGAGGGGACGGGGATACCGCTATCCAAGATAGGTAGCTACGAATTCATCGAGACGTTGCTGCGTAAGATAGCCCACCGCGAAGGATTCGGCGACACGCTGGCCAATGGCACCCACAAGGCGGCTAGGAGCTTGGGGAGCGATGCGCAGAAGCTGATCAAGGATTACATGGCTAAGACCGGCGACAACGAGCTATACGGGCCCAGGTTATATATTACTACAGGCATCTTCTGGGCTGTGGAGCCGAGGTTACCCATCCAGCAGCTTCACGAGGTGAGTGTGCCGGTGATGCTGTGGGGAGCCCGGCAGAAGGGCCTGAAAGAGGTGCCGGTCACCACCGAGGTATTGCGTGCCATGGCCAAACGGTTCTTCGGCAGCGAGCTGGCGGTGGACTTCTCCACGTACGATGGGAAGGCTCTGGCGGCAGCCAGGATTCAAGACCGCGAGTACGCCAAAGAGAGCCTCATCCTGTGTGACCTTTTCTGGCCTATTTATTTTTCAGAGACCTCCCCGGACGGGGTAGGGGACCCATCTCTGGAGAGTCAGATTTGTGCTGCGGTAACGGGCAGGGAGGTGGATGAGGCAGGGCTATACAAAGTAGGGGAGAGGATTGGCAACCTGCAGAGGGCTATCCTGGCCCGGGAAGGGCACCAGGGCAGGGAATATGACGTCATAGATGAATACAACTTCAATACACCCTTGAAGTCTGACTTCGGCAACCCCGACTGCATAGTCCCGGGCAAGGATGGAGAGCTTTTCTCCAGGAAAGACGTTGTTGTTGACCGCGAGCAGTTCGAGCAGATGAAAGGCGAGTTCTACCGGATTCGGGGCTGGGACGTCCCCTCCGGCCTCCAGAAGAGAGCCAAGCTGGAAGAGCTGGGCCTGACCGACGTTGCCCGAACGTTAGACAAGGAAGGGCTTCTTAGATAAATCCTCAATGTCATTCCTGCGCAACTTGTCCCTGACCCGATCAGGGAGCAGGAATCCAGGTGCCCTTCCATGCTTAGGCGTGTAATGTTCAATGCTGTGCTCCTCGACCAGTGAGACTCCCCGGGTCCAGCCTGTGCCGGGCTAGGCCGTAGCGGAGTGGCGTACCTCGCCGAACTCCAGTTTCATAGGGCCTTCAAACAGGTCCGCCGTGGCCCCGAGGACCGTCTTGCGGCTCGGGCTGTTTGTATAGGCGTCGGCACCGGCGCGGCTGTCCCAGAGTATGAAAACCGTATACTCGCCCTTGGGCCCCGCCACCATGTAGGCAGCGCGGAAGCCGGGTGTCTTCTTCAAGATGGGCACGAAGTCCTTCTCCAGCGCCTTCGCTATAGCGTCCACCTTGCCTGGTTTCATCTGGTTGCGGCCAATCATACAGTACATGTGATTCATTCCTCTCGTTCAATTCATGCGGTCCACTGTGGCCACCCGGCCACACGCTTCTGGTAGCGAGTGGCCATCCCACCTAATTTATTCTACTCTCACGGTGTGCGGTGGTCAAAGGAAATCAGTTCTTACCGTGTAATGTGCTCTAAAATCACTTGATTGCGGAACAATAGCCGGGATCTTGCTTCTACGCCGATAACTCAAACCCTAGAAGTGCTACAATAATCAGGGGGGTGGTCCAACCGGTTTCTGCCAAACAAGGAGGCGGTATCATGATTCTACTGAATCCGAAGAAACACGTGCGCAAATATTCAGATAACAAGTCACGGGATATAATGCTGAAAACCATAGAGTTTTTTGAAAACAAGGGACTCAAGAGCATCAAGGATGACGATCATAAAAGGACCTGGTACCGTGAGTATCTTGACTTTATCAAAGAGAACAAGATCTTTGCCACTCTCTTGACCCCCTCAAAGTACAGCGGCGATCCGGATGCGCGCTGGGACACGTACCGCAACTGCGAGTTCAACGAGATCATTTCCTTTTATGGCCTTGCCTACTGGTATACCTGGCAGGTCACGATTTTGGGCTTGGGCCCGATCTGGATGAGCAAGAACGAGGGAATCAAGAAGAAGGCGGCAAAGGCGCTCGAGGAAGGGGGGATATTCGCGTTCGGTCTCTCGGAGCGCGACCACGGCGCTGATGTATATTCCACCGACATGACCCTCACGCCCAGGGGCGGGGGGAAATATGTAGCCAATGGCGAGAAGTACTACATAGGCAACGGCAACGAGGCTGCCATGGTCAGCACCTTCGCCAAGATAGCAGGTACAGGCGATTACGCCTTCTTCATTGCCAACTTTAAAAGGCCAGGATACGAGCTGAAAAAGAACGTTTGCGACTCGCAGAACTATGTTGCCAATTATGCCCTTCATGACTACCCTGTCACAGACGCAGAGATCCTGGTTCGGGGTGATGAGGCCTTGCATACCGCCCTCAACACGGTCAACGTAGGCAAGTATAACCTGGGCTGGGCTTCTATCGGTATCTGCACCCACGCATTCTACGAGGCCATCAACCACGCCGCCAACCGCGTGCTCTACGGGATGCATGTGACCGATTTCCCCCACGTCAAACAGATGTTCACCGACGCCTATTGCCGGCTGGTAGCCATGAAGCTAGTGGCGCTCCGGACCTCGGACTACCAGCGCACTGCCTCAATCGATGACAGGCGCTACCTGCTTTACAACCCGGTGGTGAAGATGAAGGTAACCAGCCAGGGCGAGGATGTAATCACCACGCTCTGGGACGTGATCGCGGCCAAGGGATTTGAAAAGGACACCTATTTCGAGATGGCAGCCCGCGATATCCGCGCGCTTCCGAGGCTGGAGGGCACGGTTCACGTCAATATCGCACTGATAGTCAAGTTCATGGAAAACTACTTCTTCAACCCGGGCAAGCTCCCGGAGATCGGCAAGATCATGCACACCAGGTCAGACGAATTTCTGTTCAACCAGGGCCCGGCCCGCGGCCTGGGCAGGATTCAGTTCCACGATTATAGACATGTCTTCGACCAGTTCGACATCCCCAACGTCAACGTCTTCCAGGAGCAGATTGAGGTCTTCAAGCAGTTTCTGGCGACGGCCACTCCGGATGACGAGCAGAAAAAGGACATCGATTTCCTGATGAGCCTGGGGGAAATCTTCACCCTGGTCGTGTATGGACAGCTTATGTTGGAGGAAGCCAGGCTCCAGGGACTGGAAGCCGATCTGATCGACCAGATTTTCGATGTCATGGTTCGGGACTTCTCAAGATTCGCCGTCGAACTCTATGGCAAGCAATCTACCACACCAAAGCAAATGGAGTACTGTCTGAAAATGATAAAGAAGTCCTCAGCGGACAAGAGGCGCTACGAAAACATCTGGACCAATCACGTTCATGCATTGAAGGATACCTATGTAATGAACGAATGACCGGAGAGGGACACTGTCGATAGGCACTTGCCTTTATGGGGAGGGGCGGTTCGCGAACCGCCCCTTATTTGTTAGGCGTGCGCCTGTCCGCGTTCCGTAGGGGCGAGGTTGCCTCGCCCAAACTCCCCCTTTTCTAAAGGCAACAATATAGTTGACCCAGTTGTAAAGGGGGAGTATGATGAGTACATCATATACGATTGACGGGAGGGCACCAATGTCATCAAATGAGATAATAGCACTTGATGCTAGGTTGAAGCAAGCACACGAAGAGCGTGCCCCCGACTTGCCAGAGGACGACTTTTTTGAGTTATTTGCCGCTGAGCAACTACTAAAAGACTTTGACCTTACTGATGAGGAAATAGAATCTGGTCAAGTTGGTGGTGGTGATGACGGTGGTTTGGATAGTGTGTACTTCTTGGTCAATCGGCAGCTTGTCATGGATGACACCGATATCAATCCTAAAACAATCACTAGGGCGGACATCTTTTTTATACAAGCAACTCGTGAACAATCGTTCAATGAAGAACGCATAGCGAAGTTAAACTTATTAACTGAAGATTTCCTTAATTTCTCAAGGGGCGTTGGGCAAATTAAGGGAACATATAACACTGATGTAATATCTGCAATGACAACATTTAAGGACAAATATCGCCCACTCCTTGCTAATCCTCATGAACTCTCAATTTCTTATTGCTATGTCAGCAAAGGTGAAATGAAGACAATCAACACTGGAATAAAGAGGCAGAGTAAACGAGTTGAAGAAAAAGCAAGACAATTATTCCCTAGTGCAAATGTATCATTCAAATTTATTGGTGCAGCTCAGTTACTTGACTTAATCAACAAGCAACCGCAAAAGGCATATCCATTGGAATATTCTGAGATGATTTCACCTGGGGGGCAGCGTGCTTGGGTTTGTCTTGTACCAATGCTTGCTTATTACAAATTTATTACTAATGAGAAAAGCGAGATGAGAAATGAGTTGTTCGAGGGAAATGTAAGAGATTGGGCAGGTGATGTCACAGTTAATGAAGCCATACGGCAGACCCTTGAAAGCGGAGCCGCTGATGAAGATTTCTGGTGGTTAAATAATGGTATTACAGTTCTAGCCTCTAGTGCTTCCAGTCAAGGTGGCCACATACTGAGTGTTGAGATGCCTCAAATCGTGAATGGACTTCAGACCTCTCGGTGTATTTACAATTATCTCAGTGCGAAAAAGGGAGTAGTTAATGAATCTCGTAACGTTCTTGTTCGCATTATTACAACGCAGCGGGTAGAAAGCCCTGACCACATTATAAAGGCCACTAACAGTCAAACTCAAGTGCCACCTTTCCGCTTACATATGACCGAGAAAATTCACAGAGACATAGAGATGCTGTTAAGGAATCACGACCTATTTTACGACAGAAGAAAGAACTTCTATAAGAACGAGGGTAGACCTATCGCAAAGATTGTCCAGCCCCTTATCTTAGCGCAGACAATCATATCAATCGTCCTTCAGATGCCAGATGATGCTAGAGGGAGACCCAATTCGGTGTTACAAAAATCATACGAACAAATCTTCAGTACGGAATACCCACTTCAAATATTTTCTGTTTGTGCTTTGCTTATAAGGAAAGTAAACTCTTTCCTTTTGTCACCAAAATTAGGGATAACACGAACAGAACGAGGGGATTTGCGTTGGTATTTAGCAATGCAATATTCACGGGTACTGACCAAGGCAGATATTCCCACTCCTGATGAATTAGTGAAGATGACATTGCCTAGCGATGACCAATTATTGCATCTTTCCTATAACAGAGTAAACAAGGCTTATCGGTCTTTAGGAGGAACACATGAAGTTGCAAAAGGCACCGAACTCTTAAAGGAAGTAAAGAAATTGCCCTATAGCAAGACTTAATGAGTAGGTTCCGTTGATGGGTGTCTCTTCACTTTTGAGCGCTTTTTCACCACGTCCTTGTGAACTCCAATGACCTTCTTTGCAAGTCGTTCAAAGCACTGAAACGGCGTTTCATCCTCCTGTGTGGGAAGTAAGACCTTTTGCATCTTTTTCATTTCGTTTGGGAGAAGTGGTGGGTTCTATCTCATTCCACTCACCCTACACATGCTCGCCGAAATTGACGAACTGGTCAAAAGGATTTTGGAATAAGCCTGAAGAAAGCTACAGATAGATGAAGTCGTTCAAAGACCAGCAAGGTCGCTCTATCCGTTTAACGCAGCACCGTTTGCAGCACCTGGAGTTAGACCACCCCGAAATGATGGGTCAAATCGACAGAATCGAGCAAACTTTGCTAAAACCTGATACAATTGTTAGGTCGAGGACAGACCCTTGGGTCGAGTTGTTCTATCGTCTTTACAAAGGTACCCCTGTTACTGAAAAATATCTATGTGTCGTTGTTAAAGGCTCAATCGAAGATTTATTTATCATAACAGCGTATTTTACAGACGCTATAAAGGGAGGAGAGGTTCTGTGGCAAAGGAAGTGAAAGTCTGGTATGACAGAGAAAGCGACTATCTAGAAGTCCTGTTCGAACGCAAGGCAGGCTATTTTCGCGCAACAGACAACGATGCAGTCATGGAAAAGGTAGATAAAGAAGGCAATGTCATCGGATTTTCCATTATGAAGGTAAGCGCCCTGAAACAGGAAAAACCTCTCTCTGTCACTCTCAAGTAGGATGGGGGCTTCTGCTCCACTCCATCATGCCCAATCTTGCCCAACTCAAATAAGCCCAGCGTCCCTCTTCAGCCCCCTCAAAACATCAGCTTATTTGCCCGACTTTGGGCAGGTTTGAAACCTGCCCCTACGGAATTGGGCGCAAAGTTTTGTGTGAGCCTTAGGCGGATTGGAGCCACGATGGACTTGATTGCCTGCTTTTACTCATTATGATGTAAAGGCTTTTTCAATGGAGTTTAATGGAACTGAGTTTGTCCAGTCGTCCGAAGTCGTGCCAGGCATCGATCCAGCGGATGGTGCCGGAACGGGAGCGCATAGCTAGAGACTGCGTTTGCGCTCCGCCACTGGTATAACGTACCCCCTTCAGTAATTCGCTGCTGCTTACCCCGGTGGCAGCAAAAAAAACATCATCACTGTTTATCAGGTCCTCCGTTTTATACACTTTGTCAAGATTAACTCCAGCGGCTATGGCTGCTTCTCTTTCCTTTTCATCTCGAGGCCAGCCCTTACATTGGATAGCGCCTCCGATACAAAGTATGGCCGCAGCGGAGAGCACTCCCTCAGGCGTGCCCCCGATGCCCATGAGAACATCGACTCCTGTTTCGGGCAGGGCGGCCTGTAAGCTCGCCGCTATGTCACCGTCGGAAATCAGTTTGACCCGGGCGCCTGCACCCCTGATCTCTGACAGTAGCTGTTGGTGGCGCGGCCTGTCCAGGACCACCACCGTAATCTCTGATATCCTTCTTTTTTTGGCTTTGGCGATATTCTTCAGGTTTTCTGCCACCGGTGCCTCAATATCTATAGCGTCCTTTGCCTCACGGTCAGTGACGATCTTATTCATGTACACCAGCTCACGGGGGCAATGCATCGTCCCTCTAGCCGAGAGCGCCACGGCAGATATGGCTCCGGGAAGCCCCTTCGCAGTCAGCGTGGTGCCGTCAATCGGATCAACTGCAATGTCAACCTGTAAATCCGAGCCGCCACCGATCCGCTCTCCAATATATAGCATGGGAGCCTCGTCTTTCTCTCCCTCTCCGATGACCACGATTCCATCCATCCTGACCGAGCCCAGAACCCACCGCATGGCTTCCACCGCTGCATGGTCCACCAGGTTTTTGTCACCCATACCGAAAAAACGGGCTGCCGATAGGGCTGCCGCTTCGGTAACACGCACCAGCTCCATGGCTACATTACGTTCAATAAAGCGACTGGATTTTAAATCTTTCATGAGTAACCCTCCACTATCAATAATGTAAAGAGGAAACCAGTGATTGTAACGCTGCCATAATAATTCAAATACATGGTGCGGTCAACAAATCGTCAGCTCACTGGCAAAATGCAAAGGTTAGCGGAACGTTCAATTCTAAAAGTCAGGGTGCCCCAAGCCAAGTCCTTTCGGAGCGTTGCGCTGCAAAGGAACACTGATTCAGGTATAATTGTAAGTACGTTGACAAGCCCCCATACCGGTGGTATAAAAGGTGACCAGGTTCTAACGCGATTAGTGGACAGCCTCAATATAGACAAGGTTGTGAGGAGAAGCAAAATGAAATCCAAAAAAGTACAGCATAAATCCAAGACGAAGAAACAACTTGATCCCCAAGCTGAAGCTCTATTGCAACAAATGGCACAGATGAATATACCACCATTTAACACACTAACACCAACTCAAGCCAGAGAGCTGATGAAGGGGATGGCAGCACTTACCTCAGAACCGGAAGAAGTTGCAAACGTAGAGAACCTGACAATTCCAGGTCCCCGGGGAAAAATCCCCGTGAGAATATACACACCTGAAGGTGACGGCCCATTCCCCATACTTGTCTTTTTCCACGGAGGTGGTTGGGTTCTCTGCGACCTTGATACTCACGACAGCCTGTGCCGGTCCCTCGCAAACAGGGTTCGTTGTGTTGTGGTTTCCGTTGACTATCGACTTGCACCGGAACACAAGTTTCCGGCGGCGGTAGAAGATGCATACGCTGCCACGCAATGGGTTGCCCACAATGCCCATCGCATTAACGGTGACCCTGCTCGTATTGCTGTTGGTGGGGACAGTGCTGGAGGCAATTTAGCAGCAGTTGTGGCTATGATGGCGCGTGACCAGGATGGGCCTGGCCTGACATATCAACTGCTAATATATCCCGCGACTGACGTTTCCTCAAATAATACTGACTCCTATCAAAACTATGCAGAGGGCTATTTTTTAACCAAGGGTGATGGGGAATGGTTTTGTACTCATTACCTGAATTGCGAAGAGGACAGACTGCACCACCGTGCATCGCCATTACTGGCCCTAGACCTTAGTGGTCTGCCGCCTGCGCTTGTGATTACAGCGGAGTTCGACGTATTGAGAGATGAGGGCGAATCTTACGCGAAAAGATTAAAAAAGGCAGGCGTCTCTGTTAAGTGCACACGATACAAGGGCATGATCCACGGGTTCATGAGTATGGATAGATTGTTAGATCAGGCTAAAAATGGCATTGAAGAAGCCAGCGCTGCGCTGCGTGAAGCTTTTCTTACCTCTTGATTCGTGTCCTTCCGGGTGACCCAAGCCAAGTCCTTTCAGAGCGCTAGTGCACCTGTGTAATCTTAGATTGTCAAACAGGTCTATCCACTTCGTGCGCCCCTGAAAGCTGACCTCTGACTACTCCTATTGCATATCCCAATCCCATCCATTTCTCCGCGAACTCAGCGCCCTCTGCGGTGAATCTCTCCCCTGCGACATGTTCCTCCTTTTCGTAAAGGGGGCCCCGGCTATAACTTGCGGCAATTTACCATTATACTTACAATATATCTTGAGTGGTTATCTAGAATCGGAGGAGCGGTGGAATGAAAAAGAAACTGGTCACAGTTGCCATAAGTGGAGCTTTCGATCCTATGCATGTTGGCCATGTTCGATATATTCGCGAAGCGGCCAAACTGGGTGACAGACTGGTAGTAATTTTGAATGGCGACGATTTCCTGCTTAGGA
>Ga0315274_10017380_pt1 | contig 10147 bp, 3 predicted proteins | sample YL17G02_20_MG_FD_203700 | JGI IMG/M metagenome (GOLD analysis project Ga0315274, IMG submission 203700) | Sediment microbial communities from Yellowstone Lake, YNP, Wyoming, USA - YL17G02_20 | ecosystem: Environmental > Aquatic > Freshwater > Lake > Sediment | place: USA: Wyoming | collected... | reverse complement strand
GAGATCTTATGATAACGCTTTCCGGGTTAGAGGAGACAGATTTTAGCATTCAGGGGAGTAGTAGTGTCACCATAAAAGGCAAAAAGAGTTACAGTCTGAAGGTTCTATTTACTCCGACATCGGCAGACTTAAAGACAGCCACCCTGAAGATAACTTCGAACGATCCTGATACACCAACGATTGACATTTCATTAAGTGGGACAGGGCAGTAGAATGATTATAGTGAACGACACAGAAAAGTATTCATTGCGAGGAGCGGTAGCGACGAAGCACCCCCTCCCAACCCTCCCCCCTCGAGGGGGAGGGAGAGGGTGGGTCGGTAATAATCTTCGAGTGAAGACTCGGATGCAACTTTTCAATCCGATGATTTTGGGTGCCTATCTTTCAGGTCTTAACCTTATCACTACATTTTGATATTGACATGAAGTAGTTTTTGTGATTGTTTTCTTAATAACCAAAGAGGGGATGATGGATGAAAGGGAACTTTAAAATTTATCCCATGTGAATTGGAATTCCCTTTATAAAATTCAGTTCCCTTCTAATTTCAGAGCCCTATCTGGTCAAAGAATTTTTAAAGACCTACTAAAGAAAGAAGACTCAAGCAAACTTAAGCTCGAAAAAATACATCTTAAAGGGGGGTATCTGTATGAAGAAAAAATTTTTCTTAAGTTCAATCGGCCTCTTTGTTAGTCTCATTCTATCCACCTATGCCTTTTCTTTGACACTCTATGATGATTTTTCAGGGACCTATATTGACAAAACGAAATGGAGACAGGGGGAGTTGGTGAGGGAGATTCAGAATGGAAAGCTCATCTTAAAAACGGCAACTCCAGGTCCAAATGCGATTTCAAGTTATCCTTATGCTGTTTATAATTCCTTAGACTTTTTGGACCCAAACTCAGTCAATTCAATTCAGGCTGATGTTACAGTTCTTGAAGATTCTATAACCAATCCACCTAATACAAGGGGTAGTACAAGGGCTAGATTGGACGGCAATTTCTATAACGATGGCACCCCAGGTGGAGGCTATACCGGAGACATACATGGACAAATAGCGCTTAGGATGGAGTCACCTGGAGTGGTCTATGCGAATTGGTTCGTATATAAATTTACAGACCCCGAGGGCAGTGCCAACGGGATAGTGATAAAGGGTGGGAATTTCACAACTCCAATAAGCATCGGATCAACGTATACCTTATACGTTGGCTACGATAGTGCTACCCACCGATTTACGTTTAGGATTGGATCCGAAGAGCGAACATGTGGCCCAACTGATGGCCTTCCAGCTCGAGTTGGATATCCCAATATCCCATCAAAACGTCTCGCAGCCCGAGTGGAGATTAGTGGTGCCACGGCATCAGCCTACATCTCGGCCACATTTGATAATGTCTATAAGAATGGCATCCTTTATGATGATTTTTCCTCTTCGATCATTGATGAAACAAAGTGGACAACCTATGAATTTATGAGGGAGATTTCGGAAGGGAAATTACAATCTCTGGTCAGAAGTAGTTCGGAATCAACCTCAACTATTTCTAGTCGTCTTGAGTTCATTGATCCTACTTTAATTAACGTCATTCAAGCTAATGTCACGCCCCTAACGTACTCTAATAACCAAAAGATCGATAGATTATCAGCCTATTTAGGGGGATTCTATTATAACGATGGAACTCCAGGCGGAGGGCGTATCGGCGATGTGATTGCCGGTATCGGAATCGGAGGGGAAGAGATAAATCCGGATGCAAAGTGGAGGCTTAGTAAATGTACGGATTCCGCATGCCAAAATCTACAGGAAGTCGCTTCAGGGACATTTACTACTCCCATTTCATTAGGAAACACCTACACTCTATTTTTGGGATGGGATGGAAGTCGGTTTATTTTTAAGTTTGACGATGAGGTAGCTCATTATACACCAGTAACCAGTATGATACCACCCAATCTTCCCCGGAAAGAAATAGCTACTCTAATCATGAATCCTGCTGGAAAGGAGGCCTTTATTGAAGCCTTATTCGATGATGTGATGGTGGGGGCGGCCTGCTGTCCAGCCATCGATGTGAATCCACAATCGATAGATTTTGGCAAAGTTCTGCCAGGGGGCACGTCGGATCAAACGGTTACAGTTACGAATGTTGGATCAGTAACCCTTACGCTTGGGACGATCGGCTCGCCTTCGCCCCCTTTCAGCATAACGGGAGGGACATGCACCAACAATCAGACTCTTCCTCCTCAAGGAAGTTGCACTTTGATCATCAGGTTCGCACCCACTGCATACGGGGTATATACCTCCAGCTTCACCATTCCCTCCGATGACCCAGCCAGACCCATTGTGACGATAGATCCTGTCAAGGGGACTTCCTCAGATCATTTTACTCTCACCATATCTAAGTCAGGAACAGGGAATGGCACAGTAACCAGCAGTCCAGCAGGTATCAATTGCGGAAGCGACTGTACTGAGGATTTTAAAGTGGGCACAAAGGTAACACTTAAAGCCAAGGCAGACACAAATTCGACCTTTACAGGCTGGTCAGGCGGTGGATGTTCAGGCACAGGGACATGTGTGGTAATCATGAATGCCGATATAGCAGTGACAGCAGGCTTTGCGGTAAAGGCCCCTGACATCTCAGTCCCTTCGAGCTCTGTTGACTTTGGTAGTGTAAAGTTAGGGAAGAAGGTAACGAAGACATTAAAGATTGGGAACAATGGTACAGGAGATCTGATGATAACGCTTTCAGGGTTAGAGGGGACAGATTTTAGCATTCAGGGGAGTAGTAGTGTCACCATAAAAGGCAAAAAGAGTTACAGTCTGAAGGTTCTATGTACGCCGACATCAGCAGGCTTAAAGACAGCCACCTTGAAGATAGACTCGAATGATCCCGATACACCGACACTCGAGATCTCACTAATAGGAACCCTTCCGGCAACGACCCCTGATATTTCAGTTGCTCAAGCCCCCATTGATTTTGGTAATATAAAGGTAGGGAAGAAAGTAACGAAGACATTAAAGATTGGGAACAATGGTACAGGAGATCTGATGATAACGCTTTCAGGGTTAGAGGGGACAGATTTTAGCATCCAGGGGAGCAGTAGTGTCACCATAAAAGGCAAGAAGAATTACACGCTGAAGGTTCTATTTATCCCGACATCGGCAGACTTAAAGAAAGCCACTCTGGAGATAACTTCGAACGATCCTGATACACCAACGATTGACATTTCATTAAGTGGGACAGGGCAGTAGAATGATTATAGTGAACGACACAGAAAAGTATTCATTGCGAGGAGCGGTAGCGACGAAGCACCCCCTCCCAACCCTCCCCCCTCGAGGGGGAGGGAGAGGGTGGGTCGGTAATAATCTTCGAGTGAAGACTCGGATGCAACTTTTCAATCCGATGATTTTGGGTGTCTATCTTTCAGGTCTTAACCTTATCACTACATTTTGATATTGACATGAAGTAGTTTTTGCGATTGTTTTCTTAATAACCAAAGAGGGGATGATGGATGAAAGGGGCCTTTAAAATCTATCCCATGTGAATTGGAATTCCTTTTATAAAATTCAGTTCCCTTCTAATTTCAAAGGCCTATCTGGTCAAAGAATTTTTAAAGACCTACTAAAGAAAGAAGACTCAAGCAAACTTAAGCTCGAAAAAATACATTTTAAAGGAGGGTATCTGTATGAAGAAAAACTTTTTCTTAAGTTTAGTCGGCCTCTTTGTTAGTGTCATTCTATCCACCTATGTCTTTTCTTTGACACTCTATGACGATTTTTCAGGAACCTATATTGACAAAACGAAATGGAGACAGGGGGAGTGGGTGAGGGAGATAAGGGAAGGAAAACTCGTCCTTAAGCAATCAAGTCCAAACCCAGTGACAGTAACGACTTTTTCTTATATTGATTCTAATCCGCTCCAATTTGCCAATCAAAACTCGGTGAATTCAATTCAAGCGGATGTTACCGTTTTGGAATACACGATCACAAATTCCGCTCAGGTAAGAGCGAGAGTGGGAGGTATTTTTTATAACGATGGCACAGCAGGAGAGGGTTATACTGGGGATGTATATGCAGAGATAGCCCTTAGAGATGAGCCAGGTCTTGGGCCCAGGGTGAGTTGGTTTGTATTCAAATTTACAGATGCACAAGGGAGTGCCAACGGCCAATTGTTAGGGGGCGGAAAATTACACACCCCCTTTGTGGTTGGTTCACCCTATACCCTCTATGTTGAATACGATAGAGTGAATCACCAGTTTATATTCAGGGCTGGAGCAGAAGAGAAAAGATTTGGTCCTGATGGCCTTCCGGCAAAGGTCAAGGATCCAAATATTCTTTCCAAACAGGTCTCAACCAGAGTGCAGATTGATAACGCCACCTCATCAGCCTATATCTCTGCCACATTTGATAATGTCTATAAGAATGGCATACTTTATGATGATTTTTCCTCTTCGATCATTGATGAAACAAAGTGGACAACCTATGAATTTGTGAGGGAGATTTCGGAAGGAAAATTACAATCTCTTGTCAGAAGTAGTTCGGGATCAACCTCAACTATTTCTAATCGCCTTGAGTTCATTGATCCTACTTTAATTAACGTCATTCAAGCTAAAGTCACGCCCCTAACGTACTCTAATAACCAACAGGTCGATACATCATCAGCCTATTTAGGAGGATACTGTTATAACGATGGAACTCCAGGGGGAGGGCGTATCGGCGATGTATTATCCGTTATCGGAATCGGAGGGTCAGGGATAAATCCAATTGCAGGTTGGAGGCTTAGGAAATGTACGGATTCCGTATGCCAAGATCTACAGGAAGTAGTCGCTTCAGGGACATTTACTACTCCCATTTCATTAGGAAACACCTACACTCTATTTTTGGGATGGGATGGAAACCGGTTTATTTTTAAGTTTGACGATGAGGTAGCTCATTATACACCAGCAACCAGTATGATACCACCCAATCTTCCCCGGAAAGAAATATCTACTCTAATCATGAATCCTGCCGGAAAAGAGGCCTTTATTGAAGCCCTATTCGATGATGTGATGGTGGGGGCGACCTGCTGTCCAGCCATCGACGTGGATCCGCAGTCCATAGATTTTGCCAAAGTCCTGCCGGGGAGCACATCGGAGCAGACGGTTAAGATTACGAATGTTGGATCAATAACCCTTACGCTTGGGACGATCGGCTCGCCTTCGCCCCCTTTCAGCATAACGGGAGGGACATGCACCAACAATCAGACTCTTCCTCCTCAAGGAAGTTGCAATTTGATCATCAGGTTCGCACCCACTGCATACGGGGTATATACCTCCAGCTTCAGCATCCCCTCCGATGACCCAGCCAGACCCATTGTGACGGTAGATCCTGTCAATGGGACCTCCCCGGATCATTTCACTCTCACCGTATCTAAGTCTGGAACCGGAACTGGCACAGTAACCAGCAGTCCAGCAGGTATCAATTGCGGAAGCGACTGTACTGAGGATTTTAAAGTGGGCACAAAGATAACACTTAAAGCTAAGGCAGACACAAATTCGACCTTTACAGGCTGGTCAGGCGGTGGATGTTCAGGCACAGGGACATGTGTGGTAATCATGAATGCCGATATAGCAGTGACAGCAGGCTTTTCGGCAAAGACCCCTGACATCTCAGTCCCTACCAGCTCTGTTGACTTTGGGAGTTTAACGGTTGGGAAAAAAATAACAAAAACATTAAAAATTGCCAACAATGGTTCAGGAGATCTTTTGATAACGCTTTCCGGGTTAGAGGGGACAGATTTTAGCATTCAGGGGAGTAGCAGTGTCACCATCAAGGCCAAAAAGAGTTACACTCTGAAGGTTCTATGTACGCCGACATCAGCAGGCTTAAAGACAGCCACCTTGAAGATAGACTCGAATGATCCCGTTACACCGACACTCGAGATCTCATTGACAGCAGTCCTTCCGGCAACGACCCCTGATATTTCAGTTGCTCAAGCCCCCATTGATTTTGGTAATATAAAGGTAGGGAAGAAAGTAACGAAGACATTAAAGATTGGGAACAATGGTACAGGAGATCTGATGATAACGCTTTCAGGGTTAGAGGGGACAGATTTTAGCATCCAGGGGAGCAGTAGTGTCACCATAAAAGGCAAGAAGAGTTACACTCTGAAGGTTCTATTTACCCCGACATCGGCAGACTTAAAGAAAGCCACTCTGAAGATAACTTCGAACGATCCTGATACACCAACGATTGACATTTCATTAAGCGGGACAGGGCAGTAGTATGATTATAGTGAACGACACAGAAAAGTATTCATTGCGAGGAGCGGTAGCGACGAAGCACCCCCTCCCAACCCTCCCCCCTCGAGGGGGAGGGAGAGGGTGGGGGGGATTGCCACGCCTGCGTGCCGTAACACCCTCCTGCACAAACGCTCCTATGTGAAGGGGCACTCCGGCGTGCAGGCACGCCCTTCGGGCTCGCAATGACAGCTTTTTGCGGTTCCGAATGTAAACTATTTCATGCTCTCGGTAATAATCTTCGAGTGAAGACTCGGATGCAACTTTTCAATCTGATGATTTTGGATGCCTATCTTTCAGGTCTTAACCTTATCACTACATTTTGATATTGACATGAAGTAGTTTTTGTGATTGTTTTCTTAATAACCAAAGAGGGGATGATGGATGAAAGGGAACTTTAAAATTTATCCCATGTGAATTGGAATTCCCTTTATAAAATTCAGTTCCCTTCTAATTTCAGAGCCCTATCTGGTCAAAGAATTTTTAAAGACCTACTAAAGAAAGAAGACTCAAGCAAACTTAAGCTCGAAAAAATACATCTTAAAGGGGGGTATCTGTATGAAGAAAAAATTTTTCTTAAGTTCAATCGGCCTCTTTGTTAGTCTCATTCTATCCACCTATGCCTTTTCTTTGACACTCTATGATGATTTTTCAGGGACCTATATTGACAAAACGAAATGGAGACAGGGGGAGTTGGTGAGGGAGATTCAGAATGGAAAGCTCATCTTAAAAACGGCAACTCCAGGTCCAAATGCGATTTCAAGTTATCCTTATGCTGTTTATAATTCCTTAGACTTTTTGGACCCAAACTCAGTCAATTCAATTCAGGCTGATGTTACAGTTCTTGAAGATTCTATAACCAATCCACCTAATACAAGGGGTAGTACAAGGGCTAGATTGGACGGCAATTTCTATAACGATGGCACCCCAGGTGGAGGCTATACCGGAGACATACATGGACAAATAGCGCTTAGGATGGAGTCACCTGGAGTGGTCTATGCGAATTGGTTCGTATATAAATTTACAGACCCCGAGGGCAGTGCCAACGGGATAGTGATAAAGGGTGGGAATTTCACAACTCCAATAAGCATCGGATCAACGTATACCTTATACGTTGGCTACGATAGTGCTACCCACCGATTTACGTTTAGGATTGGATCTGAAGAGCGAACATGTGGCCCAACTGATGGCCTTCCAGCTCGAGTTGGATATCCCAATATCCCATCAAAACGTCCCGCAGCCCGAGTGGAGATTGGTGGTGCCACGGCATCAGCCTACATCTCTGCCACATTTGATAATGTCTATAAGAATGGCATCCTTTATGATGATTTTTCCTCTCCCATCATTGATCCAACAAAATGGACCGCTTATGAATTTGTGAGGGAGATTTCGGAAGGGAAATTACAATCTCTGGTCAGAAGCAGCTCAACATCAACCTCTTCTATTTTTAATAGTCTTGAGTTTGTAGATCCTTCTTCAATAAATGTCGTTCGAGGCAAGGTCACGCCCGTAGCCTATGAGAATCAAGAGGGCGCTAATATTGTAACCCGCATTGCAGGGAATTATTATAATGATGGGACTCCAGGTGGAGGGTATTTGGGCGATGTGTCGGCTGAGGTGTTCATTGGGGGATTTGAAGGGGAAGCAAATCCAGCAGCAGGTTGGGCGGTATGGACGTATGCGGATTTGGAAGGAAGGAACCCCACCCTTATTGAAACAGGAACCTTTAGCAAACCGATTTCATTAGGAAATACCTATACCTTGCTTATAGGATGGACCGGAAGTAATTTCATCTTCAAGATCGATGACGAAGAAGCTCATTATGTCCCTACAACCACTATCAATTCACCAAATCATCCCTATAAAAACATAGCCACTCGAATCTTTAACCCCAATCGTAAGGAAGCCATGATGGAGGCTCTATTCGATGATGTGATGGTGGGGGCGGCCTGCTGTCCAGCCATCGACGTGAACCCACAATCGATAGATTTTGGCAAAGTTCTGCCAGGGGGCACATCGGAGCAGACGGTTAAGATTACGAATGTTGGATCAGTAACCCTTACGCTTGGGACGATTGGCTCGCCTTCGGCCCCTTTCAGTATAACAGGAGGGACCTGCAGCAATAATCAAACTCTTCCTCCGCAAGGAAGTTGCACTTTGATCATCAGGTTCGCACCCACTGCATACGGGGTATATACCTCCAGCTTCAGCATTCCCTCTGATGACCCAGTTGAGCCCCTTGTGACGGTAAATCCCATCAAGGGGACCTCCCCGGATCATTTCACTCTCACCGTATCTAAGGCAGGAACAGGGAATGGCACAGTAACCGGCAGTCCAGCGGGTATCAATTGCGGAAGCGACTGTACTGAGGATTTTAAGGTGGGCACAAAGATAACACTTAAAGCTAAGGCAGACACAAATTCGACCTTTACAGGTTGGTCAGGCGGTGGATGTTCAGGCACAGGGACATGTGTGGTAATCATGAATGCCGATATAGCAGTGACAGCAGCCTTTGCGGCAAAGACCCCTACTATCTCAGTCGCTTCGAGCTCTGTTGACTTTGGGAGTTTAACGGTTGGGAAAAAAATAACAAAAACATTAAAAATTGCCAACAATGGTTCAGGAGATCTTTTGATAACGCTTTCCGGGTTAGAGGGGACAGATTTTTGCATTCAGGGGAGTAGCAGTGTCACCATAAAAGGCAAAAAGAGTTACAGTCTGAAGGTTCTATGTACGCCGACATCAGCAGGCTTAAAGACAGCCACCTTGAAGATAGACTCGAATGATCCCGTTACACCGACACTCGAGATCTCATTGACAGCAGTCCTTCCGGCAACGACCCCTGATATTTCAGTCGCTCAAGCCCCCATTGATTTTGGTAATATAAAGGTAGGGAAGAAAGTAACGAAGACATTAAAGATTGGGAACAATGGTACAGGAGATCTGATGATAACGCTTTCAGGGTTAGAGGGGACAGATTTTAGCATCCAGGGGAGCAGTAGTGTCACCATAAAAGGCAAGAAGAGTTACACTCTGAAGGTTCTATTTACCCCGACATCGGCAGACTTAAAGAAAGCCACTCTGAAGATAACTTCGAACGATCCTGATACACCAACGATTGACATTTCATTAAGCGGGACAGGGCAGTAGTATGATTATAGTGAACGACACAGAAAAGTATTCATTGCGAGGAGCGGTAGCGACGAAGCACCCCCTCCCCACCCTCCCCCCTCGAGGGGGAGGGAGAGGGTGGGTCGGTAATAATCTTCGAGTGAAGACTCGGATGCAACTTTTCAATCTGATGATTTTGGGTGCCTACCTTTCAGGTCTTAACCTTATCACTACATATTGATATTGACATGAAGTAGTTTTTGTGATTCTTAATGACCAAAGAGGGGATGATGGATGAAAGGGACCTTTAAAATCTATCCCATGTGAATTGGAATTCCCTTTATGAAATTCAGTTCCATTCTAATTTCAAAGCCCTATCTGGTCAAAGAATTTTTAAAGACCTACTAAAGAAAGAAGACTCAAGCAAACTTATTAGTCAGTCCATAATTGTATAGACACCGGAAACTAAATCCCTCCTCCCCTCCCTTTACAAAAGGGAGGCGCCGCCGTCCAGAGCCGCATTACTCACTTCAAGCCTGGCATTGGGACTCTGGCGCCGGACGGAATTACCCCTCTTTGGCAAAGAGGGGCGAGGGGAGATTTTCTGAACAATATGTCTACTCAATTATGGACTCTTAGTAAGCTCGGAAAAATACATCTTAAAGAGGGGTATCTGTATGAAGAAAAAACTTTTCTTAAGTTCAATCGGCCTCTTTGTTAGTCTCATTCTATCCACCTATGCCTTTTCTTTGACACTCTATGACGATTTTTCAGG
>Ga0315274_10017379_pt1 | contig 10148 bp, 7 predicted proteins | sample YL17G02_20_MG_FD_203700 | JGI IMG/M metagenome (GOLD analysis project Ga0315274, IMG submission 203700) | Sediment microbial communities from Yellowstone Lake, YNP, Wyoming, USA - YL17G02_20 | ecosystem: Environmental > Aquatic > Freshwater > Lake > Sediment | place: USA: Wyoming | collected... | reverse complement strand
GGCTTCCCCCGCTCCTCGATGCGAACCTTGAAAATGGTATGCACCACATCGTGGGTGATGCCCGCCAGCAGCTCATCAAACATGGCAGGCCCCACGTGCTTGTACATTACCAGCGGGTCCCTGCCGCCAACCGCTTCCAATCCGGCAGCATGCAGCTTATCCTCCACGTTATCGAGATGCTTAATCCACAGGCTGTCGATGGTGCGCAGCATCACGATGCGCTCGATGAGGCGCATCTTCTCCACGCCGAAGTCCTGCTCACGCTGCTGGTACAGCGCCTCGGCGTGCTGCAGCAGCCGCTGCTCGACCTCCTCGCGATTCATCTGCATCAGCGACTTGGCGTCCAGCCCCGGCGGCAGGGGCATGATCTTGTTCACCTCGCGCAGCAGCCCATCGGCATCCCAGTGCTCGCGGTGCTGTTCGGGGAGGTGGGAAGCGATGAGGCGGCACAATTCGTCGGCGATCATCGACTGGATATTGGCCTTGAGGTCGGCGCCGGTGAGCGCCTTCTCGATTTCCGGCCTGGTCATCTGCGCCACAGCCTCCGCCGTCAGCTCCGGCGGCACAGGCATGATCTTATCCACCTCGTCCAGGAACCCTTTGATGTCCCACTCCGCAGGGCTATCGGCTGCCAGAAAAGTCGCCAACAGCCGGTGAACCGCTTCCTTGATCAGTATATTCCTGCGATCGTTGTAGATAACCCGGCGATGCTCGTTCAGCACGTCATCGTATTCCACCAGGTGCTTCCTGATGTCGAAGTGGTAGCCCTCGATCCTGGTCTGCGCCCCCTCGATGGTCTTGTTCACTATGCGGTTCTCGATGGGCAGGTCCTGATCCATGTGGACGCGCTCCATGATCCCCCTGATACGGTCGCCGCCGAAGCGCCGCATCACGTCGTCCTCCATCGAGACGTAAAAACACGAGCTGCCGGGGTCGCCCTGGCGCCCGGCGCGCCCGCGCAGCTGGTTGTCGATGCGCCGCGCCTCGTGGCGCTCCGTGCCCAGTATATGCAGCCCGCCCAGTTCGACCACGCGGTCGTGCTCCTGCTGCCAGTCGGCAGGCTCCCGGCCCTCGGTGGTTCCGCCCAGGATGATGTCCACGCCGCGGCCCGCCATGTTGGTGGCGACGGTTACCGCGCCGAGACGCCCCGCCTGCGCCACGATGTTGGCCTCCTTCTCGTGCTGCTTGGCGTTCAGCACCTGATGGGACACGCCCTTGCGCATCAGCATCTCGCTGAGGTGCTCCGACTTCTCGATGGAGACCGTGCCCACCAGCACCGGCCGCTGCGACTTGTACAGCTCCTCTATCTCCCCGGCGACGGCGCGGAACTTGGCTTCCTCGTTCTGATATACCTGGTCCGATTCGTCCTTGCGGATCATCGGCTTGTTGGTGGGGATAATTACGACTTCCAGCTTGTATATCTTGTGGAACTCCTCGGCCTCGGTCACCGCCGTGCCGGTCATGCCGGCAAGCTTGTCGTACATGCGGAAGTAGTTCTGAAAGGTGATGGTGGCCATGGTGATGCTCTTGCGCTGTATGGCGACGCCCTCCTTGACCTCGACGGCCTCGTGGAGGCTGTCGCTCCAGCGCCGTCCCGGCATCATGCGCCCGGTGAACTCATCCACGATGACGACCTCATCCTTCCCCGTGCTCGGATCCTTTCTGACCACATACTCGCGGTCCCTGCGATACAGGTCCTTGACCTGAAGGGCCGCTTTTATCCTCTGTACGTTTTCGCCCCTGTCATACATGTCGGCGTCGCCGTAGTGGGCAGCGATCTTGCGCTCCCCGCGCTCCGTGGGGTACGCGTTCCGTTCCTTCTCATCGAAAACGTAGTCATACTCCGCGTTCTTTTTGTCTTCAGCAGCATCCTTCCCTAATTTTTTCTCCCACTCTTCAAATTCGCGCTGGTCCAGCCCCCGCAGATTGTGGACGGCGCGCGCCGCCTCACGATGCAGCTCTGTCTCGTCTTTACCCGGCCCGCTGATGATCAGCGGGGTGCGCGCCTCGTCAATGAGGATGTAGTCCACCTCGTCCACGATGGCGTAGTTCAGCGGGCGCTGCACGCACTGGGAAAAATCGACCACCATGTTGTCGCGGAGGTAGTCGAAGCCGAACTCGTTGTTGGTGCCGTAGGTGATATCCGCGGCGTATGCCTCGCGGCGCTTGACGGGACGCAGGTGGGGCCAGGTGACGTCTTCCGACACGTGTTCTGGATCGAAGACGAACGACGACTCATGTTGGATGGTGGCAATCGACAGGCCCAGCAGGTGATAGATGGGGCCCATCCAGTAACAGTCACGCTTCGACAGGTAGTCGTTCACCGTGACCACGTGGACGCCCTCGCCTTCCAGGGCGTTGAGATACACCGGCAGGGTGGCTACCAGCGTCTTGCCCTCGCCAGTCTTCATCTCGGCGATCCTGCCCTGGTGCAGCACGATGCCGCCGATGAGCTGCACATCGAAGTGGCGCTGCTTGATGGTGCGCTTTGCCGCCTCGCGCACCGCGGCGAAGGCCTCGGGCAAAATATCGTCGAGCGATTCGCCGTCATCGAGCCGTTTGCGAAACTCATCGGTCTTGCCGCGCAACTGCTCGTTGGACAGCGATTCGAACGTGGGCTCAAGAGAGTTGATGCGCTCGACCGTAGAGACAAGGCGCTTCAGCACCTTTTCATTGGAATCTATCAGCCCGCTGAAGATCTTGAACATACTACACCTTCGTTATTAAACAGAGCGTCCTATCCGACGAAAACCCCAAAATGGTGCCGCCACGACCTTTTACCGTGTCATTGCGAGCGAACGCAGTCCCCCTCCATCATTGCGAATCCGCCTCAGCCTCCCCCTGTCATTGCGAGTCCGCCAGAGGCGGACGTGGCAATCTCAGTGCCCCGCTCCACCACCAGATTGCTTCGTCGCTCCACTCCTCGCAATGACGGCCGGTCGACCGGCGGTCACTCGCCGGCGAGGAGCTTCCGCGCCTCCTCCGCCTGCGACTCCAGCACGGCCACCTTGACCTCGCCCATGCCATCGACGGTGAAAACGTGCACCGAGCCGGCAGCGTTCGACCGCAGCATGCAGGGGATGCCGTTGCTCTCCAGCTTTCCCTTGATGATGTGCGCCTCTATCTCGCCATTGGCGGTGTACACATCCACCAGCTTCTTAGCCATTGCGACTCCTGTATTCCACCTTCTATTCGAACATCGCCCCCACCGACAGCCCGGAGTGGATGCGGTGGATGGCCTCACCCAGCAGCGGCGCCACCGTCAACACGGTGATCTTTTTATGCCTCTTGCCATCGGGGACAGGTATGGTATCGGTGACGATGACCTCCTTGACCGGGCTGGCGGCGATCCGCTCGATGGCGGGTCCAGTAAACACCGGGTGGGTGCAGCAGGCGTAGACCTCCTTGGCCCCCGCCTTCTTCAACGCGTCCACCGCCTGAATCAGGGAACCAGCAGTATCTATCTCATCATCGACGGTGAGAGCACGCATGCCTTTCACATCGCCGATAACGTTGAGGGTTTCCGATTTGTCCTCGTTGCCCACCCGCCGCTTCTCGATGATCGCCAGCGGCGCATCCAGCCTCTCAGCGATGTCGCGGGCGCGCTTGGATATGCCGATATCGGTAGCCACCACCACCATGTCCTTCAGCTTCTTATCATGAATATACCCGCCGAGAATATACAGCGCGGTCAGTTCATCCACCGGTATGGTGAAGAACCCCTGTATCTGCGGGGCATGCAGATCTACAGCCAGTATGCGATCGGCGCCGGCCACCGTGAGCATATCGGCGATGAGCCGGGCGGTTATCGGCACCCGGGGCTGGTCCTTCTTATCGGTGCGCCCGTAGCCGTAATACGGGATCACCGCGGTGACGCGCCCCGCCGAGGCCCGCTCCAGGGCATCCAGCATTATGAGCAGCTCCATCAGGCTGGTGTTCACCGGGGATGAGATCGGCTGGATGACGAACACGTCGCACTCCCGCACGTTCTCCAGGATGCGCACGAAGATATTCTCGTTGCTGAATTGGAACACCTCGGCCTTGCCCAGCGGCATTTCCATATAATCGCATATGCCCTGCGCCAGGGCTGGGTTTGCATTCCCGGTGAAAACCTTCAAATCGTCCAATGAAGCTCCTCCTCGGTAAATTTTATTTCCCTTCAAACTGGCCTTCCCGCTTTTCCATGAAGGCGTTCACGCCCTCGCGGTGGTCCTCGGAGCTCAGCGCCAGCGCCTGATACGCCGCCGACATGGCCAGCGCCGCCTCGAGGTTGGTCTCCAGTGCCTTGTACGCCATCACCTTGGACATCTGTACAGCCAGGGGCGGGTTCTTGGCTATCTTCTGCGCCAGCTCCATGGTGACGCTCTCCAATTGATCCGCTGGAACCAGCTTGTTCAGCACCCCGATGCGCGCAGCCTCCTCCGCCTCCAGGAAATCGCCGGTGAACAGGAACTCCAGCCCCCGGCCCAGCCCCAGCACGCGCGTGTACAGCCAGGTTCCGCCACCGCCGGGTATGAGGCCCACCTTGACAAAGCTGTTGCGGAACTTGGCTCTCTCCGAGCCCACCCGCATGTCGCAGCCGAAGGCGAAGTCGCAGCCAGCCCCCACCGCCGGCCCGCCCACCATGGCGATCGTCGGCTTGTCCATGCGCTGCAGCCCCATGGTCACCTTCTGGTAGCTGTTGCGCACGTTGCTCCGCATCTCGTTCGGCGTTCCCGCCAGTCCGGCGGCCTTGCCGCCATCGCTCAAATCGGCGCCGGAGCAGAAGGCCTTACCCGCAGCGGCAAGGACCATGACCCTGACATCATCGTCCTTAGCCACCTCCTCGATCGCCGCCACCGTCTCCTGCAGCATCTGCACATTCAGGGCGTTCATCTTGTCCGGGCGGTTCATGGTAAGCGTGGCGATATGGTCCTGTTTCTTCAAAATGATGGTCTCAAACTTCATTCATACTCTCCTTATTCTGCCGATAGTCGAACGCAATATAAACACCGATGACCCTCAATTCTATCACAAGAACACCCCAGAGACAATTTGAACATCGATTCAACTAATCCTGCGACAGGCTCTCCAGTGCCGCCTGCGCCGCTGCCATCTCCGCCTGCCGCTTGCTCTTGCCGCGCCCGCTGCCGATGACGTCGCCATCGACGCTGACCTCCACGGTGAAATCCCGGTCGTGGTCCGGGCCCTCCACCCCCACGACACGGTAAGTCGGCGCCTGCCTGCGCTTCGCCTGAATGACCTCCTGGAGCTGGGACTTATAGTCCTCATCGAGGCGCTCCTCCACAACTCGACCCACCTCATCTGCGAAGACGCGCCGCACGAAACCCCGGCAGACATCGAAACCCTGATCGATCAAGATGGCCGCGATCACCGCCTCGAAGGCCCCCACCAGGATGGACTGCTTGGCGCGGCCCCCGCTGGAATCCTCGCCACGCCCTATATACAGATAATCGCCGAGGCCCAGGGACTCCGCCAGCCTGGCAAGCGTCTCCCTGCGCACCAGCGCCGCCCGCAGCTTCGTCATCCCGCCCTCGGCAAGCTCGGGGAAATCCTCGTACACCTTCTCCGCGATAACCAGCCCCAGCAGCGAGTCGCCGAGGAACTCCAGCCGCTCGTTATCCGGCAGCTCAAAATCGGGGTTCTCATGGATATAGGAACGGTGGACCAGCGCCTGCCCCAGCAGCGATCCATCCTTGAAGGTGACGCCGAGCCTTTTCTGCAACTTTTCCAGACTAGCCGATTTAGCCAAAGCGAAAACTCCCCCAATAACATAGTTACCGCGCCTCGATTTGTCAAGGCGAGCGTGATATAATCCAATTCCATGGAAAGTACACAGAACCTCGTCCAGAGGATGCGCCGCCAGCTGCCTGCAGAGCTGCGCGAGTTCCTGCAGGTCGCCGGGAGGCAGGCCGAGGCGCAGGGGCACAACCTGTACCTGGTCGGCGGCGCGGTGCGCGACCTGCTGCTGGAGCGACCCAATACCGACTTCGACCTGGTGCTGGAAGGCGATGCCCCCAGCTTTGCCCGACGTCTCGCCAGGCTGATGCGGGACGGCAGCGACGACCTCAAGCTGTCCGACAGGGTCACCATCCATCCCCGGTTCGGCACCGCCAAGTTCCAACGCGGAGATATCACCATCGATGTGGTCACCGCCCGCTCGGAAACCTACGCCAGGCCGGGGGCGCTGCCCACCGTGAAGCCGGGTGCAATACGGGACGATCTGTTCCGCCGCGATTTCACCATCAACGCCATGGCTATCGAGCTGATGCCCGCCTCCCTCGGCCGCCTGCTCGATTACTTCTACGGAATAAAAGACCTGCAACGCGGCCTGATCCGCATCCTGCACAATCGCAGCTTTATCGACGACGCCACCAGGATACTGCGGGCGGTGCGCTACGAGCAGAGGCTCAGCTTCAAGCTGGAGCCCGACACCGAGCGACTGCTGAAGCGTGACGTATCATATCTGGACACCATCAGCGGCGACCGTATCCGCCACGAGCTCGAGCTCATCTGCAAAGAGGACAACCCTGAGCAAATGCTGGGGCGGGCGCAGACGCTGGGGGTGCTACGACAGATCCATCCAGAGCTGAAGGTCGACGGGGCTACGGCCGAGCGGTTGCGTCGGGCGCGCCAACAAGGCATGACCGAAACCGACATATATCTATCGATCCTGGCCTATCCCCTCGACAGTGAAGCAATAGAGGGCTTCGTCGAGCGCCTCAATATAACCGGCGAGTTAAAACGGGGCGTGAAGCAGCTGCCCAGGTTGAAGGCTAAATTCCCCGCTCTGGCCTCTCCAAACATTGCGCCGAGCGCGGTATACCGTCTGCTGCAGAAATACCACCCCGGAGCCATCGCCACCTGCGCCCTCGCTGCCGACGAGCCGACGGTTCGTTTCCAGATGGAGCGATATCTCAATGAGTTACGTTATGTCAAAACACATTTAGATGGGGATGCCCTCAAAGCGCTGGGGGTAAAACCCGGCCCACGCCTGGGGAAGATGCTCGAGGCGCTTCGCGAGGCCAGGCTTGACGGGGCGGTCAACACCAGGGAAGAAGAGGCATCGCTGGTCCACCAACTGCTGAGAGAGGATTGAAGCGAAATGACAGAGATATGTGAAGTTTGCGGCCAGGCCCTGGACGACGATAACGTAGCGCGTTGCATGTCGTGCGGCAGGAGATTTCACCTGGCATGGTCCACCGCTGCGCCGGTGAAGAACTGCGGCCGGGTCATATTCGATATGCGTTCCAGCAGCATGAGTTTCGTGTGCAATACCTGCGTTGACAGCCACCCCGAGATCAGGGAAGCGGCCATCGAGCCGGGGAAATCACCCCCCTAATCACCGCTGAGCCACTGGGACACCTCGTCCGGCAGCTGGCGCACCGGGCCGCTGCGGAACTCGCAGGGCGGCAGCGACTTTAAGAATACCGCCCCGTAGGATTTGGATTTTATCCTGCGGTCGAGCACCACGATGGCACCGCGGTCATTCCTGGTACGGATCAGGCGGCCGAACCCCTGCTTAAACCTCAGCACCGCCTGCGGCACAGCATATTCATCGAAGGGACTATCGAAAAGACCGGAGCGGGCAATAAAAATCGGATCGCTGGGCACGTTGAACGGCAGCCTCATGATGGCCAGCACGCTGAGCGCCCCTCCCGCCACATCCACCCCTTCCCAGAAGCTGGCAGTCCCCAGAAGCACCACCCTGGGGTTCGATTTGAGCACCTGAAGCAATTGTCGGGGCGAGCCGTCTACCCCCTGCCCCAGGACCAGGATGTCGTCATCCTGCAGCGCTGTCTGGACGACTTCGTGTGTCGCTCGCAGCGATGCGTATGAGGTGAAAAGGGCCAGTGTCCTGCCACCGTTTACACGGCACAGATCGATCAACGCCTGAGACACGGCCTGCTGATAGCCTCTCTGGCCCGGCTCCGGGATATCATCCGGGATGTAAACCAGCGCCGCTCTCTTATAGTCGAATGAGGAACCCAGAAGCAGCTCGCCGGCATCCTCAAGGCTTAACCGCCCCTTGATGTATTCGAAATTTCCCCCGGTGCTCAGGGTTGCGCTGGTGAGCACCACGCACTCCTTCTGCGAGAACAGGCTGTCCCTGAGGATCGGACCTACGTGAAGCGGCGCGGCACACAGCGTCAGCACATCACCCTTCAGCGACAGCCAGCATACCTTTTCATCACCACCACCCTCCTGCCCGCTGACTATCGACTCTATGCGACCGCTCAGCTCCGCTGCATGCTGGACGGCAGATGAAATCTCCAGCATCAAGCTCTCGTACTCCAGCAGGTCATCAAGTGGCTCCAGCGCGGTATGAAGCCGATCCAGCCCAGCACCTATCTCCCCCAGCGACAGGCACAGGTCCTCTGCAGCCAGCGCTATCCTGCGCCAAGCAGGGTCGCGGCGCTCCACGCCGGTAATGCGCATCCTGCGCTCGTACTCACCCCTATCCTCGACATTCTGGCTCATAAAATGCAACACAGCATCCAACAACTCCACGACTCGACCCCGCGTCCGCTCCACCCCCTCCACCACACCCTGCGCCAGCCCCAACAGCTCCCGCTGGCGCGACTTAGGCACCTAGCTGCCGCGGAAGTGGTCGACCAGCTCAAACAGGATGCCGCCACGACCTTCCCTCTGGCCCGCCTCGCCCAGACGACTGAGATAGCCCAGCAGCTCTCGCTCCCCGACCTCAAAGCCCCACTGCTCAGTGGCCTCATCCTCAAGGCGGTGCGCCTCATCGATGATGAGATGGCGATACTCAGGTAAAATACTGTTACCGCCGACCAGGTCCGAGAGCAGCAGGGCGTGATTTACCACGATGAGATGGACACCGTTAGCCTCCCGCCTCGCCCGATACAAGAAACACTCACCCCGCTTCTGGTAAGCGCAGTGCCCTCCCAGGCAGTTCTCTGCCTTGGCGCAAACCCGATCCCACATCGCTATCTCATCCCCCCTCAGGGAAACCTCTGACCTGTCCCCGGTAACAGTGGCCGTGAGCCACACCAGCGTGCGCGCCATGAACTTGACCTCTTCAACAGAAAAAAGCTGTGACCTCCGCAAAGAGTCCCATCGCCGCATGCAGATATAATTGCCCCTACCTTTGAGCTGAGCGTACCGCAGCGACTTCTGCCCCAGAGCCTCGGCCAGGGCGGGGATATCTTTATGCATCAGCTGCTCCTGGAGGTTCAGGGTATTGGTGGAGATGACCACCGGCACGCCGTTCTCCACAGCGAAGAACATGGCCGGCAACAGATAAGCCATGGACTTGCCCGTACCTGTCCCCGCCTCAACTATGAGACGTCCTCCTGAATTCATCGTTTCTGCCACCTCCCGCATCATCGCCACCTGTTCCGGACGATGTTCGAACTGCGGTATCGCCTGAGATAACAGGCCATCGCTATCCAGCATGCGGGCCATCTCTTCGATATCCAGAGGCCTCCTCACCAGGAGTGGGGCAAGGCGCCTGTCCTTCTCGCGCGGTTGGGTGGAGACACGCAGCGTCAACCCGCCCACTCCAGCAGAGCGATGCGCCGCATCCTTCTCCCTTGCACCATGTATCAGCCGGTGGAAATCCCAATCGACGGCAGCGCACAACCGCTCAAGCTCTGCGGCGACCGGAGGGTCCAGAACCTGCACTGCATTCAGCAATGCCAGGAACACTTCCCTCGCCGTATTGGCATCGTGCAGGGCGCGGTGGTAGGCGGGGGAGGAGATGCCCAGCGATTCAGCGATGGCCGCAAGGCGATAATCGGGAAGCGTGGGCAGCAGTATGATAGCCAGCTCGAAGACGTCATAGACCCGGCCCCTGGGACTGATGCCCCTTTCGGCCAGGAAGGCGAGATCGAATGCAATGCGTTGCCCGATGATGGGATGATCGCCCAGAAAAGACTCTAGATCACCCAGAACCAACTCCAGCGGGGGAGCATCCTGTAAGTCTTCCGGGGCGATGCCGGTGAGCACCTGAATGCGGTATGGCAATGCAGCATGGGGTTTCACCATCGTGTTGAAGGTATCCAGCACCTCCGCGCCGCAAAACTTGACTGCCCCTATCTCGATGATCTCATCGCTCAAGGGGTCAAGCCCCGTGGTCTCCAGGTCCAGAGAGATAAAAATTTCATCCATCGCAGCGAAAC
>Ga0315274_10017378_pt1 | contig 10148 bp, 26 predicted proteins | sample YL17G02_20_MG_FD_203700 | JGI IMG/M metagenome (GOLD analysis project Ga0315274, IMG submission 203700) | Sediment microbial communities from Yellowstone Lake, YNP, Wyoming, USA - YL17G02_20 | ecosystem: Environmental > Aquatic > Freshwater > Lake > Sediment | place: USA: Wyoming | collected... | reverse complement strand
GGATTAGTAGGCCATCACCAACATATCCCGAAACTCTCCCTTGATCCCAACGCCAAGATACAAGCGTTCATCTGCCCGCGTTGCCATGACCGTGTAGACAACGGGCTATGGAGCAACCACATCAAGATCTTCCCCGATGGTTCTGTCCACTATTTCATTCTCGACGAGCATGGGAAGACGAAGGCGGAACGGATCATCGAGCAGGGGAAGGTAGAAGTCTATGAGACGGAGCCGCAAGAGACCGCTGTCGTACCCGTCGCTAGGTCGAAGTCCGAGGCAAGACGCCTGACCGCGCAAACAGGCCATACCGTCCTAGAAGACGCCTCCTATGGCCCCGCCGTCGTCTCTGTGCTTGGCATCGACTGGTCTAGCTTCTCAGACGAGCAGTTAGTCGTCATCTACCAAGATGCTGACGAACGCCAGGGCTTCGCCTTCATGGACAAATGCCACGCCATCCATACCTACCGGATGCGGCACGATGACTGGCTCGAATCAGCTTATGACCTGTTCCATGCGTCAAGACGGACACTGTACGCCTACTCCAACGTATATGAAGTCTGTGTCACGTCGGACACTCACATCATAGAGAACATAGGGCCACTCACTGACTCTCGATCCCTGATGCAGTTCATAGGGCGCAAGTCAGTAGAAGAGGGCCGGGTAGCGTTGGAAGCAGCCGTGGCGCATTTAGCTGAGTTCGGGGAGCCGCCTACGGTTAAAGGGCTAATCCATAGGCTAGGCACAGAGACTACCAAGCCAGAAGAGGGCTGTCATCATTCGTGGAAGTGTGAGCTATGCGGCGCGACAAGGTGAGCGACACAACGAGTCAATGCAAGGCGATGGTCTACGTCAAGGACTGCTACCGCCGAGTAGGTGGGCCGAGGCACTTCGCCATGCACTACACTCACCAACAATGCAAACGCAGGGCTGGGGCCAACGGCTACTGCTGGCAACATTCATGGAAAGCAAAACTAGGGCTATGACGCTTACCCGCCCTCCCCGCTGGGTCAGGGGTAAGGGACAGTCGCGAGTCCCGTGCAAACGCGAATGCAAACCTGGCGCAGCGGGGAGGGCGGGCCAGCCACCCCGCACAGGTGGGGGCCGTCGAACCTCTACCTGTGCGGGTATCGGTAAGTGAGTATTCGGTTATTGCTTGCCAGCTTAATGCGTGCAATCAAAGGCTGGCCCGCCCGAATACGAAAGGAGGTCGAGATGCCAGAACAACCCAAAGTGGGGACCGTACAACAGGACACCCTTGAGACCGTCCTGGGTGACTGTGAGGCCCAAGTGAACATCACGCAGCAGGTGCTGTGCAGGATCGTGGGGGACGGCGATAAGCAGGCGGAGACAGTCCCACCCGCTCGCATCCTCGGCCGACTTCAGGAACTTCGCTCTGCACTCCAACGGGTTCGCAGTTACACCGAGGACGTGGATCAGAGACTGGGGATGGCGCTCTAGGCCCCCCGAATCATGGCGCGATGGGGGTTGGCATGGGTCGCAGGTGATGACGGTGCTATCTGGGTTCGACTCCCAGCCCTGCGAGCGCACCCGACCATGTGGGTGCCAGCCCCCTAGCGCCTCCAGAGGAGTGAGTGATGGCAAAGCATGAGCCGACAATGACATGGATGCTCCGTTCTGCGGGCAAATACCCGAATGGTTGGATCGAGACAGAGAACGATAAGGAGATTTTGATAGCGTATGCAGCCGACCAACTGGAGTTTGAGAGGATCATTTGCTCTCGGAGCGATGCTAGGCTGTTTGCTAAGCGCATCCTAGCGTGCCTTGAGGCGACCATTAGAGCAAAGCCGAGGCGCAAGGGAGGACAGACATGACTAAATGCCCGACATGTGGTGGGCCATGCACGAAGATAGTCGCTTCTACTGTGTTCTATGGCAAAGCCAAGGAACCTATTGATCGCTACAAGTACGACTCGCTCGTCAAGGGCGAGATGGTGGCGGAGGGCGTCATAGGCAAGAATCACCTGAAGCGCTGGGCTGAAGACCCTGACTTCGAGGTTCTGCCGGTGTGGAGGTCTGCCGGTATGGAAAATGAAATGCCCGTTCTCGTGATTAAGAAGGAGGACAGCGTGAATCAAAATATAGGAGGAGGACGGTAAGGTGTCTAGGGCGTCTGCTGCCTATGGGGTTGGTGCTCGGTGTGGTGATAACAGCAGGCGTCCTCAACCTGCGGCCAGGGATTCAGGAGGTAAGCGATGGAAGTCTGGATTTGCGTGTTGGCGATCAGTATCCTCTGGTTCGCTCTTGGCCTTGTCTGGGGCCGTGCAATCTGGAGGCCCTAGATGAGCATTTGCTATGTGCTGACTGTGGGCTGTATCGGGCTAGGGCTGACATGGCTCTTTCATTGGCTCTACGAGTGGCAGGAGAGACGGAGCGAGCAAAGGGTGGTGGACAAGCGAGTGCGGGCCTTGAGGCTGCGGTAGATGATAGCAACACTGGCCCTATGTCTAGCGATGGGTATAGCAACGGGAGTCCTAGTAGTGCTGATAGCGATGAGGCCAGAGTAGATGGGCTACTTCGACGAACGGGAACGCCTGAGCTACGAGCAATCACTGAACCAATGGGCGGCGGTGAACTCTGGCTCATGTCCCACTACACCGCAGGAGCCAACTACGGCAACTCTACCTATCCATACGGCAGTGCAACAGCTAGTGGACTTCCTACTCAGCCAGGAGTGGTCGCGTGCGGACCTTCCTACCGACGTGACAGAGATAACCTCGTCCATGTGGTCATCGGCGGATGGGATATGGTCTGCGCGGATACAGGTAACCCTCAATATGTCTACGACGGGGTTGCCGATATCTGGTGCGAAGGCGAGTCCTGGGGGCCAACCGATCCTCAATTCTCAAGTGAGTGGTGGTACGGGCTCCCCTGCCCCAACCCCTGTGAAGTCGAAGCGCAGGGCCGATGCTGGGCAAGCGTGAGGATTATTGATGCCGCGCCACAGGTGGGTGAAGCTCTGGACGCAGGAAACGATAGCAGGCACAACCTTCCGTGAGCTAGAACCTGCCGAACGAGCCGTTTGGTTTGGCTTCCTCTGTTTAGCCGGAGACTCATTGGTGCCTGGAACGATCTGCGCTAGCCCCGGCGTCGCCTTTACTGAGGATCAATTAGCAAAGATGCTGGCCGTCCCACTGCCACTACTCCTCACGGCACGAACCAAGATGCGAGAAGCGGGGATGATATCCCTGAGTGGTGGGCTAATTCAAGTTTGCAACTGGGAACATTATCAAGTTGATTATTCAAGAGTGGAAAAATATCGCCAAAAGAGGGAACTTGAAAGCAATCAAGGGGAATCAAGTTGGGGAGGTAGGAGGGAAGGGGCAGGTAGGAAACGCCAATTACAATCAAGTGTAACGGCTTCAGGTGAAACGGTGTCAACAGAAGAGACTAGAAGAAGAAGAGAAGAAGAAGAGAAGAATAGTAGTAGGTGTCTGTCTGCGGACATCAATTTCGGTGACTTCTGCAAGCTCTATGAGGGTGAGATCGGGCCTATAACGGGGATGATAGGGGATCGGCTGAAAGAACTCTCCGACGAGTACCCCGTCCGCTGGTTTGAGGAGGCGGTGAAGATCGCCGGGGCGAACGGCAAGCGGAAGCTGGCCTACGTTGAAGGTGTCCTGAAGAACTACAGGGCCGACGGGTTTGAGGTAGAAGAGACGGAGGAACCTAATGGGCAAGATGCCATCGCTAGGCTACGGGCCGCACACCCCGATGCTTTCACTAGAGGAGATTGACGGACTCATAGCCAAGTATCGGCGGCTAAGGGGATCGGTGCGTCACACATTTAACGACTCTCTCTTGCCCCTACCAGAAGCCGAGATCGCCGCCATTCGCTTCCGGGCGGCGGTGTCCTGCCCTACGTGTCCTAAATGCAAAGTCAAGCACGAGGTGGGGGAGCCATGCCTGAGCTGACAGACCTGCCACCCGACCGCTGGATATACCTAGACCGGGATCGTTACTGCTGTGAGTGCAGCACGTTGATAGAGGCCGGGAAGAAGGTGCTGGAGTTCCCGTTCACAAAGAACATCTACTGCTACAAATGTTCAAGGCTGCTTACCGGCAAGCTAGCGAACGACAAGCGGCGATACGAGAGAAATGAATACATGCCGCCTGCGGGAAAAGCGTAGCTGTTAGGGGGTGAATGATGACACACACGGCGATCGCAGAGGGTTTGAAGGGGATACGCGATGCGGCAATCGGGGGCACCCTTACACTTGCTGTGCTAGATGCAGCCATCGCCGCCCTCGAAGCTGAGCCGCTGGCGGTGATAGAAGGAGGTATCGCCCCCTCACAACTGGAACATGCTAAGCGTGGGCCAGACAACCCCTATGATTTCTGGGAAATCTGCTGCCGGGGCCCAGGGTTTATCCCCGTCCGCGTCGCAATCTACGAAGATGCGTAGCCGCCAGTCCGTGATGTCCCTTAATGGCGAGCCTCTTCTTACCAGCGGCCCCGTCCTGGGCGACGTCGCGAAAGAATACGGCGTCGATGTTGCCGCGCTCACCAATGGACGGCGCTTTCCTGAGCTCGTCGAAGCCCGCCAAGAGTGTGCGCGGCGGCTGTTCAGAGACGGTCTATCGTGCGTCGATATCGGGCTGATACTGAACCGCCACCCAATGACGATAGGGTACTACCTGCGGGGGAAGGCATGACTTGTATCCATTGGTACATCTTAGAGCCCCCTAACGGCACGCCCTCAATCGCGGGGACATGCAAACTATGCGGCGCGACAAAGGTATTCACCAACAAGCCTTGGGTGAAGAAGGCACAGAAGAACGGCGCTGGAATTATGTACCCGATTGTGCTCACTAGGAGGCCCAAGTGACGTTCAACCGTTCGCTCTTCAGCTCGGCATCCGGCGATTGGGAGACACCACAGGAATTATTCGATGCGCTAAATGAGGAGTTCCATTTTACACTCGATGCTTGTGCGACGAAAGAGAACGCCCTTTGTCCCGTGTTCTATTCTGAAGATTCTCTCACACGCCCTTGGTACAACAACGTCTATTGTAACCCTCCTTACGGCAGGCAGATCGGAGAGTGGGTAAGGAAAGGCTGCCTAGCAACTTCCTGCTTTGAGGCGCGGGTTGTGGTTATGCTCCTACCTGCCCGAACCGATACCCGGTGGTTCCACAGTTACATACTTGGCAAGGCCGAAATCCGCTTCATTCGGGGTCGGCTGAAGTTCTCCGGGCATACAAACTCAGCACCGTTTCCCTCTTGCATCGTGGTATTCAGGGGGCGTCATGCTTGAACGTGACGCCAAGGCCCAGATTTTTGGGTTCTAGCCCTTGGCCTTTACTCTGCTTTCCGAGTGCCGAGAAAGGTAGTTCTAGCATTGGAGGGCGTGTGATGACAACCAACTATCAACGCGGGTACGTCTTCGAGAACAAGATCGTCCGTTTCTTCCGTGACTTGGGCTTCTTTGTCATCCGCTCCGCTGGTAGCAAAGGGCCGGTCGATATCATCGCCTGGGACAAAGACACCATGTATCTCATCCAAGCGAGGGCCTTCAAGATCAGCCCATCCGAGTTGAAGGCTATCGGGGACGAGCTATTGAAGGTTCCGCTACCCCCCGGATGGCGCTCAATCCATTACGAAGTCTGGGTTAAGGGCAACCCGAAACTAGGCGACTGGTTCACAAGGCACACCGTATACGCAGTTCTGGAAGACAAGGAGGTGACATGCCAGTAATCGTTAGCGTTGATGATTGTTCCTGCGGCCTTGTCCAGATCTGGAAGCGTAAGGGGTTAGCTTGGCTAATTCTCAGGGAGTGCCCCTTATGTGGGGATACCGTAGCGACTGAGACTAAGGTGCCACTCAGGTTTGCATGGGAGGAGACATGACCCGCGAGGAAGCGCTGAAATTGCTGATAGAGGATTGGGCACATTGCGGAAAGCCTGATTGTGGGACGTGTCAAGAGCGCCAAGAAGCAATCGCCGCCCTCTCTTTCCCCTGTGCTTGTGGGGGACGGCCAGTGATAGAGAGTAGGCCATGTGTTGCTTTCATTGGCTACCATCACCAAGGGTTAGCGTACATAGTTCTGGACGATGCTCTTCACCCTGGTAGCCACAAAACCTCTATCTGCCTTTCGTTCAAGCCTGGATGGACGGGCGCAGGGGAATATAGGCGAGCTATGGTGATTGTGCTGGATGAGGGCGATGCGGAAATGCCCATCCTGCCTGCTGAGGAGGTGACATGAAGTATCTAATACTCGCAGCCCTGGCGCTGCTTGCCTTGGCAGCAGCGCCTAAGCCGATCATTGGCAGCCTGGAGTTGCTAAATCAGCCCGTTCATGGCGGTGAGGCCACATTCCGCGTCGTCCTCAACAAACACGTCGTCATGCCGACATACGCCACGTGGTGCCGACAGGATGACCGTTACGAGCGCGACGGCGAGATGAGGTTGGAACGCTACGGCAGTCATCTGGACGCTGTGCTGAGCTTTAGGGTTGGCGGGGATGATTGGGATACCACGAGGCCGATAAGGTGCTCTGCCGTGATCTTTGACGACAAACCAAGGCCGCCGGAGGCGCTAACGAATTGGGTTGATTTTGAGGTGATTCCATGACAGGACGATATCCCAACGCGATCTGGATGCCAGTTCCTAATTTCGGGTACAGTCCTCGCCAAACTCACGGCCAGCTCCTAGCGAACGGCCCTAGGGGTGCGTTCTTTCACGACGCTCAGGGCTGGATGGACGGCGCGTTCTCGACGTTCTGCGATCCCAACCGTGGCAGCGCCCATATCATCTTCCCTCTCTCTCAGGGTAAGCCCTACCAGTTCATCGACTTCGATGATTGCGCTTGGCATTGCGGGGGATACATCCCAGGCACCGGCGCGTTCGCCAACCTCTTCTATTGGGGGCTTGAGTTCGAGGGCGGGTATCCTACACCGACACCCATCACAGACTACCAGATTCAAGAATCCGTCAAGTGCTGTAGGTGGCTGTCAGAGCACTACGGCTTCGAGTGGGCGGCAGAGAGACGCAAGGACTTATGGGAGCACGGGGAAGTTTACAACACGAGTTGCCCTAATGGTCGGATACGTTGGCCAGAGATCATAGCAGCGTTGAAGGAGGACACAATGACGCTCGCACAGGCAGACGAGAACTGGATCAAGGCGACAATCGCAGACATGATCAAGAAGGCAGGGCCGAAGCTGATCCGCATATCAGGCCAGGATGAGATCATGGAGCTGCGGGCCGATGGGCTGTTCCACATCGACGGGGAAACCTACACACGTTTGGGGTATGACAAGCTCCCCGTAGAGGTAGTGGCGAAGGACGACCCCATCCTCAAGCGGCGTGTCAGTTATCCCGCTGGCGTACCGGCGGAGATGCACTAGGAAGGAGGTGAGCGTGGCCAATACTTGGACAGATTCAACGACGGGCGGCACTTGGAGTCAGCCCATCTATTCGTCGCCTGGGTACCCACCTTCCTTCCCGACGACGGATGTAACCATTCGGTATGTAGAGGGCGAAAAGCCAGAAAGGAGAAATGTGCGTTACCTATTCCGCATCACCATCGTCAACCCGAAGACTGGGGGCATCGTCTTGTCCTCAAGTTCTCAAAGTGAGAGTCCTAGCCTCATTGATCTTGTCCAGAGCCTCCATGTCATCGCCAAGGACCGCGCTGAAGCCTTACTAAAGGCCGACATTCCCGCTAACGTTAGGGCCAACGCCGACGATTATGACTTCCTCATCGAACAAGTAGGCGAAGTGCGCCCCAAGCGTGAAACCCAGAAGGTCAAGGTCGTCAAGGACGAGGAGGTGAACAATGTTTGACTTCACACTGATCCAGCAACTCATAGACCCCGACGTTCCCCTGCGCGTCAACGCCATCGTGGGCGGCTACAGGGAGGCACTGCACACGCTCAAGAGTGGGCGTGGCGAGGTCTATGCCACGAAGGTTTGGTCCAGGGACACGATCATCGTCTCATTCGAGGGCCGGGTAACAACTCAGTCTCAGTTCCAGAAGCCCGATCCCTTCGTCGCCTTAGTCACGAACGAGGGCGTAGAGGTGGCTCGCTTCCCCGCCACGGTCAAGGGCTCCAACACCCAATACTGGAAGCTCTCCGGCAGCGTCCAGGTTCGCATTGATAGCAACGTGAAGATACAGAGCACGAAGCCATAGGAAGGAGGGAAGTATGGGGGCGCACCTGTATTGTCAGGAGTTGAGTATGCGATGGCTGCGCCCCCACGCCAAAAGGCCGTCAGCGCCCGCGTAGTGACACTGGCGGCCTCTTCGGGCCTCTCCCTGCCTCTCACTCCTTCTTTCTCTCATCGAGTACCGCCTTGATAAGCTCAGCATATTTCCGGTGGTACTTCAGCAGCGCCCTCAATTTTTCGTCGCGCATGTCACGAAAACGCTGTATCACCGACTCCTTCACTTCCATTAGTCCTCTCCCTTCTATTCCCAAGGCTCCTCTTCCCAGACGTGGCCGCAGGCGCGGCAGGTGATAGTGTAGGGTGCATCTGGTATTGGGTCCACATCGTAACTGTCGTTTGAGTCCCACTGAGTCAGTGGGTCATCGGCGGGCCTGTAGATGTAGTGCTTGTATTCGGGGCAGCATACCTCAAACTCTTCCGTTGCCTTACACTGAGGGCAGGTTAGCGTGTCGTCCCTAGCCATTGTCCTCTCCCTTCCATAGTAGATACAGAATCCCCCAAAGCACAACCAGCGCCCAGAATAGCATGACTAGCATGGCTTCCAATACTCGCGGTGGGTTAGTTCAACAATCTCCTGCCAGTGGTTGTATGCTCTTTGCAACTGTTCATAGGCGTCGAAGTGCGCGATCCTCAAGTGATCGTCCTTCAACTGAACCCGCGAAAATTGGCTGTTCGCTGTTCCTATCGGTCCGCACTTGTTACAGATTACTTCCCTTTTCATTTTCCCCTCCTAAGATGGCCCTATCGTTATCATCACGTCCTGGCAGTGGTCGGGGTTCTTATCGCACTGATACCGCCAGTGGTGAGCGTCGGTATAGTCCGGCGTCAGGCCCATCTTGCGCCCGCAGCATTTGCGCGTAGGTAGCCTCTCGGCAACGCGCTTATTGAGTCCGTTATCCCAGCTACTAGGCCGCAATACCGAGTAGGTGAACGGGAACTCTACATACTTGTGGGTGAACCTATGGGCTTGATCCTTCTGGCAGCCGGGGCAGTCGTGTGTGCGCTTGCCCTTGTAGGGGCGGGACCGAGGCGCGGCGCGGAGCTTTGGGGTATAGGCGGGAACCTCTGCGTATTGCAGCTTGCTATCGCCGCAAGGGCAGCCTTCCCCACAAGGCCCTTCACCCGTATCATAGGCGGCTGTGACCCGATGGTTGTGAACCTTGCGGGTTAGGTCGTCTATCTGGCCCCCCATAAGCTCTCGGATGTATTCGGCTGTCGCCGCGCACGTCGGCTTGTGCCCATTCCCATTCGGTGCTATACTCGTTACACGAGGCTGTCCGTTGCTAGTCTGCGGTGTCTCACAGTAGGCTATCGCCCTTCCCAGGTTGCGGTAGCCTACCTTTTTGCCCAACGCTCGAAAGCTCGCTACGAATTCGGGCGTTAGCTGTAGAGTCTCTAGTGCGATCATGACTCTATCCTTTCTGGGCTAAGTCGCGCCCTGATGTGGGCCTGAACATTCTCAGGCAAATCGGCAAACGCAATGCGTTTTCCAAGGTGGCGACCGAGTAGACAGTGGCCAAACTGACTTACGCCTTGCGGGTGATCGGGCGCACCACTCAGGCCCAAGCAAGGATAGTAAGGCCCCATCTTATCCCAATCCCAATCTAGCAATGCCACGGTGTAGCGGTCGGCGCACCCGCCGGAGTCATACACCTTGACCCGCTCACCCTCTACAACCTCATGCGTTCTCATTTCTTACCCCCTATCTCTAGCTTAGCAAGCGTAGTGACAAACACTTGGCCGCGCACCATGACCGTCACCGGCGTCATAGTCGCAAGGTAGGCCATCTGCTCGTCGCCCTTATTCGGCAATGGCTCTAGCTTAGGCTTCTGTTTCATTGGTCGCCTTAGCGATAGCGGCACGGGCCATGCCGACCCACTCAGGCTCTAGCACTTCGAGGTGGCGCGGGTTGTCATACCATGAGTAAAACGCCCGTTTGAGCGCCGCCAACAAGTCGGGT
>Ga0315274_10017377_pt1 | contig 10149 bp, 19 predicted proteins | sample YL17G02_20_MG_FD_203700 | JGI IMG/M metagenome (GOLD analysis project Ga0315274, IMG submission 203700) | Sediment microbial communities from Yellowstone Lake, YNP, Wyoming, USA - YL17G02_20 | ecosystem: Environmental > Aquatic > Freshwater > Lake > Sediment | place: USA: Wyoming | collected... | reverse complement strand
TCAGGCGACAATACAAGGGGAGCGACGAAGGAGGTCGAGCCCGCGTGGCTGCCCCAGAGAGAGACGAGCGCATCCTTCACGGAAGGCGTGACCTCGGCCTGGTAGTTCAGAAGCAAGCCCTCGCGCGCCACGAAGCGGATGCTGGCGACAGATACGAGCGATGTCTGGAGCTGTGTCAACAAGTCGAGGGCAGCGACGTAGAAGAGCACAATCCCGGTCGCCGGCGGGTTCGCCCCCTGCGCGACTGCGCTCGCGGGAAACGCGTACACGAACCTCCCCTGCGCCCCGTCGATCAGGATCTTCGGGGCCTCTCCGGGGGCCACGCCGAGGTCTGTTCCGGGTATCGCCTGCACGCCGGGTTCAGCCTCGCCGTAGTTCTTAAAGGTGAGAGTGGTCCCCGTCTGCCCCTTCCGGTCGGACTCGATGGTGCTGAAGTGGATTTTCCGCAAATCCGATCCGAGAAGCCTTATCCCGACGCCTCCGAGACGGGAGAGGGTGTCCGCCCATCCCTTGAGGGTATCCTGCGAGAGCGCGGGCTCGAATGCAGCGGCGACGAACTCTTTCCTTGCGACCGCGGCGAAGCGCTCGAGGTTCGCTGCATGGTACTGATCTATCCGCCCCGCGATGTTCTCCAGCTCCTTCGCGTACTCCCGCTCCACGCGAGGCAAAAAAAAGCTCGCCTCCATCTGGCTGAACAGCCCGGTGAAAGCGAGTACTGCGAAGCCGGCGAACAGGAGTACGGCGGCGAGAAGACTTATGGCTACCTTGAGGCTCTGTCGCATGAGAAAACGATGTACCTTCTCTTTCCCATTATCGGCGGAACACGGGCAGGCCCATGAAACGAAAATCCCGAGCGCCGGACTGGGTCCTGGTCAGCCTTCTTTCGCGGCTTGCTGGGCCTCCTTCTTCTTCCGCTTCCTTTCCCTTTCCTTCCTGTCGAGGAGCTCGAGGATAACCATTTCGGAGGCGTCTCCGAACCGCTTGCCCATCTTTAGGATCCTCGTGTAGCCGCCCGCACGCTGCGTGTAGCGGGGAGCGATATCGGTGAAAAGTTTGTTCAGCACCCTCCCGTCGTCGATAGAACGCGACGCCATTCTCCTGTTGTGCACCGAATCGACCTTGGCGCGGGTGATGAGCTTCTCCGCGAGCCGCCGGGCTTCCTTCGCCTTCGCGGCCGTCGTCCTTATCCGTTCGTACCGGAAGAGGGCTTTCGCCTGCGCCTTCAGGAGCGCCTTGCGGTGGGCGGATCTCCGTCCCAGCCTGTTGAAATCACTCCGATGGTTCATTGCCTTCCTTCCCTTCACCCGCAGCGACCGGCTCCGCGATGAACGCGGGTGTCCCCGTCTGGATCTCGCCCGCCAGTTGGGTCTTCAACTGCTTCTTCAATGCCGAGTAGTCCTTCATCCCGAGGTCGAGACCGCGCGCCTGGAGCTTGTCTCGGATCTCCTGGAGGCTCTTCTTCCCGAAGTTTCGCGTCTTGGTGATCTCCTCCTCGGTCTTCCGCGTGAGGTCGCCGATCGTTCGGATGTTCGCGTTGCGCAGGCAATTGCTCGAGCGGACGGAGAGCTCGAGCTCTTCCACAGGGGTGTCCAGGAGGGCGCGGATACGCTCCTCGTCCTCGTCGATCTCGTCGTCGCCTCCCGCTTCCGCCTCGTCGAAGTTGATGAAGATCGTGAAATGATCCTTGGCGATTTTCGCCGCTTCCGCGAGCGCGTCGTCCGGAGCAATGGTTCCGTCCGTCCAAATCTCGAGGATGAGCTTGTCGTAATCCGTCCTCTGCCCGACCCGGGTGTTTTCCACGCTGTACTTCACCTTCTGGATCGGCGAGAAGATGGCGTCGATCGGTATCGTGCCGATGACCTCGATGTACTTCTCGTTCCGCTCCGCCGGCACGTACCCGCGGCCGAGGTTGATCTGGACCTCGATGTCCAGGTTGGCTTTCTCCATGAGGGTGGCGATCGGGAAGTCGCCATTGACGACCTCCACGTCGGTGTCTACCGCGAGGTCGCGCGCGGTCAGCGTCCGCGCCCCCCTCGCTTCGACGAGGATCGTCTTTTCCTCCAGGTCGCCGGCAAGCCTGAGCTGCACCTGCTTGAGGTTGTTGATGAAGTCGGGCGTGTCCTCCACCACCTCGGGGATCGGCTCGTATTCGCTGGCGATCGTGTGCGGCGAGCCGTCCTCCTTGATAGTCGTGATCTTCACGGCCGAGACGGCGTATCCCTGGATCGAGGAAAGGAGAATCCTGCGCAGTGTGTTGCCGATCGTGACGCCATAACCCCTCTCGAAGGGGTATGCGACGAAACGGCCGTAGTTCGCCTCGACCTCGCTGTGCTCGAAGGTGATGCCCTTCGGCTTTTTGAAACCCTTCAGAAGGTTTTTCCGGACCATTCCCCAAACCTCACTTCGAATACAGCTCGACGACCAGCTGCTCCCTGATGTCCGCGAGATCGGAAATCTCGCTGCGCCGCGGGATGGCGCGGACCTTGCCCGCCATCTTGTCCGGATCGATCTCGAGCCAAGGCACGATGCCCGCCCGGGAATACTCCTTGAGGCTCTCCTTGATGGCGGTGAGCTTCGTGCTCCGCTCGCGCACGGCGATCTCGTCGTTCTCCTTGACCAGCTGCGAGGGGATCGAGCTCTTGCGCCCGTTCACGGATATATGGCCATGGAGGACGAGCTGCCGGGCAGCCTTGCGCGACGGGGCAAGGTGCATGCGATAGACGACGTTGTCCAGCCGCCGCTCGAGCATCTGGATGAGATTCTCGCCGGTAATGCCCTTCTTCCTGACCGCCTTGCCGAAGAAGAGCCGGAATTGCCCCTCCAGCATCCCGTACATCTTCTTGAGCTTCTGCTTCTCGTGCAGCTGCACCCCGTAGTCGGAGATCTTTTTCGTGCGGCTCCGCGGACCCTTTCCGGGGGCCCCTTTCTTCCTGGTGACCGGGCATTTCGGGCCCTTGCACCTGTCTCCCTTGAGATAGAGCTTGTACCCCTGCGCCCTGCACAGCCTGCACTGGGGACCGATATTCCTTCCCACTCTTCCCTCCCTACACTCGCCGTTTCTTCGGGGGCCTGCACCCATTGTGGGGAATCGGCGTGACGTCCTTGATCGTGCGCACCCTGATGCCGAGAACCCCGAAGGCCCGGATCGCGGCTTCGCTCCCCACGCCGGGGCCCTTCACGAATACCGCGAGCTCCCGCAGCCCCTGCTCCATGGCCTTGCTTGCCGCCGCTTCCGCCGTCGTCTGCGCCGCGAAAGGAGTCGATTTCTTCGCCCCTTTGAAGCCCAGGCCTCCCGCGGAAGCCCACGAGATCGTGTTCCCCATCAGGTCGGTGATCGTCACGATCGTGTTGTTGAAGGTGGCCTGGATGAAGGCCTTCCCTTCGGCGATGTTCTTCTTTTTTTCCTTCTTGCCCTTGGTTTTCGCCAAAGCTTGGTTCCTCCCGTACGTGTTCCCGCTATTTCTTCCGCTTCCCGGCGACGGTCTTCCGCTTCCCCTTGCGGGTGCGCGCGTTCGTCTTTGTTCGCTGCCCCCGAACGGGAAGGCCCCGGCGGTGCCGGAGACCGCGGTAGCAGCCGATGTCCATGAGCCGCTTGATGTTGAGCGAGACCTCCGTGCGAAGGCGCCCCTCCACGCGGAAATCGTTCTCGATCACGGTTCTCAGCTTGTTGATCTCGTCCGCGCCCAGGTCGTTGATGCGCTTCTCGGGATCGATGCCCGTGGTCGCGCAGATCTTCCGCGCCGAGGTGACGCCGATCCCGAAGATATAGGTGAGGGCGACGTCCACATGCTTGTTGGGGAGATCCACCCCCGCGATACGTGCCATTCCTGTCTCCTTCTACCGCTGGCGCTGCTTGTGCTTGGGATTCGTGCAGATGATGCGCACGACGCCCCTGCGCCGGATCACCTTGCATTTATCACAGATCGGTTTCACGCTTACGCGAACCTTCATACGAAAGCCTCCCTCACAGGTTGCGGGAGCGGATCTTGCCCCGCTTGACAATACCCTCATGGTGGTGCATGCGCAGATATCCTTCGATCTGCGACATGGTATCGAGGTCGACACCCACGAGGATGAGCAGCGATGTCCCCCCCATCAGGTACGCGACGGCGCTCGGGAACTTGAACAGAGTCTGCACGAGGGTGGGGATGATCGCGATGAACGTCAGGAAAAGCGAGCCTGGGAGAATGATCCGGTTGAGGATCCGCGTGAGGTACTCCTCCATCTTTTCCGAGCGGATTCCCGGGATCGATCCGCCGTTCTCGCGGATGTGCTTGGAGATCTCGACCGGGTTCAGCGTGACCTGCGTGTAAAAGTACGCGAAAAAGATGATGAGCACGCCGTAGGCGACCACGTACGGCACCCCCTGTGGCCGCAGCCAGGTGGCGAACCGCGAGAGCCACTCGACCCTCGCCCCCAGGTTCTGCGCGATCTGGAGAGGGAACACGAGGATCGAGGAGGCGAAGATGACCGGTATGACTCCGGAGGGGTTCACCTTGAAGGGGAGGTAGGAGTTCTGCGCGCCGTACATCCGCCGACCGATCACGCGCTTGGCGTAGTGCACGGGGATCTTCCGCTGCCCCTGCTGCTCCATGATGACCAGCGCGACGACGACCACGAACATGATGAGGACGATGATCACGAAAACGGGGTTCAGCATGCGCAGCTGTATCTGCTGGACGAGCGTCCAGAGGGCCCCGGGGATTCGGGCGACGATCCCCGCGAAGATGATCATCGAGATGCCGTTCCCGATGCCCCGTCGGGTGATCTGGTCGCCAAGCCACATGAGGAAGATGGTTCCCGTCGTGATGCACAGCATGGCAAGCACAGCGAAGGGGATCCGGCCGATCATGATGGCGTCAGGAATGCTGTTCGCGTACTGCGTGACGGCGAAGGATTGGATGACGGCGACGACGACTGTGCCGTAGCGAGTCCACCGGTTGATCTTTTTCTTTCCCCCCTCCTCCTCCTGGATCTTCTTCAGCCGGGGGAACACGATCGTCAGCAGCTGCATGATGATCGAGGTGGAGATATACGGCATGATGGTGAGCATGAAAATGGAGAAATTCTTGAACGCCCCACCGGCAAAGAAGTCAAGGAAGTCCTCGATCCCCAGCGCCCCCGAGGTTCCCTGTGCCGCGAAATGGAGCTTCAGCGCGGCGATGTTGATCCCCGGAACGGGTAATATCGTGCCCAGACGGTAGACGGCGAGGATGCCGATCGTAAAAAGGATCCGGTCTCTCAGCTCCTTGACCCGGAAGATGTCGACGATAGGGTTGGCCATCACTTGCCCTCAGCGGGGGGTTTTTTGTCCTCGAGGATCTTCCCGCCCATCTTCGTGATCTTCTCACGGGCGGACGCGGAAACCCGCGCTCCGTCGATCACGAGCTTCCTCGTGAGCTCCCCGTCCCCGAGTATCTTGACAGGCACGCCTTTCTTCCTCGCGAGCCCGCGGGAGGCGAGCGTCGCGGGACTCACCGTCTCGCCGTCCGCGAAGCGGTTCAAGTCGGAGACGTTGACGACCTGGTACTCCTTCTTGAAGGGGATGTTCGAGAACCCGCGGCGGGCGATCCTGCGGAAAAGGGGCATCTGCCCGCCCTCGAAACCCAGGCGAACCCCGCCGCCGGCTCTCGCCTTCTGGCCTTTGTGTCCCTTGCCCGCGGTCTTGCCGTGGCCCGAGCCGACTCCCCTTCCGAGGATCTTTTTCTTCTTCTGGCCTTTCGGCGCGCGGAACGTGAATCCTTCCATATCAGCGAATCTCCTCGACGCGGAGCAAATAGGAGACGGTGCGGACCATTCCCCGGATGGCGGGGGAGTCGACCTTCTCGGTGACGGCCCCGATCCGGCGAAGGCCGAGGGCCTTGACCGTCTTCCGGTGGCCGGGCACGCAGCCGATTGTGCTGCGCACGAGCGTGATACGTAGTCGATTCGGCGCCATTTCCCTATCCCCACATGTCCTTCAGCGTCCTGCCCCGGTTCGCGGCGATCACGCGCGGGTCCATGAGCGAATCGAGCCCCTGGAATACGGCTTTCACCGTGTTGATCGCGTTCGAGGAGCCGATCGACTTCGAGAGCACGTCTCGGATGCCCGCTGCTTCCATGACGGCGCGGACGGGTCCGCCGGCGATCACGCCGGTACCCGGCGCAGCGGGTTTCAGGAGCACCTGGGCGCTCTTGAATTTCCCGATGACCTGGTGCGGGAGCGTCGCCTTCTTGATGGGGACGCGCACCATGCCCTTCTTCGCCTTCTCGATGCTCTTGCGGATCGCGTCCGACACATCGTTCGCTTTCCCGAATCCGTAGCCGACTCGCCCCGCCCTGTCGCCGACGACCGTCAGAGCGGAGAAGGAAAACCGCCTTCCCCCCTTGACGACCTTCGCGACACGGTTGAGCTTGACGAGCTTCTCGAGGAACTCGCCCTGGTTCCTGTCCCTGTCATGATCCATTGCCACTTGCGCCTTCCCCCTACACCCGTATGCCGGCCTTGCGCGCGCCGTCGGCGATCGCCTTCACCTTGCCATGGTAGCGGTAGCCGTTGCGATCGAAGACGACCGCAGTGATGTTCTTCGCCTTCAGCCGCTCCCCGATGAGCTGCCCCAGCTTCTCGAGGGCGGCGACCGTGTTCGCGATCCCCCGGTTCTCCTTCTCGAGGTTGGAGGCCGCGGCGAGCGTCTCCCCCGCGGCGTCGTCGACGGCCTGCACGTAGGTGCGCGTGTTCGACTTGTACACGGTGAGGCGCGGCCGCTCGGAGGTGCCCCGGATCTTCTTCCGGATGCTCGCCTTCCTCTTCAGCCTCTTACGCGCCGTATCGCCCATCTTCCTCATAGCGCTGCCCGCCCTTCCTATTTGATCCCCGACTTGCCGACCTTGCGTCGCACGTACTCGCCGTCGTACTTGATCCCTTTGCCCTTGTAGGGCTCGATGACCCTGAAGGAGCGGACCTCCGCGCACACCTGCCCGACCTGCTGCCGATTGGCCCCGCGGATGGTGACGCGCGTGTTCGCCTCCACCCCCATCGAAATGCCCTCGGGGATCGGGTACTCGATCGGGGTCGAGTAGCCGAGAGTGAGCACGAGGGACTTGCCCTTCACCTCCGCCTTGTACCCCACCCCGCTGATCACCAGGGTCTTGGAGAATCCGTCCGTGAGGCCGACGAGGGTGTTCTTCAGCAGGTTGCGGTACAGTCCGTGGAGGCTCTTCGCCTTCTTCGAGTCGTCCACGCGGGTAACGAGGAGCGAGTCCCCTTCGACCCTCACTGCGACCTCGGGCTGGTACTCCTGGACGGCTTTGCCCTTGGGCCCCTCGAGGAGCACGCGGCCGCCCTGCACGGAGACCTTGACCCCCTTGGGGATCTTCACCGGTAAACGTCCGATTCGCGACACTGCGTTCTCCTTGCCTACCAGATGGTGCAGAGCAACTCGCCCCCGGCCTTCTTCTCCAGGGCTTTTTTGCCGGTAGTGACGCCGAGGGAGGTCGTGACGATGAGCGTCCCGAAGCCGTTGAGCACGCGCGGCAGGGTCCGGTAGCCGGCGTACATCCGGCGGCCGGGGGTGGAGATCCTCTTCAGTCCGCGGATCACCGGCTCGTTCTTCCCGTCATACTTCAGGAAGATCCTGATGAGGTTCCGCCCGTCCTGGCTCACCTTCTTGAACGTCTTGATGTATCCCTCGTTCTTTAGGATCTTCGTGATTTCGAGCTTCAGCTTCGAGGTGGGAATATCGACGCTCTCGAAGCGCGCGCCGCTCGCGTTCCTGATCTTCGTCAGCATATCTGCAACAGGGTCTGAAAGACTCATGGCATCAACTCCCTACCAGCTCGATTTCGTGACGCCAGGAAGCTTCCCCTGGCTGGCCAGCATGCGGAAACAGATTCGGCACAATTTGAACTTCCTCATGTACCCTCTCCGCCGTCCGCACACCTTGCACCGGTTCGTCCTCCGCGTCATGTACTTCTGCGTGCGCTCGGACTTCTCTATCGCCGCTTTTCTTGCCATCGTCCCTCTCCGCTCGGCTTATTTCCGGAACGGCATGCCGAGGCGCGCGAGCAGACTCCGCGCCTCCTGGTCCGTCCTTGCAGTCGTGACGACCGCGATGTTCATGCCGCTCACCTTCTCGATCTTGTCGTAGTCGATCTCGGGGAAAATGATCTGCTCGGTCACCCCGAGTGAATAGTTGCCGTGGCCGTCAAATGCATTCGGATTGGCTCCGCGGAAGTCCTTGATCCTCGGCATCGCCACGTTGACGAGTCGATCGAAGAACTCGAACATCGCGTTGCCGTGCAGGGTGACCATGGCGCCGATGTCCATCCCCTTCCGCAGCTTGAAGGTCGCGATCGACTTCTTGGCCCTGGTGCGTACTGCTTTGCGTCCCGTGATCTGGGCCAGTTCCTGGGTCGCTGCGTCGAGAAGCTTCTTGTTCGCGATGGCTTCCCCGACGCCCATGCTCACCACGATCTTGGAAAGGCGGGGCACCTGCATGGGGCTCTTGTACGCGAATTCCTCCCTGAGCTCTTTTGCCACCGACTCGATGTACTGCACCTTCAGCCGCGGCTTGTAGCCCGGCGGATCCCGATACGCCTTGGGGGATTCCGAGGGGGGTTTTCCCCCTTCCGAGCCCTTCCCTTTGGCTCCGGCGGGTCCGTCGCCCGCCGGCTTCGGGGACTTCGGCGTTTTCTGCGGCGCTCGGGGAGTCCCCGAGCCTCCTTTCCCGGACTTCTTCCCCTGCGCGGGGGCTCCTTGCGGCTGTCCGGCCTCCTCGGCGCCCGCCGAGGCCTCCCGGGAGCCCGTCGTATCCTTGCTCACACCTCGCCTCCGCACTTGCGGCAGACCCGTTTCTTCCCGTTCTCGTCCACGACATACCCGATCCGGGTGGGCCCGCATTTCTTGCACACGATCATCAGCTTCGCGACCGGCAGCGGGGCCTCGACCGAGGTGATCCCGCCCTTCTGGTTCTGCTTTTTCTGTTTCACCGCCTTCTTGACCATGTTGAGGCCTTCGACGACGGCGCGCATCTTCGCCCTATCAATGCGGAGGATCCGGCCGCTCTTCCCCTTCTCCCTGCCCGCGATGACCCTCACCGTGTCGTTCTTGCGAAGCTTCATCTTCACTTGGCTCGCCTGGTTCGCCATTCTCAGGAACCTCCTACAGCACTTCCGGGGCGAGGGACACGATCTTCATGAAGTCCTTCTCGCGCAGCTCACGCGCCACAGGTCCGAAAATGCGCTTGCCCTTCGGGTTGTTGTTCTCGTCGATGACGACGCAGGCGTTGTCGTCGAAGCGGATGAACGTCCCGTCCGGCCGGTGGTGCTCTTTGCGGGTGCGCACCACGACCGCCTTCTCGATCCCGCCCTTCTTGATGGGCGCGTTCGGGAGGGCGTCCTTCACGGCGACCACGATGATGTCCCCGATCCGCGCGTACTTGCGCCGCGTGCCGCCGAGGACCTTGATGCACTGCACCTGCTTCGCGCCGCTGTTGTCCGCGACGTTGAGAAGCGTCTTCATCTGTATCATGACCGCGCTCCCCGCCTACTTCGCCTTCTCGACGATCTGGAGGAGCCGCCAGCACTTCTCCTTGCTGAGCGGCCGGGACTCCACCACGCGCACCGTGTCCCCGATCCCGCACTCGTTCTTCTCATCGTGCGCCTTGATCCTCTTGGTCCGTGTGAGGTATTTCTTGTACAGCCGGTGGAGCTTGCGCTGATGGATCTCGACGACGATCGTCTTCTGCATCTTGTTGCTCACCACGCGGCCTTGGAGGACCTTCTGGACGCTCTTCTTCGCTTCTTCCACGTGCGGCTCTCCTAGTGCTTCTTGATTCCCAGCTCGTGCTCGTGAATGAGGGTCGTCACCCGTGCGAGCTTCCTCCGCGCGGACCGCTTGCTGAGAGGGTTGTCCACGTGGCCGATGATCATGTTCGCGCAGATATCGTTGTACTGCCTTCGCAGCTCCTCGCGCTTCGCGAGAAGCTCGGGATACGTCAGTTCCTTGTATGAGTCCTTCATGTCCCTACTCCAGTGTCTCGCGCGAGAGGAACTTGGTCTTGATGGGGAGCTTGCTCCCGGCGCGGCGCATGGCCTCCTCGGCCATCGCGCGATCCACGCCGCCCAGCTCGAACATCACCGTCCCGGGCTTCACGGGGGCGACCCAGAACT
>Ga0315274_10017376_pt1 | contig 10149 bp, 9 predicted proteins | sample YL17G02_20_MG_FD_203700 | JGI IMG/M metagenome (GOLD analysis project Ga0315274, IMG submission 203700) | Sediment microbial communities from Yellowstone Lake, YNP, Wyoming, USA - YL17G02_20 | ecosystem: Environmental > Aquatic > Freshwater > Lake > Sediment | place: USA: Wyoming | collected... | reverse complement strand
AAATGCATGCGATTAGTCACTATTTTCCCCATCCCAAAACGAACACCCTTGAAAACACGGCACTTCCGAACCGCCAATCCCCAAAAATAATCGAAAATCACTTCATCGGTGCGGAAGTTAGGCTAACCACCGGTTCGGCAAACCAGGTTTTGAGGCACTGGTGGGCCGTGAAGACCGCGCCGGCCGGCGCCAGGCCGGCCTTCGACCGTCGGGGCCTGCCGAATACCAACGTCGGCAACCTCCTGCTTCCGGGTTCCTACACGTTCACCTTGCGTGCGTTCGATGACGGCCACATGACGGCGAAAGACGTGGGCGTGACCGTCAATCGTGCGCCGGGCGCACCCGTCATCAGCAGCGCAGCGGCGTCTTCCGTCATCGCCGGAACGCCGTTCGCGTACACCATTGCGGCCAGCAACAGTCCAACAAGCTTCAGCGCCGGCGGCTTGGCGCCGGGATTGGCCTTCAGCAATGGAACGATCTCCGGCATCCCCACAATGCCGGGCTTGTGGAACATCTCGCTCAGCGCCGCCAACGCCAGCGGCATTGGGAACGGGAACCTGGCGCTGACCGTTAATCTTCCAGCGCCGGTGATCATCAGTTCGCTCGCCGCCGACGGCCTCGTGAATGCCCCTTTTGCCTACGCGATCAGCGCCACCAATTGTCCCGCCACTTACAATGCCACGGGGTTGCCCGCTGGACTGACCATCAACCCCTCAACCGGGATCATCTCAGGCACCCCCACGGGGACGGGCATAACCAGCGTGACCATCACCGCGGGAAACGGCAGCGGCACAACCAACAAGCCGTTGACCATCGCCATTTACGGGAGCACGCCTCCGCCGCCGGTGATCGCCAGCGCGCTGACGGCATCGGGCGCCATGGGCTCCGCACTAAGATACACGATCGCCGCGACGAACACGCCGACCCGCTACTTGGCCATTGGCCTGCCCCGCGGGTTGTTCTTCGACACGTCCAGTCCCGACATTACCGGTGTTCCTCTTGTGGCCGGGACGTTCAACGTGACCATCGAGGCCGGCAATCGCGGGGGGACCGGATCGGCGACACTGGTTCTGAACGTCAGTCCCGGTTCGAATGTGTCACCAGCCCGGTGGCTATCCTACCCGTAAAGCAAGAATGACAAACGGGAATTCGGGGACTGGGAACGGGTTTTCCGCGACCGAATCTCGGTTAAGCTGTGTTCCACCGAGCTCTGGCCCATCGAGTGCGGCTGGCACAGCGGGAGCGACCGGTCCACCCAGCCGAGGCAGGCGGCGGACTGTGGATTATGGGCTCGATTCCGCGGCAGACCAACAGGGAAGGCCGATGTAGGTTCTCTGTTCCGCGTTCATCGTTCCGCGTTCATCATTCATCATTCGCTCTTCTTCAGGGCCGCCACTTGGCATCCGACGTGATCAGGAGTTCGTCAATCTTTGCGCCGTCCTCGCGGCAGAGGATTTCCACGAGAACCATGCCGGACGGCAAGCCAATCCCGCGCTCCCGGCGCGGCTCCAGCTCCAGCGGGACCCATTCCCAAGCCTTGTGAACGCCCAGCGGCCACTCGGTGCGCGGCAGGAGGTCTCCCTTGTCGTTTCGAATCCAGACATAGAAGGAATCGTCGGCGGACGTGGGGGTCAGGACGCGGCCCCACACATAGTAGGTTCCGGCCGCCGGCAACCGCGTGGGGAAAATGGCCCGCGCGATTTCGCTGCCGCCCTGGCCGCCCGGCTGTCCGGGCATCCAGATGAACTTTCCTCCCGACGCCGAAGGGTCTTCGCCCACTTCAAACGGTGGGATGATCACGGGGGCGCGCTCGACCTCGAACGGTTTTCCGACCGCCGCTGCCGCCGCGCTACCGGTCGAATTAAGCAAGCTGCTCAAGGTTCTCACCGGCTCGACATTCTTGAGAATCTCGCGCCCGACGTCGCGTCCGTTTATGGCCAACAGGCAGTCCGGCGCACCCGGTTCATCGCCCTCGCATTTCATCCGCTCGTTGAGTTTCAGATTGCCCATCAGACGGAACGACCCGCGCTCGCCCTGCGCGGACACATCCAGGATCTCCCCGTTGTACTGCGCCCGGGCGGCGGCTCGAACGAAGTCGGCGCGGAACGTGGCGAACTGCGCATCGTCCAAATCTTCGGCCACGCGGGTCCAAAGCGCCACGGACGCCCGGCCACGAGTGGGTTTGCCCGACGAATGGGTCACGGTCAGCGTCATGGCTCCCAGCTTGTTTCCATCGTTCACGAGCGCAATGGCGGCGGGGCTTCCCTGGAGGTCCAGTGCGTGAATGACGCGGAAACCGGCCGCGGCGTTACCAAACCGCACAAAGACCGGCTGGCCGATGGCTACCGGCTGCGAAATCCTTCTCTTGGGCACACTGCTGGGCTCGTCGCCGATCCACACGCTCACGCCGTCACGCGGCAGGACAAGCTGGGATAGCAAACAGGTGGGGTTGGGCGCATTGCGGCGAAACGACGCGTCTTCGGGCGACGCCGCCGCCAGCAGGAGAACTTCTCGCTCGCGCTGGACGCTCATCAGAAACGGCGAAAGATGAAGCGACTTGAGGTGGCCCCCGCCGGTCACCTCGCGCTTGGTTCCGAACGGGTCATCGCGGGCGTCCATAAAAAAACTGGCCATCGGCATCTTCGGGCCGCCGGCGAAGTTGACCGTCAGCGGCTTGTCCATGTTCCCATACGTCGCGCCGGCCGAACCGAGACTGATCGTGCGTCCGACAAACTGAGCCGACCGCTCGCCCAGCAACGGGCCCCATTTTTGGCGGATCATCCGCGGCGTCGGGCTGACGGCCATCGCGCGCAATTCCGCCGGCGGTCGCCAGCCGCCCAACGCGGCAAAGCGCAACGGCGGCTGCTCGGGTCTTCCCTCCAGCCAACCGGCATGGATCAGGTGGGGATCGAGGGCGCCGTGTCCGGTGAGATAATCATAGTCGCGGCTGTGCGAGCCGCCCAGGCGCAGGCCGGGTTCAAACCAGTTGGCGGCGATGTCGGTCCAGAACAGGCGCAGCGCGGCCTCGGCCTGCTGGCGCGCGCGTTCGCTTTGGGCGAACCTGGCGATCAACACGAGCGAATCGAGATCCACGCCGTAGTAGGTCGGGCTGAGGTACTCGTGGATTCCATTTTCCCAGGTGTACATCAGCCAGGCGTCGAACAACGCATAGCCCTCTTTGGCCAGTTCGGGACGGTCCGTGTGCTCGCCCAGCGCGATGCAGTTCCACGTTTTCATCAGAAAGATGTTGGTGTAGCTGACGGCCACGCGATGGCGATGAATGCCTTCGATGCTGAGCGCGATCAGGCGTTCGAGCCGCTGGCGGGCTTCGGGCGCGAGGCGGTCGCGGTGGCGCATCCACAGCAGCGCGCCGTCCTGCATCGAGAACTCGACGGCGTTTCGGTCGTCGGGTCCGGCGTCGCCCCAGCGCCACTTGAAATTGCCGTAGGTCGGGCTGTTGGGATCGCGGTCCTGCATTGGCTCGGCCAGAGCCAGCGCGCCGTCAATGCGATCGAGGCGATAGTCGCTTTCGGCCGATTCGAGCGCGAAGGCGAACAGGTCGCGCACGGCCATGCCGGCGCTCTTTTTCTGGAAGTTGTCCCAGCGACGGTCAAGCGAGCGGGTCAGGGCGTCGCGCTGCTCCTTCGACAGCGGCGGCGCGGTGTAGATCAGCTCGGCGGCCAACGCGGGAAGCGGCGAGAGAAACAAGAGCGCCAAACAAACAATCCGTTCTTTCATATTCAATGCGTCTCCTTTTTTCTCTCGTTGGAAACCGATCGAAGCACTCATCCGCAGATTTCGCAGATGGCGCAGATTAAAGAACCGGGAAACACGACTGACTCCCCTACCTCTGTTTGGCGCTCAAATCTGCGGCATCTGCGAAATCTGCGGATGAGTATTTCTTCCTCTCTCTCCCCCGGCCCGCGTGAAAACCAGAGGTGCTGCATGCTACGCAAAGACGAGTCTCCGGCCTTTGGGAACAGGGATGGGGTCGCCGAATTCCTTCGCCGTCTTCATCCAGAGTTTGATCGCCTTGCGCGCGTTCCGCAACGCGTCTTCATGGGTGTTGCCGTGCGCCATGCAGCCGGGAAGTTCCGGGACGTCCGCGACAAACGCCCGATCGTCGTCGCTCCAGAAGATGATGATCTCGTAGCGATCCATATTCACTCGCCTCGTTTTGTGGACATGAAGCGACCATCCCCTCATTCTTCCCTTATTCTCGCGGCGGAGCGAACCATTCGGTGCGTTATCGAGCGAGCAACGGAAACCGCTCGGGATGACGGATGGACTCAACGGCCAAATCCACATCGAGATCGGGCCAGTAGAGGTGGTGCGGTTGTGGCCGCTCGACGTTCAGTATTTTGGCCACAGGCGCATCTTTGAACCAGGGGAACTCAGAGAAGGCCACGAACATCTCTTCTTCGCCCAGTAGAACCCAAAAGCCGTGCGTGGAAATGTTCGTAACTTCAGCTTCCGAAGTGTTTTTTCCATGCTTCGTGGATTTCATCCCTGTGCCCCTCGATCAGGCCCTCTGCCGTTCGGATGTCGCGGTCCGACAACCCGTGATTCTGCGCCAATTCGATGTCCGGCTGCAACCAGAATTTGGCTTCGCCCCGCTCGCGATAAACGTGCGGTAGATTGTTCACGAAAGCGCTTATCCGCAGATTTCGCAGATTGCGCAGATTAAGGGCCAAAAGAGCAACGGAACTCACTCCAAAACATCTCTTCGATGTTCAAATCTGCGGCATCTGCGAAATCTGCGGATGCGTCTCTCTTCCTCTCATTCCCCCACTCGCCCGTTCTCCCACTCCCCCATTCTCCCACTCTCCCATTCTATTGGCGCTTCCTCTCACCCCGCGTACATCTTTCGTCTCTTCGGGTCGTACTTCTGTCGCCGGCCGGTGTCCAGAGCCGCGGCGGCCATGATCGTGGCCACGGCGTGTTGGTGGCCGAACTGAATGTCGGCGTTGGGCCGCTGGCGCGTGCGCAGGCACTCCAGCCAGTTGCCCATGTGCGACTGCGTCGGTTCGGGTTTGATTTTGACGGTTTTGATCTTTGAGTCCGCGCGGCCGCCTTCGGGCGAAAGCGTCAGACTGTTGGGTTCGGCGTGGCCGGTGCTGACCTCCAACGTCCCCTGCGATCCGTGGACGCGGAAAAAGTTGCCCGAGCCGTTGGTCAGGCTCATGCCCCAGTCCCAAAGAAAGCCCTCGGGATAGTCCATGACGGTGTGGAAGGCATCGGTATGTTCGCGGCCGTCCTTCCAGACATAGACGCCGCCGAGCGAAACGGCGCTGGACGGATACTTCGCACCGGTCAGCATGTGCAGGGCGTCGCTGTAGTGGGCCATCCAAAGGCCCGACAGTCCGTTGGTGAAATCGTGGTAGAAATGCCACCGGCGCAACAGGCTCGGATTGAAGGGCCGTTTGTGGCGGTTGAACAGGTAGGCGCCCCAATCCACGTCGGCTTCCTTGCAGTCGTCGAACTTGCGGTTCCAGCGCGGCTCGTTGAAGTTGCACGAGGCGGACACGCGGCTGATCGCGCCGAGGACGCCTTCGGCGAGCGCTTTGGCCGCGGCGATGTAGCCGCCGTCGCTCCGGTATTGCGTTCCGACCTGGACGACGCGGTTGTGCTTGCGGGCGAGGTCGAGCGCTTCGTTGGCTTCCTCAATGTCGGTGGACATGGGTTTTTCGACGTAGACGTCCTTGCCGGCCTTGAGCGCGGCGATCATGATCGGCGTGTGCGCGTAGTCGGGCGTGGCGATGACAACGGCGTCCACGTCCTTGCGCGCCAGAAGATCGCCGAAGCGGGTGCATTGGTACGGCTCGATCCCGAACCCTTTCTTCACCTTCTCCGCCGCGCGCGCGAGGTTCACTTTCCACACGTCGCAGATCGCGGTGATCTGAACGTTCTGCTTCTGCGCCAGCCGTTGAATTTCGGCCAGATGGGCCTGACAGCGGTCGCCGACGCCGATCAAGCCGATCGAAAGCCGATCGTTGGCGCCATAGGCGCGGCGCGCGACCAGGCTGCTGCTTCCGAGCGCGGCGGCCCCGGCGGTCGTTTGGGCGAAGAACTTTCGGCGAGAGATCGGTTGCTGAGACATTGTTCTCTCCTTATCTTGGAGTGCGGCGGCTCGACGCCGTTGGCGCGGCCACTCACAAACTTCTCTTCCCGTTCATCGTTCATCATTCAGCGTTCATCATTGATTGTTTATCGAATCTCCCTTCGCTTCAGATTCCACACTGTTAGAGCCAGAGAAACAACCGTTACGATGACGAGGATCAGCGCGCACGTCAGTTTCGGCAGCGGCTCTCCCCAAACCGAAAACAACTTGTTCACGCTCACCTTGTGGGGAAACAGCGTTTGCGCGTGATACATCAGGGTGAACCACTTCAGCCGCGCCGGCAAATAGGTGATCAGCGATTCCCACCCGAAACAGAAAACCACGCCCCAGCGCTCGCCGTGCGGCAGCCACGCGCCCACGCAACTGAACAGCGCCAGATAGGCGCCGAGCGCGAACACAAACACCAGACAGTCGAGCGCAAGAATCGTGAGATTGAAGTGGTCCAATGCCCTTCGGCCGACGTCGAATTCCTGCTGCGCCGCCCACGACAGCGCGTAGAGGGCGATCAGTGAGCCAACCAGCACAACAGAGGTCACCAGCCAGGTCGAGAGCCAGCGACCGACGACGATCGCCCAGCGCGGGAGCGGTCGCAGCAACAGGTGAACGAGCGTCTTATCCTCGACTTCGTCGGAGACAATGGCCAGTCCGCAGGCCAACGCCAGCACGTACAGCAGCACGTGGAGATAGAGCACGCTGACCACGTTCTTGAAGAAGTCCATGGCGGGCGGAAACCTGCCCACGTGGGTGAACAATCGAACCAGGACCATGTGGAGAACCGGAAGCAGGGCCGGCACCAAGGCGATGAACCCCAGAATCCAGATTCGCTTGCCGCGGAGCGTGATCCGAAGACTCAGGCCGAATACGGCGCGCACCTGGGCCAGTCGCAGCGCCACGCGGCGAGGCGCGGCGGGTGCGGACGGCAGCGGTTGGGCGGCGGCGGTCGCGCTCAAGCGCCTTCCTCCGTTCGGCCCTGCGTCAGGTAGTCGAAGACCGCCTGAACGTTGTCATCGGGCGAGGTCATCAATTCGATTTCGATACCCTCTTCGACCACAATGCGCCCCAATTGCTGATAGAGCGCGTCGGGCTGAAACGTCTCGAGCATCACGCCCGGCCGGTCGCGCTCGACGTGGACCTTCTGGACCGAATCCATCGTGATCAGCCGGCTCGACAGCGCGCGCGGATTGGCGCACTCGATGTAAATCTGATGGGGATGCTCGCTGAGCAGGTCGCGCACTTCGTGGATGTCGCCTTCGGCCAGCAGGCGCCCGTGGCTAAGCATCATGATGTTGCCGGTGAGCACGTCAATCTCATGGAGAATGTGGCTGGAGATCAGAACGACGCGGCCGGCTTCGCCCCACTGACGGACCAGTTCGAGCGTGCTGTGGCGGCCGACGGGGTCCATGCCCGCCAGCGGCTCGTCGAGCAGGACGATTTCGGGATCGTGGGCGATGGCGTGGGCCATCTTCAGGCGCTGGCGCATCCCCTTGCTGTAAGCGCCGATTCGCTTGCGGGCTTCGGCGGTCAGGCCGAGCTTTTCGAGCGCATCGCCGGCCATCTGTCGCGCCGGCCGAGCGCCGAAGCCGTGGAGCCGAAGCGAGAGGCGAAGAAAATCAAGCCCCGTCAGGCCATCATAAAATCCATCGCCGTCGTGGCAGAAGCCCAGGCGGCGGTGAATCTCGATGTCGCGGCGCGGATCGCTGCCGAGAATCTCGACGCGCCCGCGGCTGGGCGCGAGCAGGCCGGCCATCACCTTGAGCAACGTGGACTTGCCCGCGCCGTTGGGACCGAGCAGGCCGGTCACGCCCGGACCCACCTGGCCCGAGATGCCGTTGACGCCCATGACGTCGCCGTACCATTTCGAGACGTCGTCGAGGAGGATGGGAGCGGGTGCGTTCATTTCACCACCTCGACGGGCCGGATTCGCCACCACACCACGGCCCAGCAGACGACCGTGACGATTAGGATCATCGCCAAGGCCTCGGGTCCGCTGAAGGGGATGTTGCGCACGGCGCGCGAGTCGGCCGCGCGGACGCCGAGCAACCACAATCCCGCTCGAAAGAGATCGAATTGAAGCGAGATCACCATCAGCTTCTTGGTCTTGTAGATATCCTGCAAAATGCCGGCGAGAATGTTGTGGGCGACGAACAACCCAATGACCAGCACCCCGGCCAGAGCGCCTTTCTTGACCAGCGACGAGGCCATCAGAATGACCGCGCCGCATAATGCCGTGATGAGAAAGGAAAACGCCGTGATCCCCAGCGGCAGCTGCCAGTTTGCTTTGACAAACGCCCATCCGCCGTGCGTCAGCACTTCGAACAGATAGAGCGCGTTGATCGGCAGCGCCGTGATCGCGAGCAGGAAAACTGCCAGCGTGCCGAATTTGCCGAGAAGATACTCCAGCGGCATCAACGGCTTGGACAGATAGAGCGGAATGGCGTTGTCGCGCCGGTCGTCGGCGATCAGGCCGGAACCCACGATCAGCGTCAGCAGGCCGCATAGAAACCCCTGCGGAATGAACGCGTTGAGGAAGAATTCACGGTTGATCCGGGGCAACTGGCCCGGCGGCAACCCCCACACGGCAAGAAACTCGGTGTTGGCGTTGATGTAGATGAGCATCAGGAACAAGAAGTGAACCACGCCGGAGATCAGCAGGAGCAGCAGAAGCGCCACACGTCCCTTGCCGGCGAACAACTGCGTGAGGTGATAGCGCGTGATCACCGTCCACCGCAGCCAGCGCGGCGTCGGCCGTCCCGCCCACAGACGGTAATGTTGAACATAAACGGGCACGTCAGAAAGAACCTTTCGAAAGGATGAAGGATGAAGGATGAAGGATGAACCACAAAACCGAACGCTGAACGATGAATGATGAATGATGAACGAGGCAGAAACAATGGAGGTCGAAATCCCAATCACGATGAGCGGTGTGGCTCGTTCTTCTCATTCGCCGATTGATCCAGTCTTCGCAAGGCTTTGGCTTCTCATTCATCATTCATCCTTCCGCCTTCATCCTTGTTTTTTCCGTCTCTTCCACCGCTTCGATGAACACGTCTTCGAGCGAATCGCGCTGGTGCATCAGGTGGCGCACCTGGACGCCGGTCTGTTGCGCGACGCGAAAAATCATCTCGGCGCTCCGGCGCGGCGGCAAAACGATCTTGATCAGATCATGCCGGCTGTGGTCGCACCGGCCGCCTTCGCGGGCCAGAGAGCGCAGGAAGCTCTCGCGGTCGCCTTTCAGACGCACCTCGTAAACGATCTGGTCCTTGCGCTTGAGCGCTTCGATGTTTCCCGAAACGACCAAACGGCCTTTCTTGATCATGACGACGTCGGCGCAGGCGATTTCGACGTCGTGGAGGATGTGCGACGAGAAAATGACGCTCGTCTGGCCCTGGGCGACGATGTCCTTGATCAGCGCCAGCATTTCGCGCCGACCGGCGGGATCGAGGCCGTTGGTCGGCTCGTCGAGAAAGAGAATCTCGGGCGCGTGAACGAGCGCCTGGGCGAGTTTGATCCGCTGCTTCATGCCGGCCGAAAACGTCCCCACCTCGCGATAGCGCGCCTCGCCCAGGCCGACGTAGAACAGCACCTCGTGGGCGCGTTGCATCGCTTCGCTCCAGGGCATGCCGCACAGCTCGCCGCAGTAAGTCACGAGACGCACCGCCTTGAGCGAGGGGATGAGACAGTCGTGCTCGGGCAGGTAGCCGACGCGCTGGCGGATTCGCGAGCCGCTCTTGCCGATGGGGTAACCCAGCACCGAGCCGCCGCCCGCGCCCGGCTTGAGGAAGCCCAGGAGGATTTTGATCAGCGTGGACTTGCCCGCGCCGTTGGGTCCGAGCAGCCCCGTCGCTCCGCGGCCAACGGCGAAGCTCAGGTCGTCGAGCACCGGCGCTTTGGCATAGGCGAACGACAGGTTCTGAACGTGAAGGATCGGGTCGTTGCGGGTCGGCATTCTCTGCGCGCTCAGTCAGGAAGGCTGAATCCGTTGCGTTTTCAAACGCCGCGACCGTGGCAAGGCGATACGGCGACTGTCA
>Ga0315274_10017374_pt1 | contig 10150 bp, 7 predicted proteins | sample YL17G02_20_MG_FD_203700 | JGI IMG/M metagenome (GOLD analysis project Ga0315274, IMG submission 203700) | Sediment microbial communities from Yellowstone Lake, YNP, Wyoming, USA - YL17G02_20 | ecosystem: Environmental > Aquatic > Freshwater > Lake > Sediment | place: USA: Wyoming | collected... | reverse complement strand
TTTGGTTTTGGTAGGGGCCAAATGTCTCGTCACCCAGTCTGAACTCTGGTGCGTTGGAGACGAAAACGGTTGTCGTGCCTGCTTTAAAGGCTATCGCGCCTTTGAATGGGTCGAAGCTGTCTATGGCCGCGGCGGGGAACTCGACTTTCTTTAGACCTGTCTTTCCATGCAGTGCATCGGTCACTCTGATCAGGCGGTGAATGTCTGTTGTTACGACGGTGTCTACGTTGGCAGTTTGTTGTTTCGCAGAGTGCTCTATGATTCTTTTCCATGTTTCTGGGCCTATCCCTTTGATTGCTCTCCAAGGTTGTGACCCGCTCAGGCTTTTGAGGATTGCGTCTTTGTTGTTTGTTATGGCTTTCATTATCGAAGTGGCGGAGGGTCTCTCCAGTCCTATGTTTTTGTAGTCGTCTGGACCCGCGTTGAGGATGAAGTTGTCCATTCCTTTAGCGATTCGTCCGCGCCAGCCGGAGTCATTTACGCCCAGGTTTCTTAGGTCGTTTCCGTCCAGTCCGTGAAGTGCGGTTTCAAGGCCTAGGCCGCTCACGTAGTCAACGATTTCTTTGCGCGCGATTGAGTCGAGGGTTTTGACGGTTTTGCTTTCGATGTGGATGTGGTAGCCTCGCTGTCCTGAGAAGAATGTGCGTATCTCTTTCTCATGGAAGCCGAAGTCCCGTGTGAGCATGTCTAGGAGCTTGATGGTTTCTAATTTTGCGGAGGCCAGGCAGACTTCGCATATCCATGTGCGGTCCTCGAATTTTTCGCCGCCGCATGCTGGACATTTTTCGGGTACGATTCCTTTTCCTGAGAAGCCGCATTTGTTGCATGTCCATTCGTCGTGGATTTTGTTGCAGGGGGTGGGGATGTGGTCAGCGTCAATGTCAAAAATCAGGTCAGCTCCCATCCAGCCCTTCTTGTCCATCTCAGCTGCAGGATCCTCGTAGTAAGCGCAAGAGCAGTACACATCAGAAGGAACAAGCGAAACCAGGAACTCCCGAAAATCTTCCGAACTCCCAAAAGACTTATGCCTTAACATCATCTTTTCGTCCATGGTAAAAAAGCCAAATTCTCTTTTTTCTGAAAGACTTGGAGCTTCAACTCGGGACTCCTCATAATAATGACGAAATGCATTCCGAATGAAACTCTGTGATGAAGACAAGGGGTTCATCTTCCCACCTATGTAAAATGCCGAGCTAGTAATATTACCTCCGTTCTATATTAGCTGTATCGCCTCCAGAAATGCTTAGCGGAAACAATAATAGGAAAAAGAGAAGAAGTAGATTTGGACCGTAGGAGCTTGAGTAAAGATTCGAAGGATATGGTAACTAAGTGAAAATCTTGCTAGTGAGCAGAGGAGTATTCCCCGTCCCTGTCAAATCTGGAGCAGGCGCAGAAGTACACATGTACAGTCTCGCGAATGCCATTGCAAGTCTGGGTCACGAAGTACACTATGTAACAAACGTTTCTTCCCGCGAAAAAGGAGAATTTCACAAAAACGTGATCTTGCACAGAATAGAATCCTCAAAGATTCCTGCAAACAGGAGTTTCTATGCTTATACACTTTGCCACTTCGCTGGGAATGTCAGAGCCTTTAGGGTGACTTTGAAAATCTTAAGGGATGAGAAATACAAATTCGATGTTATCCACAGCCATGGGAATCTGGCAAGTCTACTCCTCTCATACTTCAAGAGAAAACTCCCACTCGTCTACACGGTCCATGACACACCTCCATATAGTTGCAGGTACAACTCACTGAAAGAAAACATCATTCATAACGCCTCCTTCCAATTCATTGATTTGAAAGCCTGGCGCAGATCCAACCATCTAATATGCGTAAGCAAGAATCTAGGGAAGGAAATATTGAAAATGGGCATACCTCGCGAAAGAATAAGCGCCATCTACAATGGTGTAGACGATGAATTCCTGAAAGAAAAAGACTGCAGAAAGTCGCAGGATTTTCTGCGAGTGAAATATGGGATAACAAGTCGATATTGCCTTTACGTAGGCAGACTCACCCAAAGGAAAGGACTGGGTTATCTGTTACGCGCAATAGAAAAGATCAGTTGTGTTCATTGCGTGATTGTCGGTGATGGACCACAGCGTGAATCCTTGCGGTCCTTGGCAAAGAACCTGCACATACAGGACAGAGCTATCTTTGCAGGCTTTGTGCCTGAGGACGATTTAAAGGACTTCTATGCTGCTGCAGACTTCCTCATATTGCCCTCGCTTGCTGAGGGGCTTCCACTCGTGATATTAGAGGCTCTTGCCTTAGGCGTTCCGGTTATCGCCACTGAGGTAGCGGGGATACCGGAAATCATCCTAGACGGTTACAATGGGTTGATTGTTCCGTCAGGAGATGTTGATGCGTTATCAATAGCTATGAAGAGACTGGCATCTGACCCTGAGCTGCGCAACAAGATGAGTGCCCATGCTCGACAAACTATTGGCCAAAAGTTCAGCTGGAGAAGTGTTGCACAAGAGGTCCTAAGAGTATATGAAAAGGCGTGCGCTTAAGACATTTTTGTCGCAATATTTTGGCAACGCATCCAGCGCAAAGCGGGCAGGATTGACATATTTGGCACTTTTCCTAGCCAGTTTTTCTCTGGTGATCAACTATTTCATCAGACGGGGTACGCTAGTTCAAGGGGCTGACGCCATAATGTGGGTCACGCACGCAGATTACTACAAGAGCTTCAACTGGATCTATTCTTGGTACGATCGAACTTCGGTGGGCTTTGTAAGAATTCCCACACTCGTGGAAATCGTGATGGGCGTAGGTGATTACGTTCTAAGAGATCCTTCGTGGGTCTATCGAGGAACTGTTCTGCTGATAATCTTCATGGCAAGTCTAGGGTCTTACTTGTACATAAAATATCTGACGAAAGATTCCATTGCCAGTTTCATTGGAGCATTCGCATTCATTTCAAATCCTTGGTTTCTTTACGAGATAATGAACGGCCATATTGACATTCTAGCTGGTGTAGGATTGTTTCCTTGGTTGCTCTTGGCTTTGGAAAGAAGAAGGCTATTCTTGACGTCATTCCTTGCATGTGCCTTCTTGACTGCCGCTCACCCTCAAGCTATATATACATTTGGGGTTTTTTTCATAGCTTACCTTTTTGTTACTATAAGACCAGAAAAGAAGGATCTTACGTACCTGCTCGCAGCTCTTGCTTCTGCCACTGGTTTGTCAGCATTCTACACGGTGCAATTCGTCTTCATAAACGGGTTCTATGGGTACGCAGGTCTGACACCGTGGACCATTGAAGACATTTCAACATTCATTATGCCACTTTGGGTGGCTTTATCAAGCATAACGCTGGTTTTGTGTCTCAGTATACTAACATTGAGATACGGGAAAGGATGTAAGCACTCGAAGTTTCTCTGCGTCATGGCTATTTTAACAGCGTTGCTTGCTGCAAGCCCAAGTTTTCCAGTCGTTGACAACATTTACTTTTGGATGTTCAGAAATATGCCTTTCTTCGCCATCTTCAGGGTGCCGACCAGACTCATGATGGTTACAATGTTCTGCATTGTGTGCATGATAGGAATAATTGCAAGCAGAACGAGAAGAGCTGTCACTAAAGTGAAACTGCCATTTTTTATGAGGACAATATCCATGAATAAGATATGCGGGACGGCACTTGTAGGCGTGATTGTTACAACATTCATAATCGCTTCTCTGGTGACCGGTGTCCCTCTGCTGGGAAACTATACACCTGACTCACAGTGGGTTTCAAACTATGAGTGGCTAAGAGGTCAAAACAATGGTGAGTGGACCGTGTACACTTTGCCAGTGACAAGCGGTTGGATACATACGCCATATGGAACTAGCCAAGATTATGGAGCGTCAAGCACGCTTTTCTCTGGTAAACCTGTGATAGGCACTCCAGCCAGGACAGCCACATCGTATTCTTTCCTCAAATACTTGGAACGTATAGTGCAAAACAATATCACGGATCAATGGCTGAAATTGCTCGGTACTCTGAATGTCAAGTATGTTACTTCCGGACCCCAGGTGGATGGACAGGAAGGGTTTCTTCTAAGACAAGAAGGAGTGGGGAATGACTCGCTGGTCTACGCTGACGGAGAGGCAAAGGTTTATGAAAATCCCTACTGGACCCAATTGTTGAAGGTCGTGTCCGACGTAAACCTGCTGGCAGGAGGCTACGGCGACGTTGTTTCTCTCCTGCACTTTTCTCTTAACCTCAGCAATTCTGGACTGTATTTCATGAAAACACAAGCAAGTGCAAACATCTCGAATTATTCATCGTTCATTTATGAGAACTTCGTGGACTATTTGATGTTGACATTAGATAAAGGAATAAGAATACCTGCGTACCAGTTCGGGAGCGATTACGTCAAAGATCCTAGAAACGGTTGGGTCAAGGAAGACCGCTGGAAGATTGAGGGAAAATTCGTGCTCAATGATTTCACGTTGTCCGTCAGCGGAGAACAGACAACCTCGATACCATTTGTAGCAAAAGAGAATGGAACACATGAAATATTCGTCAGAACGTTGTCTGGTCCAGCGTCTGAAAGAGGATATCTGAGTGTCGGCAATGCTACGGTACATCCCATATGGAGTGTTGATAGTTTTAGATGGTACAATCTTGGAGAGATAGAAGTCGCAAACGGCCAGAACTTCCTCCAGATGAGAAACTCGGGAGGACGAAATGATATTGACGAAATAGTCCTGGTCAAGCAAGACGAGCTAGAAAGCCATTGCGCTAGTGTGATAAAAGATTTCCAGAATTATGCAGGAAGAATAGTCTTTAACGATGTGGCCTACAACATCTTCAACCTAACGCAGCCAGTAGGCTGGAATGTAGTTGAGACCCAATTTGACGGTGATGGCCATGTTCTTTACGCTCTCGGAGGCGCGGAATTATCACTCAAATTGGTGACAGACAAAGTCGAATTTGACCCTGCCACAATTATTCTTCCAAGAGCAGATAATTACACCATCGTGTTGAGAGCAAAGACAAGCGGATCTGTTGTCTTCAACGCTGACGGTGAAGTTGGGGTCAGTGTCGGGAACGAAGAATACAGCCTACACTCCTTCCGCCTAGCGCCTCTAAGAAATGGAGTATGTAACGTTAGAATCCTGTTCAGCAACGAAATATTCCTTGACAGCATCACCATATACTCTTCCCCTAACAGTGAAGAGCCCGAGAGACTGTTTCCAAACAGGCAAAGCAACAGCCGAATAACGTTTGCCAACAAAGCCAGCCCAACGGAATACAACTTAAACATAGAAAACAGCAACGGCCGATCGTGCCTAGTAGCGCCAATTTCGTTTGATGACAGATGGAGAGCATACGTAAATGGCACGGAGGTCTCACCCGTGAAGATGAATGATTTCCTGTTGAGTTTTCCACTCAACGAGACTGGCAACTTGCAAGTACGAGTAGCTTTCACTCCGCAGAAATATGTGGCAATCGGCTTCTCCATTACGCTAGCGAGTTGCTTTATTATTCTTGTAGTTTTGACAGCAGGATATGTGAAGACTCGAAGGAGAAGGAAGGAGAAGAATGAGAATAGGTGTCTATTGGCGTTCATTTAGAGGGCTAGGCGGTGCCCCCCGGGTAGCAGCAAACATGATCGATTCGTTGGGGAAATTGGGGCACGAGCCTGTGGTTCTCACGAATGAGTACGACGTCAAGCTATATCCCACCTTGGAAGGCAGAAGAATCCTTTGCACAAAAAAAGGCATCCTCAGAGGGCATCCTGCCGGAAAAGTATTTGATGCAGTCAACGCCGCATTCTTCCTAACGAAGCAGATTAGAGACCTCGACGGTCTGTTCTTGACCGGCATGTATTTCGCATCCGCCCCTATGAAAATGGTTGCAGACACTAAGATCATTCTATACGTTCACGCGCCCGTTTGCATCGATTGGACACTGAACCCCACGATTCGAAAGATATTGAAGAAATTGGAGTCTAGACTCTACCGCTCTGCTGACTTCGTCTTGAGTAACTCCAGACTCACCCAAAACACGTTGAGAGAGCATCTAAGACTGGACTCTGAGGTTCTCTACCCACCGGTAGACACGAAGTTCTTTGCGTATAATGATGCAAAAGAAGCAGCAGTTGTTTCGATCTGCCGCCTGCACCCAAAAAAGAGAAGCGAACTAATGATCGAGCTTTTCCAGAACCTCAAAGGTGACTACAGATTTTTCTTGGCAGGTGCCATAGAGGAGAAGTTCACAGAATACGGAAAGCGGTTGACAGAAGCGGCCTCAAAGGACAGGCGGATTTCGGTTCTGTTCAACCCAAGCGACCAGGAGATAAAAGACCTATATGCCAAGGCATCTGTATTTTGGTACATATACCCAAAAGAAGAATTCGGGCTTCCAGTGGCTGAAGCTATGAGTTGCGGCACCCCTGTCGTAGCATTGCAAGGAGGAGGTGTAAATGAAATCGTTGCCAACAATCGAACAGGCTTCCTTGTTAGCACGAGAGAAGAGCTGCTTAGAAAAACTGATTTCCTCTTGAGCGATCCTGAGACACGCCGCGAAATGGGACTTGCTGCAAGAAAACGGACCGAAGAGAACTTCAGTTGTAATGTGTTCCTGAAAAGAGTGCAATTGGTCGTGAGTCGAGTTTTTGGCAGGTCAAGCCCGCATTCAGATTCTGTGGAGGCATAGCAAGTGCTGATGTTGGATGTGGGATGTGGACGCGCAAAACACAAGGGATGTTTAGGAGTTGACCTGAGAAGGCTCAAATGCGTAGATGTCGTGGCTGATGCCAGTACACTTCCTTTCAAGAATGATTGTTTTGACAGAATATTCCTCAGACACACAGTGGAACACATCCACGACATTGTATCGTTTATGATTGAGATTTGGAGAGTAAGCAATAGTGGCGCCACGGTTCATGTTTGGACGCCACATTTCACGTCATTCCATAGTTACACAGATCCAACTCACGTTCACCACCTGACGACAGAATCCTTCGACTACTTCGACGCAAGGACCGAACTGAGCAAAGAGTTCGGATCTAATGACAAATCCGATTTCAGAATCAGACAGAGAAGAATACTATTTACGAAGCGAATGTTTTGGAATTGCTTGATCGCCAAATTGGCCAACAAATATCCGATTGTATACGAACGCATATTTGGATGGATATTTCCTGCGGACGACCTGTACTTCGAACTGGAAGTTGCCAAACCAGCCTTTAGCTGAAAGAAGTGCTTAGAGCATACTGCCAAAAAGATGCCTGCAAGGCAGGACAATCACAGTTATCAGGTGCTTCGACTGCATGGCACAACAGGAGCCTGACGACCTCATCTAAGATCCAGTCGTGAAAGCCCGAGGCTCGCCGCGCATAGATCCTTTGGCGTTTCTTCGATTAGTTGTCCTTGTTGTAGTCGCTTGCAAGAATGCACGTACCCTGATAGATAAATCTGAGAGGGACGTGAGTATCAAGCGTTAGTGCTAAGCGTAGGGTTATCTCTCTGAGTTTCAGAACCGTTCTTCCAAAAACTGACCGCTCAAGCAGGTTATAATAGGGTTCACCCTCAAAGGAGGGAAGTTCAGTCTTGGAAACCTTGATTTTTCCTCTAAAGATGTTCTCGAGTTCAGCAAACATTATTGCGAAAACGCTGCCGACCTTGAGCCTCTTTTTTATGTGCAACTTCTGATGGCTGACTAAACGTTCTAGGTCCTCCATGTCATACCCTCTGTAGGTCTTCAGAGTTTCATATTTAGCTCCGTACTTGGAAGGCGTGCTCAGGAGAACGCATCCTCCCTTCTTTAGGACACGGCAGATTTCTGATAGTGCTTTGTCTGGATCATTAATGTGCTCGAAAAGTGCCGAGGCGAGTACAAAATCAAAACTCTTATTGCGGAAAGGTATTTCCGTAGCCGACGCTCGTACGTACACTCCGCCTTTTGAGAAGCATCGTTGAACGTCCAGACCTACATAGTTGCCGCCGAAAAAGTGTCGGTAATAGGCTGGGCCACAACCGCAATCAAGAGTCAACTTATTCCTAGGAAAGTAAGGAGTAATGACTTGTTCCCACTCTGCCCGCCAGACAGACTTTGTCTGCAAGTGCCTTGTATCTCCGAGACACATAGGATTTCGCCAGCTCAGACTGAAGTATCCCCGTCGTAGGCTGATCTGCACTCTTCAAGAATACTCCTTGCGGTGAACCTAATAGCTTGTTCGCTATTATGCTTTGGCTTCCACCCCATCGATTTCAGTTTTGAGATGTCTAGAAGCATTTTCTTCACATCGCCCTTCCATCCGCGTCCGCCGTCTACTCCGCCAGTGAGTCTGAATTTGACGTTGTTCAGACCTGCCTCTTCAGTCACAATTTCTGCGATTCTGAGAACAGTGACCCAATCCTCGGAGCCCACATTAAACACTGCGACTGGGAGAGAGTTTTTCTCACAAGCAGTCAATGCCGCATCCACGCAATCATCAACGTAAAGGTAAGACTTGCTTTGTGTACCATCACCTAGAATCTCCAACTCCCTTTTGTCCTTTCTAAGCTTCCTGATAAGATCTGGCACTACACCGTGCCGGCTTTTTGGACCTACTATGTTGGCAAGCCTGAGTGTGATGGCAGCAAAATTGCCAAGGTAGGCGTAAGAAGAGATTAGAGCTTCAGACGCAAGCTTGGATGCACCATAGATTGAGATTGGTTTAAGCGGCCCACAACTCTCCTTTGTCGGAAAATCGTCTACGTCGCCGTAAACAGTGGAAGTTGAAGCGAACACAACCTTCTCAACATCGCGAGCATGCCCTAAAGCTTCCAAGAGAACATGTGTGCCATAAACATTCTGTTTAAAGCAGTTCTTCGGATCATTAAGTTCTAGGCGAACCTCTGGGTTAGCGGCGAAATGAAAAACAGCGTCTAGATCAGAGATGGCTTTCTCGACGTCGGAGGGTCTGGTGATGTCTCCTTCTATAACGTGGACATTGTCTGAGTAGTTTTCCAAGACATCGTCGATATTTTCATACTTGCCCGAGGAGAAATTGTCAAAGATGACCACGCGACCACCTAGACTTGCGATCTTTTCGCAGAGGCAAGAACCTATAAAGCCCGCACCGCCAGTAATGAGAACTCGCTTTCCCTGCCAGCCAAACACAGAAAATCACCCATGGGTCTAACGAGAAGACCGTCTAGACTTTCGTCAGAACATATGAGATGAACTGTTTAATTTCGTTAACTGTGAGCTTGGATTTGCCTTTCTTTCTGCTCCTGAAGACTATGGGAACCTCGGTTATCCTAAACTTGCGCAAGTGTGCTTGTCTTATGGTTTCTATCTGTATTTCGTACGTTTCGCTGTGCAAGTCGCCAACCATGCTTCTTACAAGCTTCGTCGAGTAACAACGCAGTCCGCTTGTATAGTCGTGTATTTTGGCCTTCACCAGAATGGAGGCTATAAGATTAGCCACGTGGCTCGTTACCAACCGCAGCAAGCTCCAATTCTCAATCCCGCCACCCCTGCAATATCTGCTTCCTATAGCGAGTCCTTTTCCTTTCTTCGCTGCGCCAACCACGCGCGGCACATCTTTCGGGTTATGCGAGTAATCAGCGTCCATCGTCACTATATACTGCGGAGGGTTCTTAAGCGAAAGAAAAATCTTGAACCCATCCGTAATCGCCGTGCCAAGCCCAAACTTCCCAGGCCTCACAAAAGCCAGAATGTTACCGTACTTCTTCTGAAGAGCCCTAACAACGTCCGCCGTGCCGTCCGGGCTCGAATCATCAATAACCAATAGGGAAAGATTCAAGTCTAGGTTTTCAATCTCATCGACAAGCTTACCTATGTTCCCAACTTCGCAATACGTTGGAAGGATTATCCCAACCTCGGAATCAACCTCGAGGTTTCCTTCCACTGACCGAAAACCCATTTTTCCGCTTTCACCTTTTCAATGATAGTGTTCAGTTAATCAGACACTTACTATATAAACTCTGTCTTTAGACAACCCAACCCCAAAGATTCAGGTCAAGCCGTCCGGGACTTTCTTCGATAATAACCAAGCGGATGACGCACTCTTCGACATGTCTCATCCTGATTCACGCAGACCCCATGAGTTTGCAACGTTTCACACCTCGGCGGCGTATACTTGGTTCTAGAACCCCTCTCGCCTGCGATATGCTCAACCTGATAACGGGTCATCCTCTCGCTGT
>Ga0315274_10017371_pt1 | contig 10151 bp, 5 predicted proteins | sample YL17G02_20_MG_FD_203700 | JGI IMG/M metagenome (GOLD analysis project Ga0315274, IMG submission 203700) | Sediment microbial communities from Yellowstone Lake, YNP, Wyoming, USA - YL17G02_20 | ecosystem: Environmental > Aquatic > Freshwater > Lake > Sediment | place: USA: Wyoming | collected... | reverse complement strand
CGATGGAATCGACTTCCCCTTTGTCCTCCGCTAACCCAGCCGCGAGCATGCAGGCAGTGCAGAGCCCCATGGGCGTGTCAGCGGGGATACGCCGACCGCAAACGGGGCATCGAGCTAGCTCAGCGTCAGTCATGGAGCCTCCGTGATCGTCGAACCGCGCATTGCGACCATGCAGCGGGCTGCCCTGTTTGGTGTCCACGCTTTAGCGTGTTCTGGCGCGCTGACACCCTGAAGGGTGGACACCAAACAGGAATCTGCGTTCCCCGTTCTCATTCCGCCTGGATCTGGATCAGGTAGCGGAGCTCGGCATCAATGTCCTTCGGATCGGAAAAGGTTTCTGCAACCACCTGACGGAGGGCGTCGCGGTAGCGCCGACGCAGCCGCGTGACCGCCATGCGGACGGCGGGTTCCGCCATGCCCAGCCCTTCGGCAGCCTCGCGATAGGCCAACCGCGCGCAATCGCCCTGCAGGAAAGGATGAAGTCGCTGGAAGACCTTCGCCTGACCCGACCGGGAGTAGTCGGTTTCGACCGCCTTCAACGCCTGGGCGAGAACCGCCACCCCCCACTTCTGATCGAAGAGCGTATCGGGCGTCACTTCGTGCGCCGGCTCGGTCCGCAGCCGACGCTCGGCTTCCGCGGCATCAAGGGGGATCAACTGCCGATCCCCGCCGCGCTTCTCGGCGCGCGACTGGTCCCGTTGCTGGGCGAGGTAATTCTTGAGGCACCCCAGGAGGAACGAGCGAAAGCGGCCCAATTCCGGCCTGGCTTTGTCAATGACATGCCGTTCAAGAAGATAGAGCAGGAAGCCTTGAACCAGGTCCTTGGCGTCTTCCGGGGGCTGGCCTTGCCGCCGGACAAACGCATAGAGCAGAAACCAATACGACCGACACAACTTCTCGAGCGCCTCCCTCGAATCTGGCGACGCGCTGTCGCCCGCCGCCAGCACGGTGCTCCAGCGCGTCGTCGCGAACTGCGCTGCGGTTCGCGTTGCCAACTCGCTCGGAGAGTCGTCGGGGCTCATAGCGGTCTCACTCGGCATCAACACCCCACAGCCCTTTCGACCCAGGCGGTATCTGCCAAAGCTGTAGGATGCCTCTAGGACGGGCTGGAGCTGTGGCTCCCAATATGTTCACGATCCGTCGGGGATTGCCAGCTCGAAGTCAGCTCGACTGGGTAAGCTGGTTCGGAAGCGGGACTCCGCTTCGGCGCGCACCGGAGTCACGCCTGAACCCGTCTCCAGGAGCGTGGATCCCCGTCCGCTTCTTACCGTTCCAAGGCGTAGGCGTCCAGGACCTCGCCGAGTTGCTCCTGAATCCACTGTTTCGACAGGCCGAACTCTTCAAGGGTGTATTCGTGGGCGCTCTTGAATTCACGCTGCCGCTGCGTCGCCTCGATCAGGCGCGCGCGGTAGGTCTCGCTCACCGTCCAGCCGAAGTGAGCATAGAGCTCCTCGATGGCCTCGCGGGGATTGCGCACCAGGTCGCGGTAGTCAATGCAGTGGTAGTGCCGCGCGTCCACCTGTTTTCGGAACCGGAAGAGGTGCTTGTACCACTCCACCGCCAGCCGGGCATACGCCTTCGATTCCGGCGAGTCTTTGGCGATCTCGGGTGAGTGGGCCCGCCACGCCAGGTGGAACACGCTGACGTGCGACGCGACCGACTGGTAGGGATGCCGGACGATGGTGATGAATTTCGCGTCGGGGAACGCTTCGCGCAGACTCTCAACCGTCCCGGAGGATTGCGTGGCTTTTGAGAGGAGCGTCTTGCCCGGTCCGTTGGCATAGAGCTGGCGCTGGAGACAGCTCCGGTAGAACTGCATCACCTTCCGCCGTTCCTCGGGCGGAAGCGCGTCGGGGAAGCCGGCTTCCCAGAGTTCCTCGACAAACGGGAACAAGAGGTAGATGGCCTCGCTCACGAAACAGTAGAGGAAGAACGCGTCGTCTTCCTCCGGTTGGTTGAAGCGCAGGCGGTGCAGGGCGTCCCAGCCGCCAAACCATTTCTTCTCCACCCAGCCCACAAGCCGCGCGAGCGGCGCGCCGCAGCGTTGGTCCAGCCACACCAGCGCGTCAAAGGTCCGCTGGTAGGTCACCGAAGGGAAGATGGTCTGGTAGAGTTTCACATGCACAAACCGCTCGTCGTCCAGGCTCATGAGCTTCTGCGTGAGGGTGGTGCCGCTGCGGGGCGGCGCGATGATGAAGACGGGTTCGCGAACCGTCTGCTTGCGGAAACCAGGAAAGAGAAGGTGGTCAAGCAACCGCCCAAACGCGACCGCGAGCCACATCAGCCCAAACAAGGCGCTGAAGAAGAGCACGTAAGCCCAGCGGCGAACCCGGAACGGGCGCCCAAACAGGGCGAGTCGCTCGGCGCGGAAGAACAATCGCAAGTTGAGGTACATCGTGCGCGTGCTGGCTGCCCCCCGCCACGCGGAAGGCGGACGGGACGGCCTGCCTATATCGCATCAAGCGGAAAGCGCAAGGTTTTGCTGACGCGGGACGGCCTGCTGGAAAACGCGAAGCGGCGCTCGCCGGAGCGCCGCTTCTGATTCTCAAGGCGGTCGCGCGCACGCCGCGCACCCGACGGCTGTACCTTACTCTTCCGTGTGGCTCAGCTTCGCGAGGACGTTGAAGTCCTCGAGCGTGGTGGTGTCGCCCTTGATCTCGGTGCCGGCGGCCACCTGCTTGAGCAGACGACGCATGATCTTGCCCGACCGGGTTTTCGGCAAGCCTTCGGCGAAGCGGATATCGTCCGGTTTGGCGACCGGGCCGATTTCCTTGCCGACGTGGTTGCGGAGTTGTTCGCGCAGTTCGGGGCCGGCCTTGAAGCCGGTGCGGAGCACGACGAAGGCGACCAGCGCCTGGCCCTTGACCTCGTCGTTTCGGCCCACCACCGCCGCCTCGGCGACGGCGGGGTTGCTCACCAGAGCGCTCTCGACCTCGGCCGTGCCGATCCGGTGACCGGCCACGTTCAGCACGTCGTCAATGCGGCCCACGATCCAGAAGTACCCGTCCTTGTCCTGCCGGCAGCCATCCCCCGTGAAATAGGACCCTTTGACCTCGCTCCAATAGGTCTGTTTGTAGCGCTCGGGATCGCCCCAGATCGTGCGGATCATGGCGGGCCACGGCTTGCGGATGACCAGCTTGCCGCCCGAGTTGCGCGGCACGACACTGCCGTGTTCATCCACGACTTCGGGCAGGACGCCAAAGAACGGCAGCGTGGCGGAGCCCGGCTTGGTGGGGATGGCACCAGGGAGCGGGGTGATCATGATGCAACCCGTTTCGGTCTGCCACCAGGTGTCCACGATCGGGCAGCGCTTGCCGCCGATCACCTCGTAGTACCACATCCAGGCCTCGGGGTTGATCGGTTCACCCACGGTACCAAGCAGGCGGAGCGAGCTCAGATCGTGCTTGGTGACCCAGTCGATGCCCCACTTCATGAACGTGCGGATGGCCGTCGGCGCGGTGTAGAGCACGGTCACCCCGTACTTCTCGATGATCCGCCAGAAACGGTCGGGCTCCGGGTAATTCGGGGCGCCTTCAAACATGAGGCTGGTGAAGCCGTTGGCGAGTGGTCCATAAACGGTGTAGGTGTGGCCAGTCACCCAGCCGATGTCCGCCGTGCACCAGAACAGGTCCGTCTCCTTGAGGTCGAAAACGAGTTTGGTGGTGATCTTGGCGCCGAGCAGGTAGCCCGCCGTGGTGTGCTGCACACCCTTGGGTTTGCCAGTCGAACCACTGGTGTAGAGGATGAAGAGCGGATCTTCGCTGTCCATCTTCTCGGCCGGGCAATCGATGCCCACCTGGGCCATCTCCGCGTGGTACCAGATGTCGCGGCCTTCGGTCATGTTGATTTCGTGGCCGGTGCGCTTGACGACAATGACCTTCTGGATGGTCTTGGCCAGCAACTGGCCGCTCGCGTCCTTGATGACCAGCGCATCGTCCACCGCCTTCTTGAGCTGGACCACGCCGCCGCGCCGATAGCCGCCGTCCGAGGTGATCAACATCTTCGCCGCGGAATCCTTGATGCGGTCCGCCACCGACTGGGCGCTGAAACCGCCGAACACGACGGAGTGGATGGCGCCGATGCGGGTGCAGGCGAGCATCGCGATGGCCGCCTCGGGAATCATGGGCAGGTAAATGACCACGCGATCACCCTTGGCGACGCCGTTTTTCTTGAGCACGTTCGCGAACTTGCAGACCTCACGATGGAGCTGTTTGTAGGTGAAGACCCGCTCCTCACCGGGCTTGCCGTCGGTGGCCAGCTCACCTTCCCAGATGAGGGCGGCCTTGTTGGCCGTGGGAGTCTCCAGCCAGCGGTCCAGGCAGTTGCAGGAAACGTTCAGCTTGCCGCCGAGGAACCACTTCGCGAACGGCTCCTGCCACTGAAGCACCTTGTTGAACGGCTTGAACCACACCAGCTCGTTCCTGGCGATCTTGCCCCAGAACGTGTCCGGCGTCTTGATGGACTGCGTCCAGAGCTTCTTGTATTCGGCCATCGATTTGATGTGCGCCTGCTTGGAGAACTCCTTCGGCGGCGCAAACGTCCGACCTTCCTGCTGCAACGAGGTGATGTGTTTCGATTTGGCTTGTTGTTTCATATTAGGCTGTCCCGAGATTCCCGGGCATCTTAGGGGGGCGTCCAAGCTCGTCAACCATCGAACCCCGGAAATCCAGCCGGGGCGCCAGTTTTCGTGATGGCTTATGCTGGCGTTTGGGCCGGCTTATCGGTCGTGATGGGTTTCCGGGCGGTGACGGGCGCCAGGAATCCAGCGCTGGGTGTCGAAACCTCCCTACCCAAGCAAGCTTCTCGCCTTTGCCAGCGCCTCGTCGAGCTTCGCCACGTCCTTGCCACCACCACGGGCGTTGTCGGGCCGGCCGCCGCCTTTGCCGCCCACGACCGGCGCGATCTGCTGGATGATCTTTCCGGCCTGAACCTTCGCGGTGAACTCGGGCGAAACCGAGGCGATCAATGCCACCGCGTTGTTCGCCGCGCCGCCCAGCACGATCACGCCTTTGAACTGGCCCTTCAGCTCGTTGACCATGCCTTGCAGTGTGTCGCCATCAGCGTCGAACCGTTCGATGACGGCCGGGATGCCGTTGATGGTCGCCGCTTTGCCGAGGAGCGCCTTCGCCGCGCCGGCGGCTTCCTTTTGCTGCATCGCCCTGAGCTGCTTCTCCAGTTCCTTCTGTTGCGCCAGCAGGTTCTCGATCTTCTTGTCGAGGTCCACGATCGGTGTGGCGAGCCGTTCCGCGACGTTCTTCAACATCGCCACTTCTTCTCCGGCTCGGCGCCACGCCTCCAGGCCGGCGATGGCCTCGATGCGGCGCACGCCGGCCGCAATCGCGTTCTCGGCCACGATCCGGAACAGCCCGATCTCCCCGGTTGCCCGGCAATGGGTCCCGCCGCACAGCTCCATCGAATAGCCGTCGAGGGCGGTGGGCTGGCCGCCGATCTGCACCACGCGCACCCAGTCGCCGTACTTTTCGCCGAAGAACTGCATGACGTCCTTGCGGTCCTTGATATGGCTGTATTTCACTTCCAACCACGAGACCGGCGCGTTCTCGACAATCCGCTCGTTGACAAGCTTCTCGACGTCGGCGACCTGCTGCGGCGTGAGTGGCGCATGGTTGAAGTCGAACGTCAGCTTGTCCGCGCCCACGAAGGAGCCCTTTTGCGAGACGTCCGGGCTGACGACTTCGTGCAGCGCCCAATGGAGCAGATGCGTGACGGTATGATGGCGCTGGATAGCGGCGCGGCGGGGAGCTTCGACGCGAAGAACGAGCTCGTCGCCAATTGCTGGAAGGTTGTCGCCTTCCACGAAATGCAGCCACGTGTTCGCGGACTTCTGGGTGTTCACCACTCGTAGCAGCGGACGTGAGTCCGCTCTAACTGAACCTGAAGAAGTGAGCCGACTCACGTCGGCTGCTACGGGATGGGGGAGGAGTTCACCGGTGTCGCCCACCTGCCCGCCCATCTCGGCGTAGCAGGCGCTCGTGTCGAGGATGATGGCGGTCTTGTCCTTGAGGCCGACGACTTCGAGCACCTTCGCACGAGTCTCCAGCTTGTCGTAGCCGACAAACGTGGTGGGCGTCTGCGTCTCGATCTGGGAGAGCTCGATGACAGTTTTCTTCTGGGCGGCGCGGGCGCGGGCCTTCTGTTCCTCCATCAGCTTGTTGAAGCCCTCGACATCCACAGTCAGTCCCCGCTCACGAGCCATCAACTCGGTGAGGTCGAGCGGGAAACCGTAGGTGTCGTAGAGGAGAAATGCCGTCTCACCGGAGAATGCCGATAGACGTTTTACGTTCCATGAGGAGTCCAGCTCTCGGGCACGGTCGACCACGAATTCCCAGTTCCCCAAAGCTATGAGTTCAAGCTGCAGTTTCGCTGCGTCCATTGCCGTACTCCCGCTTGACCGCAGGCTTCGGGCAACCATTCCGTAGCAATGCACGTTGAACATGCTGATGCCGGCATCCAGCGTCTTGTTGAACGCCTCTTCCTCCGCGCGGATGACCTCCCGCACATGCTTCTGCTTGGCCCGGATTTCGGGGAACACGTCGCCCATCGTGTCGGCAAGCACCTCCACCAACTGGTAGAAGAACGGTTCGTGGAAGCCGAGCGAGCGACCGAAGCGCACGGCGCGGCGCAGGATGCGGCGCAACACGTAGCTGCGGTCGGTGTTGCCCGGTTGGATGCCGTCCGCGATGGCAAAGCCGAGCGTGCGGATGTGGTCGGCAATCACGCGGAAAGCGATGTCGATGGCGATTCCCTCGGTGGTGGGGCAGATGCTTCTTCTGCCGTGGCCGCCAACCGTCTCCGTTGCCGGGATTGCGGCCGGGGCGGTCGCCGGACCAATGGCAGGCGGGGCGCCTGCCCCACTAGCTGCCGGCAACGTGGAGCCGTATTCCTTGCCGCTGAGTTGTTCCAGCTTGTCGAAGATCGGGCGGAAGGTGTCGGTTTCGTAATTCGAGATGACGCGGGTGAAGTCGGTGAAGTTCTTCGTGCATTGCAGGATGCTGGTCACCCGCTCGAACCCCATGCCCGTATCGACGCTCCGGGCCGGGAGCGGCGTGAACGTGCCGTCCGGGTTGGCGTTGAACTGCATGAAGACCAGGTTCCAAATCTCGATGCAGCGCGCGTCGCCCTCGTTCACCAGCGAACCTTTCGTGTCGCCGTCGGGCGTGAGATCGACGTGGAGTTCGGAGCACGGGCCGCACGGGCCGGTGTCGCCCATCATCCAGAAATTGTCTTTCTTGTTTCCGGGAATGACGTGTTCATCCGGTTTCAATCCCGCCTTGGCGAACTTCAGCGTCCACCAATACATCGCCTCCAAGTCAGCGACCTTGAAGAGCGCTTCGTTATCCGCGACATCCGGCGGCTGCTGAACTCCGAGCATGGCATGGTGAAGCACCAGCTTTCTTTGTTCTCTCCATGTGGATTCCCAACCGGGTTGGCCGAGATACGGACAGAACACCGTTGTGTAAAGACGCTCTGGCGGGAAGTTCCATTTCTCGACCACCAGCTCCCAAGCCCATTCGATGGCCTCCTTCTTGAAGTAATCCCCAAAACTCCAATTGCCCAGCATCTCGAAGAAGGTGTGGTGGTAGGTGTCGAGGCCGACGTCCTCGAGATCGTTGTGCTTGCCGCCGGCGCGGATGCACTTCTGGGTGTCGGCGGCGCGGCCGGGCGTGTAGGGGCACTTGACCTGGCCGAGGAAGATGGGCACGAACTGGTTCATGCCCGCGTTGGTGAAAAGCAGGTTCGGCGCGTCGGGCAGGAGGCTCGACGAAGGCACGAGGGTGTGCTGTTTCGACTTGAAGAAGTCGAGGAAGTCCTGGCGGACCTGACTGCTCGTTCGGATGTCGGTGCTGCTCATGTACGTCGGTGCAGGTTGCAGGTTGCAGGCCGAAAGCCGGACGGGCGCGCGCCGGTGGAAGACCTGCAGTCTTCAGCCTGCAACCGGCTTCAAGACAGGGCGGGAGGATAGACCGAAGGCGCGGCGCAAGGCCAGTGGAAGTTTCGTCCCAGTCTCGGACCAACGCTTCACGACTCACCCCGCGCCAATTCCAGCCTTGCCGGGGCCGCCTTTCTCCTTTAACCGTTGAGGCCAGACGGTGGCGAACTCGAACGATCAAACCATCAGCCCTTCATCCCTATGTGCGGCATCATCGGCTACGTCGGCAAACAACAGGCGGTGCCCATCCTGCTCGACGGTCTGCGCCGTCTGGAGTATCGCGGTTACGACAGCGCGGGCCTCTGTGTCCTGAACGACCGGGTCCTCCAGACCGTAAAGAAAAAAGGCAAACTGGCCGAGGGCCTCGCGCCGCTCCTGTCCGCCAAAACCCCTCCGGGCTGCATCGGTCTCGGTCACACCCGCTGGGCCACGCACGGCCCACCCTCCGACGAAAACGCGCATCCGCACTTTGACCAGACCCACCGCATCGCGGTCGTCCACAACGGCGTCATGGAGAACTTCGAGGCCGTGAAGGACCGCTTTATCAAAGCCGGCCACCGGTTCACTTCCGCAACCGATACCGAGGTGCTGGCCCACTTCATCGGTGTTCACTACGAACGCGTCCAGGCCGACCTCCAGGGGGCGCACCCGCTGGCCCGCCCCGAAACCCATCCGCTCGCCCTGGCCGTCATGAACGCCCTGCAGAAGGTCACTGGCACCTACGGCGTGGCGGTGATGTGTGTGGACCACCCCGACGTGATCGTCGGGGCGCGGCGCGGCTCGCCGTTGATCGTCGGGGTCGGCGAAGGCGAGAACTTCCTGGCGAGCGACACGAGCGCCATCGCCGCGCACACCCAGCGCGTGATCTATTTGAACGACTTCGATGTGGTGACCGTCACCTCGAAACAGTACAAGGTGCAGCGGTTGGACCAAGACACGGTGGTCTATCAGGTCAGCCAGTTGGAGTTCCAGCCCGAGGAGGCCGAGAAAGGCAGCTACCCGCATTACATGCTCAAGGAAATCTTCGAGCAACCGCGAGCGTTGTCCAACGCGATGCGCGGCCGGGTGGATCCCGGTGAAGCCACGGCCAAATTCGGCGGGCTCAATCTGACGAACGCCGAGCTCCGCACCATCGACCGCATCGTCATCAACGCCTGCGGCACGAGCTGGCACGCCGCCCTCGTGGGCGAGTACCTGATCGAGGAACTGGCCCACGTCCCGGTCGAAGTCGAATATGCCAGCGAGTTCCGCTACCGCAATCCGCCGATCGACAAGCACACGCTGGCGCTCGTCATCAGCCAGTCCGGCGAGACCGCAGACACGCTGGCCGGTCTGCGCGAATGCAAGCGGCGCGGCCACACAGTTCTCGCCATCTGCAACACCGTCGGCAGCACCATCGCGCGGGAAGCCGACGGGGGCATCTACCTGCACGCCGGACCCGAGATTGGCGTCGCCTCCACGAAGGCCTTCACGTCCCAGCTCGGCGTGCTGGCCTTGTTCGCCCTCATGATGGGGCGCATCCGGATGCTCTCCTCGCGGCGCGGCCTCGAGTTTCTGCAGGCGTTGGAGGCCGTGCCCAAACAGATGGAGAGCGTCCTGGCGTTGAATGACCGGATCAAGCAACTCGCCCTCAAGTACGCGAAGGCGGACAATTTCTTTTTCCTGGGCCGACAGTACAACTTCCCGGTCGCCCTCGAAGGGGCCCTCAAGCTCAAGGAGATCTCCTACATCCACGCCGAGGGTTACCCGGCGGCGGAGATGAAGCACGGCCCGATCGCGATGATCGACGAGAAAACGCCGACGGTGTTCGTCATTCCCAGCGGCAGCATGCATGAGAAAACGCTGAGCAACCTGGAGGAAATCAAGGCGCGCAAAGGGCCGATCATTGCCATCACCACCGATGACACGCCGCAGTTGGGCGCCAAGGTGAACGACCTCCTGCTGCTGCCGCGGACGATTGAACCGTTGTTTCCGTTGCTGGCGGCGATTCCACTGCAACTCCTCGCCTACCACATCGCCGTCGCCCGCGGTTGTGACGTGGACAAACCGCGGAACCTCGCCAAGAGCGTGACGGTGGAATAGGAACCGAGGAAGATGTGTACGGCTGTGTAGAAAAACAATTAATTCCATTTCTCTTTCAAGATGAGACTAATCCTGGTATGGTCTGGTCATGGCACGACCACGACAGACCGACTTGGACTTG
>Ga0315274_10017370_pt1 | contig 10151 bp, 5 predicted proteins | sample YL17G02_20_MG_FD_203700 | JGI IMG/M metagenome (GOLD analysis project Ga0315274, IMG submission 203700) | Sediment microbial communities from Yellowstone Lake, YNP, Wyoming, USA - YL17G02_20 | ecosystem: Environmental > Aquatic > Freshwater > Lake > Sediment | place: USA: Wyoming | collected... | reverse complement strand
CCTGCCGCCTCTCGAAAAAGGTCCGTCGTCGTCGTCGTCGTCGTCGTCGTCGTCGTCGTCGTCGTCGTCGTCGTCAGCGACCTCTTTCCCGCCGCTCGCCCACTCCCTGCCCCTGCTCCTCCCCGGAGAGCTCCCGACGCTCACCGCGGCCCGCAAGGCCTGCCGCCGGGGAGAGGTCCTGCTCAACGGCGTCCCGGCGAGGCAGGACGCGGGTCTGAAAGTCGGCGACGTAGTCGAGTGGACGCAGCGGGACGGAGCGAGGGAGCTCGAGCCGAGGGCGGCGACCCCGACCTCCTCCTCCTCCTCCTCCCCCCTGTCCAACGAGACCTCGCCCGCTTCCTCCGGGATCTCCGTCGCCTACGAGGACGACCACCTCGCTGTCGTCTCCAAGCCCCGCGGGCTCCCGACGCAGGGGGCGGGACCAGGGAGGCCCTCCCTGCAGAGGCTGCTCGGGGCGGGGGCGGCGGCGGGCGGCGAGGGCGGGCGGCGGCGCCCGCTGCTTGCGCCCTCGCCGCTCGTCGGCGCACTGTGGAGCCCGCGGCCCGTGCACCGCCTCGACGCCGCCGCCGGGGGGCTCGTCCTCGTCGCCAAGACGAAGCCGGCGCTGGCCGCTCTGTCGGCGGCGTTCGGCGCGAGGGAGGTCGCGACGCGGTGGCTGGCAGCGGTCGCGGGGAGGCTCCCCGCGGGCGCGGCGGGGCGCGTCGCGGCGCCGCTCGACGGCGCGCCGGCCCTCACCTCGTGGCGGTCGCTCGGGTGCCGCGACGTCGCCTCCTCTCGCGCCCCCTCCTCCTCCCGCTCGCCCGGCTCGGGCTCCGTCGGCCCCGAGGGCGGCGGCGGCCCCTCCGAGTGGGTGAGCGTGCTGGAGGTGCAGCCGCTGACGGGCAGGCCGCAGCAGCTGCGGCGGCACCTGGCCCTCGCCGGGCACCCCCTGCTGGTGGCCGGGGGGAACGGCAGAGGCGGCAGCGGGCGCGAGCTCTCGCAGCAGCGGGCGCCGCCGCGGCCTCGCCGCAGCCTCGCCGCCGCAGCTGCTGCCGCGGCGGCCGGCGCCGCGCGCCTCCTCGAGGGAGCAGGATCGCTCGACGCCGATGACGACGACCACAGGGACTCGGCGGCGACGGCCAGGGCGAGGATGGGGCGGCGAGGAGGAGGGAACGGGGGGGGAGGAAGCGGCAGGGGCAGCGCTGCCTCTCGGTTCAGCATCCTCGACGAAAGCGCCGGAAGCGCCGAAAGCGCCCTCGACGACGAGGAGGAGACGGCGGCCAATGCCCTCTCGGGCTCCACCGCCGTCGACAGGTTCCGCGCCGACGCTGCCTCCCGCAGGCGGGCCGAGGCCCGCGAGAGGGCGGCGGAGGCGGGGGAGGGGCGAGGGGGAGGAATCGGGTCGTCGGTCGTTGGAGCGCAGCTCGCTCGCTCCGCCGTCCGCCTCCCCCCGTCGCGATCGTCCCCTCCGACGATCCTCCGCCGCGCCTCCGTCTCCGGGAGGCCCCCGCCGCGGTGCGACCCGCCTGCAGCTGCGGCGTCCGCGCGCTCCTCCGCTTCTCCCCCGTGGGTCGAGGAGGGAGAGGAGGAGGAGGAGGAGGAGGAGGAGGAGGGACCGGGAGGACGGCAGCTGCTCTCCGCCCCGCCCGCGCGCCGACGCGGCGGCGGCTCCTCTTCCTCCCCTTTCGCGGGGCGCGGAGCGCCGCCTCCGCCTCCGCCGCTACTCCCTCCCGAGGCAGCGGGGCTGCTGATCCACTACGAGAAGCAGCAGGCGTCGACGAGGAGCAGCAGGACGCCGCCAGCGACGAGGGAGCGAGAGGAGAGGCGAAGAAGGACGACGACGGGGGCGACGACGGCGATGGCATCGCCTTCGTCTTCGTCTTCGTCCTCCTCTTCCTCCTCCTCCTCCTCCTCCTCGCCCAGCCTCCTCCTCTGGGCGTCGTCGATCTCGTTCACGCACCCGGCCTCGGGCGAGCTGCTCACGGTCGCGATATCCGAGCCCGAGGAGCTGCGGGCCGTCAGGGGCGCCGGCGCCGCCTCCGGAGCGGCGCTGCCCTCTGCCGCGAGGCAAAATCAGCGGCGCTGAAAAACAAAAAAAGTGAAAAAGTGTAAAAAGAAAGATCTCCGAGAAGAAAAAAAACAACACCAACGATACGACCTGTCTTTACAATCAAAATCCGCTTTTCATCTCTGAACTGCCGGATACGTCACCCAGCTCGGAGGCCTCGCGTCGCAGTTAACAGGAGCGGCGTCGGGAGGGAGCGGCGGCGCCGAGGGCGCCGAGGGCGGTGGCGGCAGCGGTGGGCTCAGAAAGCTCGAAGAAAGAGAAGAGGGGGAGCTCAAAGGAGCGAGCGCAGGCGCAGGAGCGGCGGCGGCGGCGACCACCGTCAACGGGCCCCAACGGACGCTTCGTTGCGACTGCAACGCCGGCGCGGGGGGTCCCCAAGAGGAGGAGCCCGAAGAGGGGGCTGCCGCCGCTGCCGGCGCTGCTGCGGCTGCCGCCCCGGTGGTCAGCTTCCATGACCCCCGTGTCTCGAGCGAAGGGAACGGGAGCAGGCCGCCGCCGCCGCCGCCGCCGCCGTCGCCGCCGGCGCCGACGGCTCCTCCGGTCCCTTTCTTGCGCGCCGGCACCGGCAGCGGCGGCGGCGGCGGCGGCCTCGAGGGGATAGGGACGGCCGAGGGCGAGGACGTGGACACCACGGCTCCCGCGGGGCCGCCTCGTTCCGTCTTCTCCTCCTTCCTCCTCCTCTCGTTCTCTGCCGCCTTTTGTAGCGCGCGGGCCCGTCGCTGCGCGCGGGTCTCCGCCTTCTCCAAGACCACCCCGGCCGCCGCGGAAGAGAGCAGCAGCGAAAAGGCGGCGACGAAGAGGGAGAGCCACAGCGATCCGGCGCCGTCGACAGCGCGGCAGCACGCGGTCCCCTTCGCGCGGACGTACAAGGCGCGGCCGGTGCCCGGGGACAGGGCCCCAGAGTCGCGGAGGGAGGTCAGAGTCCCGGAAGCGAGCGCGACGGAGGCGAGCGCGGCCTCCGCCGCCGCGGCCGCCGCTGCAGCCGCCGCGGCGACCTCGGGCGCCGCCGCGCCTCCGGAGGAAAGCCCCTCTATCGCCGCCAGCGCCAGCCCGCCCGCCGCGACGGCCTCCTCGCACGCTGCGTCGGCGTCCAGGTCGAGAAACTCCTCGATCGGATCGAAGGACGCCGGAGAGAGGGAGGGGGGCAGACCGCGCAGCACGGTCGCGAGGCGCGCGGCCGGCGCCGGGCCGTAGAGGAAAAAGGCCACCGTCGCCGCCGCTGCGTTCCCGGCCGAGGCCTGCTCCGCGAGCCCCTCTCCCGAAGCGGCGGCGGAAGAAGCCGCGGCGGCTCGAGCGCGGGCTAGGAGCTGCGGCTCGGCGTTGGCGCACGCGTCGTGTCCGAGCAGCGCGATCGCCAAATAGACCGCCGCCAAAAATGCAACGAGCACGCACAGGGAGAGCGCGAGCGCGACGGAGACCGAGAGCCATTTCCTGAGCTTCCTCCGCTTCAAGGAGAGCGGTAACACGTCCTCTCTGTCCCCTTCTCCTCCTGCTGGCGGCGCTTCTTTCCGCTCCGGGAGGGCAAAGGCCGAGGAGGCCGCGAGGGAAAGAGAGGCCAGCGCGGCCGCCGAGAGGAGCGCGAGCGTGAGCGTCGCCCTTCCCAGCTCCGCTTTGGAGGCTATCGGCTCGACGGTCCCCGCCCAGACCTCGGAGAGGGACCCAGAGACGTCTACAACCCTTGCACGGGCGTCGTAGAGGGCGTCGGCGGCGCCGGAGGCCGCCGCGGAGGCGTCTCGGAGCGAGGAGGCCGCCGCCGCCGCCGCGGGGACGGCAGCGAGGGCGGCGGCTCCGAGCGCGTCGGCCGCGGCCGCCAGCGACCTCGACGCCGAGCGCAGCGGCCCCGCGACGGCTCCGATCCCTTCCGACATCGAGGAAAACCATGCTTGCACGTCTCTCACGAGCCCCTCGACCTCGTCGAGCAGGGGCCTGCTCTCGGCGCGGGAGAGGCCGTAGCACGCGGCGAGCGCCGCGGAGAGCGCGAGCGCGGCAGCGAGGGCGGCGAGGAGCGTGAAGGTCAAGGAGCGCTTCCTTTTTGCCGTCAAGGCGGGGGGAGGAGGAACAGCGATCGCGGCGGCGCCCTCCTCCTCCCCTCCCTCGAGATGGAGCGTCTGCGCGTGCGAGGAGCGCGCCAGCGGGGGAGCGCGGGGCAGGCGGCGCCCGAGCGGCCCCCTCCCCCTCCCCACCGCGGCCCTCCTGCGGCGGGGCCCGCAGCCGCTGCAGGACCTCGAGAGCGCGACGGCGGCGAGGGCGAGCGCCGCGAGCAGGGCGGCGAGGAGCAGCGCGAGGCTCGCGGCCAGCCTCTCCCAGAAGTGGCGCCAGTAAGGGCCGCGGGGAATGTCTTCCTCGGGGGCGAAGAGGCGGGAGGGGACCGCGGAGCCGACGAACGGGACGGCGCGCCAGAGAGCGGAAGCGAGGGCGTTGACCGAGGAAGACGCCGGCGGCGACGACGACGACGAAGACGAAGAAGAGGAAGAGGAAGAAGAAGGGGAAGAGGAAGAAGAGGAAGAGGAAGAGGGAGAAGAGGTCGAGCTCTTTCCCGGAGGGGCCGGGCACGCGGCGAGAGCGGCCGGGGAGCCGAGAAGGAGATAGTCCGCATCGCTAATGGGCGATTTGAGGGCCAACGTGGCGGGACAGAGGAGGCAGCCCGCGAAAAGCAGGGGCGCGAGGAGGAGGAGGGGCCGCGGCGGGTGCTTCATTTTTTTCTGTTTTTTTTGGCAACAGCAGTTTTTTTCCCTTCTGACCGACACTCCACTTTTTCTTATTCTTTGATCATCGTCGATTCTCTCTCACTCTCTCTCTCTTCTCGACTGCGTCTTTGCTCGCATCTCTGCTTCTCTCTCTTTTGCCTTGAGCGAAAACATAGCCTCGTGTGTCTCCATAGGTGACCCCGCGAGGAGCAAAGAAGAGACAAGAGAAGAAGAGGAGAGAAAAAAAGGCACTGACAAAAAACAGCAGAGCATCGTCGAGAGCGTCGAGTTTCGGGGGGCAGTGTTTTTCCGGTTCTCTGCGTTCTTCTCCGATTCTTCCCCCCCGCGCTTTGTGTCAGCAGCAGTGGGGGAAGCACGATGATCAAGCTCTTCAGCGTCAAGGTGAGGAGGCGTGGGAGGAAGAGAGGAAGAGTAGGGACGAAGCGAGAATGCAGGCAAACGACCAATGCCCTCGTCACGCGTTTCTCTTTCTCACGCTCGACCTCCTCAACCGCTTCGCCGAACCCCGAAAACGAAATGAAACAAAAAACACAGGAGAAGCAAAAGGCTGACGCCGAGTCCGCCGCTTCAGGGGGGCCCAAGAAGCAGTCCCCGGGGGAGCTGCGGCTTCAGAAAGGTAAAAAAGGAGAAGAGAGAAAAGCAAAAAGGAGAGGAAGGGAACGAGCGAGCGAAAGAGAGAGAAAGAGAGCAAAGAAAGAAAGAGGAAGAATCTCAAAAACCTTTCCCTTGTCACTTCCCCCGCCCCGCCCCCCCACCGCCCTCCCCCAACTTCTTCTTCTCTCGAAAACACTAGACATGTCCGAGCTCACCTCCATCCATGGCGTCCGCATCGACCTCTCCACGGGCCCCGACGCGTCCCCGCTCAACTTTACCATCACCGTCGCCCCAGACGAGGGAGCCTACCGCAGCGGCCGCTTCGTCTTCGACGTGAGAGTCTCGGCCACGGGCTACCCTCACGAGCCGCCGAAGGTCAAGTGCGCCACGAAGGTCTTCCACCCGAACATCGACGTCGAAGGAAACGTCTGCCTCAACATCCTCCGCGAGGACTGGAAGCCCGTCCTCTCGATCAGCCACGTCGCCTACGGCCTCACGCACCTGTTCCTCGACCCGAACCCCTCGGACCCGCTCAACAAGGAGGCGGCCGAGATGCTGCGGGCGAGCCCGCGGCAGTTCGAGCAGGCGGTCGCGATGGCGGTCAGCAGGGGCGCGCAGATCGGGGGCAGGTATTTCCCGCCGTGCAGGGCATGAAAAGGAGAGAGAGAGGGGAAGGCGAGGAGGGAGGGGCAATGAGAGGGAGAGGGGGGGAGAGAGAGGAGCACCAGAGGGTTTTTTTTGTTTTTTTTTAGTGTGTCATAAACGAGTCCCTTTCTGTTTTCGTCTTCGTGTTTTTCTTTGGTGCTCTTTTACACAAACGGGGAAAGAGCGCGGGTCGCGGACCACAAGGCGAGTTCGGAAAAAAAGACCTCTGCAGAGAGTTCTGTTTGGGGTTAAGGCAAAAAGAGACGATGAGACAAAGGGCTCGCTTTATTGTTTTTTTTTCTTTGCTGAAAAAAAGCAAGGTTTTTGCTGAAAAAAAGGAAGTTTTTCCCCCCCAAAACCTTCCTTCTATTCCTCATGCGGCCTTCGCGGCGTTGGGGCACGAGGGGCACACCTTGGCGAGCGCTGCGCAAAAGAGCTCGTAATCCACCATCTGCTCCTCTTCCCCCGCGCTCCCCTTCACTTTTTTGCCCTTTTCGGCCGTCTCCGGCTTCTTTTTGGTTTCGGCGGCTGCGGCGGCGACGGCGACGCTTTCGCCAACGTCCTCCTTCCTCTTCCTCGCCATCTTCCCGGGAGCGCAGCTCGCCTCCTCCGCGGCCTCGGCCGCGGCCGCCACAGCCCTGTCGATGACGTGCTGCGGGATCGCCCGGCAGTGCCTCCTCGTCGCGGCCTCCACCTTGCTCCTCGGCAGCTCGCCCGCCCTCTGGCGGTCGAGCCTCGCGAGCGCCGCCACGAGCGTCTCCTCGCGCAGGGCCCGCGCCTCCTCGGCCGCGGATTTGAGCAGCGCCACGTAGTCGACCCTGCAGCCGCACTCGGTGCCGTCGTGGCCCATGACCTCGTGGAAAACCTCCAGGATCGCCCTCGCCGTCGCGGAGGGCAGGGGAGACGGGGAAGGGGAGGAGGGGGGGGAGGAAGCGGCCTTTGCGCACGCGCAGGCCGCGGCGGCGATGGCCGCCTCGGCCGCGACGTCCCCGGCAGCGGCCACCGCGGCGATCGCGGCGGCGGCGTCGAGCCCCTCCCGGCTCTTCAGCGCAGCCATCCCGGCGTCGACGCAGCCGAGAAGACGAGGGAGCGCGCCCAGGGCGACCGTCCCGTCCCCGGCGTCCGCCGCGTCGACCTTTGCGAAGGCCGAGAGCAGCGCCTCGACGAGCTCGGGAGGGGCGCGCTCCGCGACGACCGCCGCGGCGCGCCTGCGGACCTTCCCGGCCGCCGCGAAGTTGCACATCGTCTTCAGCACGTCGAGCTGCTTCGCGCACGCCATCTTCTTCTTCGCCGCCGCCGCGGCGGCGGCGCTCCCTCCTCCCTCCCCGTCGGAGAGCCACGAGTGCTCCAGCGCCTGCCTCGCGGTCAGCCTCCTGCGGGGATCCCGCTCGAGCAGGCGAGAGACGAAGTCCCTGGCCCCCGGGGAGAGCTGCGGCCACGGCTCCGAGCGGAAGTCGAGCTTCTGGGCCAGAATGCGGTCGAAGAGCTCCTTCTCCGTGGGTCCCTCGAACGGCGCGCGGCCGGTCAGCAGCACGTGGGCGATCACGCCGACGGACCAGAGGTCGGCCTCCCTGCCGTAGGAGCGGCGGAGGACCTCGGGCGCGATGTAGAGCGGCGAGCCGCAGAGCTCGGTGAGCGGCGGCCCCCCGCGCGCCGAGGACGAGCCCCCAGCGGGCTCCACCAGCGCCGCGAGGCCGAAGTCGATCGCCTTGAGCGCGGCGTCGGGCTGCGGCGAGGCCAGCAGGAGGTTTTCCGGCTTGAGGTCGCGGTGGACGACGCCCCGGTCGTGGCAGTGCGCGACGACGCGGGCGAGTTCGCGGACCAAGGAGGCGGCGCAGGCCTCGGTGTAGGCCCCGCGCTTGGAGACCTGGTCGAAGAGCTCGCCCCCGGAGCAGAGCTCCTGTTTTTTGAGTTGCGGTTTGGTTTTTGTTTTTGTTGAGGGAGGGAGAGGCGGAGAGAGGGAGAGAAGGAGAGAACGTGAGTTTTCGTCTAGCCTTCTCTCTCTCTCTCTCTCTCTCTCTCTCTTCCTCCATAAATGAAAAAGAAATCATCTCTCACCATCGCAAGGTGCACGCCCTTCTCGTCCTCGTGGCAGGACTTTAGGGAGACGATGTGGGGATGCCCGGCCACCCTCCGCATTGCCTCGACCTCGCTCCGCACGCGCTCCGCGCCGTCCGGCATAATCGCGGCGATGCGGCGCCTGGCGATGGTCTTGACCGCGGCGCTCTGCCCCGTGGCGCGCTCTTTGGCGAGGCGCGTGACGCCGAACGCGCCGCGGCCGAGGACGCGGCCGAGAGTGAAAACGTCGGTGATGGGAGGCGGTGGCGGGGAGGAGCCGTCCACTTTGACGACGAGGAAGTCGTCGAAGGGCGGCGGAGGGGGCGAGCGGGAGGAGGAAGAGGACGCTGACGCGGAGAACGAAGCGGCGGTGACTCGCTTGCCGCCGGCGGAGGGCTGAGAGTTTTTTTTTGTTTTTTTTGAAGGTCAGAGAGACGAAAGGAAAAGAAAAGTCGCTGGAGAAGCTTTTTTTTCGAGGGACGTCGACGTCGCTCTCGCGGATGTCGCCCTCTTCCCGCACGGCGACTCTTCCCGCGGTCTCATCCCGCAGAGGCGCAGAGCACGCACCTCTGCACCGGAAAAGCAGTTTCCCATATCTCGAAGACGGACGTAACGAGGAGGCAATTGTAGTCGGCACGGCACAATTTTTCCAGTCGCTGCGTTGCACAATGGAACTTCTGACCACTTTTCGTTGTTCGCCCCAGACGCCCTCCGACCTCGACCCTCCTCTTCATCCTTTCCTCCTCGCCTTGCTTTCTTCTTTCATTTCGCCGCCCCCAGCGGCAGCGCCAGCCTGACCCAGCGGCTCGATCCCAGAAAGAAGCGGCACAGAGCGCGGTTGTAGAGCGTCATCGCAGCTGCTGCAAGGGAGGAGGAGGAGGAGGAGAGCGACATGCCTCTGCTGCTGCGCCCGTCTCTGCCGCCATCGCTCTCTTCCTGCTCCTCCTCCTGCTGCTCCCCCTTTCCGCCACCGGCTGCCGCTGTCGGGACCCTCCGGAACCCGGCGGAGAAGTAAAGGGCCAGCGCCGCCTCGTTGCCTTCGTCGACCCACAGCGTCAGGGACGTCTTTTTCCCCCCCTCCTCCCCCGGCGAGGGGCGCCCTCCCCCCTCGGCCCCGGCAACAGCGACGGCAAACGCGAGCAGCGCCCTGCCGACCCCCTGCCCCCTCGCCCGCGGGGCCACCGCGAGGTACTCGAGCAGCAGCTCGCCCTCCGAGAGGGCCTCGGGCAGCAGCAGGTCCCTCGCCAGGTGCAGGGCCGCGACCCGGGTGCTGCCGGAGAGCGACCGCACGGAGCCGAAGCCGGCGCGGAGGGCGCGGAGCCTCTCCGAGAGAGGGGGCGGAGAGGAGGGGGAGGTCGAGGTCGAGGTCGCCGCTTCCTCTCCCTCGCCTGCTCCGGCAGCTCCCTGCACGACGACGACGCCGAGGAAGGCTCCCGGCTGCTGCTCTGTGCCCTCCCCTCCGCTGCCGAAGCTGCCGCCGTTCCCGCCGTCGCGCCCCTTCTCCTCCCTTGCGACGCCCGCGAGCCCGAAGGCTCTCCTGCCGCGCTCGGTCGCGAGCAGCCGGGCGTGGAGGCCGACAAACGCAGCCTCCGAGAGTCCGAGCCCCCTCGCCTCGGCCGAGAAGGCGGAGGCTATCGCTTGGAGGACCTCGGGGATGTCGGAGTCTTGCATGAGGGCGACGGAGAAGCGGGGGCGGCGAATGGAAGGGGGCGGAGGAGGGGGGAAAGAAGAGATCGAGGGGGGCGTCGCCAGCGCCGGCGCCTCGCTCGAAAACGGCGGGCGAGACGCGGGAATCCTCTCGTCCGCGCCGCCGCCACCACCGCCGCTGCTGCTTTTGCCATCGCTGTCGCCGTTGTCGCCTCTTCCACGAGAGCCCTTGTTCTTTATCATATCGAGGGAGTCGTAGAGAAGGTGCACTCTTTTGTTTCCGCTGGAGGGAGCAGGCGTCATCTTTTTTCTTTGGAGTTTTGGATACGAGTTTTTTTTCCTGTTTTTTTTAATTTTCACCCTAGTTTCTCTTTTTTCTCTCTCTTTCTCTTTCTCTTTTCTCTTTCTCTCTCTCTCTCCCTCTCTCTCTCTCTCTCTCTCTCTCTCTCTCT
>Ga0315274_10017368_pt1 | contig 10153 bp, 11 predicted proteins | sample YL17G02_20_MG_FD_203700 | JGI IMG/M metagenome (GOLD analysis project Ga0315274, IMG submission 203700) | Sediment microbial communities from Yellowstone Lake, YNP, Wyoming, USA - YL17G02_20 | ecosystem: Environmental > Aquatic > Freshwater > Lake > Sediment | place: USA: Wyoming | collected... | reverse complement strand
AAACTTCTTGAAAAAGTAAAAAAGAAAATAAGCAATAACTACGAAGAAAATACCAAGTGCTATTGTCGTCGGTATTGTGTAGGATGACATAAATTAACGTCTACCTATCAAGTACCTTTCAATGTAATCGAGCCTTTCATTGATACGGTCAAGAGTTGCTTTCATTGAATCTATTTTTGTTGAAAGCATATCAACCTGGTTTCTTACCATGTCGCCAACTGCGCGCAAATCAAATTGTGGCTGTTGGTATTGTGGCTGTTGCCCTCCATACTGTGGCCCGCTTAAAGGAATACTTATCGGCTGTATTGGAGGAGGCACATTGTACTCTGGTCTTCCGTACTGCTGTGGTGGTGCTCCACCCATTTGAGGCATTCCAGACCCAGGCATTTGAGGAAATCCTCTTCCAGGAGGCGGACCCATTCCAGGCATGCCCCCCATTTCTGGCCCAGGAAAACCAGTGTCTATTGGAGGGAAGTCTCCTCCTGCTTCTGGCATTCCCAAATCGCCAAATTCATCCCCACCTTTTTTCTTAAATATATCAAATAAGCCCATTTTATCATCACCTCATCTTTTAAGAACCTCTTCTTTCATATTCTTAAAAAAGAAATGGTATTATTTAAAACTTTATATATCCGTACCTCATTTAATAGGATATGGCAGAAAAGAAGGCTGCAGAAGGTAGGAAATTATCTGAGGAAGAGTTGGAACTTTTAAGAAAAAAGACAATGCTTCCTGAAAAATATAACTTTGAACTACTTAGTACTACATCAAGTGTTGAACCATATTACTTCTGGCTGATAGATTTTATGAAAAACGCGCTTAAATTTGAACCTGAAAAAATTGAAGAACAGATGGGTGCAAGCGTTGTTTCCGGATTTTTTGGGGAAATGGCTGTCCGCAGGGAAAAGCTTGAGGACCAAGGCATGAAGTATATAGGCACCATAAATACTGTCGTAAAATCAATAATAAACCTTCTTTACGATTTAAGAGAATTCGACAGAAGACTGGCAATTTATGATGATTTACATAGCGAAGATTCACAAAAAACAGAAGCTGCTGATTTGGGATTAAGGCGCATCTGGATGGATGAGGTTGACATAAGGAAAGGAGGAGCGAGCATAAACAATCTTTCTGCAACAAGAGGGCTCGAATTTGTTACTCTTAGGGATGCATTCATGATGGCAAAGAACCTCGAGTCAATTGAAACCATGGACTTGAATGATCGTGTAAAAAGAATACTTAAAGGACGTGTTGAAGAATACTTAAAATGGATGAATGAAAGTGAAAAAGAGCTTCGTCAGAGAAGGAAAATTGAGCTTGTTTACCTTAAGGCACAGGTTGAATCATTAAGACTTTATACAATCTGGGCAAGACCTTACTTAAAAGCCGCACAAATGCTACAGTTTAAGGATGCAAAATCAACTGACCCGAATCTGGTACAGGCATTTGACCAGAATTATGTTGAAATTACTATCCGTGGAACAAAAAAATATCACTTAAAGGAGTTTCTTTCACCAGCGGCAAACAAATATTCATATTCTCCGCCTGAAATGCTAACGCCATCGCAACAGGCAGAACTTAAAAGAGCAAGAGCTGGGCCATATGCAATTGGCATGCTTGAATTAAAGTTCATATACCGCGCAAGACCGTGGCTGATGTATAATCCAGGTGAGCAACAGAGGCATTATGCTAATCTGGGCAAGATGAACATTGAGTTTAGGGCATTTGCAATGCGACCAGATGAATATGAATTGATGAAAAGATATGAAGAGATTGAAGCGCTAAAGTTCATCGAAGGAATAACAAAAGAATCGCTTGAGGCACTACGCGAAGACATAGAAAGATACATTGGCGAACTTGACAAAGAAAAGAAAAAGGAAAAAGAAAAACAAATGCCTATGCTCGATAAAATCTTTTTTGGCACTAAATCTGAAGGCAAAAAAGGTGGAAGCGGTGCACTTGCACCAATGTTTGGTGGAGAAGAATACTTTTTAGAAGAAAGAGCTAAGGCAATTACACGGAAAAGAATTTATCCATCATTTTTCGACTTGTATGATATTTTCAAGAAAGCACATGGAATTTTATCATTCCCCTATCCTCCTGATTGGGGACCACCTGAAAAGCCAGCAAAATAATCCTTTAAATTAATTACTGCGGGTCATGGTTATGGAAATGCATCACATACTGGAAACTTTGAACAAAGTTGATAGTACTGAAGGCAAGATAAGATTCTTAGAGAAATGTCTCTTTGAAGAAAAAAAAGAATCTGTGCGTTCAAAGGTACTTGCTTTATTGAGAAAATTAAAGAAAAAAAGGACATCATTTGAGGACCTGCATATCACACATCTTGAAAAAGAAACAAGAGAATCCATAGTAGAAGAAATTCTAATACAAACAAAGGAAAAGGAAATTAAAAAAGAAGAATCAAAGAGAGAGGGATCTGCTAAACTTGAAACAATTGTTGAACCTAACTCAGCAATTGAGCGTGCTGCTGAAGAAAGCGCATTGATAAAAGAAGCCAAGAATCTTGAAGGTCCTGTTATAATAGCAAAAGATTACATCCTTGGTGATAAAAATGGGGCAATAATGCAGGATTATAAGCCAGGCTCTGGCGGGCAAAAGGATTATCATCCGCAAACTCAGCAGGAACAGATTATTGGAAATTACATGCCTAGGACTGATTTATCAAAAGATCCGTTTGAAGCAGAGCTTCCTGAAGAAGAATATAAAAGCATGAAAATCCTTAAAGTAGGTGCGGAAGCAGAAATGAAAGAAGAGAAGTATAAAAGAAAACTGACACAAGGATTGGTATAATATGGTGCAAGAAAATTTTTCATTTGAATGGAAGCATTTCAACTCAATGGATTTTGGATCATACGGTATAGGTGCATCTATTTCTCCAGCAGGTTCACAACTTGCTAACACGAATACAGCAATAAACTGGGGCGTTAATAATCTTGAACTTTCAATGGGGCACGAAATGACCTTTCAGCAAGCAGGGCATCTTGCACAGCTTGGCGGGCTTGAGCGCGGGGAACTTGTCAGGCTTGCGAACCTAAATCGCATAAACCTTAGTGTACATGCTCCAATAGTTGATCCAGCTGGAGTCGGACAAGAAGGATTTTCAGAAGATGCGCGAAAAGCAGCAATACGTGAACTTAAGAACAGCATTGATTTTGCTGACCAGATTGGCACAAGGTCAAATATAAAAAATGTGCCTATTGTAATGCACGCAGCACATTATCCGTATGGAAACCCTGCGCCACAGGAAAAAATTGTTTATGTTGACAGAGACACAGGACATGTTGGCTTAGCACAGGCTAAGGATGTTACATACAAAGAAGATCATCTTAAAAAATATGGTTTAATCTCCAAAGAAGAGGCTTTTCCTGAAAAGTATGGTGGTTCATACAGAACTGAAGCATTCAGCAGACTTTATCCTGAACAAAGGGCAGAGTACAATAAGAGGATAGCAGAAATAAGGAGCAAAGGAGACTGGGATTATGAACACACTGAACAAAAAGACAGGTTTAAGCTAGCCCCCTCTGGCGAGCTCAGAATGAAGAACAGTATGTTAATGCAGGGTATTGACAGCCAAATTGCAAATTACAGATATCACGTGCGTATTGATGAAAGCCACAAAGTGCAGGTCATGGCAGAGTTCGAGGATGCAAAGAAAAGAAATGATACTGCTGCTATGCAAAGGGCTGCCATGGAATTAAAAGGAGTTGGCACTGATATTGATACTTACAAAAGAGAAAGAGAAAGACTTGAAGCACAAAAATATTTTTACAAACATGAATTTGGAGGCAAAGTTCTTGAACAAACAGAAGATTATGCAAAAGAAAAAATAGCAAAGACTATTGCAGAACTCGCTGAATATTCATTCAAGAAAGAAAGCAAGCCAATGCTTGTTGTGGAAAACTGGGTTCCTGAATCAGTTGCAGGAGATCCCAAAAAAGTTGCAGAAATAATAGCTAAGGCGCGAGATAACTTTGCAAACAAGCTTATGCAAGAGCAGCATTATTCTTCAAATGAAGCCGCAAAACAGGCTGAAGCGATAATTGGTGTAAACTTTGATATTGGACATGCAAATCTCTGGAAAAAATACCAGAAATGGGATGAATCAGAAGGAAAAATGGTTGAATATACAAATGAAGACATAAAGAAATGGGCCACACAGGTTTATCCTTATCTTAAACATGTTCACTTAACTGATAATTTTGGGGATTTAGATGCACACCTTCCATTAGGCTGGGGAAATGCTCCAATAAAGGAAGTTATTGCTGGTCTTAAAGAAAAAGGATGGAGTGGAAGAGCAATACTCGAAACATTTGGCGCTATTGCATATGGTGCAGGAGCGCCAGGCGCATTTGGAGTTGCTCAGTCATTATATGAAACAGGAATGCCTCTTGCTGCAGGTGGACCATCCTGGGAACAGGCAGCAGGAACATATTTCCAGTCTGGTTACAGCGGATTTACAGGACACCCTGCACCAGGAGGAACTTACTGGCCTGATGTAGGACAATATGCAGTTGGATTTTCCGGACTTCCGTATTCATCTGGTTCAAGGATGCCAGGTCGTGGCGGAGAAGGCTCGCAATTTGCGGGTGCGCCAATGTCATGATTTAAAAATATGTAATATGTTAAAAATAAAGGTGAGGTTATGATAAAAAAAGAGGATAAAAAATTTGTTCTGCCACCACAGGCTAGACTGAACGAAACTGAAAAGCGCAAATTTGTAGGCGAAGCATATGATGTTTCTTATGGTTTTGCTAAAAAAGTGTTTGAGCTGTTCCCAGGACTGATAAAATCTGTTGTATTGTTTGGTTCTGTGATGAAAGCAACAATGACAAAACACAGTGATATTGATATTTTAGTTATAATGGATGACACAGCAATAACTCCTTCAAGGAAGTTTGTTGATTGGTATAATCTTGAACTTGCTAATCTTATAAGAAAGAGTGATCCACGGATTCATATTAATACAGTTACACTTACAGCATTCTGGGAAAATGTAAAGACAGGAGAACCTGTTGTAATAAATGTGTTAAGGTATGGTATACCTCTTATTGATACAGGTTATTTTGAACCTCTCCAATATCTGCTTAGAAACGGAAGGATAAGACCTACAGATGAAGCTGTGTATAATGCATTAACACGTTCACCATGGCATCTTACAAGAGCAAATGCTAGAATACTTTCTTCAATTGTTGACTTGTATTGGGTTATGATTGATGCAGCACATGCAGCATTAATGAAGCATGGAGCGGTCCCACCTTCACCTGAACATGTAGAAAAACTGTTAATTAGCACATTTGTTGACAAGAAGCTACTTGATAAGAAGTATGTTGGTTATTATCGCGAGCTCTGGTATGCTTCAAAAGCAATAATACACGGCGAGCTACTTAGAGGTAGCGGTGCTGATTTTGACAGGTACAGAATGATGGCTGAAGAGTTTCATGGAAAAATGAAAGAATTAGTAGAAAAGAAAAAATAAAGGTTTACTCTTCCGCTTCTTCACTTATGACAGGCACCTTAGCATTCTTTCTTTTAGCATGTTCTTCACGGATCATTGCAACTTCTTTGTATAATCTGTTCATTCTTGTTCCAGCATCAATGAATTTTTCGTAGTTTCTATCAAGGTTACCTGGTCCTTCTTTGTGAACTCCTTCTGCTATGTTTTTTGTGTATGTAAGTATAGCGCCTTCATTTTCTTCTAACATTTTTTCAACCGTTGGCGCATAGCTATTTGCCATTAACATAGCTCCGAATTCTTTATTGTCCTTTAATGTATTTACTATAAGTGTTCTGTAATCTCTTTTTTCTTGTTCACTAATCGGATCTTTTTTATCTACTGTTCTTTCTAGCATTACCATGTAAGTATCAGCAAATTCGTTTGCTATTTTTTCAACAGTCTCATCATTAGCCTTTCCATTTTTTAAGTCGTCAAGTGTTTTAATATGATTTCCAATTTTTTCTTTAATTTCCTTATCCATTTTACCTTTGATGCCATATGTTTCTCCAAGCTTTGCTACATCCTTTGCTACTCTTGTATATGCGAAAACTCTCCCTAAGTCTTTAGAAACATTTTTCCATAATTCTTCAATTTTATCTGGTAATTCTTTGAATACTTTGTGATAATGTATAGCACCTACTGCGTTTTTAGCTATTTTTTGCAAGTTTTGAGTAGGCATATTATGTGTATCGATTGGTTCACCTGTAACTGGGTTTCTTGGTCCATATCTCTGTACTATTGATTCAAGAGTTTGTCTTACTCTAGGTTCTTCGTAACTAGTAACAGAATCAGCATGATTAATTTGTTCAATAATTCCAAAACCTTCATTCAGATATGGTTCGAATTGTTTCATTTATATCACCTCAACCTTATTGTTACTACTATACAGTAGTACCTTATAAAGCTTTCGATTAAGCCCTTTTTGCTAAGGAAACATCCGGAAAAACCCTTTATAAGGTTCTTTTTTAAATGCATCTAAGGAAAGACTTAAAAGGAATATTTATAAAAAGAACAAGGTTTTGGTTATGTTATGGTAAAGAAAGTCAAGAAATTTGAAAAAAAGAAGGTTGAAATCAAAACAGATGGCGGTGCACAAAGCCATCCAACTGTTAATGTTCCACAGGCTGCTGAATTACCACAGCCACAAGGTGCTCCTCAGGAAGGGATGGAAGAATTCTCTCTCGCTAAAATGCTTGAGCAGTTTTTAGAGAAAAAAGACGCAAAAGCAGTTGAAACTTATGCTGGGGCTGTTTTACAAAAGTTCCAGAAATACATAAAATCAGTAGTAATGTGGGGAAGCAAGAAAACCAAAGTAAAAACGCGAAAATCTTCTGATATTGATATTGCAATAATTGTTGATGACACTGATGTACGCAGGATGACAAGAGCTGAGCTTAAGGACAAGCTTTTCCAAAGGCTTTGCGAAATGGGATATCCAATTTCAAAGAAAATACACCCGCAACCATATCTTTTGACCGAATTTTGGCAGTATGTTATGGAAGGCAATCCAGTAATTTACAATGTTCTTAGGGACGGAATCATAATTTTTGACTCAGGATTCTTTATGCCATTACAAATGTTAATGAAAATGGGCAATATAAAGCCAAGCAAAGAAGCAATAGACAAGCACATGTACATTGCAGATGAGCTTATTGGGCTTGCAGAAAATACAGTTTTAACTAAATTAACATATGATCTTGAACAAGCAGTTGTTTCAAGCACACAGGCAGTTTTAATGGAGCTTGGTTACAGACCACCGACACCAAATGAAACAGGCAAATTTGTGCGTGAAATATTAGTGCAGGAAAAGAAGTTTGTTTCTGAAAAGTATGCAAGAATTGCAGAAGATGTTGTAAAAATATACAAGGATGTAGAACACAAGGAAAGAAAAGAATTCACAGGCGCTGAATGGGATAAATTCTTTCACGAAGTCAAAGATTTTGTGAAGACAATGAAAGAGTTGCTTACAAAAATAAGAAAGGACAAAGGCGAAAGTTTCCTTTATGAGATTGCAGAAAAGAAGAAAAAAATTGAAGTACGCAGAGAAGGCGAAATAAAATCAGATAAGGAAAAGCCTGAAGAAAAAGCTGATACAATAATAAGGGAACAGCTCGGACAAAGATAAACCTGCGGTGGGGTGAAAAACCGGAGGTAATTTAGATGGTTAGTTATATAGTTGGGGCATATAATAAGCTAGTTAGAAGATGGGATAACTACTGGTATACTTCATATTCTAGTTCATTTAAAGCAAGAAGATCTGAGTTTAGGGATGATGTTAAACTCTTTTTGGCAGAAAAGGATAGAAGCCTTAGGGAGCTTAATAGAAAGGAACGAAAATTCCTGTTAAATGTTGGTGGTGCTATTTATTCTACACTAGAAGATGGCTTTACTTTAGAAACTTTAAAATCTGAATTCTATGAAGAATTTGGGCAATACATAAGGCATGGTCTAAAGAAAGGATACAGATTGCCTGCTGATCCAGAGAAGTTCATGAAAAACAGCAAAATATCTGAATTAGGCATATTAGTAGTCGAACATGATAAGGGATCTGACTCTAAAGCAATAGTACTTAGCACAGACTTCATAAAAGTAAGAGAAGGCAATACAGAATTTAACATGGAATTAGAAGAATTAGCAGAAGAATAATTGTTTGTGATACTTATGTACCCATTAATGCATATCAAAGTAGTAGAGCCTAAAGAGATGGCTTATACTTTACTCCCAGATATAAACGACAGATCTGATGTGTCGGCTACTTTTAGACACAAGCTGCATCACCTTTCTTGCGAAGAAATAACAAATCTTAAAAAGAAAAACGCCAACTTAGCAGAAGCATTAAGGATACATTATATAGTGGACCACCTTGCTGAAATCTCATATAAAAATACTGGAAGAGGTTTCATATTCCAAAGACTGGATGGAAATGATGATATTGTAAAAGATATTCATAACATAATTGAGCTTTTTTATGACCAAAAGATGGCTTCTTTTGACAGAGAACTTCCAAAACTGCTTTCATCAACGGTTGAACAGTCTGATCTTGAGAAAATTTCCATTGAAGTTTCTGAAAGTCTTGGGTTTGAAAAAGAGGTATTCAAACAAACCCTGACCAGGTACTTTAGTTACCTAAACTCTTATGCAAATGGTATGGAGCTAATGAAGTTCATGCCATTTCCAGGAGATAACAGTCATGTTGATTTTATTAATAATGTTTACGAATTAGTAAACAGCAGTGCAATCTTAGCTATAACCGAATAATACCGAGTTAGGGATAAATTTAAAAGGTGTTAATTTTTCTGAAATCTTATGAAAGCGTACATAACAAGCTACAAGAGAAGCAGGCACATACAGCATCCTAATCAAATACTGATAAAAGTGGACGGGGTGGATACAGCAAGCGCTGCGCACAAGTTCTTGGGCAAAAAAGTGGTTGTGCCAATAAAAGGCGAAAAAAAGATGCTTGGCACAGTGGTTGATGTACATGGCGGCAATGGAGTCCTTAGAGCAAGATTCAGCAAAGGTTTGCCAGGACAGGTTCTTCACAAAGAATGCGAAATTAAGGAATAATGTTTAAATATTCTCTTCTTCTAAATATCTTTATGAAAAAAGCAATCTTAATTGCAATCCTTTTTAGTTTAACGATTATTTTCAGCAACGCGTTTGCTGAGAACGCATCAACTGTCGTTTCTAGTACAGGCGGAGGACAAGCAGCATCAACTCCACAATCAACAATCTCTGCAAATGCCACCACAGCACAAACAGACATAGCTTTTGCACCGTATACAATTACTGTTCCTATAAGTTCAATTAAATCAGTTGGGAACTCTTATGAGGTAGAAGTTCCTGTTGCAGGACCAACAACAGCAGGAGGCATGGCTTCCCCAGCGCAATCAATAGTTTCTTTGCCAACAACAACAAGCATTTCAATATCACCAACAAGTGCGCAGGCAGTTTCAATAAATGAAAAACCCGTTGAATTTACAGGTGTAACTGAAACTCCAACAATTTCTGTAATGATTATGGCAACACAGACATCAACTGTAGAATCTGCAATAAGTGGTGGCGCCGTTCCAAGTGTGCAAACGCCAACAAATGTTATGATAAGTGTCAATGAACAGACTAAAACAGCAACAATCCAGGTAGCAAATACTGTTGCAGTTACACAGGAAACAATAAAAGTTGAACAAAATATGCTTAAAGTTCAGACATCAACAGGCGATGTGACGGTCGGCATTATGCCTGCAGTTGCAACTCAGGCAGCAATTTCTGTTCAAGAACAAACAGTTGAAAAAATTGAGCTAAAGGTTGTTGAAAACAAACCAGTTTATGAAGTTGATGGCACAAAGGATGTAAAAGTTATTGGAATAATTCCTGCAAGCATGCCCATAACAACACAGGTAAGCGCTGAAACTGGACAGGTTATAAAGACAGAAACTCCCTGGTGGAGCTTCCTTGTAATATAATTACTTACGTCCAAATAGATTCCAGCGGCTGCGTTTTACTTCAGGCAGAGGTTTTGGTACAGGTTTAATTACTTCAAGCTTATCCTCAAGATAAGACATTTTTTCTTTGTCCATTGTGCCTTCTGTTATAGTAAACAAAACTGCTGAATTGTACTTTTTTGCAGCATCATAA
>Ga0315274_10017367_pt1 | contig 10153 bp, 13 predicted proteins | sample YL17G02_20_MG_FD_203700 | JGI IMG/M metagenome (GOLD analysis project Ga0315274, IMG submission 203700) | Sediment microbial communities from Yellowstone Lake, YNP, Wyoming, USA - YL17G02_20 | ecosystem: Environmental > Aquatic > Freshwater > Lake > Sediment | place: USA: Wyoming | collected... | reverse complement strand
CGACATATAAACCAGATCTTTGAAAATATGTCGCTCCTTCGGAGCTTAGATTTGTTGTTTGCTTGTTTTTCTATAAATATGACACCCCTCTGGGGTTAAAACTTCCTTAAGTCAGTGACATTCGGCTTTATGCCTGCGTTCATGCCACCCATAAAGGGTGCTACTACCTATTTTATTTTCGGTTAAATGATAAAGTAGTATTAAGAAGATGGGATTTTGAATGTGGAGAAAACGCCATGACGATCAATAGATACCGTGCGAACAGTTTGAAAGCCGCTATGGATAAAGCGTTTGCGGAATTGGGTCCTGACGCAAAAATACTCCACGTAAGACAATTAGATGGCTATGAGTTCGGCAGTGAACATGATAGTCAATCTTCTGAGCGAGTTGAAATCATTGCTGTCGTTGATGATGTGCCAATAGTTGAAAAAACCAAAAATCAGACAATGAAAAACACTAGCCATCCTTCCGTAAACATGCTGGTAGAAGATGATTATATATCTGATAAGCAATCCAGTTCACGAACTACAGGAGAAAATGCTTTTTCAAGTAGAATGGATCGCCACGTCCACTCAAGAAAAAAAGGATACAAAACACTCTCCGAAGCATTAAGGATGTATACCAATGCTTCAAGTTCGAACCTCCATGAAAGTGAACCGCCTGCAAAACAGAGTCAGCACGTTGAAAAGCGGAAAAAGGATGATGTGAATAAAAGAAAAAAAGGTTCAATAGCAACACCGTCTGAATCAGAGGAAAGAAACATCTACGTTGAAAATCCAAAGGCGTTCTCTGTGCATCTGGAACGCTCACCAAAATCATATGAACCATCAGGAAATAAAAAGCAGAATTCCGAATATCAAGAATTGTTAGGAGTGTCAAAAAGCCGTATATCACACGTCCTGCATGAATGTTTGATCAGAAACCAGGTGAATAGTGATCTGGCTTACGAGATTCTTTCACTTCTCAACGATGAGACCTGTAACCAGAAAGAACTCAGTGCGAGGGGTTATCTCTCAGCTTATATGGGACGCAGGATCAACGTATCCAACGGACTTGATAATTCAAAGAAGGTGACTATCCTGATTGGTCCGACAGGTGTTGGCAAGACAACAACTCTGGCTAAGCTGGCAGCACAATATCATATCCAGAAAGAGAAAAACGTTGGTCTTATCACGATTGACGCTTACAGGATAGCGGCTATAGATCAACTGAAAACTTATGCACAGATTATGTCTATACCTCTTAAGGTGGCATTGACCCCTGAGCAACTATGGAAGTGTATTGATGAATACGATGATATGGACCTTATACTGGTTGATACACCGGGGCGGAGCCATCTGAATAAAAATGAAGTTAAAAACATTGAGGAGTTTCTCGAAGCGGCACAGCCAGCAGATACTCATCTGCTTATATCTGCATCAACTAAAGATAATGACGCATACACCATAGTAGAGACTTTTGCCCCTGAATACGTTCAAAAACTTATTTTTACAAAGCTGGACGAAACTTTAAGTTTTGGGTCAATACTGAACATAAGTGTAAAGCTGAAAAAACCGATCTCGCATCTAACTACGGGACAAAACGTCCCGGATGATATAAGATTGGCTGATATAGATTTTCTGGTTGACCTTTTTGTTACAAAGAACCGTGTTAAAACATTTTGATTATATATCGCTATGACTCCGTAGTGACAGGTTTGAAACCAGTCACTACATTATGGCTTTTAACTCTTCAAAACAATATTAATAGATATAGAAATATGATACAGAATGATCAAGCAACCGGGTTACGCATGATGGCAAAATGGCTGAAACAAACTAAGGAGGAAACCCTTGATGCAAGTATCGGTTTAGCCAGAATTATCGCCATTACAAGCGGAAAGGGGGGAGTTGGAAAGACTAATATAACAGCTAACCTTGCGCTCGCCATGACAATGCAGGATAAAAAAGTCAGTATTATTGATGCTGATCTCGGACTTGCAAATATAGACGTGATTTTGAGGTTGAATCCAAAATATACCCTCGAACACGTAGTTATGGGAGAGAAAAAACTGCAAGACGTGTTCGTCAAAGGGCCCGCAGGATTAACGATAATACCAGCCAGTCCGGGAAGGTTGCCAATGGCAAGCCTGTCGGAGGCTGACAGAACCTTATTGATAAAGGAATTGATCAGATCAGCAAGCAATTTTGACGTAACCTTTATAGATACTGCGGCTGGTATATCAAGCAACGTTGTGGATTTTGTTGTTGCCGCTCAAGAAACAATCGTTATCACTACACCCGAACCAACAGCTATAACAGATGCTTATGCTATGATAAAAGTTATATCCCAACGCAAGGATACAAACATAGGGATCATAGTCAATATGGTGCAGAACCCGAATCAGGCGAAGGATGTCAGTGAAAGGATCATAATGGCGGCTAGGCGATTCATCAATGCAAAAGCTCACTATATTGGATACGTTCTCAAAGACCCGGCTGTTTCGGATGCCGTGACTTGCCAGCAACCTTTGATATTCAAGCATCCGAACTCGACTGCAACACAGTGTATTAATGTTCTTGCTAAAAAGATTTTGGAGAAAAGGATTTTATAAGCTAGGTAATTTGCTTATGATTAAACGTGACATCAGTGTAATAACAGGTCTTCTATCAGTCATAGTGTGCATGATTTTAGGGCTTACCGGGGATGCAAGACCGATGACTATACTATTTCGTACTTTCGTATGTTTTGCTCTCTCGGTTATCCTGAGTTTACTCGTAGTAACTGCTGTGGAGAAATGCACTCAAAGACATTCGCCGTCATTACAACAAGAACAATCAGAGAATTCTGATCAAGATGATGATACTATCTCAAAAGCTTCTTAATACAAACCATAAACAATGGATTGCACAATGATCGAACAACTTTGGAAAGAATACAATGAAAAAGGGACATCAAAGGAACGAGATCAACTGATCATAGCCTGTCTTCCTTATGTCAAATCAACTGCCCAACGCCTATCAATTTATGCAAATCCAGCGCAGGATGCTGATGATCTGGTTAATGCTGGTATTATTGGATTGATGGACGCTATCGAACGCTATGATCCAGCAAAAGGAGCGAGTTTTAAGAACTACTCCCAACATCGGGTACGTGGTGCAATGATGGATGAGATACGCTCTATGGACTGGGTTCCGTATTCAACAAGGGATAAAGCCCGAAAGATAGAGAGAACCTACGCCGAGTTAGAGCAAAACAGTAGAAAAGCTCCAGATGAGGAGGATATCGCAAGGGCGATGGGCATAACTCTTCAGCAATACCACGATACGCTATTAGAAATTAACCGTATGACTATCTCTCTTCTGGACGACATATTCTACGACGATGATGAAGTATTCAACAATTATGATGATGAAAACTTAAATGATCCAGAAAAAGAAGTATTGATGACAGAAACTGAAGCATTAATGGGAGAAGCAATAGAGCGTTTACCTGAAAAAGAAAAGCTTGTCATTACGCTCTACTACTACGAAGAAATGACTATGAAAGACATAGGAAAAACGATTAATCTGACAGAATCAAGAGTTTGTCAGATACATTCCAACGCTATCCTGCGCTTACATGCGAGATTAAAGCACGTTGGCGCAGGGGCAAGAACGTAGGATCAGGAAATCAAAGATCTCCTATGAAAGGGGGGTCAGTCAATGGGAAATTCGGTGCACATACGGAATTCAGTAGCAAATATACCTGATGTTGCCAGAGTACAGAATACTGAGCATAATCGTGACGAATCACAACGCCAACAAAGTACGTTGGTGATGCAAAGGGAATCAGCACTCAAAGAAACACAGGTACAGACTTCACATAAATCTGAATCTGCTGAGATCAATAAAAAACAAGAAAAGAGATTGGAAAACAAAAAAAGATAACCTCGTAAAAAAAATAGAAAATTCCCCGATGCTAAGGAAGAAGAAACAGATAACGATGAAAAACACATAGACCTTAAAATTGATTGAGTAATTATCAGATGCGCTTTATTAACGGGAGGGGTAGCGATGAAAGCTAAAATAACGTTGGTAGTGATTACCTTGTTTGCGGCTTTGGCATTTCAAACCAATGCAACAGAAATTAAAGGCTTAAGGCACTATTCAGAATCTAGTAAGACAAGAATTGTGATCCAGCTCAATAATCTTGCACAATATAAGACTCATAAGTTGATGTTGATACTGGAACACAGAATATCTGTATCTATACTCGATTCAAGGCTTGACTGTTTAGACAGATCGTTTAATATTGGAGATGGTTTGGTTAAGACAGTCACACTAAAAGAAATGGAAGACAGTTCGGTTGATGTAACGATTTCACTTGAAAGACCCACGACTTTCAATGTTTTCTCCCTCGACTCACCTGCTCGGATAGTCATAGACGTTACCCCTGTTGATAACGTCATTACACCGGAAGTCGTAGCGATTTCTCCATTAGAATCTAAAAGCGTTCCACAAACGATAGTAAATAAGCCTACAACTGCAACAAACAAAAATACAAAACCAGGTGGATATGTTAACGCTAAGGCATCATCCGACAGCGCTAAACAAGTGGTTGATAATACAAACGAAGTATTAAGTTCCGCTCCTGGATTTGGAGATGTCAAGTCATGGTTTACAAACACAAATTATGTTCTGATTCAGCTTGTGTTCGATATATTGATGCTAACTGCTCTGGTATATATCGGGATCAAAGTGAAAATAGTATTAAATTTTGCTAGATTTATAAGAAAACGTGGCAGAGCGCTAAAGGGAAATAAGGTTTTTGCCGATATGTTAATAGAACTGGAAAAAGGATTCTCGCAAGAACAAGAAGGAAAACACGAGAATGTATCGAAGTCAAAAAGTGCAAACGTCGAAAGAAAAGCGAAAAAAAGTGCTACCGAACAAATATCTGTGCCAAAGCAATATGATAAAGTGCATGAGATGGCTCAACGTGGCATGGACCCGCTCTCGATCTCACAGAAAAGTAATATACCCATAGGGGAGGTTACACTTATACTCGATCTGATAAAGGCAAAAAGAGAGGGACAGACAAGTTCGCAAACTTTGAAAGAATAATACCATGCAGATAACGTCTATACTCAACGGACCGAAAGATATACAAAAAATAAACAATAGCACTAAAGCTACTGAAGGTGAGGTTACACGAGTTAAAGTACTGGAATACCTCGGCGACGGTAAACTGGTGATCGAATTAAAAGGGCAACGCGTTGTTGCTGATAGCAGGCTTATGTTGGAAGCGAATCAGGAACTTGACGTAATTGTTAAAAACGCTGATAACAACAAAATCGTTCTCCAGATATTACCAGAAGTAAAATCCGATAATCAGGCTGATAATTACCAGCATGTATGTTTCAGTATTCCAATGTTGTTTGACGACGAGAAAGTTATATCTCTTATTGAGCTTTATCACCCAAAAGACCCCAAAGAAAAGAATAATGATTATGGAGTTTTAATCAGGATGGATCTTCAAAAGCTGGGATTTATGGAGTTTGCACTAAACATATCTGACGAAGATCTTAACTGCCAGATAAAAACAGTTGCTCACGAAACTTATTTGCTTACCAGGGAACACGTTAATGATCTGAAAGAGGAACTGGCAAAGCTCGGATATAAAGTAGAAAGTATAAATTGCGTAATGCAAAATCCTGTGGATATGAAACACAAAAAAAATCTGGTAGATACCAGTGTTTGAAAGCTGAAAATGAAAAACTATACGAAAAATATAAAACCAAGTCGAGTTACACAAAAAGCGGCGGCACTCAATTATGACTCACAAGTTGATTCAGCACCAATCGTGAAAGCCAAAGGTATGGGGATTATTGCGGAGAAGATAATTCAAATCGCCAAAGAAAACAACATTCCCATAAGGGAAGAACCAGACCTTGTAGAGTTATTGATGCAGATCGATCTAGATGAAAAAATCCCGTCTGAACTCTATAAAGTGGTAGCAGAGATATTTGCTTTCGTCTATCGTTTGAATCATTTAAAAAGCGAGATGTAAGTCTCATGGAGTAAATCATTATGAATAATCTACCTAAAATATTAGTTTTGGATAATGTTCAGGAAAATATTCAGTCACTATCAGAGGTACTTAATGGAAATGGTTACGAGGTTTTTACTTCTGATAATGACCAGAACTTTAGCGAAATATTAGAATCTTATAAACCCGATCTAATATTATTGGATATTATGATGTCAGGGTTTGATGACTACGAAGTGTATAACAAACTCAAACAGAATGGAAACAGCAATACACCAGTGATTCTCGTTATACCTGAAGAAAAAGTCAATGAAGTGGTATCAAGAAATAATGGAGTTGATTACATAACAAAACCATTTCGATCAGCAGAAATACTGACACGTATTAACACACACTTAAAAGTCAAGGCTATACTTGAACAAAAAAACGCACTTCAGAAAGAGCTTCAAACATTACAGAGAATGACAAGCATCACAGCACTTGCAGGGGGTATTGCACATAATATCAACAACCTCATGGGAGCTATTGTAGGTTATTCTGATCTACTTCGCAGTAATCTAAATGGTAATCCAAAGTCATTGGATTACACTGAGAGAATATTAGAGGCTTCCCAGCGCGTTACGGAACTAACACGTAATCTTCTTACTTATTCCAGATCAGTACGCAATGCACCAACCCGTGTGAAAGTGAAAAACCTGCTTGAGGATATTATATTGTTATATGGAAGCAATGGAGCAAAAAGGCTTAGTATTGACCTGCACGTTCCACTGGATATACCGGAGATATACGTAGATAGAGATCAAGTATGCAAAGCACTTGCAAGCATATATATAAATGCGGAGAAATCTGCCCCAAAAGACAGCATAATAACTATCATTGCCAGTATAGGTAAAGTACCATTAACCCTTCGTCCCAGAAGAACTGAAGCCGAATCAGAAGAATACGTTGTTCTATCTATCACAGATATGGGCAGTGGAATAGATGAAGAAATTGCCCAAAAGCTGTCCGATTCATTTTTCTCGATGGATCACGTCATAGAGTCTGAATTGGAGCTTTCAGCCGCAAGTGGTATTGTGTTAAAGAATAAAGGATTTATCCATGTACAAACTAAACCAGACATAGGCTCGACGTTCCACGTATATTTGCCGAAAGCAGGTGATGGCAAATTATGAGTATAGGCTCAATTTTAATTGTAGATGACGAAGCCGTGTTTCGGGATATGTTGATTGAAATGCTGAAAGACAAGACAAGCAAGGCTGTAGCCGTAGAAAGTGGATCTCAGGCTTTAAAAGTTTTATCAAGGAATAGGTTTGATATTGTTATAACTGACGTAAACATGCCTGATATGAATGGGTACCAATTATTGGAGTATATAAAATTCGTGGATCCAATCGTTCCCGTGATTATTATGACAGGTTACAATGGCATATATGATATGCAGGAAGCTATTGAAAAAGGTGCTGAAGAATATATAGTAAAACCATTTAAAAAAGAGGAAATAGATGCGCTCATAGACCGTGTTGTATTGCGGTCATTCTCAAAGCGTAACAAGATTCTCCTTAAATACATTACAGTCGCAAACAATCTCATAACTCAAAGCGATGAACCAAACAGGGGTGAACTCATAATTATTGGAAGAAGGCTTTTGAAGTATATAGAAACACCAACGGTGTGTCCAGAAACATCAGAAGGAAATAGCACATAATACCAATTTCTAAAAAATTATAGTGCATTATTTTTTTGATAACCGCAAAGGTCACTAAGAACACAAAGAGATTAGGTGATGAGTGATGTGTAATGAGTTAGAGAGTGTAAAATAATTTGTTATATTCTTTACTGTTTGTAGTATTGCACCGTTCTCTTTATGCCTTCTTCGAGACTTACTTTCGGTTCCCACCCAAGTTCAGCTTTAGCCTTATGATTGGTTAAAAATATGCGCTGGAGTTCACCGGGGCGTTTATCACCGTGAATAGCATCTTTCGGGAAACCGAATTCAGCCTTCAAAAGGGCAAATATCTCGTTTACATCTGTCTCTCTGTTTGCTGATATATTGAATATTTCTCTGTCTCCACGCTCAAAGGCAAGCATGTTGGCTTCTACTATGTCATCTATGTAAATGTAATCTCGTGTCGCTGTGCCATCACCAAATATGGTTGGCTGTACTCCATCCACCATTTTTTGAGTGAATATCGCCACAACGCCAGCCTCACCATGCGGATCCTGCCTGGGTCCAAATACATTGGAGTATCTCAGCACAGTGTAATTTAACCCAAAAACTACTCCATACATATAGAGGTATTTTTCAACAGTGAGTTTGTCAATCGCATACGGACAAAGAGGATGTGTAGGATGATTTTCGTCAGCGGGAAGATACTCTGGTTCACCGTATACTGTGCCTCCAGAGGATATAAATATAACTTTTTTGACGCCATATTTCTGAGAGTTCTGTATAATATTCAATGAACCCAATATATTTACCTTAACGTCGAAATCTGGCTCCCGCACCGACCTGACTACGGATATTTGACCAGCATGATGATTAGCGTAATCGGGTTTCTCAGCCTGAAAAACAGACTCCAATTCTGGATCACAAATATCCATCTTGTAGAGTTTCGCTTTGGGATTAAGATTGCTTTCTTTTCCTGTTGACATATCATCAACGACAACTACTTGATGATCTTCATTTATCAGCTTATCAACGATGTGCGAAGCTATAAAGCCTGCTCCTCCAGTAACTAAAAATTTCATTTTGATTCTCCCTCTTAAATTGTCATATCAACGGTTTCGAGAACTTCACCTGATATACCTATGGTTATATCCTGTATCGGTACGCTCTTACCAGATGCTTCCAAAGCTTTCTCTGCTATGTAGTTCAATCCTGAACAGCATGGCACTTCCATGTGAACTACTGTCAGGCTGTTTAAATCATTATTTTTAATGATCTCTGTCATTTTGTCAACATAGTAATTAGCATCATCAAGTTTTGGGCATCCGATTACTATGGGTTTGCCGTTTAGGAATCTTGAATGGAAATCAGCAAGCGCAAATGGGACGCAATCCGCTACGAGTAACAGATCAGCGCTTCGCAGGTAAGGCGCACCCGATGAGACAAGCCTTAACTGTACTGGCCAATTCGTTAGCTCAGATTGGACAGGCACTTCAGATGATGTTCGCTTCGCTGTCTGTGATTCCCTTTTAATCTCTCTTGTCATTGAGCCGGGGCATCCACAAGCTAATTTTTCTTCTTTTAGATGTTTTTCGACAGCTTGCTCGTTAAATGCGTCTGCATCTCGTTCCTCGATTGTCAATGCACCTTCTAGACACTCGCCAATACAAGCACCAAGACCGTCGCAGTACGTTTCACTCACAAGTTTCGCTTTGCCGTTAATAATTTTGATAGCACCTTCAGCACATGCGTCAGCACATAAACCGCAACCTGTGCATTTTTCCTCATTTATAACAATTATATTTCTACGCATCAGTTTCTTTACTCCTGTATACACTTGTTAATGTGATCAGCTTTGTCTGGACGAGATAGTCTTTGACCTGTCTTTTGAGATCACACAGCAATTTTCCCATAATACAATTCCCGTTACAGATACGTTCACCAAGAAGGCAATTGCCAGATGATAATTTGCCGTCTATGGCTTCGTAGACGTCAAGCAAAGTTATCTCATCACCAGATTTTCTCAGCCTGAACCCGCCTTTAGGACCTCTTGTAGACTCTACAATGCCTGATTTTTCAAGCCGCTGAAGTACCTTAGACAGATGGGCTTCAGAGGCGTGGAGAGTAGATGCAAGATTCTTTGTCGGGATCAATTTGCTAGAATCTGCGGCAAGAAGAACTGCCGTATGCAAAGCCAAAGAAGCCGCTTCTGATATTTTTAGTATATTGGTCATTATATAAACTCCATATTTGGTATTGTGGTACTATTATACCAGATTAATTTTTCAATGTCAAGTCTATTTATACGAAAAATTAAAAAAGAAATCGCTTATATAACATATGTAATCGTTGAAAAATACAAAAAGTGCAGTAAAAACAACCCCCTAACCCCCTTTGATAAGGGGGAATAAAGCAAGACGTTTCCTAATTCCCCCTTAAAAAAGGGGGACACAGGGGGTTGTGAAAAACGTTAAATTA
>Ga0315274_10017365_pt1 | contig 10154 bp, 8 predicted proteins | sample YL17G02_20_MG_FD_203700 | JGI IMG/M metagenome (GOLD analysis project Ga0315274, IMG submission 203700) | Sediment microbial communities from Yellowstone Lake, YNP, Wyoming, USA - YL17G02_20 | ecosystem: Environmental > Aquatic > Freshwater > Lake > Sediment | place: USA: Wyoming | collected... | reverse complement strand
GCCGGCGCACTCGAACCATCCCCTGAACCCATAGCGACGAACCGCACAATTACCCGCTCCGCGGCTGACGAGCCTTATGGTCCTGATGGGCGCTCACGCGTGTAGGGCAAACGCCCGACGGTTCGAGGTAAGCCCGTTGAAACGGGCTGCGGACAACCGGTTCGCCGTGCTCGACCAGCCCTAAAGGGCCGGCCTGAGACCCGCTGGCGCGGGGAAACCCCGTAAACGGGGTTGTGTAGCGACTCGTCTTTGCGACCCCAAGACATTGCGTTGTAGTACTAGAATCCGTGCTCGCACCCGCTCCGGCGACGATCGCGACTTGACAACCGGGGGATGGGATGAACTACAACACTCTTGTTACCACCAAAGCCCCGACGGCCCAGCAATAGAAGGAGAAATAGTGCAGCTTGGCTCGCCGCACAGCCCCGAGCAGTATACGAAGGGATACGACCCCCACGACGAGCGATACGACCGCCCCAAGCAACGTCGGGCCCCAGGCTATCACCACGGCACCGTCCGCCGACATCTGCCACGCGTCACGAAGCTTCATTGCCGTCGCTCCGAGAATCGCCGGCATCGCGATAAAGAAGCTGAACTCGGCCGCCCATCGGCGGCGCAATCCGCAGAACGTGGCCGCACAGATCGTCGAACCGCTCCGCGAAATCCCCGGCCAGATCGCAATTCCCTGGGCTGTGCCGACCAGGACAGCCCGCCACCACGCGAAGTCCTTCCACCCGCGCTTCCCGCGGCCGATCCGCGCGGTTGCGGCCAAAGTGGTCCCGGTGATCAGCAGTCCCACGCCGATCCAGACCGGCTCGCCGAATGCCTGCTCAAAAGTCTTCTTGAATCCGACCCCGATCACACCGGTCGGAATCGTGGCCACGACCCCGAGCCACAGAATGTGCAAGGCGTACCGCTTGCCCATCCAATCCGAGCTCAACTCGGCGATCAATCGGCGCCCGTACAGCCGTAGCGGCGCCGCGAACACGATAAGCACTGCGATCGTCGTTCCGATATGGACCAGCCCGTCGAAGACGTGCATCGCCAGGCTTTCCGGGTCCAGCGCCAACCACCGCTGCGTGATCGCCAGATGCGCGCTGCTGCTGACCGGTAGGAACTCCGTAAGCCCCTGCAGCACGCCTAGCACGACGGCCCGCAGGTAGGTCAATTCACTCACGACGGGGCGCTCTCTTCGAGAATGTACCGCGAGCGCAACAGGTAATGAATCGCCGAAAGCGCCGTCACCGCCACCGTCACCCACACCAGCGTCGTCTTGACTTGGATCGCCGTGGAAGGCGACAGCCATCGGTCCTCATGGGCGATGACAAACAGCAACACCGGGGCCGCGATGCTTTGCATCCACATCTTCAACTTGCCGTGGATCGACGCCCCTAACGGCTTTCCCACGGACTCGTTGAATCCCCGCAGCCCGGTCACCAGCAATTCCCGACCCACGATCACCACCACCATCCACCCGCTGACTTCGGTGACATTGTGCCCCTCGGCGTCTACGAACCCGGGCCCGACGAAAAGGATGAACGCCCCGCACACCAGCACCTTATCAACCAGCGGATCGAGCACTCTGCCCAGCGGCGTAACCAGTCCGCGCTTGCGGGCGATGTACCCGTCCACGATGTCGGTAGCGGCCGCGACGATGAACATGACCACGGCGACATCGAGCATCCACGGCCTGGGCGATCGCTGGGAGTATTGCGAGAGGAGCAAAAAAAAGAGCACGGCCAATCCGAGCCGGGCGACGGTGATTCGATTCGGAAGATTGAGCGTCGTTTTCATAAACCGAACGCCCCACGCTAAGCGAAACCATCGACGTGGGAAAGTGCCCGCCGCCCCGCGAACGGACGCTGCGACGTGCCGTGATCTGGCGCAAAGTCAGCTTCGGCAACCACAGCGACGCAGGTTGTCGCTTCACCGAACGCCTCCTGACCGTGGTCCAAACCTTGCGTGTAACACAGCCCCGTCCTTGACTACCTTCGCCAAGCCGTCGTCGCCCACCGCGCCACCACCCCCGCCCCCGTTCTTTGTGCTGTCGGGGTGTGAACGGTTACGAGATTTGAAACCACCGGCAAGCCAGGCGTCAGGCTGCCCACACGCACCTTCTTGCGTTGTTAGAATTCGGAAGAAACACCGGTTGACAGGGGCTTGCGTCGCCGGGCCGTCGGAGGTAAATTAGTGGGATTGAAAAGATTGGAAGTCGGGTTTGGTTGGATGTAAGTCTTGATGTGGTAAGGTGTTAGCGTCCGCGAGCGATACAATGCGGACGGCGTGGAACGGCGTGGTACGATGACGATGACGGCTGAGGCGAAGACGGGGATCATTCAGAATCACCGTGTGCACGAACGGGACACGGGGTCCCCGGAGATTCAGATCGCGCTGTTAACCAGCCGCATCCAAGAGCTCACCGGGCACCTGAAGGACAACAAGAAGGACCATGCGTCCCGTCGCGGGCTGCTCAAGATGGTCGGTCGCCGGGCGAGCTTGCTCAAGTACCTCACGCGGACCGATCGGTCGCGCTACCAGAACATCATCGCCAACCTGGGACTACGCAAGTAACGAGGCGTCCGCGCCTCGCGGGCTGGACTGCTATTCGCATCCCCACGAAAGCCCCCCCTACCCTGCTTCCCATTCGACGCCGCAGCCTTGGCGGGCTCGTGGTGATCAACGTAGCGTCACCCCTTGTGGGTGACGCAATCAGAGCCGCGAGCGGAAGCGAGCGGATTAAACAGATCGTGTCGCTCCCGCTCCACGCTCTGAAAAGCGCCGCCCACAAGGGGCGGCGCTACGTGGTTCAGAAGGCACTGTTGTGGTTGTTGGGTACCGAGCATTGGGCTCGGTACGAATTGTTGGTGTGTAGGAAACAGAGGCAGTTGGATTGACTATGGAACATCAGGTTGTAGAGCGAATGATCGCCGGGCGCAAACTTCGGATCGAAACCGGCAAAGTGGCCAGGCAAGCGGCGGGGGCCGTCGTGGTCTCCTATGCCGACACCGTGGTTCTCGCCGCGGTTATCACCGGACCGCCGCGCGAGGGCATTGACTTCTTCCCCTTGCAGGTGGACTACCGCGAGAAGACGTACGCCGCGGGCAAGTTCCCGGGCGGGTTTTTCAAGCGCGAGGCGCGGCCCACGCAAAAAGAAATCCTCACCATGCGGATGATCGACCGGCCGCTGCGACCCATGTTTCCGGCCGGGTTCATCGACGAGGTGCTCATCCAGGCGATGGTCCTCTCTACCGATCAGGAGAACGAGCCCGACGTCCTGGCGATGCTCGGCGCCTCTGCGGCGCTCTGCGTCTCGCAGATTCCGTTCGAAGGGCCTAGCGCCGCCTGCCGGGTCGCGTACGTTGACGGAGAGTACGTCCTGAACCCCACGCTCAAGCAGTTGGAATTCGCCACGATGGAGATGGTGCTGGCCGGTCATAAGGATGCGGTCAACATGATCGAGGTCGGGGCGATGGAGGTTTCCGAGCAGGTCGTGTCCGACGGGATCGCGTTCGGCCACAAGGCGATCGTCGAGTTGTGCGGGATGCTGCAGGAGCTTCAGGAGAAGGCCGGCAAACCCAAGGAGTGGACGCCGCCCCCGCCGACCACGGAGTTGGAGTCCCAGCTGCGGGCTAAGTACGCCGACGCCCTTCGCTCGGCTCGTTCCATCCCCGGCAAGCAGGACCGTTACAAGGCGGTCAACGAAGTCTACAAAGCGGCCAAGGCGGTGTACGAGCCGGAGGGCGGCGGCGAATCGGCGAAACATACATGGAACCAGGTCCGCGAAATCCTCGACCACATCGAGGGCGAGATCCTCACCGACAATGTTCTGCGGAACGGCAAGCGTTCCGACGGTCGCGGGCCGCGGGACATCCGCCCCATCATCTGCGAGGTCGGCGTGCTGCCGCGCGTGCACGGCTCGGCCCTCTTCCAGCGCGGCGAAACGCAATCCCTCTGCGTGACGACGCTTGGCACCGGCCGCGACGAGCAGATCGTCGACGGGCTGACCGAGGAGTACAGCAAGAAGTTCATGCTCCATTACAACTTCCCGCCGCTGTGCACCGGCGAGGTCAAGCGGATCGGCTTTACCAGCCGCCGCGAGATCGGACACGGCAACCTGGCCGAAAAGGCCCTCCAAGCCGTCCTGCCCACCGCCGAAAAGTTCCCCTATACGATCCGCCTGGTGTCTGAAATCCTGGAATCCAATGGATCGAGTTCCATGGCGTCGGTCTGTGCGGGCTGTCTGGCGTTGATGGATGCCGGCATACCGATCAAGCAGCCGGTGGCCGGCATTTCGGTCGGAATGTTTGAAAAGGGTCCCAAGCGGCAACTCGTCGTCGATATCCTCGGCGAGGAGGACCACTTCGGGGAAATGGACTTTAAGGTCGCGGGCACGCAACGGGGCATTACCGCGGTCCAATTGGACCTCAAAGGGCGAGGATTGCCCCAGGAGGTGGTTGTGGAGACGCTGGCTCTGGCCAAAGAGGCCCGGTTGGACATCCTCCGCCGGATGCTGACCGCCCTGGCGGCCCCGCGTCCCTCGATCAGCGATTACGCCCCGCGAATCTTGACCATCAAGGTCCATCCGGACAAAATCGGCAAAGTCATCGGGCCGGGGGGAAAGTTCATCAAGTCGATTGAGGCCGAAACCGGCGCGACGGTGGAGATCGACGACGACGGTACCGTGCTCATCGCCTGCATCGACATGAAAGCCGCGCAACGCGCCTTGGAGATGGTCGAATCCGTCTCCGCCGAGGTCAAGGTCGGAAAAATCTACAGCGGTCGGGTGAGCAGCATCAAGGACTTCGGCGCCTTCATTGAGGTGACGCCAGGCCAGGACGGCTTGTGTCACATTAGCGAGCTGGATACCGAGTACGTGAAATCGGCGCAAGACGTCGTGAAGATCGGCGACACGGTGCGGGTCAAGGTCCTGTCCATCGACGACCAAGGCCGCATCAAGCTGTCGCGTAAGGCCGCCGTCTTGGAGGAAGCATCCGCCGCGAAGTCGAACTAGCGGTCCGACCCGCGTGAAACGATGGGTCAAGGGTGGCATGCCCAAGTCCGGCGCGTCAGACGAGCCGACCGAGGAGGGAGGGTCCGCCGGGCGCCGGCATGTCTCCCCGTTTCGGCATGGCGGCGCTTCGCTTGGCCATGCCACCCATCTGATGATAGGTGTCGGAGCAATAGCCGTAGCCGGTTCGTAGGTTTGAGCGGCCTGTTCAGGCGCTCGAATCCGCGAACCGTCCAACGCTCGTGACGTCGGCGGAGGTCCCGCTCTCATCGCCGGCACGGAGCGTGTCGAAATTACGGTCGCAGGGTCGGCGGGGCGTCGGTCGGCGCTTCCGCGGCGAAGCGCCGGCCAATCAGTTCTGAAACGCTCCGCACCCCGGCCGGGGTAATGTGCATGAGTGCGCCTTCCATTTCCGCCGAAGGAGGTTGTCATGCCGGGCGGTGTCGTGAAGTGGTTTGACGTGAAAAAGGGATTCGGCTTCATTGCGGGACCGAAGGACGGTAAGGACGTGTTCGTCCACTACAGTTCCATCGAGGGCGAGGGGTTCAAAAGCCTCAAGGACGGTGAGATGGTCGAGTACGAACTGATGGACTCCGACAAGGGACCGCAGGCCCGCAACGTACGCCGACTGGGATCGGCTCCGCCGTCGGCGTCGCAGCCGTCGTAGGTAGGGGCTGAACACTCCGCCCTCCTCGGCAGGGAGAGGAAGAGTACAGGCCTTCCGTGGGGGTGACCACAGTCGCCGTGTCTTCACCGGATGACAGTTCGCACGGCGCTCCCTCAGTGGACCCGCGCCGCGTGGTGATCGAGCTCGCCGAACTGGCGGGCGGACTCGCCCATGAGCTGCGTAACCCCCTCTCCACCATGATGATTAACCTGAAACTGCTGGCCGAGGATCTTCGGGACTTCGATGCTTACCCCCGCGATGTTCGTCGGCGCGCTCTTCTGAAAGTCGAGGTTCTGCAGCGCGAGGCCGAACGACTGCAAACCCTGTTCGACGAGTTCCTCAATCTCGCCGGCCCGTGCTCGGTGCAGCGGGCCCAAGTTGATCTCCACGGCATCGTCGCACGTCTCGTCGAATTTTGCGGCCCGCTGCTGACGGCTAATCACATTCACGTGAGCGTCGTCGCCGAACGAACTCCGGTGAACTGTTCGGTGGATGAGAAACTGCTTCGCCAGGCGCTGCTCAACATCGTCATTAACGCCCAGCAGGCCATGCCCAACGGCGGCGAATTGCGAATCACCTGCGGCGCGGAGGGCGAATGGGCGTCCATTGCAGTCTCCGACACGGGCGTGGGGATTCCGCCTCAATACCACGATCGTGTCTTTCGCCCTTTCTTTTCCACCAAGTCCGGCGGCACGGGACTGGGACTGTCCATCACCCAGCGAATCATCCACGAGCATGGCGGAACGCTGGCGTTCCACAGTGAAGTGGGAAGCGGGACGACATTCACGATCCGATTGCCGTTGCATTGACGATCACCTACCCGGGATCTCTCACGGACAGGATAGCAAGGCCATTCCCTTCGACATGAGTCGTTGGTGAACAACAACTTGTGCCACGCAGGGAAGCGGCCCGACGGTGACTTACCGGCCACTCGTCTCTGCTGAGCCTCGTGGACGAACAAGAAACGAAAGGTGCGTAACCGCAAACCAACGCAGCAGCGACACCGATACCCTACGCCTTGCGGCGGTAACGAAGCACGGAGAGGCCGGCGAATCCGATCATAGCGAGGATGTCGGCGCCCGGAAGCGGCACGACGGTCCCCCGGACTTCAACCGCGAGGTCGTTGAAATCACGGTCCGAGGAGCCGCTGGTGAATGAACCGGGCAGGTCCTCCCAGAACAGCATCCACACGGCCTTCCCGGGATCCGTCAGACTGGTGATCTGATAGGTCACCATGTGGTCCAACCCATCCGTGTTGCGCGACTCTTGCGAATTGAAGGTGCCGCCCTGCCCGGATCGGGCCCAGTTCCACGGAAAGCCGAGTGAGAACTGATGCGAGTTGCTGCCGGATACGTCGTATCCAGTAGGACCGGTCATCGTCACGTTGAACAGGGGCTGGTACCCTAGGCCGTCGAGGAGGTCGTAGCCGAACTGCTGGGAGTAGGCCGCGAACTTCGCCTCCGCCTTCGCGTCCGCGATCCCGTCAACCCATAGCTGGTCGGTGGTCGATCCGCCGGGTGCGCCGAAGACGAGGTGCAGGTTGCCCCCCGGACCGCCGCCCGCGAGGGCGTCGTCCACGCGCGTCGCGGTGATGCCGGTGCCGTTCGTATACGCATTGTTGACGGCCGCCAGGAACGTTCCGCCGTAGACATACGACAGAATCTGGGCCTGACTCTGTTCGCCGGCAGCGGGGGCGTGCACGGTGGTCAAGTTCGCGCTCGCCGTGCCCGCCCAGACCGAAACCGTCGCCGTGACGAATAATGCCTGAATCCCCCTATGTGTCTTTCGCATTTCGCTTTCCTGTCATTCCAACTCGATGCAGTGCCCGAACCGCACATGCACCCCCATCCCTCTAAGTCCGGCCCAGTCGGGCAAACAAGGATTGGTGGCAACACCCCTCCGTTGAGGTGGCCTCCCCCTTCCCCTCGTAGGTTGTATCCGAAGGCCGGGACCGTGTCAAGGGCCAAAAGTGCGGGCGTTCCCGCCCATTTTACCATGGGTGGGATTATCGGTCGCGCCGAATGACGCCGAATCACGGGGGGCCGCTGGGGGCTTGGGGAGGCCCGTGGGCGGGGCGGAGGAGGGCGTCGGGAACAGTGAGGTCCACGATGCGGATGTGGGGGCTGGTCTTTTGCCATTCTACGGTGACCGTGACGCGGTAGGTTCCGGCTTTTGAATAAGCATGGGTGGGTTCGGCCACGGGGGATTCATCCCCATCGCCGAACTGCCAGCGGAAGCGTGCGGGTGGAGAGGAAGACAAGAGCTTGAAGCGCATTTCCAGCGGGTTCTGCAGGCCGGTGGGGGCGATGGTCACGTGAATCCACGGCTCCTTGCGGATGACTTTTTGGAAGAACTCGACGTGGCGGGCGGCGTCCGATCCCGCGGGTGAACCAGTGGGGTCGTCGCGGAGATTGGCGCCGTGGGCGCGGAGCCAGTCGGCGCAGCTTCGGCCTTCCTTGCCGGTGAGCAAGTCGGCGGCGGCGTAACTGAGGTTGACGGGCTGGTAGGGATCGATCCAGGAGGCCGCGTCGGCGAGCCCGGCGGCATCGAAGCGCGGCTGTGTCAAGCCAATGGCACGGAAGGTTTGGGGATGTTTCAGGCCGGTGCGGAGGGCGGATGGGGCGCCGGCGGCAAAGCCGTGGATGAGAATCCGATCGTCGGAGACGTTGCAGGCGGCGCGGACGTGTTGGATGACCGCGAGGATGCGGGCTTCGTCGTCCACTTGTCGCTTGTGCTTCTCGTTGACGTTGCGCGACCAGGATTTCTTCGCCCCGGTGAGTTGCGGGGCCACGAGGAGGAAGCCGTGGGACTCGGCCAACTCCGTCCAGGCGCGGATGCGGCGGTTGGGCGTGTCGGGGAAGGAGGAGTGGCAAACGACGACCAGCGGCCAAGCGTGTTCGCGGTTGTAACTGGAGGGTCGGTAGAGCAGATACTCGCCGCCGTACTGCGGCTCGGTGAAGGGCCGGATGGGTTCGGGAACGTTGGGGTCGATGTACTGAGAGCAACCTGTGAGGGCAACGAGAGTCCAAAGAAAAGCAACACGAACCGGCGTTCGGAGCCGATTGCCGATTGCCGATTGTCGATTGTCGATTGAAGATGCGGCGTGGGTCATGTCTTAGCTCGCGCGGAGGTCGTAACCGCAGGATTTCAGGTGTTTTGCGAAGGCGGCGCGGAAGGAATCTCCGTCCGCGTCGGTGAGGGTGCGGTCGTCGCAGCCGAGGACGGTGCGGAAGGTAAGACTGCGGCGGTCCTTGGCAATCGCGTCGCCCTCATACGCGGTGACGAAGCGGATCGTTTTGAGGAGCGGGTGGTCGAGGCGACGGAGGTTCGCGGCGACCTCGGTGTAGCGCGTCGTTTTGGGAACGAGGATCGAGAAATCCAGGTCCACCAGCGGGAAGGGCGGAATGGAGGCGAGAGGCTCGGTGAGCGGTTGAAGGCACTCGAGGCCGGTAAGCTGCAACTCCGCCCAGGCGATCGACCAGGCGGCGAGATGTTCGTCCATCACGCGGCGGAGTGACAAATTGATGACACTTAGCCGACCGATGCCGATCCCGTCGATCGCCACCGCGGCGGTGCGGTGGGGATGCTCCCAGGGGCGGTCCGCCGCGGCAGTTGTTTCGGCGAAGGCGGCGCTGCGGGCGAATTGCCGCCACGCCCAGCCGGAGACGGCTGATTTCAGACGGGCGTAGAGTTCGTCCTCGGCCCGTTTGCCGCGCTGGGCGAGGACCAGGCCGAGGTGGCGCGACTCCCGGTCTTCGCGATCGCCCTTTTCGAAGACGCTTCCGAGTTCCACGAGAGAGAGGGCTGGGAAATGGAAGCGGTTCAGGGCGACGGCGTTGAGCAGACCCGGCAGAAGCGTGCGGCGGAGTTGATGCGTCCCCTCGGCCGCGGGGTTGGCAAGCTCAACGCAGCGACCGGGGTCTGCGCCCAGGCGACGAAGCCACGCCGCGTCATACCAGATGTAGCCTTGGATTTCGTGGAAGCCCTCTACGGCGGTGAAGAGCCGCAGGGCGGACTGCTCCAGCTCGTGCAGGTCGTTGGGCGGGAAGCAGCGGACGGCGACGCGGGGCATCGTCGGGGCGATGGTGTCGTAACCGATGAGGCGGGCGAGTTCCTCGACGATGTCGGCCTCGATGGAGCAGTCGCCGGTGGCGCGGAAGGAGGGGACATCGACGGTCCAATGAGTGTCATGCTCCGTCACCTTGAAACCGATCGGTTTCAGGAGTCGCCGAGCCTCGTCGAGGGGCACGTCGCGTCCGATGGTGCGGACGACGTGACGCGGGTTCACGCGGACGGTCACGGTTTCGCACGGGTTGGGGAAACAGTCCGACAGCCGCGAGGTCAGCTTGAGCGGTGGGTACATCGACCTCGCCAGATGGACGAAGCGTTGGATGGCGAGGACGGTGTTTGTCGGGTCGAGGGACTTCTCGAAGCGGGCACTGGCTTCGGAGCGCAGTCCGAGTTTCTTGGCGGTTTTGC
>Ga0315274_10017363_pt1 | contig 10155 bp, 10 predicted proteins | sample YL17G02_20_MG_FD_203700 | JGI IMG/M metagenome (GOLD analysis project Ga0315274, IMG submission 203700) | Sediment microbial communities from Yellowstone Lake, YNP, Wyoming, USA - YL17G02_20 | ecosystem: Environmental > Aquatic > Freshwater > Lake > Sediment | place: USA: Wyoming | collected... | reverse complement strand
TGACGGGAGAATGAGCGAACCAAAGCCCGGCTGGAAAAAGCTTAATGAAGGGGATGTTTTGCCCGCCGGGACCGCGGAGAAGTTTGAGACCGGTGACTGGCGGAGCGAGCGGCCCACCTGGCATCCGGAACGCTGTATCCAGTGCCTGTTCTGCTGGATCTACTGCCCGGATTCTTCCATTTTGGTCAAAGACCAGAAGATGACCGGCATTGATTACCAGCACTGCAAGGGCTGCGGCATCTGCGCCCGGGAGTGCCCGGTGAAGCCCGAAAAAGCTATCACTATGGGACCGGAGAGGGAATAAAATGGCGAAAATCGTTGCTAAAACAGGGAATGAGGCGATGGCGGAGGCCATGCGACAGATCAATCCGGATGTGGTGGCGGCTTATCCCATTACCCCGGCCACCGAGATTGTGATGATCTTTGCCCAATTCGTGGCGGATGGATTGGTGGATACCCGATACGTGGCGGTAGAATCCGAGCATTCGGCCATGTCGGCCTGCGTGGGGGCTTCGGCGGCGGGGGGACGGGTGATGACCGGGACCTCGTCCCAGGGACTGGCCCTGATGTACGAGATCTTGCCTATTGCGGCGGCTTTGAGATTGCCGATAGTTATGTGCGACGTCAACCGCGCCATCTCGGGTCCCATCAACATCCACTGCGACCATTCCGATACCATGGCGGCCCGGGATTTCGGCTGGATCCAGATCTTCTCCGAGAATTCCCAGGAGGCCTATGACTCATTGCTCCAGGCCATCCGCATCGCGGAGGATCCGCGGGTGCACCTGCCGACCATGATTATGACCGATGGCTTCATCATCAGCCATTGTCTGGATAAGATCGAGATCCTGGAAGATGCGGAGGTCAAAGATTTCGTGGGAAAGGAAAGGAAATCCGCGGTCTCACTTTTGGACCTTAATAAGCCGGTTTCCATCGGATCGCTGGACCTGCAGGATTACTATTTTGAGCATCGCCTCCAGGTGGCGCAGGCCATGAAGGATTCAAAGAAGGTCATCCTGGAGATCGCTGAGGAATTCGGCAAGAAATTCGGCCGTAAATATGGACTGTTCGAGGAATATAAGACCGCGGACGCGGAATATATTATCGTGGCCCTGGGCTCCACCTGCGGTACGGCCAAAATGGTGGTGGATGAAATGCGCGATGGGGGGATCAAAGCCGGGCTGCTCAAGATCCGCGTTTTCCGCCCCTTCCCGGCAGAAGAGATCTCTCAGGTCCTCTCCAAAGCCAAAGCCGTGGCGGTTTTGGACCGGTCCGACTCCTGGTCTGCCCAGGGCGGGCAGGTCTTTACCGAGATCCGCTCCGCTCTGTTCGATCTTAAAGCCAAGCCCCGGCTCATCAATTATATTTACGGGTTGGGCGGAAGAGAGATAACCTTGGACCATCTCCGCTCGGTCTATTCCGCCTTGCAAAAAGCGGAAAGCCAGCCCCTGGTCCAATACCTGGGAGTGAGGGAATAAAATGGCTACGCTAAAAGATCTGTCCACCCGCCACGAGCCCTTGACCGGCGGGCATCGCTTATGTCCGGGCTGCGGCGCGTCGATCGTGGCGCGCCAGATTCTGCTGGCCAGCAAGGATCCCGTGGTAGTGGTCTGCGCTACCGGATGCCTCGAAGTTTCGACCACCATCTTCCCTTTTACCGCCTGGACCGTTCCTTATCTGCACAATGCTTTCGAGAACGCGGCCGCGACCCTCTCGGGGGTCGAAGCCTGCTATCAGGCCTTCAAGAAGCAGGGCAAGATCGATAAACAGATCCAGTTCGTGGCCTTCGGCGGGGATGGCGGCACTTATGACATCGGCCTGCAGTCGCTCTCCGGAGCGATGGAAAGAGGTCACGACCTGCTCTATGTTTGCTACAACAACGAAGCTTACATGAATACCGGGGTGCAGCGCTCCGGCGCCACTCCCAAAGGCGCCAATACCACCACCGAGCCCGTGGGCAAGGTAAAACAAGGCAAGGTGGAATGGAGAAAGGATCTGACCGAGATCATGGTGGCTCATGGCATCCCTTATGTAGCGCAATCTGTGGTCGGCAACTGGGCGGACCTGACCCGCAAGGCGGAAAAGGCCTTCAGCATCCGCGGGCCCAAATTCATCAATGTGCTGCAGCCCTGCCGGCTGGGGTGGGGGTATAAGCCCGAAGATACCTGTGTTTTGGGAAGATTGGCCGTGGAGACCTGCTTCTGGCCGATCTACGAGGTGGAGAACGGGGTCTATAAAATAAATTCCAAGCCCAAAGAGAAGAAACCGGTGGTAGAATACCTTAAGACCCAGGACCGTTTCCGGCATCTCTTCAAGCCCGGGAACGAACATCTTTTGGAGGAGATCCAAAAAGGGACCGATGAACGCTGGGAGAAACTATTAGCCAAAGAAGGGGGAAGCAAGGCATGAACAAGAAACAGCTCGCGGGATTGGTGTCCAATGATTCGGATATCACCAAAGCCGAGGCCGAAAAGATCATCGATATTGCCCTAAAGCACATAACCGAAACTTTGGTGGCCGGTAAAAAAGTGCGTTTGGTGGGTTTTGGCAACTTTTTTGTCCGCACCCGCGCGGGCCGCACCGGCCGCAATCCCCAGACCGGGGAAAAGATTACCATCAGCCCGACCAAGTCCGCGGCCTTTGTTCCCGGGATCAACCTGAAAAAGGTCATTCGCAGCAAATAAACTAATATGGCCACGGCCAAGACCGCCGACGAAGTAAAGCAGCTGCTCCAAGTGCTGCCCCCGCGCATCGTGGAGGTGCTTTCCAAAAATCCTGAGCTTCCCCACCTGATCGAGGTCGTGCTCGATCTGGGTAAATTGGCCGAGGCGCGCACCACCACCGGAAAAGCGATCTACCTCAAGGGGACCGGGCCGGTCTCGGAAACGGATATCAATTTTGTCACCTCCAAGGTCGGGCAGTTCACCTCCGATAACCGCGCCGGTATTGAGCGCACCCTGCATCGGATCTCGGCCCTGCGCAACCGCACCGGCAAGATCATCGGGCTCACCTGCCGCATCGGCCGCGCCATCTACGGTACCATTGATATCATCCGGGATATGATCGAATCCGGCAAGAACACGCTCTTTTTGGGCCCGCCCGGCATCGGCAAGACCACCAAACTGCGGGAAGCCGCACGCGTCTTGGCGGACGAATTCGATAAAAGGGTCATTGTGGTGGATACCAGCAACGAGATCGCCGGGGACGGGGATATTCCCCATCCCGGCATCGGGCGCGCCCGCCGCATGCAGGTGATCTCCCCCGACCGCCAGCACGCGGTGATGATCGAGGCGGTGGAGAACCACATGCCCGAGGTCATCATCGTGGATGAGATCGGCACCGAAGCTGAAGCTGCGGCCTGCCGCACCATCGCCGAGCGGGGAGTGCAGCTCATTGCCACTGCCCACGGCAAGATCCTGGAAAATTTGGTATCCAACCCGACGCTTTCCGACCTGGTCGGCGGCGTCCAGACGGTGATCCTGGGGGATGAGGAAGCCAAGCGGCGCCGCACCCAGAAGGCCATACTGGAAAGAAAAGCCCCGCCCACCTTTGATATCCTAGTTGAGATCAGGGAGCGGGATTCTTTCGCCATCTATCACGATGTGGCCAAAGCGGTGGATGCGATGTTGCGCGGCAAGGTTCCCCAGCCGGAGCTCAGGGTTCGGACCAAAGAGGGCAAGATCAAGGTAGAGCGAGCCAAAGAGGAGATACCCGAGCCCACCGAGGAAGAAGTAGAAAAGATAAAGGCCGAGAAGGAAAGCGAACTGCTCCGCATCTACCCATATGGTGTCAACCGCCAGGAACTGGAGCGGGGCATCCGCGTGCTCAACCTCCCCGCCATCTCCACCACCAACCTGGACGAAGCCGACCTCATCTTAACGGTAAAGGCCAAGGCGCGGCCCGGCACCAAGATCATGCAATCGGCCGACGAGCGCAACCTGCCGGTGCACGTGATCAAGAAGAACGTATCCGGGCAGATCGTTAAATTCCTGAAGTTCTACTTTAGGGTGGGAGGGCGGGAAGAAAGCGAGGAAGTCGGCCTGAACGAGGCCGAGCTGGCCGTGGAACAGGTGAAGAAAAGCGGCAAGTCCGTGGACCTGTATCCGCAGAATTCATATATCAGGAGATTGCAGCACCAGATTGTGGAAAAAGCGGGATTAAAGTCGGAATCGGTGGGGGAGGAACCCAACCGCCGGCTGCGCATTTACCCCTAGGGAGGAGCATTTATGGAAAAGGAAGCGCGCTATCAACGCGGAGTGGCCCTGTTCTTGGCGGTGATCATCGGCTTTTTGGCGTTCCTGGTCGTCCGGCCTTTTATCGTGGCGATCTTATCGGCGGCTGCGCTGGCTTACATCTTTTATCCGCTCTATCTTTATATCTTAAAGAACCTGGCGCCCAAGTTCTTGCCGCAGAAGACCTTTGCCGCCATGGTCACCTGCGGGATCATTGTCCTGCTGGTCCTGCTGCCCACCATCTTCGTGACCTCGGTCTTAACTTATGAATTGCGGGATGGCTATCTGTTTTTACAAGATTTCCTGGCCTCGCCGAACTGGCATCTGCCGGAGCTGCCGCTTTATCTTAAAGGTTTTGCGGGGGATCCCGCGCAGATCAAGGCTTTGGTAGGTGATCTGGCCGGGCAGATGATCGGTTGGCTGCAAGGGGTATTAAAGGGCATCCCCAATCTATTCTTGAGCATTTTCATAACCATTTTCTCCACTTATTATTTCTTAAAGCACGGGAAAGACATCTATACTTTTTTTATGGGGATCTTCCCCCTGCCCAAGGGCCGCTATGACCAGATCATCGCGCGCTTTGACGACCTAAGCCGGGGGATGATCCTGGGGCAGATCGTGGTGGGGGGCGTGCAGGGAATTTTGGCCTGGGCGGCCTTCTGGTTTTTGGGGGTGCCCAATCCGGTGCTGTGGGGATTTTTTACCTTTATCATTTCCATCATCCCTCTGCTGGGCGCGGCGCTGGTGTGGGTGCCGATCTGTATTTATCTTTTTATTACCGGATACATGACCGGTGATTATTGGCGGGCCATTACTTTGCTTTTGTATGGGACCTTTGTCATCAGTTTGATCGATAATGTCTTAAAGCCCAAGATCGTGGGCGAACACGCCAAGATCCATCCGCTGGTCATATTGTTCGGGATACTGGGTGGTATTCAGCTCTTCGGGATCCCGGGTATTTTGATCGGGCCGCTGATCTTGACCTTGTTTGACCTGATGATCGAGATCTACCGCGAGACCTTATAGACCAGGTGCCGTTTCCAGTTTAGATCATCGAGCCTGGGGTAATCGGTACGGTAGTGCGCCCCGCGGGATTCGGTCCGGTCCAGCGCTGCACGGGTTATCAATTTGGCCACCAGCAGCATATTCTTAAGTTCGATCTCCTCGGCTGAGTTCGGCTCAAAGTTCAGGTCTTTCTCCATCATTTCCAATTTATGCTGCGCGGCGGTTAAGCTTTCTTTGGACCGAACGATCCCCGTTCCGTTCCACATGGCGGTCTTGATGATGAGCTTATAGCGCTGGATCTCAGCAGGTTTTAATTTCGGCTTGAGATTTAGGGATTTAGGACTTGTTTCGTGTTTAGGGTTTAGAGCTTCGGATTTGGCGCTAAGTGCCGCACGGTGTCCAAATACCAATCCCTCCAGTAAGGAGTTAGAAGCCAACCTATTAGCCCCATGGACGCCGGTCGAAGCGCATTCCCCGGCGGCCAGAATCCCGGGGATGTTGGTTTTGGCATTAGTGTCGGTCTTGATGCCTCCCATAAAGTAGTGGGCGGCGGGAGCCACGGGGATCTTATCGCGGGTGATGTCGAGCCCGCGCTCCAGGCAGGTCTTATAGATCACGGGAAAGCGGTTCATCACCAATTCCCCCCCGATGTGGGAGAGATCAAGGAAAACGTGGTCGCTGCCGGATTTTCGCATCTCTTCAAAGATCGCCCGCGAAACCACATCCCGCGGCGCCAGCTCCGGGACGAATCTTTCGCCCTTATGGTTGAACAATTGTCCGCCCTCGCCCCGCACCGCCTCCGAGATCAAGAATTGGGGCAGGGCGATGATGTCCCCGAACTCCTTGCTATGAACTAACGAGGTGGGGTGGAACTGCACGAATTCCATATCGGTCACTTCACAGCCCGCCCTATAAGCCATGGCTACCCCGTCCCCGGTGGCGAAGAGCGGATTGGTGGTATAAAGATAGACCTGACAGACCCCGCCGGTGGCCAGGATCACCGCGTCGGATAGAAAAGTTTTTACGATATTGGTCTTGAGGTCGAGGGCCGTGACCCCCGCCGCGCGGCCGTTGTTAATTATAAAATCCAGGCTCACAGTTTGCTGGAAGATCTTTACTTTCCTCTCAGCCATCACCTTGCCGGCCAAGGTTTTTTCTATTTCCAGCCCGGTGGAATCGCCGGCGTGGAGTATCCGCCTCTGCTTATGCGCCCCCTCCAGCGCCAGGGCGAACCCGCCGCCGGCTTCAGTCTCGGCGCGGTCGAACTGCGCGCCCATCTCTATCAGCTCGCGGACTCTGTCCACCCCTTCCTCTACCAGCACCCGCACGGCCCGCTCGTCGCACAGGCCGGCGCCGGCTTCAATGGTATCTTCAAAGTGATATTCGGTAGAATCGCGGATCTGGTCGATGGCCGCGGCGATGCCCCCCTGGGCTTTTTCGGTGGCGGTCTCGCCGATCTTACCTTTAGTCAGGACCGTGACATCCACGAACTGGCTGGCGGTCAGCGCCGCCCGCAGGCCCGCAATGCCTCCGCCGATGATCAAAATATCCATATTTCCATTATACGCTCGTTGACTTTTGCTTTCAATGATGGTTAAATTCGGATAACATGGCGGAAAAATTAGTTTATTTTACCAATTTTAATCCGGTCTTCAAGGGTGTGGGAACGATCATCGTGGGCCTGCTGGCCCTGCTGTTCGCCCTGTACATGAGGAATCGAAGGAAAGAGCAGGCCACGCTCTCTAACAATCTTTTCCTGGGGCTTTCCATCTTCGTGATAGTGTACGGGCTTTTTATCCTCATTTTCCGCCCCGCCTGGTGGGTGCTTCCGTATTAATCGAAATACTTAAAGCTTTCATTTTAGGCCTGGTGCAGGGCGCCACGGAATTCATACCAGTATCTTCCACCGGACATCTGATCATCTTCAGCCATTTTTTGGGCTTTACGGGTCCTTTGGCCAAGACCTTTGATATCGTGGTCCAGCTGGGCTCCATCCTGGCCATCGTTTATCTTTATTTTGAGGTTCTCAGATCTCCCCGGATCTGGAGCCGCATAATAGTAGGGATCCTGCCGATATTGGTCGTAGGTTTTCTCTTTGAGAAAAAGATAAAGCACTATCTTTTCAATCCGGCAACCGTGGCCCTGGCACTCTTGGTCTTTGGGGTGATCATGATCTGGGTGGACCGGCGTAAGAATCGGGAGAATATCTCCGACCTTTTTAAGATCGGCTATGCGCCGGCTTTTATCATCGGCCTGTTCCAGTGCCTGGCGCTGTGGCCGGGGGTTTCCCGCTCCGGCGCCACCATCGTGGGCGGGCTATTGATGGGGCTGACCTACGCTGCCGCCGCCCAGTTTTCTTTTGTCCTGGCGGTGCCGGTAATGGTGATCGCCACGGCCTATGAATTCCTCAAGGAATTCTCTTCTTTTACGGCGGCCGATCTGTGGATCCTAGCGGTGGGGATGGTCACGGCCTTTATTTTTGCGGTTATCTCGGTTAAGGTCTTCATGCGGTGGCTCAATCGATTAAAGCTTATGCCTTTTGGCGTCTATCGCATCGTCCTGGCCGCGGTCTTATTTATCCTGCTTTATTTTAAGGTCCTTTAGGGGCTCATCTCCGCCAGTAATTCATTCAAGACGCGCCCGATCTCTTCCGCCATTTTTTGGTAACCCTTTGAATTGGGATGGAGCTGGTCCGTCATTAAATTCTGATTGTCAAAAATATCGCTCAGGAGGGAATCCATTAGAACACAGCCCTTTTCCCTGGCTAATTTCTTATAGCCTGATTCATAAGCGGACCCCAGGGGCATAGAGACCAAAACTACCACCGCTTTCTGCCGCTGGATCTCGTCTATCATAAGCCGGAGGTTCTTGAAGGTATCAGAGACTGCCATCCGTCTTAGATAATCATTGCCCCCCAGCTCCACTATCACGATGCGGGGGTTGAGCTTTAATATCTCTTCCACCCTAAGGAGCGCGCTTTCGGTAGTATCACCGCTTTCCCCGAGATTGATGACCGGGAGTTTGACCATCTGACCAAGTAGTGTTGGGTAATCCTGGCCAGTTGAGGCGCCCACACCCATAGTGATGCTGTCGCCAAAGCAGACGACAGAGGTTCCCTTGGCCTCATAGAGATTTTTTACCCCGGCAAAGGGGGCGGCGGGCGTGCAGCCGACCAGCAGAAGAGGGACCAACAGCCAGACCAATCTTTTCACGGGGATATTATACCCTGAAATTTCTATAATTCTCGTCCGAAGTAGGAGTGTATGACCAGCCGACCAATTAGAAGATGCAGTTATCCGGTCCCCCGGCAAACCACTTTGGACTTCAGCCGAGTGCAGAGGGAAAGAGTGGGGGATGAGGTATCCCTTTTGGCTGAACGGCACCAGGTCAGCACCATGTACTTAAAACGCCTGGTTGAGATGAGATTGCCCCTAAAAAGGATAGATTCACTTTTAAGCTCGGTCAGGGAAGCGACCGGAGAGTTCCCGCTGGCTTCCCAGGCGGCGGTAGAAGCGGTCCCCGACCTGATCCAAGCAGAGATCAAGGACGAACAAATAGTGCAGCTGTTCATCGTCGTCAAGTTCTGCTACGCATTTAGAAAGGGGTCGGAGGGGGAGGCGGTGGAGGTGCTTTACGACCTGCCGGAGACGGTGCGGAAGCTGCGGCGGATGGGATACTCCACGGACGGCACCATCGAATTGATTTCCCATTCGGTGAGGGTGAACTGGAATAATAAAGGTTTTTCTCTTTCTGATCTGCCGCGCGTATTAAGCCTGGGCGTTTCGGAATCCACCGTCATCGATTTCTTTGAAATGCCGCGGCCGGAAACTCTTCACTAGAAAAAGCTGCGGGACTAGGATTCGAACCTAGATAGCATGCTCCAGAGGCATGCGTCCTACCCTTAGACGATCCCGCAATTAAAGTAGTATTATATCAGAAAATATAGTATCATCTACCCGCCATGATCTTCGGCTTTACCCTGCAGGACAAGTTCGGCATCTTCATCGCGGCCATCATCGCCCTCATCATCGCCGGGATGTCGCTTTTCTTCTTCAGCCAGCTGACCGATTCCCTGATGAATTCCCTGCGCACCGACCTGGTAGATATGGCCCAGATCCTGGCCAAAAATATTGATGCGAATTCTATCCCCCGGATCCTGGCCGGAAGTGAAAGATCAAAGCCCTATTGGGACCTGAAAAAATACTTAAAGGGTATCCAGCTGCAAAACAACAAGATAAAGAGCATCTATGTGATGGTCAAGACCGCTAAGCCCGATATCTGGAAGTTCGTGGCGGATGAGGACCAAAACCCCAAGACCATGGCGCATTTGAATGAGGAATACGATGTTTCGGGGTATCCTCAGATGAAAATGGCTTTTGGCGGGCCCATCGCCGACCAGGAGACCAGTAGCGATAAGTGGGGCCGCTGGCTTTCGGGCTATGCCCCCATCTACGATAGGGACGGACACCCGGTGGCCATCGTGGGCATAGACATATCAGCAGGGGATGTGGATAGTTTGCGCAGGAATGTGCTTAATACGGTGGTCATCTGTTTTGCCATAGGCCTGGCGCTGGCCGTCATGTTCGGCCGGATAGGGGCCATTACCATCACCGGTCCGGTTACGGCCCTGCTCAAGGGGGTGCGAAACATCGAGGAAGGGAGATACGGATATAAGATCGATATCAAGCGCCGGGATGAGATCGGGGACCTGGTGGCTGGATTCAACCGCATGTCGGACAAGCTGGGCGAGGTGGATAAATTAAAGAGCGATTTCATGTCGGTGATCTCCCACGAACTTTATACCCCCTTGACCCCCATGAAAGACGCCGCGGCCATGCTAAAGGCCGATCCCCAGCTCCCGCCGGAAAGCCGGGCGCTGGTGGACATTATGGATAGACAGACCAACCGGATGCAGAAC
>Ga0315274_10017361_pt1 | contig 10156 bp, 9 predicted proteins | sample YL17G02_20_MG_FD_203700 | JGI IMG/M metagenome (GOLD analysis project Ga0315274, IMG submission 203700) | Sediment microbial communities from Yellowstone Lake, YNP, Wyoming, USA - YL17G02_20 | ecosystem: Environmental > Aquatic > Freshwater > Lake > Sediment | place: USA: Wyoming | collected... | reverse complement strand
GAAAGTTCCATGGCTGGGGTACGAGTGACTACGACTCGTGAGCCCAAGACGCCGGAAGCCTTGGAGACCGAAGGGAATCTCTCGGACGCGCTTCAGCCCGAGGCGTTGGGGCATTTTGATCGCAATCCTAATCGTTTTCTTGATTCGAAGGACGACTTGAACCCCCAGACGGAGACAGTCGCCAATCAGGTGGCAGATGAGCTCGGCGAGGAAGGATCGCCTGACCATAGAGGGATCCAACCGCCAGAAAGTTCTGGCGCCTCCGTATCCGCGCCGCCGCTACCCCATCAGATCGGGTATGTCGAGCGGGTGGCAGGCCAGGCCGAGGCGATCGTGGCCGTGGGGGACGAGGTACACTTTGTCCGCGAGGGCGAGGTGTTCGCCGACCGCTTCCGGGCCCTGAGCGTCTCTCCCACGTGGGTGGAAATTGAGGAGTTGCCCTTCGAGAGCTCCCCGCCGCCCATGGTGGCGTTAGATTACGGGACGACCACTCCGGGCGTGCCCCAATCGAGGGCGCCGACTTCCCACTCGCCCCCTGGGTCTGCCTCAGCAGGGGTGGGGCAGACCGACGTTTCGAGCGGCCCCGGGTCGCCAAGGCAACGGCCGCCGCCGCGCGCTTCACCCAATCGTGTGGTACGAGTTGCGGCGCGGGCGGGCGCTCGGGCTGGACCGGTTGATGCGGGTTCGGAACCTGCCGGGGAACGATTCACGCTCAAACCATTTGGTTTTGCTGAGACCAGCGACGGGGAAACCGTCGCCTTTGTCGCCGTCGAGGGCGAAGTGTTTCTCGTGCGTCAGGGCGAAGCCTTCGCGGGGCGGTATAGAGCCCGGCGAGTGACGGCCTGGGCGGTTGAAGTCGCAGCAGAATCACCCCAGCGGGCCGTCAAGCAGCCGGACCGCGCTCCCGATTCGGCGTCAGGCAAACCCACTGCATCCACTGCATCTAACGTTGAGGCACTGGCTTTGCACGCGCCAGATCTATCTGCTCGGACTGGAATCCCGGATCTGGAAGCCACGGCTCTGCCTGGCAGCTCGGCCAAGGGCGAGGAGAAGGGCTTGAGTGACCTCCGGGCACCCGGGTTTAGGTTGCACTCGCAGGCGGCGATGCTGGATAATTCCAATAACCCGCACTAACAGAGGACAAACGATGGTGGGCAAAGGACTCCGTGGACTGGCTGTCGTGCTTGGGGGATTGGTCTGCCTGAACTGTGGCGGGGGAAGCTCGGCCTTCCGGGAAGCTCGCAAGGCCGAATTGCGTAAGGATTGGGATACGGCACTCGTCAAATACGAAAAGGCCCTCCAAACGGAGCCCGAGAATGCCCAGTACATCATCCACGAGAAACAAGTGCGTACCCAGGCGGCGATTTTCCACGTCAAGCAGGGACGGCGGCTGCTGGCCGGAGGGCGCGCGGATGAGGCAGCGGGCGAGTTCCAGAAGGCCGTCAATATCGATCCCAGCAACCAGGCGGCGGGCCAGGAGTTGAGCCGTCTGATGGCCCAGCAGGCGGTGGCCAAGAAAGCCCGGGAAGACGCCCTGCAGCAGAACCTCAAGGCGCGCGACCAGGCGGCCACCTCGACGGGGGTCAAGCTAAAGCCCTTGCCGGTTGAGCCTTTGGCGCACTTCCGGATCTCCGCCGACAGCCGGAAGGTCTACGAAACGCTTGGGAAACTGGCGGAACTGAACGTCGCATTCACGTCGGATTTTCAGCCGCGCCCGGTGTCAATTGACCTGACCAACATTAAGATTGAGGACGCGCTGAGAGTGGTCTCGTTTCAGACCAAGACGTTCTGGAGGGCGATCACCTCGAATACGATTCTGGTGGTGCCGGATTCGCCCACCAACCGCCGGGACTACGACGAGGAAGTCCTGAAGACTGTTTACATTAGCAACCCGCTCGCGGCCGCTGACCGGACGGCCATTACCACGGCGCTAAAGCAGGTTCTGGGCCTGCAACGGATCGTCGACAATCCAGATTCGAATGCCATCATCATCCGCGACACTCCGACGAAAGTAGCGGCGGCGGAGAAGATGATCCATGACCTCGACCGAGGCAAAGCCGAGATCCTGCTGGAGGTGGCGGTGGTCGAGGCCGACCGCGACCGGGTTCGAGATCTGGGGCTTACGCTGGCGACCATCAACCCTTCCACGGGGACCATCACGCCAGGGCTGCAAGCTGGAGTGGTCTTTGCCCCAGGGGCAACGAAAACTGACTCGGGCAGCACTCCGAACACGAGTATAGGCCTCGGGGGTATCAGCTACCGGAATTACGCTGTGGTGCTGCCCAGCGCCACCGCCAGCGCGGTGATGAATGATTCGCGTACTCACGTGCTGCAGAACCCGCAGGTCCGCGTCACCGACGGCCAGACGGCCAAGCTGCGCATCGGGACGCGCATCCCTTACGCGACCGGAAGCTTCCTGCCGTCGATGGGAGGGGTCACTGGCGGGACCGGCGGGGCAGGAGGCTTCGGCCTCCTGGCCAGTACCCAGTTTCAGTATCAGGACGTGGGAGTGAACCTGGACATCACGCCTCGCCTGATGGCCAACGGCGAGGTGAACCTGCACGCTTCCATCGAGATTTCTTCTCTTGGTGCACCCATCGCCATCGGAGGTTTCAGCCAGCCGACCTTCGGCCAGCGCAAGATCGAGCACGACATCCGGCTCAAAGAAGGCGAGGTGAATCTGCTGGGCGGGTTGATCCAGACCACGGAAACCACGACCATGGCGGGCGTCCCGGGACTAGGGCAGATTCCTCTTCTGAAGTGGTTTTTCTCCTCGGAAAAGCGGGAGCGCATCGAGACGGAAGTCCTGGTCATGCTCACTCCCTGGGTGATCCGCTTGCCGGAAATCCCCGCGGAGAGCGGCGCGGAAGTTGCCGTGGGGGCCGGTGACGCGCGTCCGGCTGGGGCCATGCCACCACCGGCGGAAGTCACCCCGCAACCGCCGACGCAGCCTGAGGCGATGCCGGAAACACCTGGCCAGCCGCCGCAATGAGAACCTGGGTTTTGAAGAAGCTCGGGAAATGGGGCTGGGGCCGCGGGTTCACGCTGGTCGAGTTAATCGCGGCCATCACCATTCTCCTGCTCCTCACCTCCGTCGCACTTCCGCTGGCGCGCGTGCACATTCAGCGGGCACGCGAGTCGGAACTGCGCCAGGCGTTGCGCGACCTGCGTCAGGCCCTCGACCGGTACAAAGATTTCTCCGACCGCGGCATGATTCCCACCAAGGCCGAAAGCTTTGGCTATCCTCCCGATCTCGAGACGCTGGTGAAAGGCGTGCCGCTCAAGGGCGCGGCCACCGCCAAATATAAATTCCTCCGCCGGATTCCCGAAGACCCGATGACCGGCTCGACCGAGTGGGGGCTGCGCTCCATGCAGGATGACCCCGGCTCGCGCAGTTGGGGCGGCGGCAACGTCTTCGACGTGTACTCGAAGAGCCAGGGGACAGCCCTGGACGGTACGAAATATGTGGACTGGTAAGCATCGCGGCATCGAGCCCGGGATGATTGAGCGGCGAAGCCGTCAGTGGTCAGTTATCAGTGGTCAGTCGCCCCTGACGACGGACAACGGACAGCGGGCAAAGGACGAAGGACAAGGGACCAAGGACTATCACCACTTCGGATTTACGCTGCTGGAGCTAATGGTGGTGATCACGCTGATTATCATTCTGGCGTCCGCGGTATTTCCCACTTATCACGTCGCGGTCACCCGGGCGCGCGAAGCGGTGCTGCGCGACGACCTCTTCACGCTGCGGAAGCTGATTGACGAGTTCACGCTGGACAAGCAGCGCCCGCCGCAGTCGCTCGAGGAGCTGGTCGACGCGGGGTATTTGCGCGGTGGCGTTCCCGAGGACCCGATCACGCGCTCCAACCAGACCTGGCAGGTGGACATCGAAGACGTGGTCGTGGGCCCCAGCCAGGCGGTGCCCGGCATCGTGGATGTCCACAGCGGGTCCGACGAGACGTCGCTCGACGGAACGCCGTATAATACTTGGTGAGAAGAGCTGTTGATCGTGAACAGTGAACAGTGGACAGCGAAGTACCACCGGAGCAAAACTGGGCAGAACAACGCCATCATGCTTGGGCATTTTCGCTGTTCACTGCCCACTAACCACGGTTAACTGAAGTATGGAATTCACCTGCAAACTCGGCACGGTGGCAGGGCGCATTCTGACCCAGACGGAGGAGGCGCTTTCTGAGGCGGAGCTCCGCCAGCGCCTGACCGCCCAGGGCTTCCTGGTTTTCTCCGTTGAGCCCAAGGAGGCGCTGCGCGCCAGAATTCGCGGGCTGCGCCGGGGCCGGGTGCGGGCGGACGATTTCCTGATTTTCAACCAGCAATTTCTGACTCTTTCCAAGTCCGGCCTGCCCCTGCAGAAGTCCCTCGACATGCTGGCGCACCAAACGCGCAGCGAGGAGTTGCGCGCCGCCCTGGAAGACGTCCGCGAGCGTGTCCGGTCCGGCGCCCTGCTCTCCGAAGCCTTCGATGCGCAGGGAAAATTCCCCAAGATTTATTCCGCGACGTTGCGCGCCGGCGAGCGCAGCGGCAGCCTGGACCGGGTGCTGGCGCAGTACGTAACCTACCAGAAGACGACGCGCAGTTTTCGCAAGAAATTCCTCGCTGCGCTCATCTACCCGGCGTTTCTGCTGGTCTTCCTGACCGGGTTGATCTCGTTCGTCATCACCTTCATCGTTCCGCGGTTCGCGCTGCTCTACGCCGACCTCAACGTGCAGTTGCCGCCACTGACGCAGTTCATGATCCAGTTTTCGCTCGGTGTCAAACGCCTGGGCGTGTTCGCGCTCGGCGCCATGGTGGGCGTGGCGCTGCTGGCGCGCGGGGCCTGGCGATCGCCCCGTATCCGGCTGGCCTGGGACAAGTTGAGGTTTCGCCTGCCGGTGATCGGAAAGCTGCTGCTGAAATTTTCCGTCGCGGAGTTCGCCCGAACTCTGGGCACGTTGCTGCAAGGCGGAATCCCCATCGTGTCGGCGCTCGAGACCGCGAAGGAATCTGTGACCAGCCCGCTGCTTTCCCAGGCGATTGGCCGGGCGCAGGCCGAAGTGACTACCGGCCGCTCCCTCTGCCTCAGCCTGAAGGATACGGGCTTTTTCCCGCCCATCGCCCTGGATATGCTGGAGGTGGGCGAGGCCACGGGCGCGCTGCCCACCATGCTCGAAGGGCTGGCGGAGTTTTTCGAGGAGGACGTCAATATCGATATGGCGACGCTGGTGGCTCTCGTCGATCCCTTGATGATCGCTTCCATCGCCATGGTCGTGGCCTTTGTGCTGGTGGCGTTTTATCTGCCGTTGTTTTCCATGGCGGCGCAAGTACACTGAGGTAATAAACTATGCTCGAGACAACTTCCGACCTTCAGGCCGAAATGCAACACGCGCAGCAACTGGCGGAGCGCTACCAGTTCGAGTTTGTGGATTTGCGCGATTGCCGCCCGGATATGGACCTCCTGCGCTCGATCCCGCTGGAGGTCATGCTCCGCTATGAATTCCTGCCGCTGGAAATGCGCGACGGCCAACTGGTGGTGGCGGTGAGCGATCCCACGGACCTGGCGCGCCTGGATGAACTCGAAATGAAACTCGACCGGCGGCTCATCATCTGCATCGCGGCCGCCACGCAGGTTCGGGATTTCCTGAAAAAGACCGAGCCTTCCCAGCGCGTCCTGGAGGAGGCCACGGAGGAATTCCGCCTGGACGTGATTCGCGATGAGGACAGCGCGGACGAAGGTCTTTCCCTCGAGCACCTGGTGGAAGAACGGGCTGCCAGCCCCATGATCCGCCTGGTGGACTCGATCATCTTCGCGGGCCTGGAGCGGCGCGCCAGTGACGTTCACATCGAGAGCCGCGACAATTCCGTGGTGGTGAAGTACCGGATTGACGGCGTGCTGCAGCAGGCCATGGCGCCGCTGGCGCGGGAGTTCCAGTCGAACCTCATCACCCGCATCAAGGTGATGGCGGAACTCGACATCGCCGAGCGGCGCGTTCCGCAGGACGGCCGCTTCCGCGTGCGCTACCGCGGCCGGCCCATCGATTTTCGCGTCTCGATCATGCCCTCGATCCACGGCGAAGATGCGGTGCTTCGCATCCTCGACAAAGAATCGCTGCACGAGAAATTCCGCCAGTTGCGGCTCGACGTGCTGGGGCTCGCCGACCGCGAAATCCGGCGGCTGCGCCGCTTCATCCGCGAACCCTACGGCATGGTGCTCGTCACCGGGCCCACCGGCAGCGGCAAGACGACCACGCTTTATGCCGCGCTTTCCGAAATCAAGACCGACGAGGACAAGATCATCACCATCGAAGACCCGGTCGAATATCAGCTTCGCGGCATCACGCAGATTCCCGTCAACGAGAAAAAGGGGCTGACGTTCGCGCGCGGCCTGCGCTCGATCCTGCGCCACGACCCGGACAAAATCATGGTGGGGGAAATCCGCGACAACGAGACCGCGCAGATCGCCATTCAGTCGGCGCTCACCGGCCACCTGGTGTTCACCACCGTCCACGCCAACAACGTGGTGGACGTGCTGGGCCGTTTTCTCAATATGGGCGTCGAGCCCTACAACTTTGTCTCGGCGCTGAACTGCATTCTGGCGCAGCGTCTGGTGCGGACGATCTGCGACGCCTGCAAACGGAGCGTGGAAGTTCCGCCGGAATTGCTCGATGAATCCGGCCTGGACCGCACCGTCTGGAGCGAGGTGGCGTTCTACGAAGGCGCCGGCTGCGCGCGCTGCAGCCAGACGGGATACCGCGGCCGCACCGCCATCGGGGAACTCCTGGCGCTTTCGGATCGCATTCGCGAGCTCATCCTCGACAAGCGGCCCTCTTCGGAAATTCGCAAGGTGGCCAAGGTGGAGGGCATGGTAACCTTGCGAGAGACGGCGCTCGAGAAAGTTCAACAGGGACTCACGACCCTGAGGGAAATCAATAAGGTCACTTTCGTTGAGTAATCGCGCGGGGTGCGCGGAACGATGAACTGGGACGTTCTCAAGAAGCGGATCAGTTGGGGACACGGCAGCAGCGTCGCGCGCTTCGCCATGCCCACGCTGGTATTTGAAACCGAGCCGGGATTCGTCCTGGGGGCGCGGCTGGAGGGCTCGTCTCGCCAGGCGCGGCGCGTGGGACGGATCGGCGTGCGGCGCCTCGAGCCCGGCTCTCTGGAACCGCACCCGGGCAAGGCCAACATCGCCAACGCGGAGGAGTTACGCCGGACCATCAACGAGGTTGCGGAAATCATCGGCAACGGGTCCGGCCGCTACGGCCTCGTGGTTCCCGACGGCGCGGTACGCGTGTCGATTCTCAGCTTCGAAACGCTTCCTGATGACGCGTTGGAAACCGAGACCCTGGTGCGCTGGAAGATGAAAGACAAGCTGCCCTTTTCTCCCGAGGAAGCCCGGATTTCAATTCAGGTCTTGTCGCGCCAGGCGGGTCATGTGGAAGTGCTGGCAGTGGCGGCGCGGGGATCGGTTTTGTCGGAGTATGAGTCGGCGCTGGAGCCCGCCAACGGCGGCGCGGTGCTGCTGCTACCCGCCACCGCGACTTTGCTCCCGCTGCTGCCCGAGAGCGACGCGGGCGGCCAGCTCCTCTTGCACGTTTGCTCCCGTTGGATGACCAGTGTGATGGTAGTGGGTTCGCGGCCCTGCTACTGGCGGACGCGGGAACTGAATGCGATAACGGCGGAAGACGCCGGCCGGGAGGTGGCTGCCGAAGCAGCCCGAATCCTGGCCAGCACGCGCGACCGCTTGCAGGCTGACTTGGGACGCGCCTGGTTGTGCGCGCGGCCGGCGGCAGGCGCAGAGATGCTCTCCGCTGTTGCCGCCGCGGTAGCTCACGACGTTGAAGTCCTGGCGCCCCGGCCGGACCTCGGCGCGAGCCTCTCCCCGGACGAGCGGTCGGTTTTCGGGCAGTTCGGGGCGACGGTGGCGGGAATCGCTTCGAACTCCGGGTAAGTGGAATGAAGATCACTCTCAACCTGTCGATTGCTCCCAGCCCGCGCGAGCAGTATGCGCTGGCCTGGGCCATCCCCACGGGCGCCCTGGCGGCGGTGGGAATGGTGCTGCTGTCGCTCCTTGCCGTGCGCAATTTCCGCGAATACCGCAGCGCGCATCGGTCGCTGGTCGAGCTGCAACGGGTTGAGACAAAAATGCGGGAGCACGAAGCGGCGCTGAAAAAGGAGCTCGAACGCCCGCAACTCCACGAGATGTTTCGCCAGGCGCAGTTTGTGAATGTCGTTATCAGCCAGAAACAGTCCTCCCTCACCGAGCTGGCCCAAAAGGTGTCAAAACTCCTCCCTGGCCAGGCCCGCCTGGACTCGCTGGCATTAACGCATGCGGAAAAGAACCCCACCGTGCGCCTGTCTGTGGCAGGAAACAGCGAAGAGGATATCGAAACGTTCCTGGGGAACCTCGAGGACTCCACCGACTTTGCGGATGTCGCCGTCGTCAGCCAGGGAGTCGCCCAGGAGAACCAGGAGGACGGCGGCCGCGAGCCGGTGACCGTTGTCTGCACGGCGCGATACGTGGGCGGGCAGGCGCATTGAGGCGCGAGCACCAACTATGAGCAGGGGTCGGCGGAAAACCATCGTTCGCGTACTTGAGGGCACGGCGCTGGGGCTGGTGCTCCTCGACCTGGCGCTCTACTTTGCCCTGGTGCGCCCGCTCCGGACGATGCGCACGGAGGAGGAAGCCAGCTACGCGGCGGCGCGCGATCGCGTGCGCGATCTCAAGGCCCGAGCCACACGCCTGGAAAAATACCAGGCCGCGGTCCCGGACGCGGAAGGCGAACTCAACGACTTCCTGAAGGAGCATCTTCCGTCGCGCCGGCAGGGATTTTCCCGGGCCGTGCGCATGGTGCGGGAACTGACGGAGAAATCGAGCCTCCACCTGGCCAGCGTCTCTTACAAATTGGACTCGTCCAAGGACGATCCCTTCGATCGCCTGGCCGTCCAGGTTGACGTGGAGGGTCCTTTCTCCAATTTGCTCGCTTTCTCGCATGAGCTGGAAACTTCGAGCGACCTGATCGTGTTGCGCGATTTCAGCTTCGAGCCCACTGAGGGGCGCGTCGTGGCGTTGCGGCTGGGCGCGGACCTTTACTTGAAACCATGAAGACCAGCAGCCAATTCGAGAAATGGGTGGCGGGATTTCTGGGCGTAGTTTGCCTGGCGCTCATATTGAATATGGTTTTCCGCAGCGGGGCGAGAGCGGGGGGCACGCGCCCGCCTGCCCGCAGCGCCGCTCCTACCGCCCGCGCGCGCGCCGGGTCTGGGCCGGCGGCTGGTTCGGATGAACTGGCACGCTATGACCCCCGAGTGCGATTGGACTTGCTGAAGGAAATTCAGGACCGTCCGCTTCCCAAGTTGGCGCGCAACCCGTGGGAGTTCGAGGCGCGCTCGGCGCCCGCTCCTGGGCCGAAGATCGACCCTACGGTTACTCCGGTCGCGCCGCCCAAGCCTCCCCCTCCGCCGCTCAAAGCTGTGGGCGTGACCCAGAAGAGCGGGGGAGTCAATGAGGCGATCGTCTCCGACGACCAGGAAATCTACATCGTTCACGAGGGTGAGACTTTCGCCAAGCGCTTCCGGGTGGTCAAGATTACGCCCTCTCAGGTCGAAATCGAGGATGATACGACGCACGAAACAATCCGCCTTCCCATCGCTCCGTAAGGCGGCGATATCCGGCGCATTGTCCGGCGCGAACGGCGGCGGCTATGCGTTGATGATCCTCATGATGGTGACGGTGCTGTTGCTGATTTCTCTTACCGCTGCGCTGCCGAGCATCTACACCGAGGGAATGCGCGAGCGGGAGGAAGAACTGCTCTTTCGCGGCAATGAGTACGCACGGGCCATCGCGCTCTTTCGCCGCCAGTTTCGCCGCTATCCGATTTCTGTCAAGGAACTGCTGGAAACCAACGGCATGCATTTCCTCCGCCGGGAGTATCCGGACCCCATGACGAAGAAGGGGAAGTGGCGATTCATCCACGCTGACGCCGCCGGGACTCCGCTGGACTCGCGTACGCTCTCGCGGCCCAAGCCGCCGTCGCCGCTGGGGTCGGACAGTTCATTCTCCAAGGAGAAGCAGGAAAGTCCGCCCCCCACGGGAAAGACCGGGCGCTTCGAATCGGGCGAAGAGGGTCAACCCAAAGAGACTTCCGCCTTTTTCGGGGAA
>Ga0315274_10017359_pt1 | contig 10157 bp, 9 predicted proteins | sample YL17G02_20_MG_FD_203700 | JGI IMG/M metagenome (GOLD analysis project Ga0315274, IMG submission 203700) | Sediment microbial communities from Yellowstone Lake, YNP, Wyoming, USA - YL17G02_20 | ecosystem: Environmental > Aquatic > Freshwater > Lake > Sediment | place: USA: Wyoming | collected... | reverse complement strand
CCTGGGCATCTCCGCCACCTTCAAACCGGGAGATGATGAAAGCTTTCACCCGACGCACCAAGCAGCTATTTTTATCAACGATAAGAAGATTGGCGTCATCGGGGAGCTGCACCCCAAGGTAACGGAAGCCTTTGACCTATCAGACGTTGTCTACCTCTTTGAACTCAACGTAACGGAACTGCTCCACCTTATGGCGGGACAACGCATGTTCCAGCCCATCCCCCGCTTCCCGCCCACGGTGAGGGATATTGCTCTGGTTGTGGATACCGGCGTCAGCCACCAGCAGGTAGCTGATATCATCAAGGGCTTTTCCCTGGTGAAAGACGTTGCCATATTTGACGTCTACTCGGGAAAACAGGTGCCGAAAGGAAAGAAGTCGCTCGCCTACCGCATCACCTACCAGTCGCCCGCCCACACCCTCACCGATGAAGAAGCGAATAAAGTCCAGGAGCAAATCTTAAAGAAACTGAACCAGCAGCTCAGCGCCACCCTGCGCGGCTAGCCTTCAGGTCCTGGTTTCTTTTCCTTTTCCTTGAGCTTTAATGTCCTCTTGACCAGCTCTTTCTCGTGGTCGTAATTAATGACCCGCTGCAGCATGATTTTCTGAGTCTGCACCGGCCCGGCGCCATGCCAGGTGCCCACCCCATGCATCCCCGCCGTCCAGTGCTGGAGGAGTTTGGTAACTTTCAAGATATTTTCCGTTGGTTCGTCAGAACCAAAGCTGTAGAACTCCTCAACGTAATCCTTGACTTCGGGGTTCTTCAGCTCCTTTAGCGAGGGCAGGGTAACAACGAGCCCGCCGCCAATGTCGCCGGCGAGCGCCATCACCCGCCAGAAGGCGTTGCAGACATTCAGCTTGGCTACATTGCCCATCAGCTCATCGGGCAGGAACACGCCCGACCCGGGAGGTTCCTCGGCACCGCGACGGGCCGCCTCCAGTCCGCAGGCCCGGCTTGTCTCCCGAAGCACCACCATCTCGGCCAGCTGCTCGTTGATGTGGGATGCCTTCTCCAGTCCCTTATACTCCTGAATCAGCCTTGAGGCGCCGATAATCTGGTTCATGAAGCCGACCTTGCACGTCCCGCCGCAGGTCATGCGGTGCGTTCGGGCAAAACGGGCCACCAGCCTGCCCGAATACCGGCACTCACCACAGTGGAAAACGCGCTCCCAAGGCACAAAGACGTTATCAAAGACGACCATGGAAGTCTCACGCTGGCCGTAAAGAGGGTTGCCCAGCTCTTCTGGGTCTTCCGCCTGCTCCCTTTCCGCGGAGAAAGGCGTGTACTGGCAGACATAAGTAATGCCTTTAGCATCGGTGGGGGTGGCAAAGGCGATGGCATAGTCTTCTTCACACTCGGCATGGGCGCCCTGGGGCAGCACCACCAGCTCGTGGCTGGCGTAGGCACCGCTGATATTGATTTTCGCCCCCCGCACCACAATGCCATCTTTATTTTTGTCCACTGCCTTTAAGGAAAGATACAGGTCGGACCACTCCAGCGTCTTCTGGCTGCGTGAACCCCTCGGTTCCGTCAGGGCGCCAGCCACAGATAAGTCCTGGCGCTGCACCATCTTCAGGTATTCCAGAAACCTGGGATGGTATTCCGTGCCAAGGTCGCGGTCCATCTCCCAGGTAGTGCTGGCCAAGGCATGAAAGGCGTCATAGCCAACGCAGCGGTAGATGCACGTCCCGAGCATCTCGGCGGTGAAGGTACCCGCCTCCGCCTTTTTGACCAGGTCGCCAACGCTGGCGCTCACATGAGTATAGCGGTTGACCGTCTCATTAACGAGAGGTGAGTAGCATGCCATGATATCTTTATATTTCGGGTCAAGGGCCCAAGCGTAGCTGACCTTGTTTGCCTCCACCACAGTGCGGGTATTTTTATTTTTCAGAACACTGGCCACCCTTTTCCCGTTCATGAAGACCCGCGGCTTCCGTTTTTTCAGGCTCTCCTCAAACTGCTCCGGAGTCATCAGCGCCATTGGCTATGCCTCACTTTCTGCCGGGGCCGGTTTTCACCAGCCCTCTCACTCTGGCCACCGCCTCAGCGACGGGCACCAGCACGGACTCTTTTTCCGTCCGCCACTTCACCTCAACGCTGTTTTCCTGCAGCGTACGCGGGCTGACCGTTATCCTGAGCGGTATCCCCAGAAGGTCGGCATCGTTGAATTTCACACCGGGGGATTCCTCACGGTCGTCAAAGAGCACCTCAAGGCCAGCCGATTGCAGTTCACCGTATAATTTATCGGCAACCTCAGCCACTTTCGTGCCCTCGCGGTAGAGCGGACAGAGATAGACCTCATAGGGCGCGATGGAGAGCGGCCAGATGATGCCCTTTTCGTCATGGTAGTGCTCAACGGCGGCGGCCAGCAACCTGCCCAATCCTATCCCGTAGCAGCCCATGATAATCGGCCGGGAGTTGCCTTTTTCATCTATGAAGTTAGCGCCAAGGGCATTGCTGATGAAGGTGCCCAGCTTGAAAACGTGGCCCATTTCAATCCCCGGCATCGCTTTCAGCCGGCCACCGCATTTCAGGCAGATGTCGCCGTCCCGGACCTGAGCGATATCGGCCACGATATCAGCTTTAAAATCCCGGGGGTAGTTGACGTTTTTGATATGCGTATCCGGCTTGTTGCCGCCAGCGACGAAGTTGATGCCCTTCGCAACCGAGTCGTCAGCCACGATTTTGATATTTTTCAGACCCATCGGCGAGGCGTAGCCGGCGGCGATGCCCACCTCGTTTACCTCGGCCTCGGTGGCCAGGTGCAGGTCAGTGCATTTCAGCAGCCTTTGCAGTTTCACCTCGTTGACGTCAAGGTCGCCCCTAATCATGGCAAAGACCACCTGGCCGTCAGCAACGTAGAAGACCGCCTTCAGGGTGTGATCCTTGGGCACATTGAGAAAATTGGACACGCCCTCGATGGTCTTCATGCCGGGGGTGGCCACCTCCTCCATCGGCAGCGGCTTCTCGGGCTTTATCTGCCTCTTGACGCTGACCGCCTTCTCGGCATTGGCCGCGTACTGGCATTTTTCACAGTAGATGACCTGGTCCTCGCCGTTCTCGGCGATGAGCATGAACTCGTGGGAGTCCTTGCCGCCGATGGCGCCGCTGTCCGCCTCAACGAACAGCGCCGGCAGTGCACAGCGGTCATAGATGTTCCGGTAGGCCTGCACCATCTTCTGGTAGCTCACGTCCAGCCCGTCCTCATCAACATCAAAGCTGTAGAGGTCCTTCATGATGAACTCGCGCACCCTTATCAGCCCGCCGCGCGGCCTCGGCTCGTCGCGGAACTTGGTCTGAATCTGGTAGAGCAGCTTGGGCAGGTCGCGGTAGCTCTGCACATGGTGGCTGACCATCTGGGTGAGCACTTCCTCGTGGGTCGGCCCCAGTACCAGGGTTCTCTCACGGCGGTCGAGCAGGGTGAAAAGCCCCTTGCCGAAGGACTGGTCTCTTCCCGTCTGCTGCCAGAGCTCAACGGGCTGGAGCACAGACATAGCCAGCTCCTGACCCCCCGCCCGGTCCATCTCCTCCCGTATTATGTTCTCAATCTTTTTGAGCACCCGCCACCCCAGCGGCATATAAGAATAGACCCCCGCCGCCACCTGGCTTATCATCCCCGCCCGCAATAGTAACCGGTGGCTGGCCGTGTCCGCCTCGGACGGTACTTCTCTTTGTGTTTTGCCGAATAGTTCAGATAGACGCATAAGCTAAAACTCCAAATCTATTTAGTTTTTCTTAGTCAGTTAATCCCCGCATCTCGGAAACTATACTTTCCAATTCCTGTCCCTGTTCAATCATCATTTCGTTTAGTTGGTTACATCCACCCACATACTCACCATATTCTTTTGCCTTCTCAATTAACTGTGCTAATTTGGATCCCAGTTGTGGGTCAAGGACTGACATTTCGCTAACTTCATTATTTAGTCTAATTAACTCTGTCTCTACCTCAGTTCCAGCACTTCTAGAAGCTTCAAAAGACTCTTCCAGCCTTTTGATTATACTCACTCTAATATTATATTCTTTCATAAGTTCTACAAATCTTTTATACTCTCGTGGATTATCAAATGACCATCCACGATAATATAAAGGGTCATCTTTAACTACAAATCCGCCAGTAGTCTCTAAAGCTAAATATTGTCCTAGATAACACTCAGCTAACACCCAAGCGTGATTAGCTTCAGCTATGCTCTTTGCTCCTTCATCCACATTTCCTACTTGTATTAGCGCCTTAATATCCTGAGTCTTGAGCATATTCCAAACATCTAAAGCCATATCAGAACAAACAAAAAAGTCATATTCGCTATATATATGTGTTTCATGGTAGTATCTTACGATATTTTCTGCGGTTTCAGCGGGGGTGTCTCCAACAATCTCATATTGTTCCCTTAACTGTATACTTTCACTTTGCAATTCAACAAGCTTTGCCTCCGAAACCTTAAGCTCAGCCTCGGCAATTTTACGCTGCTCTTTCAATCCTGCAATTTCGTTCTGTAACCCAGTAACTTTTGTTTCTGAAGTATTGAGTTGAGCCTTGACTCTGTCGTACTCCTCTTGAGAAACCCCACAGCCGGTAATAAGTGTTGTAAACAATACTAGTATTATTGTTAATGTCAGTATTATCTTTAGCTTCATAATGTACCGTTAATCTATACTTTTTTAATTAAACGTTGGCTAACACAAACCCTCCACTTCCCTCATCAGCGCGCTTAAGAAGTCTTTTTCCGCCACCACCCCCACCTTCTTCCCCTTCCTGAAGATAACGCCTTTCCCCTTCCCGCAGGCGATGCCGACGTCGGCGTCTTTGGCCTCGCCGGGGCCGTTGACCACGCAGCCCATCACCGCCACCTTTATCGGCTTAGTTATCTTGAGCAGTTGTTCTTCCACCTCCTCCGCCAATTTTACAATATCCACCTCCGCCCGACCACAGGAGGGGCAGCTGACGAGCACCGGGCCGTGCTGGCGCAGGTTCAGGCTCTTCAAAATCTCGTAGCCGGCGATGACCTCCTCGCGGGGATGGGCGGTCAATGAAACCCTTATCGTGTCGCCAATGCCCAGATACAGCAAAGTGCCGATGCCCACCGCACTGCGGATAACGCCTCGCTTCGGCGTGCCCGCCTCGGTCACCCCAATATGCAGCGGGTAAGGTATCTTTGCAGCGATTGATTTATAGGCTTCAACCATCGTCGGCACGTCAAACGCCTTCAAAGACACTTTAATCAGGTCGAAGTCGAGGCTCTCCAGCAGGCTTATCTGCTCCAGAGCTGCCTCGACCATTCTCTCGGCAACGCTCAATTTCGGGCGGGCCGTTTTGGGCAGGCTACCCGCGTTCACCCCGATGCGGATGGGCACATCCCTCTCTTTCGCCGCCAGCGCCACCGCCTTCACCTTCTCCGGCGCGCCGATGTTGCCCGGGTTAAGTCTCAGCCCATCGGCACCCGCCTCCAGCGACCGCAGCGCCAGGCGGTAATCAAAGTGGATATCGGCAATCAGGGGTATATGAATGCCCTTCTTGATGTCAGCGATGGCCCGGGCGGCCTCGGCATCGGGCACGGCCACCCGCACCAACTCACAGTTGACCTCTTCAAGCTCCCTTATCTGGTTTATGGTCGCTCTGACGTCGCGGGTGTCCGTTTTGGTCATGGACTGCACCACGATGGGTGCCCCACCACCGATGGCCACCCCACCAATCTGTATCGGTCTGGAAACGCGTCTTTTCATCATGGCAGCAGACTCTCGCCACTGATGATGCGGATGATATCCTGATAGGTAACGAGCAGGATAAAGGTGATGAGCATGGCAAAACCGACCATGTGCACCATGCCCTCGATTCGGGCCGGCACGCGCCTGCCCCGGCGCACCACCTCCAGCAGGATAAAGGCGATTCGCCCGCCGTCCAGTGCCGGCAAAGGGAGAAGGTTGACGATGGCCAGGTTGATGCTGAGGAAGGCGGCAAACTCCAGCAGCGGACTGAGCCCCGCCTGGGCCACCTCGCCCGTAATCTGCGCGATGCCCACCGGCCCGGCCACAATCCTCGGCGCGCTCCCGATTATCATGCTGATAATGCCATTCTTGAAAAGGACAAATGTGTCAATGCATTCCCGCACGCCCATCGGTATCGCCTGCCAAAAAGGATAGCTCTGGCGTACGACCGCTGGCGAAATCGTTCTCACCGCAACGCCAATCGCCCCTTCCCCTTCCGGTGGCTGCCACCTTGGTACTATCCTGACCTCCTCAACAGTCTCATCAACATGCCTGATGAGCAGGGTGACGGCCTGCCCCAGGTTGAGCTGGATATTATGCTGCAAATCGCCAATGTCATTGACCTGCTTTCCGTTCACTTCAAGAATCATGTCCCCGGAAACGATACCTACTCTGGCCGCGGGTGAATTCGGGGCTACCTCTTCAACTCTTACCTGTCCGTAAACAACATCATGCGGCACCATGAGTGCCACCGAGAAGAGCAGCAGAGGCAGCAGCAGGTTCATCAGCGAACCGGAGCCCAGCGCCAGCAGTCTGACCGGGATACTTTTGCTGGCGAGGCTTCCCGGCACCCTGGAGTCTTCTTCGCCGGCCATTTTGACAAAACCGCCCAGCGGCACCGCATTCAGCGAGTATATGGTCCCGCCACGCCGGAACGATAGCAGCCGGGGCGGAAATCCGATGCCGACCTCTTCCACCTGGACACCTGAGGCTCTGGCGGTGATAAAGTGCCCGAACTCGTGGGCGATAATCAACACCGCCAGTATGCCGAGGAAAGCGATTATGGTGATGAACACTACTTCACTCCACTTACCGTTTTGAGCAATGTTTCCCTGGCCCAGACATCCGCCGCCTCGATTTGCTCTAACGTAGGCTTGGTGATTGCCCGGTGCTGCTCCAGAGTCCGCTCAATGGCGCCGGCAATATCGGTAAAGCGGATGCGCCCGGCGAGGAAGAGCTCAACCGCTACCTCGTCCGCCGCACAGAGCACCGCCGGACAGGTCCCGCCCTGCTTGCCGGCCTCGATTGCCAGTCGCAGGCAGGGAAATCTCTCATAATCGGGCAGCTCGAAGTCCAGGCTCCTGACCAGGCTCCAGTCAATCCGGGGAAGCCGGGGATTGGGAAGTCTTTCCGGATAGGACAGGGCATACTGGATAGGCAGGCGCATATCAGGATAACTGAGCTGTGCTTTAATCGAGCCATCAATGAACTCCACCATGGAATGAATGATACTCTGGGGGTGTACCAGCACATCAATGCGGTCGTAGGGCACATGGAAAAGCCAGTGCGCTTCAATGACCTCAAGTCCCTTGTTCATCAGCGTCGCCGAGTCTATGGTCACCTTCTTCCCCATCCGCCACGAAGGATGGTGCAACGCCTGGGCTACCGTTACCTCTGCCATTTGCTCGAGTGAAAACTGACGGAACGGCCCACCCGATGCGGTCAAAATAATGCGGGCAGCCTCTTGATTTTCGCCATTAAGGCACTGCCATATGGCGCTATGCTCGCTGTCAACGGGCAGAATCCGGGCGCCACTTTTCTTGGCCGCACCGGTGATAATCTCCCCGGCCGAGACCAGCGATTCTTTATTGGCCAGCGCGATATTCTTACCCGCCCGCAACGCCGCCAGCGCCGGCCTCAATCCCGCCAGCCCAGAAGTGGCAATGACCACGATGTCCACCTTCGAGTCGGCAGCTATTTCCTCCATGGGCAACAGACGACTTTTTATGTCAACTATACGTTTTAATCGCTCAATAACATCATTTTCCGGCAGGCAGCCGATGAACTCGGGCTTGAATTCTTCAATCTGCTCGGCGAGCAGTTCCAGGTTTTTCCCCGCCGCCAAGCCGACAACACGAAATCGCTGCGGCAGTGCCCGGATAACATCAAGTGTTTGTCGGCCGATGGAACCGGTAGAGCCAAGAACGGCCACTCGCTTCACGGCGTTAACCATTGCCCTACTATCTTACAACAAATATGGACTTGAAGCTATCATAAATGAGCGGAGGGGCTTTTCGCCCCTCCGCATATTGATACCTTTAATCTGCCCGGTTTTATGCTCTTTTAGGCATCCTCTTCATTTTCTATTTCGTCTTCGAGCATGTCGGGCAGGTCAAAAATCCGGGCATCTTTCCCCTTATAGCTGGCGTCCGGCCAGAAATTGAGGAACTCCTTCTCCGCGCCACAGAATTTGCAGACGCCACGGCTGGTCGGGCCATCGGCGGCCTCAATAGTCCAGTAATGCCGGCAGGCTGTCGTCACTGCTGACTTTTCCACCTTCAGGTCATCTCTATTTCTCATCATGCACCTCCTCTCCCTTGTATTCCATTCATTTTAATCCGGTCGATTGCTCCTGTATGTGACTTTTATCCCATATTTAAATAACGCAAAAATAAGCTAAAAGATGGGTGGAATTGAAACCAGAAACAGAAATTTGTGATAACTAGGATGTGTCAGCCGAGTGCTGCGTCTCTTCGGTAACTACCTCGAAGGGGCACTGTATTGCCCCGGTGGGACACACCATCTCACACACGGTGCACCATCTGGTGCACCGCTGACATTCCGCTTTCTCTTTGATTTCGACCACATTATCAATCAGCATCAGAATCCGGCAAGAGCACACCTCCACACAGAGCCCGCAACCGTTGCATTGACTCCGGTCGATTTCTGGCATCTTAGTCATTTATCTTATATTCTCCAGGCAGCAATAGTCTAATACTCGATTTATCCGGCTGTCAACGACTTTTGTCTCACCGGCCAACGCCGGCAAGCTCCCTCAGCGCTTCTTTATCCGTGAGCACAATACGATTGCGCTCCAACCTTACCTTTCCTTCCTCCTCCAGCAGCTTGAGCGAACGCCCAATCATTTCCCGCGCCGTACCGGCCATGGCGGCCATCTCCTGCTGGGTCAGCCTATGCCTCTGGCCGGTCGTGTCCTCTGCGTTCTCCAGCAGTATCTTGGCCACCCTTCCCGTCACGCGCCGGAACGACAGGTCCTCAACCAGCGAAATTATCTGCTCCATTCGCTGCGATAGCACCTTTAATATATTCTCCGCCAGCTCCGGGTATTCCCGCAGGTTTGCTTCCAGGTTATCCTTTTCTATCCCGTACAGTACCACCTGCGTCATCGCCTCGGCGCTGGCCAGGCTCAGCCCTCCGCTGAAGACAGGTACATCATCGAACGAGTCACCGGGCCGCGCCAGATACAAAATTTGCTCCTTGCCATCGGCGGAGGTCTTAAAAACCTTGACCACACCGGAAATAACAAAATACACGGCGCGCGCCGGCTCGCCTTCAAAGAGTATCACCTCTCCACGCGCGACCGTCTTCTCAAATACCTGCTTCAGGATTGAGTCAAGCTCCTCGGAACCCAGTCCCGAGAAATAGGCGCTAGATTGTAAGGACTCCGCCTTCACCGACATATCGTCTAGGATTATACCAGCTTCCAGATTATTCAGCAAAGCACCAGACACAGAGCTATCACCTCAGAGACTTGGTGAAGAGATTCGCTTCAGGCCGGCTTTTGAAAGTAGTAGCCAACACCGGGTTCAGTGATGATATATTTGGGGAGGGCCGGGTTTGGCTCTATCTTCTTCCGCAGGTGTAAAATATAGATACGTACATAGTCGAGGTCGTCAACGTATTCCCAGCCCCACACCTTTTCCAGCAGTTGCTGGTGCGTCAGGATGCGTCCGGTGTTCCGCAGCAGGAGAGCCAGCAGGCGGAATTCAATGGGCGTCAATTTGACACGCTTCCCCTCGACAGTTACCTTGCGCTGGACAATATCCACGGTAAGATAACCATCACCGAAGGTGGCATCTTTGCCCCGGTCTTCCCCAGCGGAGGACAGTTCGGCACGCCGCAGCATTGCCTGTACCCGCGCCACCAGCTCTCTGTTGCCTACTGGCTTGATGAGATAGTCGTCAGCACCATAGTCCAGACCACGGACCACGTCTTCCTCCGTTTTACGCTGGCCGGTAAGCATGATAATCGGGATGGTAGCCGAAATATCACGAATGCGAGTGCAGGTCTGCCAGCCGTCCATTGTGGGCATAACCACATCGAGCAGCACCAGGTCTGGCTTGTTTTGGTACAGAAGCCGTAAGGCGTCCTGCCCATTAGTGGACTCCAGCACTTGGTATCCTTTTTTGGTCAGGACCTGCGAAATCAGCCTTAACA
>Ga0315274_10017357_pt1 | contig 10158 bp, 6 predicted proteins | sample YL17G02_20_MG_FD_203700 | JGI IMG/M metagenome (GOLD analysis project Ga0315274, IMG submission 203700) | Sediment microbial communities from Yellowstone Lake, YNP, Wyoming, USA - YL17G02_20 | ecosystem: Environmental > Aquatic > Freshwater > Lake > Sediment | place: USA: Wyoming | collected... | reverse complement strand
CAGCCATCTTTTTGCCCTTCTTAACACAGCGGCCTCTGCCGCGATCGCCACTACCACCAATGGAACCAGGCGAGCGGTGCTTGCGCTCCGTACCGTGAGAACCAGGCATACCACCAAATCCGTGACGCTTCATCACACCAGCAAAACCTTTACCCTTGGTCAGACCTACAATATCGACCTTGGCAATGTCACGGAAAGTCTCTACAGTCAAAACGTCTCCGGGCTTTACGGCCGGGGCAGCATCTGTTCGACACTCGCGAACAAACTTCATGGGCGAAGAACCCGCTCGGGCGGCGTGGCCGACAGCAGATAACGTGGCCCCGCGGCGGCGAACATAAGTCCGAGCCAGACCCTCCGAACCGTCAGCACGCTTACGCTTGCGTACGCCAGGGGTCTTCTGCGGATCCATGCCCATCTGAACGGCCCAATAACCGTCGGACTCGGCAGTCTTTACCTGCAAAACCGTACAAGGACCAGCCTGGATGACCGTTACCGGGGTAATAGCTCCCGCCTGGTTATAGACCTGAGTCATACCAATCTTTTTTCCCAACAAGGCTGGTAACATTATCAAAACCTTAAACAAAACAGGCCGAGAACGTTAGCTCAGGCCTTAATCTTCACAAAAACACCTGCCGGTACAACAAGCTTGTTCAGAGCCTCTATGGTCCTGGCTGTGGGATTGGCAATATCTATAATTCGCTTATGAGTGCGAATTTCAAACTGCTCCCGCGACTTCTTGTCAATGTGCGGCGACCGCAAAACGGTGTAACGCTCTATCCGCGTGGGCAGCGGTATCGGGCCAAATACCAAGGCATTGGTCCGGCGGGCATGGTCCACAATCTCCTTGGCAGAGGCGTCCAAGGCCTTGTGGTCGTAAGCCTCCATCCTGATTCTTATCCGCTCAGCAGGCATATTCTAGACAACTCCAGCCCTAACAGTGCGTTACAAAAATGACAGCCTAATTTCTAAAGACCAGTAATGTTACCACGAAAAACAATTTCGTCAACAAAAAACTGCTCAAATGAAATATTTTAGTTCCGCAATAAATTCCGACGTCCATTTTCATCCTACAGGCTCAAAATTACACAGAAACCTAAGAATCGCTGGCCAAAACCTCACGTGCTAAAAGCTCGGGCATAAGACGGTAAGCCAACGGCTCCATAGTGTAGTTAGCCCGGCCTTGCGTAAGACCCCGCACAGCCGTGGAATATCCGAACATGCACGACAAAGGCACCTGGGCATCTATGACCCGAGTGTTACCGCGAATCTCCGTGTGAGTAATCATGGCTCGGCGACTATTCAAATCCGCTTGAACGGCTCCAAAATAATTGTCCGGCACCACTACCTGCAAAGACATTATAGGTTCCAATAAGGCGGGCTTGGCCTTCTTTATGGCCTCGGTGAAGGCTAAAGCACCAGCCATCTCGAAAGCTATATCCGAAGAGTCCACTTCGTGCTCGCGGCCGTCCAAGAGGGTAACCTTCACGTCACTGACAGGAAAACCACCCAAAGGACCAGAGGTGCGAGCATCCATGACCCCTTGCTTAACAGATGGTATGTACTGAGCAGAAATCACACCACCTTTAATCTTAGATTCAAAACTAATAGGCTCATCAGGATGCTCATGCTGGAAAGGCTCTACTTGCAGGCTAACCACCGCAAATTGACCTCGGCCTCCGCTCTGACGGACAAAGCGACCCTCGGCCTCGGCGGGGATCGTTATGGTCTCGCGATAGGCGACCAAAGGATTACCCACACGCACGGGAACCTTCAGGTCGTCACAGAGCTTACGGTGCAAAACCTGCAAATGTAACTCGCCCATGCCGGACATGATGGTCTGAGAAGTCTGCGGGTCATAATGGTAAGTAAAGGTAGGATCCTCGCGGGCTAAAGTAGCTAAGGCCTGGCCCAAACGAGGGCGATCAGCTGAAGATATAGGCTCTACCGACATGGAAATAACCGTTTCGGGGAACTCGATCTTCTCCAAGACCACCGGGGCCTTGGGATCAGCTAAAGTATCACCAGTCAAACTGTGGCGAAGGCCCACGACCGCACAGATATCTCCGGCCCGGGCCTGCTCGAGGGGCAAACGCTGGTTGGCATGCATTTGCCAAATCCGCGAAATAAGCTCCCGCTTGTCACGGACAGGATTGTACACACGCGTGCCGATCTTAAAACTGCCGGAATAAACCCGTAAGAAATAAAGGTCCCCGTGCACGTCAGCCTGAATCTTGAAGACCAAGGCAGCTAAAGGCCCCTGCGGGTCCGGCGGGTAAGATAGTCGCTTATCAGCGTGTTCGGGATCAAAACCTTCAACCGGCGGTAAATCCACCGGGGCGGGCAAATACAAGGTTACGGCGTCCAATAAAGGCTGAATGCCCTTGTACTTCAGGGCTGATCCGCAAAGAACCGGCTGCAAGCTACAAGCAATAGTGGCCCGGCGAATTGCGGATTGCAAAAGCTCCACAGGAACTTCACCGTCGTGAACATAAAGGTGCATAAGCTCCTCGTCGAACTCCGCGGCCTTTTCCAACAGATCATGTCGAGCCTGCTGAGCCTTCTTACACAAATCAGAAGGGATGTCTATAACCTCAAAAGAAGCTCCCAGCTTGGCGGTATCGAAAACTATGGCCTGCATGGATACCAAATCAATCACACCCTCAAAATCAGGAGCCTGACCTAAGGGTAACTGTAAAACTACCGGCTGAGCCGCCAGCATCGATTCCATCTGCTCAACCACGCGATCAAAATCGGATCCCACCCGGTCGAGTTTATTCACAAAGCAAATCCGAGGAACATGGTACTTGTCCGCCTGACGCCAGACGGTTTCAGACTGGGCTTCTACGCCGCCTACGCCGCAAAAAACCATTACCGCACCATCGAGAACCCGTAACGACCGCTCCACCTCGGCGGTGAAATCAACGTGACCAGGCGTGTCAATCAAATTAATGGTGTGAGACTTCCAGGAAAAAGTAGTGGCGGCGGCAGTGATAGTGATCCCTCGAGCCTGCTCCTGGGGCAGATAGTCCATGACCGTAGTGCCGTCGTGCACCTCGCCCATCTTGTAAGTCTTACCACTGTAATAAAGCACCCGCTCGCTAACCGTGGTCTTGCCGGCATCGATGTGGGCCATAATACCGATGTTGCGGATTTTTTTCAGGCTCTTAGGCATCTGAGCAACCAAAAAGTATCAAGTAAGTAAAAACCAACCTGTAGATTCGCCCGCGGAGTCGCCGAGAACTCCTGCGGGCGTGGTCATCTTTGGGCCGGCACTTTTTAGGTGCTGCTCCGGCAGCCGAATCGTACTGTCAGGCTCCGGCTGCCCGGTCTTAAATCAGACCGGATAGCAAAATGACTCGATAAGTAAGTAAATGCGTCCACTAACGCGGACTAGGTTTCAAAACTGTCAGGCCTTGACTAGTTATCGGCCAGAATCTACGAGATCCTGGGCCTTAAACGTCTTCCCCAATATTGATATTACCTGGGCTAAGGGGAGTGTTAGTCTCCGATCGGCATGCGCAGATGAGCCTAAATCATCGCCAGGCAAAATGGGCAAAGGCCCTGTTGGCTTCAGCCATGCGGTGCATGTTCTCCCGAGAAGTCATGGCCGCTCCTTCCTTGCTGTAGGCAGCACAAAGCTCAGCAGCTAAGGCCTCCGCCATCGGCCGACCTTTGCTGTCCCGTGCGGCCTGGATTATCCAACGAAAAGCCAAGGCCTGCTGCCGTTTGGGGTTCACCTGCATGGGGACCTGGTAGTTGGCACCTCCAACCCGCTTCGAACGTACCTCAATGCTGGGCTTAACATTGCTAACGGCTGTCTCAAAGACCTCCAGCGGGGAAACGTCCTTGATTCGTTGGCCGATAATCTCCAAGGCCTGATAAAAAACCCTCAGAGCTACGGACTTCTTACCTTCCCACATCAAGCAGTTCATAAACTTGCCCGCTAACTTAGAACCCAGACGCGGATCAGGCTTAAGTTGCTCGGCAGAGGCTGTCCATTTCTTGTAGGCCATGCACAAACTTCCTCAAAAAATCCAGAAAACAGATTCTATTTACCCTTCTTGGTACCATAACAACTTCTACTCTGCTTGCGACCATCTACACCGAGGGTATCCAATACACCACGGATAATATGGTAGCGCACGCCCGGAAGGTCCCGAACCCGACCACCACGTACCAATACCACCGAGTGCTCCTGAAGATTGTGATCCTCTCCAGGGATATAGGCAGTTACCTCCCGGCCATTGCTCAAGCGCACCCGGGCAATCTTACGCAAAGCAGAGTTGGGTTTCTTAGGAGCCATAGTTCGGACACTAAGACAAACCCCTCGCTTTTGAGGACAGCCTTCCAGATCCACGGTCTTTTTCTTGGGAGCGACCTGTCGGCGAGGCTTCTTGATAAGTTGATTGCAAGTAGGCATAACAAAAAATCCTAAATCAGAGACTATGGGCTATAGGCTATAGCCTACAGCCTATTCTACAGTGCTAAAGAACATCAGCCTGAGCCAAAGATCGCTCCTTGGTCGGCTCGGCGCCCTCGACCTTAACCGGCTTCGGCGCGACAACGGGCTCGGCCAAGTGCTTAACGGCCATGTCTAGATAAGGCTTAAAAGCAGTACCGGCCGGGATAAGATGGCCCATGATAACATTTTCCTTCAGGCCTCGCAAGTGGTCCTCTCTGCTGGCCAAGGCAGCTTCAGTAAGCACTCGAGTAGTCTCCTGGAAACTGGCTGCGGAGAGAAAAGACTCACTACGCAATGAGGCCTTGGTAATACCCAATAAAAGGGCGGTGGCTGTGGCCGGCTTGGCCTTGCGGCCCTTGGCAACAGAACGCCCGGCCTGGCTGAGAGCTTCGTTGGTTTGCTTCAAATCCTCTTCTAAAACAACCTCGCTAAGATGCAGCTCACTATCGCCGGGATCAGTTATCTTGACACTCTTGGCTAAGCGAGCATTTTCGTCTTGGAACTGGAACTTGTCCACCACCGCTCCCGGCAAAAAGGTTGAATCACCTATAGACTCAATTTGTACCTTACGGAGCATCTGAGCCAAAATAATCTCGGGGTGTTTGTCGTTAATCTTTACATTCTGACTACGATAAACGTTCTGCACCTCAACCAGCAAATACTGCTGCAAGGCATCCTCGCCCTTGATCCGCAGAATATCGTGGGGCACCAAAGGACCATCAGTCAGAGGTGCTCCAGCATCAACGTAATCGCCAGTGTGTACCTGGAGGTGCTTGTTGTGAGGGACGTGGTGCTCCTTTTCCATACCAGAAGTTGAGCGAATAATAATGGTCATCTTGCCGCGACGCTTGTCGGAACGAATCTCGACCTGGCCTGAAATCTCAGCTAAAACCGCAGGGTCCCGCGGATTGCGGGCCTCAAAAATCTCCGTGACGCGGGGCAAACCGCCAGTAATGTCCTGGGTACCAGTAATGTCACGCGGCTGACGAGCTAACAAATGACCAGACTCGACCTGCTGGCCTTCCTCGACCTCAATGTGCGCCTTAGCCGGCAAATAATGGAAGCTTTGAATCTGGCCGTCCTGGTCCTCAATGATGATCCGCGGGTGCTTCTCACCCTTGTGCTCAATGACCACCATGTGGCCTATACCGCCCTTCTTCTCGGCCTCAATCCTGACGGTCTCATCCTCCTCGACGTCCTCAAAACGGACGATGCCACCAGCTTCGGACAAAATCGATATGCGGTGAGGGTCCCAGGTGGCTAAACGCGTGCCGGTTTCAACCCGCTGGCCATCATTGATCCGTAAATAAGCGCCATAAGGAATGCGGTAAGACTCCAACTCCCGATCCTTGTCATCCAAAATGGCAACCTCACCGTTGTGCTTGAGCACCACCAGGACCTTATTATCCTCCAGGTCCCTGGCGGGCATGGGATTAAGATCACCAAACTTGACTTTGCCGGTTTGGGTAGTACGGACCTCAGAGGTAACTATCTCCCGGCTGGCTACACCACCAGTGTGGAAGGTCCGCATCGTCAACTGAGTACCCGGCTCGCCAATAGATTGAGCGGCTATAATGCCCACAGCCAAACCTTCTTCAACCAATCGGCCAGTAGATAAATCCACGCCATAACACTTGGCGCAGACCCCTATCCGTGACTCACAGGTCAAGGCCGAACGGACCCGAATAGACTCTAAACCCAATTGCTCAATCTGGCGGGCAATCTGGTCGGTAATAATCTGGTTTTCGGCAACGATAACCTCGTCAGTGACGGGATTGACAATCGTATCGCGAGCAATACGACCCATAATGACCGTTCTAAGGGGAACCTCCAACTCATCTCCCTGGTACAAGGCACTCTTGGCTAAGCCATGCATGGTCCCACAATCGTGCTCATTGACCACCACGTTCTGAGCCACATCAGCCAGCTTGCGGGTCAAATAACCAGAGTCGGCGGTCTTCAAAGCGGTGTCGGCCAAACCCTTGCGGGCTCCGTGTGTGGAACTGAAGTAATCCAACACCGAAAGGCCCTCGCGAAAATTGCTGCGAATGGGCGTTTCAATGATCTCGCCGGAAGGTTTGGCCATCAAGCCGCGCATCCCAGCGAGCTGACGAATCTGATCAACCGAACCACGAGCACCAGAACCGGTCATCAGCCAAATGGGATTGAGGTACTTCTGGCCGTCACGGATGTCGTTGCTCAACTGCTCCATCATGGCTGCGGTAACCTCCTCACGGGCCCGCACCCAGATGTCCAATATCTGGTTGTGGCGCTCACCCTCGGTAAGCAAACCCCTGCGAAAGGCGTGCTCTATGCGGTCAACCCGCTTCTGAGCCTCGGCAATAATCTGCGGCTTCTGGGACGGCACACGCAAGTCAGTTATAGATATGCTCAGTCCGGCACGAGTACTCCAACGGAAACCAATATCCTTAATGCGGTCCAACAACTCAATGGTAGCTGCCCGGCCCAGTCTCTGGTGACAATCACTGATAACCCGACTGACCCCAGGTTGGCCCAAAGGATAATTGTAGAAAGCCATGCCCTCCGGCAAAATGTCGTTAACGATACACCGGCCAACGGTGGTGCGTATCTTAGACCCGGCAGTACCAAGTCGATCCTGTTCCACCGCCTGGCGATCCGCAGGCAAACGTAAAACAATCTCCGCGTGCAGACTAACTTTTCCCAACTCGTAAGCGGTGATGGCTTCACCCATGTTGGCAAAGAGCTGGCCTTTGCCAAACTCAGAAGGATGTGAACAAGTCAGAAAATGAACGCCTAAAATGATGTCCTGGCTGGGAGAGACAATGGGCTCACCATTGGAAGGCGAAAAGATGTTGTACACCGAAAGCATCAAGACATGAGCCTCCACCTGAGCTTCAATGCTCAAGGGAAGATGCACGGCCATCTGGTCGCCATCAAAGTCGGCATTAAAACCCTTGCAGACCAAGGGATGAATCTCGATAGCGTTGCCTTCAATCAAAACCGGCTGAAAGGCCTGGATGCCCATGCGATGCAGAGTAGGTGCCCGGTTCAAAAGCACGGGATGCTGATTAATGACCTCCTCGAGGATGTCCCAAACTTCCTCATCCTGGCGTTCCAGCATTTTTTTGGCAGACTTGATGGTGTCGGCTAAACCCCGCTCCTTCAGCAAACGAATAATGAAAGGCTGATACAACTCCAAAGCGATCCGCTTGGGCAATCCGCACTGATACAACTTCAATTCCGGACCAACCACAATGACCGAACGGGCAGAATAATCAACCCGCTTGCCCAGAAGATTTTCACGAAAACGACCCTGCTTGCCTTTGATCATATCGGTCAGAGATTTCAAAGGCCTATTCGAGGAACCAACCACCGGGCGACGACAACGGCCGTTGTCAAAAAGAGCATCTACCGCCTGCTGAAGCATACGCTTTTCATTGCGGATGATGACCTCCGGGGCATTGAGATCCAATAACTTCTTGAGCCTATTGTTGCGGTTGATGATGCGGCGATAAAGGTCGTTTAAGTCGCTGGTGGCAAAATTGCCGCTCTCCAACAAAACTAAAGGCCTTAAATCCGGCGGAATGACCGGAATGCCCTCCAGAACCATCCACTCCGGACGATTCTGGGAGGCCTTGAGGGCTTCAACAATAGCCAAACGCTTGGTCAGCTCAGAAATCCGCTGCTTGGAACCGGTCTTGTCCAGCTCAGCACGAAGCTCAACGCTCAAGGCCGATAAATCTGAACCAACCAGCAGGTCCCGGATGGCCTCGGCACCCATGGCGGCCTTGAAAGTCTCTCCATACTTGGCTAAAGCAGCGCGATAGTCCTCCTCCGAAAGAATCTGCTTGGCGGTCAAAGGCGTATCACCAGGGTCAGTAACCACGTAATCCTGGAAATAGATGACCTTCTCCAGGTCGGAATTCTTCATACCCAATAAACAGCCCAGCCGAGACGGCGTAGCTTTGAAAAACCAGATGTGCACCACCGGAGCGGCCAGATTAATGTGTCCCATGCGCTTGCGGCGGACACGAGAGTGAGTGACCTTAACCCCACAACGGTCACAAATGATACCCTTGTGCTTGGTGCCCTTAAACTTTCCGCAGGCGCACTCCCAATCGCGCTCCGGACCAAAAATGCGTTCGCAGAACAAACCATCCTTCTCCGGCCGATAGGTGCGGTAATTGATGGTCTCGGGCTTCTTAACTTCCCCAAAAGACCAACTGCGTATGTCATTGGGGCTGGCCAAACTAATGCGAACCGAACCATAATCGTTGATACGGTCATAAATGGTTTCAAGCATCGCTGAAATTTCCTTTCACCAAATGGCCGATGAAAAGTTAGGCCACCCGCGTAACAGCAAAAGGGCTACTCAGATAGTCCGCTTCTTCTCCAACTGAATGTTCAGACCCAGGCCTCTAATCTCGTTGCAGAGCACATCAAAACTAACCGGCGTGCCGGCTTCGAGAGTGTTGCGACCTTTGACCATAGATTCATATATCTTGGTGCGTCCCTCAACGTCATCACTCTTGACGGTCAACAACTCCTGGAGGAAATATGCAGCCCCATAAGCCTCCAGGCCCCAAACCTCCATCTCACCAAAACGCTGCCCACCAGTACGGGCTTTACCGCCCAGAGGCTGTTGAGTAATCAAAGAATACGGACCAGTAGATCGAGCGTGCACCTTGTCGTCCACCAAATGGTGGAGCTTCATCATGTAAATAGAGCCCACGGTGACTTTTTGCTCAAAAGGCTCTCCGGTACGTCCGTCATAAAGAGTTACCTTGCCCTCGGCCGGTAGGCCGGCATCGATCAAACACTGGCGAACCTCAGCTTCGGTAGCTCCGTCAAAGACCGGACAAACGGCCTGAAATCCCAACACCGAAGCAGCCCAACCTAAGTGGGTCTCCAGTAGTTGGCCAAGATTCATGCGGCTAGGTACGCCCAAAGGATTCAACAGTATCTCCACCGACCGGCCGTCCTCCAGGAAAGGCATGTCCTCCTCAGGCACGATGCGAGCAATAACACCCTTGTTCCCGTGCCGACCAGCCATCTTGTCGCCTACCGATAACTGACGCTTGGTGGCTATATAAACCTTGACCATCTCCAGCACACCAGCCGGTAACTCGTCGCCGCGTTTCATCTGGGCCAAGCGCTTATCCCGCTCGGTGCGAATCTCCATAATCTGGGGCCAAAACTTAGCGTGAACGTCGAGTCCCCCCTGGTGCTTGGCAGCGGTTCCTTTGATCCAGTTCGTGGAAAAAGTTTCGATCTGTTCCAGGATAATCTCGAGAGAGTCGGTTCGGCCAACCTTCTGCCTGGTAGCTGGATCTATCATCGTAGAGCCGGTGACCTCGTTAATCTGCTGGCACATCTGCTGAAATACCTTGGTCATCCTGGCATCATACTCCTGCCTGACAGCCTTCATCTGCCCAACGTGCTCGGCTTTCTGCTGGTCAGTCATGTGTGCCCGGCGAGAAAAATGCTTGGCTCCAATAACTATGCCCTCTTCGCCGGCCGGCAACTCCAGAGAGTCGTTCTTCACATCCTCACCAGCCCGGCCGAAAATAGCGTGCAAAAGCTTCTCCTCCGGCGAAAGCTCGGTCTTCGATTTCGGCGAAACCTTGCCTACCAAGATGTCGCTGGGATTAACCAGAGTGCCAACTCGAACAATGCCATTCTCATCCAGATTAGCCAGGGCCTTCTCCGAAACA
>Ga0315274_10017353_pt1 | contig 10158 bp, 6 predicted proteins | sample YL17G02_20_MG_FD_203700 | JGI IMG/M metagenome (GOLD analysis project Ga0315274, IMG submission 203700) | Sediment microbial communities from Yellowstone Lake, YNP, Wyoming, USA - YL17G02_20 | ecosystem: Environmental > Aquatic > Freshwater > Lake > Sediment | place: USA: Wyoming | collected... | reverse complement strand
GCAGGGTGAATATGCTAGATGGAGATAGGAGATATGAAAAAGGGTTTCCGCAGCGCTGAGTTCAACCGCAGGATTGAAACTGCCCCACCCCACCCCTGCACCCTCAAAACCAGTCGGGTGCCCACAGAGTACGCCCTGCGGGCTTCCACAGGATACACCCGGCGGGCTCCCACAGGGTACGCCCTGCGGGCTCCCACAGGGTACGCCCTGAGGGCTTCCACAGGATACGCCCTGCGGGCTTGCTTCGCGACCCCTCCCCAGAAATGTGAATGACTGGTACACCATAAGCCCATATATGGGAGGGGAATTTTATATAAAGGGGACAGGGGGCAGTAATTCGCCCCCTGTCCCCTTTGAGAACCCCAACCCCGAATGAGGTTGACCGCAGAGGCAGGTGTTGGCTACAGGGGTAGCAGTTCCTTATGGGTGCGAGTCCCACAGAATGCGATGAGTGTGCCGTGCCGCAGGAGTTTTCCAATGTTTAGCTTGGATTGAGCCTGAACAACCTATTGTCTTTATTCCTGTTTTTTTGTATGCTGATCATAAGCAATATCAGAGCAGGATCGGGGAAGTGACCGAGTTTGGAGTTAGGGACGATGCTTGAACATGATTGCAGGCAGAATGTAGTGGAGACCTTCGGTCAGTTTTGTGCACGGGTCACCCCCTCCGCACTTTTCAAGTGTGCTCCGCGAGGGACGCTTCACGGAGAGACCCGAGCACATCAGAAAAAACCTTGTATATAGTATCAATATATGATATTATCACGCTGTGGACAGCAAACACCACAAGACATTGGAATCCATATTCGAGAAGCCAGAGCGTGCCAATATCGCCTGGAAAGACATTGAATCCCTTCTGGTGTCATTAGGTGCAGAGATATCCGAAGGCAGAGGGTCAAGAATTCGGGTAGCACTTAACAAGGTGCGGGCTGTGTTTCACCGACCACATCCACACAAAGAAGCCAGCAAAGCATTGGTAAAGTCGTTACGTCGTTTCCTGGAAGAAGCAGGAGTAAAGACATGATGGAATATAAAGGATACATTGGCAAGGTTGAATTCGATAGTGAAGCGGAAATATTTCATGGGGAAGTTATCAACATACGCGATGTGATCACATTCGAGGGCAGTTCTGTCGAAGAGTTGAATCAGGCATTTAGAGATTCGGTTGATGATTACCTGGAGTTTTGTTCATTACGAGGCGAAGAACCCGAGAAGCCATTTTCGGGAAAGTTCGTTATTCGCCTATCACCTGAATTACATCGCGAGGCATTCATCAAAGCCAGGTTGTCTGATAAAAGCCTGAACAGCTGGGTCAGTGAGGTGCTGGAAAAGGCCGTCAAGAGGTAAACAGGCATAATAGCCGAAAAAACAGCGGCACCAAAGATAGGCTGCAAACAGTATACAATCCCGCATCTTTCCCTGTTTGGGGACAGTCGTTAGAGATTTTCGATCTTTACAAGAAACCTCCAGCGTGTATTTGGGGGAGGTGACCAGAGTATGGAGGATGGTACGATGCTTGAACACAACTGCAGGCAGAATGTAGTTGCAACCTTCGGTCAGTATCGTGCACGAGTCACCCCCTTCAGGGACGCTTCGCGGGGAGACCCGAGCACATCAAGTATCCTTCGTATAGAAGTGAAGTCCAGCCAGGTAGTTCCTAAGGGGGGTGGATTTGCATATATCTGATTTCCTCACCTAATCGATCTGATAAACCTTCAACACCTCATCCCCATAATGATTGATGACCTTGACCGCGATCTTGCCGGACGTTGGCGTGTCGAAGGGATAGGATGTAGTTGAATACAACGCGCTCCAGGCGGACTCGTCGATCTCGGCCCTCAGGGCGCGCTGGAGTTTTTCGTAGGGTTCGTCGGCGCCGGTGAAGTAGGCGTGGCGGACGATGAAGGTTTCCTCGTTGTAGTCGGTGTCGATAAACCAGCAGGCGATGTCGTCGGTGGAGTTGGAGCGTACCTCGCCCGTAGTCGGGTCATAAACGTCCAGACCTTTGAGATGGACGGTGATCCTGCCGTCCTTCTTTTGGATCTCCAGGTCCGGTTCGCCAAAGACCATGAACAGGTTGCCGGCGCCGGTCTTCTTGAGTAGTTCGTCGCCCATGACCAGGTCGGGGTTCATGTGCGCCGGCAGGACGGTCAGCTTGCCGTAGCGTTTGGCTTCTTCGCTGACATGCGGGTCGAAGGCGAAGCCGCAGACGATGAGCAGGTCAAATTCGACACCCTTGAGGGCTTCCTTGGCGGCTTCCTTGACCTGTTCGGGGCCGACGGTGCCGAGTTCGGGGCCAATGCTGACGACTACCCGGCGGGACGTGCCATCCTTTTCGGTGTACTCCCCGGCGGCGTGAAGCCATGTTCCGGCGTAGGGTTCGAGGCGGTCGAATTTCAGGCGTTCGTTCTTGATGGTGTTCTGGACGCCGGAGAGGCGCAGGTTTTCGATGATCATCCCGGCGAAATCCTGGGTGTGGAGGGCATCTTCGCGGAAGGCGGTGGAGGGGTCGTCGGGGGCCAGGACGCGGTGCGGGGATAGGCTTTCGACGGTGAACGGTCCGGAAACGCGGATACGGCGGGGTTCTTCGTAGGGCTGGTCGTAGAGGTATTCGGTGTCGGCCCGGCGGGCGATGGAGGCGTCGATTTCTTTTTGACGTCCGCGGCGGAGGTTCCAGTACTCCTGGAGCAAGGGCGACTCATCCCTTCCAGGGACGATGTGAGTCGCCCCTACGCGCGGGATTTCCCATTCCTGCCAATCTTTGCCTGCCACGGCGTTGATCTGGGCGCGCAGGGCTTCGAGGCGCGACTGGTATTTCTCGTGGATGACGTCGATCTCTTCGTTGTTGGCGATGGACTTGAGGGTGACGTGCGGGACGCGTTTGTAGACGAAGCCGCGTTTGATGTCACCTGTAGTACCGTTGGTAGTAGTATTCGTAGTAACGACTTTAGTCGTTTCTTCGGAGCGACTAAAGTCGCTACTACCGATTTCGCGTTCTTTCTTGCGCCCTTCGTAGGAATCGGCCAGCAGGTAGTAGGGATAGCGGGCAGACATCAAGCGGGTGCGCGCCAGGGCGATGGCGACGCGCGAGGTATCGATCGTGATCCAGCGCCGGCCCCACTGCTCGGCCACGTAGGCGGTGGTGCCGGAGCCGCAGGTGGGGTCGAGGGCAAGGTCACCTGGGTCAGTGGTCATGAGGAGGCACCGTTCGATAACCTTTGTAGATGTTTGGACAACATACCATCTATCAGAACTACCACCGACAGTAGTGTCATCCCAGAAATTTGTATAGGGGAAAACATTGAAGTCATCAAGGTAACGAATGTTACTCAATGTTTGTCCACCAACAATTCTGGAGCTAACGGCGAGTCTATTCATACCATCTAAATGAGTACTCCAGTGCCTATTGGTTGGAGGAAGATAAGTCTTACCTTGAAAATGAAAAATTTGATCTCCTGATGATGGCCCAGGTGAGTCTGGATGATCAAACCTGAATATTTTACGACCTGCTGGTACTCTTGATAGATCCGATAATTCATCGGATAAAATATTTCGATAAGATCCATCTTCCAGCATAACATATCTATAATTTTCATCGCCAGCTTTAGATCTATAAATGGGTCGAAATTTTGCATGTTCTATCAATTTTGCATACCATAAAAGATAGTCGCTAACAGAAGCAACAAAATTGCTTTGAACACCTGTAGTCTTACGAAAACTTACTAAGCTAATAAAATTTTCGCTCCCAAACACCTCATCCAAAATACTCCTCACCAAGTGCACATTCTCGTCGCCAATCTGCACAAAGATGCTGCCGCTATCGGTGAGCAGTTCGCGCGCCACGACCAGCCGGTCGCGCAGGTAGGCCAGGTAGGAATGGATGCCCAACTGCCAGGTATCGCGGAAGGCCTTCACCTGCTCGGGCTGGCGGGTGGCGTCCTCGGCCTTGCCATCCTTCACGTCGCGTTTGCGGGTCGAGACCTGCCAGTTCGAGCCGAACTTGATGCCATAGGGCGGGTCCAGGTAGATCATCTGCACCTTGCCCTTGAGTCCCTCCTTCTCGGCCAGGGAAGTCATCACCAGCAGGGAATCGCCCAGGATCATGCGGTTCGACCAGTGCTGGTCGTGATGATAGAAGTCTACGCGCTCTTCGAAGGGCAAGCCGTTGAAGTCGGCGAACAGCATCGGCTGGTAGTCACGACTTAAGTCGTTACTACGCCGCACCAATTCGATGATCGCCTGCGGCTTGATGTGTTCCTGGATGTAGACTGGCACGGCCGGCACGACCAGGTCTTCAGCATCCTGCTCATCCTTGCCCTTCCAGACCAACTGCGGATCGAGCGACGGGTCGCGCGGGTAGAGCACCGTCTTCGGCTTCTTCTCGTCCTCGGCGATGAAGTCGCGCAGTTCCTCAGTGGGGATGTTGGGACGCGTGTCGGCGTGGGTATGGGAAGAGATGGGGGTAGGAACGGTTGTTTTCTTGGTTTTGCCGACCATATTGACTCCGGTAGTAAAAACCTACTTGACTTTTATCAGACAAAATGCTATTATCATATCAGGCGGGTGCCCGGCTTAAAGCTGCGCCGATGGGTGGCTGAAATGCCACCGCCCTCCTTCAAATACTCAGCCCTGTCAGCGTTCGTCTGGCGGGGCTTTTCTATCAGGGAACACCTTTAACCCATAACCCCACAACCTGCCGTTCCGCCGGTAGAGGTGGGGCTTGATGCGCTGGTAAAAGGGATAATCCGGTTTATCGTAGCGGAAACGATGGTATACGTTATAAGCTACAAGGTCAGGTAGAGACAGCAACTGTGAATACTCTGAAACATTGAAGAAAGGGACTTCCTTGACGAAATCGATGTTGGTCTTCGCAAACGTCCCGCTTTCCTGATACCACAACAAATTGCTCCGGGTGACTTTGTACTGGCCTACATACTCATCCAAGATGATAAAGCCAAACTCGCTGTCCTGTAGCGGTTTGCCTTCATTCTGGTTTTCGAGGAACCAGTCAATGCGTTCCACCAGCATCCGGAAAGCCAGTTGATAAGGAGGGTCGGGACGGTAGCCCTGCACGGTGTATTTCTCTTTGTGTTCTTGACGGTTAATAGTCACCGTGAACAGCGGCAGCTCGAATGCATCGTAGATCGTGTAAAGTTCTTCAACCAGGCTTTGCAGCGCATCCGGTTTCAACTCGGAGAAGGGCCAGCGGGGGTGTGGTCCACCTGCAGAGCGGATGTTGGTGGACTTGAGCTCCACTTTCAGCGGCTTAATGCGCGGGAAATATTTCCTCTTTAAGCGGATGATCTCGGCATCAATAAGAAGCCATTGACTCGAGCGAATACCAACCGCCGCCATCACGAACCAGGGATCGGCAGTCAGGGATTTATCTTCGAGCGATGGCCGCCCGCACTCGTCAACGTAAAACAGATACATCAGCTCTTTTCCTGTTCAATCATATGTAAATCGGCGCTATGGCACATATCCGCGGAGATGGGTAAGATAATGAGGGGTGAAGAAGGATGGTTTCTTTTTGGGGGGCATAATTTGCTCTCATACAACTGCTATTGTGCCGCGTTCTGGAGTAACCTAAGCAAAAGGTGCCCTAAAAGACTGATAAACGGTCCAGCCTTTACAATAAGCTCAAAGGTCTTTTGACCAAAATCAATTGTTCCGCTCAGATCAGAAAGAAATCCAAGCCCAGCTAACATCTTATGTAATGCATCTGGTTCAGGTTTTGGTTTTTCTATTTCCTCTTGAAGTTTTACCGCCAGTTTTGTGTACTCAGCTTTCTGCTGCAACGTTAATAAATCGCTTACTTGACTGACGAGTTCCTCTAAAACTTGTTCTACCTCTTTGTGAAGTTCTTCCTGAGTTAGAGCGGAGACATTTTGTTGAATTCCTGAACCAATTGCATTCGCGATTGCTTGGATATTCGCACCAGTTACGGGTCCATTAAAGATTGCTCCGGCTTGTATGCTTGCTCCACTTAAAGATTCCTGGAAATTTCTGCGGACAGCCAGCCGACCCTTCTTGGTTGGAATTGGCTCAGGGTCATATTCGTCGCCAGTTATTTTCACGAAATCAAAATCTGCCAATTCATAACATACTTGCCAATATTGTGCTCGAGAAATGTTTACTCCCTCGATTACTTTTTGCATCGACGGGAAATCTTCATCCTTCATTTCCTGAATCAAAAACCTTAAGACCCTCTCGGCATCAAGACTTATAGGTGTTCGTCGTTTCATTTCTTGGTCTATATACTGTACCCCATAAGCAGTTAACCACCGAGATCCATTAACTCCTCCTCCAGTGCCTTCTACCAGTTTAGCTTGAAAAAGGAAACTGTCACCCTTATCAAATTCGTCTGGTTCAAGACCAGTAAGTTTCAGTAATTCGCCATACGAAACACTGTGTTCGGCGATAATACCTTTTTCAAGCATGTATCGCAGAATTAAAATCGCAGCATCATGAATGGTATTCATTTATTCACCTCCCTTAACATTGAAGTAAAACCATCAGCATTTTCTCCCCTCAAGAACGCCCATATCGTATTCTTCGCATCCCACGGGTCCACGATCTCGATGAACGCCCAGCGCCCGAATCCGCCGTGGTTGTTGACCGCCGGCACCCACAGGGTACGCGCCGTCGAAACCTTGGCAGCCTTCTCCTTCTTCGCCTCACCGCTGACCTCCAGGATCAAGTGCAGCAGGTCATCCGGACCGTCGTCGTCAAGATTGATCAGATAATCGGGGATGTACGACCGTTCCTGGCCGTCCAGCGTGTAGGGTATGGCAAATCCCAACTGAAAGTTCTTAACGTAGTGCACCACCTCATCCATCTCTTCCAACGACTCGGCCAATTTAGCCTCCCAGCCGCTGTCGAGCACCACGTGCGAGATGTGGCACTTGTCCGTCCGGGTGCGGTACACGTCGCGGGCGGTGTCGAAGTCCACGTAGCGGGTGGAGCCGAGCGTATCGAACGGGCGCAGGATGGGCAGCAGGGTCTTCTCCTCGGATGTGGAAGCGACGATGGCCTGGTAGATCTTCTCGGCCGCGTTGTGGGCGAACTCCACCATCAGGAGCATTTGAGGGAAAGCATTATCCTTACAAGTCAGGCACTCCTCCCGCCAGCGCCGGGCGATGCCGGTCAACTGCGGGAACAGCCAGGGCTTGAGGTTGCCGTCGGCGTCCTTGAAATAGCGCTCCAACAGCAGCGCCGCCAGGCGGAAGTCCAGTTCGTGCAGGCGTTTGTCCTTCAGCCCGTACAGGTCATGGAAACTCGACTCCCCGATAATGGATTGCATTTCGGTTTTGGTCGGCACATCGGCGGTGGAGATTGCCATCCTGGAATCCGGCGTGAAGGCCGCATTCAGACATTCGCCTTTCAACTCATAGCGGTAGCCGACGAGGCGCGGGAAGGTCATCTCGCAGGCGATGCGCTCTTCCAGGGCGCGCACCCGCGTTGGCGTCGGGCCAGGCTTTGGCTCAACAGCCGAGCCGGCGCTGGGGATGAACGAGAACGGGACGCCGTACACCTCGGCATAGTCCGGCTCGAAACGTCCTTCCGCGTTCGTGGCGTAACTCCGGCGGCGCAAGCCGCGACCGACCACCTGTTCGCACAGCAACTGCGTTCCGAAGGCCCGCACGCCCAGGATGTGCGTGACGGTGCTGGCGTCCCAACCTTCGGTCAGCATCGAGACCGAGACCACGCAGCGCACCTGCTCGCCCAGTTTGCCGGGCTTGCCGACCGTGTTCATCACCTCGCGCAGGGTGTCCTCGTCGGTCAGGTTTTCGGCATCCCGACCGGGGAAGCGCGCCCGATACTCGTCTTTGAACTCTTCGATTTCGACGGCGGCGATCTTCTTGAACTCGTCGCTCATCGCCTCGCCGGACTCCAACTGCTGGCTGTCGATCAGGATGGTGTTCGGGCGGGCGCTCCAACGACCGTCAGCCACGTTGCTGAACAATTCCAGTTTCCCCGGCACGTTAACAATGGTTCCATCCGGCAGGGTCTTCTCCCAGCCGGCGATGTATTCAAAAACCATTTTGGAGACATTGGTGTTATTGCACACCACGATGAAAACCGGCGGGGTTTGGCCGCGCTCGCGACCTTCAGCATTTTGCTCCCATTGCTTGAAATATTTGACATAATTGCTGTACAAGCTTTGCAGCGCGCCTTCCAACTCGACCGGCAGGACCGGGTCACCGGCGAATTCCTCGGTCTTGCGGCCCTTTTTAGGCAGGCTCTCGCGGATGCGTAACCACAGGTCGCGGTATGTGGGCTGCTCGCCAGTCATCGAGTCGTCCGCCACCGGCACGCGCGGCACCTTGACGATGCCCGATTCGATGGCGTCGATAAGCGAGAAATCCGAGACGACCCACGGGAAGAGCGTTCCTTCCGAGTAGCCGGAGCCTCGCAGGAAGAACGGCGTGGCTGACAGGTCGTACACCATCCTGACACCGATCTTCTCCTTGACCGCTTCCAATCCGGAGATCCAGATGCGGGCTTCTTCTTCCCGTCGTTCGGCCTCGCGGCGCTCGTCGCCGGTCAATTTTTCTTCGTCCTCTTCCACCTTGCGCCGGTAACAGTGATGAGCCTCATCGTTGATGACGATGATGTTCTTCTTGTTGCCCAGTTCCCGGCAGACGCGCCGCACCATCTGGTCGGGGGTCTCGGTGAAGGGGCTGTCGTTTTTCTGTTTCAGGATATCCTTGGTCAATTTCCCGGTTGCAACGCGTTCGCGCAGCTTGAAGGCGTGGAAGTTGGTAATGACCATCTTGGCCTTGCCCAGTTCGACTAGCATTTCGGACGGCACCAAGTCATGCAGGCGGTAGTAGTTATTGGGGTCGTTGGGGAGTAAAACACGCAGCCGGTCGCGGATGGTGATGCCGGGGGTGACGATCAGGAATGTATCCGCAAAGCGTGCATCCTGCAGGTTGGCAAGCTTGTTCAGCTCATGCCAGGCGATCAGCATGCCCATTACCAGCGTCTTGCCGGAGCCGGTGGCCATCTTGAAAGCGATGCGGTAGAGCAGGGGATTCGAGCGGGCATTCTCCTCTCGCAGGCGGTTCTCGATCCAGGTCTCTCCATACTTCCCGGCCACTTCCGCAATCCAGATGGCTGTCTCCAGCGCCTCGATCTGGCAGAAGAATAACTTGCGCTCGCGTTCTGGGCGTTTCCAGTATTCCAACAGGCGGGCAGTCGTTTTGGTGATGCCGACGTAGCCACCTCGGCGCCATTTCGCCACCCCCTCGCGAATCTGGTTGATCAGGCGGTTCTCTTCAATCCGGTCGGCGGTCCATTGGGTTTCGGGTAACTCTAACTGTTTCGCGCTTCTTTTTTTCGGTCGTGGAATTGGAACAAAGTACTCGCTGATACGGCGGGATTCAACGATTTCGTCCGTGATGCCCTCATCAGTGAACTTGAAATGCCTTCGAGGTTCTTCGAAAGGGGAGTTGAGGATGGGGTTTTCGATTATTACCTGAAGCATGTCGTATTCACTTTCGGATACTGCCCCCGAATGCAAGCATTATTTATATTATATAACGATTGGACCGATTACATCCCTAATAAAGCCTGCAACCTGGCAGGATACAAGCTGTATCATCCTGACGAGCACCTAACCGAATATCTATGACTGCCCTTGCATGCCTCCCACCCCTGGTTGTCTACGGTCCCGAGGAATATATGTATTCCGTTCCATTTCCGGTTGTGGGATTGACCTGGAAGACATCCAGGGTCAGGATTTGGCTAGGTTTGATGTCCACCGAGCCGGAAAAGACGGCTGTATAGTTACCGGAGGCATTCGCATGAACCAACTTCTGATACCACACATCAGTGCTGACCATGTATAGCTTAACCATTTAATACGCCAAGGAGAATTACGATTGTTATCCACGCCAACCCCGCTGTGATGATTGATGATGCATACAAGCTGTTCAGGATTCGATCATTATTTCTCATTTCAACCTCCTTTCCCAAAGAAATGATCGGATCAAACAAAGACATCAGCCCTTTGCGATATCTTGTATGGTCATTATATCAGCAAGGATCACTTCCCATAATCATTGGCTTTTTTGGCGGTTTCGGGCAAGACCAGCGGCGCATCCAGGAACGGATGGTTGACCACCTGCACCGGCCAGCCGTAGGCTTGCGAGAT
>Ga0315274_10017352_pt1 | contig 10158 bp, 9 predicted proteins | sample YL17G02_20_MG_FD_203700 | JGI IMG/M metagenome (GOLD analysis project Ga0315274, IMG submission 203700) | Sediment microbial communities from Yellowstone Lake, YNP, Wyoming, USA - YL17G02_20 | ecosystem: Environmental > Aquatic > Freshwater > Lake > Sediment | place: USA: Wyoming | collected... | reverse complement strand
ACCGTCAAACTCAGAATGGACTTCCGTGGCGATATAGCCGGCGACTTTATGTACCACTGTCACATTCTCGAGCACGAAGACAAAGGAATGATGGCCGTGATACGCGTTCTACCCGCACGGGGTCAGTCACCCCATGTAACTAAATGACAATATTAGAATGGTAAAATCCCGGTTTTTAGGTCACATATCAGCTAAGTGAGTAGACCGACTGCAAGGAGATCAAGCCCGTGTCTGAAAATTGGCAAGCACCATGGCTGCTCATAGCAACACCGCTCCTGCAAGATCCCAACTTTCGCGAAACTGTGATTTTGATTACCGAGCATGGGGATAGCGGCAGCGGTGGATATATCATCAACCGCCCTCTAACCATATCGTTGGCCGCAGCATTAACGCCTGACGACAAATCACCCGCTCGCTCCGACATACCTGAGTCCGTTCCCATGTGGGACGGGGGCCCCGTCGCACGGGAGATCGGCATGATCCTAAGTGACAGATCATTACATGGTCAGGTGGCCAATCTCCAGTATGAGCTAAGCTCATCAGAAGATGCGTTGGCGAAACTCATAGCTCATGCGCAGAAGTATGTGAGCAATGCCGGCCCAGTTGATCCACCGACGCCACTTTACCGTCACCGCTTCCTTTGTGGTTACGCAGGCTGGGAGCCAGGGCAGTTGATCGACGAGATCCGCGAAGGCGCTTGGGTTAAAGCTCCCGTCAGCTGGGACCTCATCTTCAACACGGATTGGCACACTCTGTGGCAAGATGGACTTTCGAGCATCGCACCGACGACAACGTCGGCGTGGGCGGCTGACGATCATGGCAATCGGTACCCGAATTGATGCATCAATTGATGGGAATAAAGCTCCTGCCGTCCGAAAGATGACAGCAGCCTTTAGTTTTTAAGGACAATCCAAGATGCCCCTAGCGCGTGCAAGCGTATAGAACAAAGACCCATCATAGAGCCCAAGCATCCTCTCTTTGCTGATCTTCCCATCCTCTGCCGCCACGAGATAAAGTGCGCCAAATTCTCCACCTGAGGCAATGAGACCAAAGAAGTCATAAAGATCCTCTTCTTTATAAAGACGTTTCGCCAATTCCTTCAGATTCAGCGCGCCGTCACCGTCCTGGTCCCAGATTTTAAACCAAGCCTCGAACTTTTCCGGAACAAACAAACCATTGTCATCGTAGATGCCAGTATCACTGCCGTGGATTCCAGCTTCAATCGAGCGAATGTGCAGAGTGAGCGTTGGGTAACCGGCCGTTGGAGTTGCCATTGCACCGTTGATACTAATAGCCGCTGGCAAGGCAACCACCGCTGGGATGCCCAGCATACGTAAGCCACCAAGAGTCTCGCGCACACTGACCTTCGCGTCGCTGTTGCGATCAAAGAAGGCCAAATGCTTTTGCAGCGCAGTCATCTCATCCCCTGGGATTGCAGGTGCTGGGATACATTGGCCATGAAGCGACTCACCCTCCTCCGGGTCAATCGAGTCGATAACCGCGTCGTACCTGTCCATGCCTTGGTATTGGTCGTGGTCTTGGTCTTGCGCTGACGCACAATCACCGCCGACGGAGCCGAGTACGAGCATGCAACCGGTCAAGAGACCGAGCCGACGCAATCCATTTTTTTGGCTGCTGCGTATCATGAAAACCCTCCTGGGGAACAAAATTGCGCTGCATATAGCACACGCATTTAGCCAATGACGATGCTGCTCTAAGCCTTCAACCCGACCTGCAATATTTGTTCCCGACCAAGTGAGCACTAAGTTTGAACGATGAAGACGACGGTTTGGCGCTGTTAGACGCTTCGGACCCAGTTACGGCCGGCTTAAATGCAGCAGCATGGTCACCAGGTTCAACCGGAACAGGGATAGGCAATGCAGCCTCCGGTATTGGGGCTGGCCACCTATCGTGGGAGCAAGGCCAAGCATGCAAAGCCCCATCAAGAGCAGTCAAGGCCGCCACTGACAAGCAAGCTGAACGGAGCAAATGCCTTAACATTCAGCCAGACGATAGTGTCTGCGATAAAGATCACGATGGCGACCAGGCTGCCGGTGGTACTTCTAAAGATGGCTCAGCGCACTGTGGCACCTTCGGTTTCATTTATGAGTGTAAGGGCAAATTAGTCAACCCAACCTGGATGCCGTTTTCTCAACCGCCATACCCACAAGGAGTGGCGGCTCTTTGTTTAGCTGGAAATCGCGAGACCTTAGCGCAACACAGCAGCTTGCTCTGGCCTACCCATCGCCAAGAGAAATGGATCCTGCGCTTGCCGGGCGCTGAAATCAGCCTTTTGTCCAAGACCAAGCCACTTATTCTCGATCAGAATTTGGCCGATAGCACCACCCGACGTAGCACCTGGGCCGAGCAAGATCAGGTGATCTGGGGCAAATTCTTTTAGTGCCACCGACACAGCTTTGCTGAAGTCATAGGTAGCGTGGACTTGATGCCCAAGGGTGTACTCACGCAAAGATGCTGGATCAGTGCTGTAAGGTTGCCAGATGGCACCACGGCCATCAATGAGAGGTATCTTCGGAGCATGGAACAGATCGACACCGAATTTAGCGAAGGCGCGCTCTGATATTTCCGCGAGCATCGGCGTATGAAAGGCAGCGTGATTCACTAATATGAACGGATAACGACCATCATCAGCAGTCGGCAGCAGCTTCATGAGCCGCTGCAGTGCCGCGTCATTGCCACCAATAATCGCGTAGCCACCAAAATGAATACTCGGATAGGCCTCGCAACCTGGTGTCTGTTGAACCTCCAGCAATGCTTTCGCTACGGTATTGGCGCGCGCCTCAGAAGGTCGCCACTCATCATCGACTACTGGATAGATGAGTTGACCTCCGATGATGCCGCCGCGCATCATGCTGCCCATCCCGTGAATTAAAGAGAAGCTACCCGCTTCATCAAGAGCACCACCTAAAGCCAAAGTGGTGTACCAGCCCATAGAGTTACCGGTGATGGCTACAACATCGATATTGTCACGATTGATCGCGGCAAAGTCAGCCGCAGAGCAGGCATAAATTAAGGTCGACGCATATTCGCCTGGCGTGTGTGTTTTAAGCGAGAAACTAGCGGCACCGTCAAGTGCGCTGACCGTTGGCTCGCCAAGCGCAGCAAGTCGGGAGTCTAGACGTTCAAGAAACGGAGTGATGGCTGGCCTATGCTTGGCAAGATAGCCGAGCTCTGTTTTGGTGTAAGTGCCGCGTCCGGGACAGATTACTACTGCGGTCTTGCGCATGGGTCGCTGGTCCTTTTTTTATTTGCGCTTGGACTTAGTCACTTTAGACTTAGTCACTTTCGACTGACTCACTTCGAGAGCCGCGGCGACGATCGCCTCCTTGCTAGGGAGAAGTACGGTAGCGGCTTTACCTAAAGGAATAAAACAGTCCTCAGCAGTGACGCGTTTGATGCGCGGCAAAGTCGCTAGGCGCTCGACCAAAAGCGTCACGAGGGCCTCGCTCTGCGAACCTGTACGTCGGCATTCGTCTACAATCAGGACGGACTTAATGCCAGATACGGCTGCCGCAATAGCCGCCTCGTTCAGCGGCGCCAGCCAGCGCAGGTCGATAATCTTGACGCGAAGTTTATGCTTATTTTCAAGCTCCACCGCTGCCTGCCGCGACAAGTAGGTGCCGTTACCATACGTGATAATCGCCAGCTCATCGCTGTCACCATAGACGCCGAATTCACCAACAGGAATATCCAGAGCTGGATCCGGGTAGTGCTGCAGCCAACCGCCATCGTTTGGCTCAACCAAGTCTTTCGTCATGTACAACGCAATCGGCTCAACAAAAACGACGATGCGCTGCTCTTGATAGGCTGCGCGCACCGCACTGCGTAGCATCATGGCGGCATCGGCTGGAGTAGACGGACAGGCGATAATTACGCCGGGCAAATCACGGAACACGGCCAGCGAGTTATCATTATGAAAGTGGCCGCCAAAGCCCTTCTGGTACGCCAGCCCAGCGATACGCACCACCATTGGATTAGTGAAGCGTCCCTCCGAAAAGAATGCCAGGGTCGATGCCTCACCGCGCAATTGATCTTCGGCATTATGTACGTAAGCCAGAAACTGGATCTCGGGAATGGGCAGAAAACCGTTATGGGCCATACCCATGGCGGTGCCCAAAATACTGGTTTCATCGAGCAGCGAATTGAACACGCGCCGCGGCCCAAACTTGGTAAACAAACCGTTAGTAACGTTGTAAACACCACCTTTTTGGGCAACATCTTCACCAAAGACGACCGTATTTCGGTAACGCAGGAGTATGTCGGCCAAGGCCCAGTTCAGCAATTTTGCCATGTGCTGGGGCTTATCCATATAACGCCAGTCGCTACCAAATAAGCGTTCACGAGCTGCTTGATCTGGCAGCGGCGGCAGCTCCACATCCAACTTCGGCGGCACCATACTGGCCATGACTTCGACCGGGGTCAGCAGTTTGGGCCGTACGATAGCGTGCTCTGCAGCGCGATTGACGCGGGCGCGCATGCTTTCGTAAAGATTGAGCACAGCTTCAGCACTGAGCACACCCTCTTCGATTAAGAGTCGCGCCGAATGCAGCAACGGATCATCACGCTCCGCCGTCTCAATCTGTGCGGTACTAAGATATTGCTGTTCCATGTCGGAGCCAGCGTGACCCAGTAGGCGCACTGTTTTCATGTGCAAGAAAGCTGGCTTGCGCGTGCGCCGCGTGTAATCGACCACGGCGGTTGCGGCTTGAAACGTGGACGCGAGGTCACGCCCGTCACACTGCATATAACGCATCGCCGGCTTAGACTCGGCGACGGTACGCAGCCAATCACCAGGCGTCGCCACCGAAATACCAATCCCGTTATCCTCGCAGATAAAGACAATGGGCACGGGCACATTTTGGTATGCAGCCCAGGATGCTGCGTTGAATGCACTCAAAGCAGTCGCGTGATTGTGCGAGGCGTCACCAAAATTACACAGCACGATCGCGTCACCTGGTACCCGGCTAGGCAGACCCAAGTCTTTAGCACGGCGAATAGATAGAGCCATGCCCACTGCCTTAGGCAGATGCGAGGCAATGGTGCTGGTCTGCGGCGGTACCATGAGCGGTAGACTACCGAACACTTTATGCCGGCCGCCAGAAATGGGATCTTCCGCCGATGCTGCCAGCGACAGCAGCATGTCCCAAATGGGAGTCGATCCAGGAATTTGTTTTTGGCGCTGCAAAAACAAGGCACCGCTGCGGTAATGCAAAAATGCCATATCGCTCAGGCGAAAGCTCATGCCAAAGACGGCATTACCTTCGTGCCCAGAACTACCAATGGTGTAAAAACTCTCGCCGCGAGTCTTAAGCAAGCGCGCTGTGATATCTAGGTGCCGGCTCATCACTTGCGATTCAAATAAATCGCAAGCCGCATGCGGCGACAGACCTGCGTCCGCTAAAGTAAGACCGGTCTTCGACTCTGGCAGAGTGCCGGCGCTGACGAATGCGGTAAAATTCTGATCGACCAACTCCGCCCGATTGGTGCTCATGGGACCTCTTTTGCTGCGGCTAGTGCTGCAACTTGTTCCTCAAGTGCCTTGATCTTATCTTCAAGTGTAGAAAGACGCCGCATCCGCGCAATCTGGCGCCGCCAGTCCGCGGCCGGTTGCGCCGGGAAGCCGATGTACACACCCGGCTCGGATAAATCTTTAGTCACACCGGAACAGGCACCGACCTGCACTTTATCGGCGAGCTTTACTTTATTAGTGACACCCGTGTGACCACCGATGACCACCCAGTTACCAATATGAGCGGATCCGGCCAAGGCGCCGTAAGCGCAGAGGATACAGTGCTCCCCTGTAGTAGTGCCGTGCCCAAGATGCGTGTGATCATCCATCTTGGTGCCGCGACCTACCACAGTGTCTTCGAGCGCACCGCGATCCACCGTGGAGAGCGCACCAATCTCGACATCGTCACCAATAATGACCGAGCCAATCTGCGGTATTTTCGCATGGCCATCGGCGCCTGGGGCGAAGCCAAAGCCGTCGGCACCCAGAACGGTTCCGGCGTGAATCAGAGCGCGTTTGCCTAATTTAACTTCGGCCTCAACGACTACGTTGGCTTTTAGAACGGAGTCTTCTCCGATTACTGACCGCTCACCGATAAACACACCTGGGTAGAGCACAACGCGTGGGCCAATTTTGGCACCGGCACCAACATAAACAAAAGGATATATAGTCGCAGAGGCATCCACACTAGCACTTGGATCGATGTGGGCGCCTACCGCGCGCCCCGGAACTTCCGCTTTGGGCGGAAAAAACAGCTGCGCTGTGCGAGCAAAAGCCCAGTAAGGATTCTTGTGCACCAACTGCGCACCCTGCACTTCACTGCGGGGCTTCGCAACAATCACCGCGCTCGCCGCTGTAGTAGGCAAAAAACGGGCGAAATCTTCACTGGCGATAAAGGTCACACTACCAGGCCTAGCCGTAGCAATCGGTTCAATCGCCTTTAAATCGATATCCCAATCACCGTTGGCTGCGCCGCCCGGCGGTGGGATTAGGTCTGCCTGCAGGTGTTTAGCCAGCTCGCTCAGCCGCATGATGACTCCCGGAGTTAGTCAGCGATTAAGGGGTCACAGACGCGGCAAAGTCCCGCGCCAATTTGCTTGCCAATCCAGTATAGCCGGATGGCGTCAGTGCGGATAATTGCTTCTTCACGTCGGCCGGTAATTCACTACATTCAGCAATGACAGCAAGCAGGGTCTCCCGCGTAACGGCCTTGCCACGTGTGGCGGCTTTCAGTCGCTCGTAGGCATCGACGACCCCGTGGCGGCGCATGACGGTCTGCACCGGCTCAGCCAGGACCTCCCAAGCATTATTAAGGTCACGGGCGATAGTATCTGGATCAGCCGTGATTTTACCAAGGCCGCGCAGTAGCGAACGCCAGGCCAATTCGCTGTGCCCAGCCATCTCGCCAATGGCGCGCAGCACCGTCGAATCGCTAAGGTCGCGCTGCCAGCGTGAGATCGGTAACTTTTCGGCAAAATGCCGCGCGATCGCCGAGGCTAGACCCAGATTGCCCTCGGCATTTTCGAAGTCGATCGGGTTCACTTTATGCGGCATGGTGCTCGATCCGACCTCGCCTGCCTTCAGCCGCTGCCTAAAGTAACCAATTGATATATATGACCAAATATCTCGACTCAGGCCAATCAGCAGGGTGTTGATGTGAGCAATCACCGAGGCAAACTCGACGACCGAGTCGTGATTCTCGATTTGGGTCGTAAGCGGGTTGAAGTTAAGACCGAGACGGTCCTCGACAAAACTGCGCGCAACTTCCGGCCAATCGACCCCAGCAAATGCCGCGACGTGGGCGTTGTAGTTGCCGACAGCACCGTTAATTTTACCATCGATCGGGAGGGCGTTGAGCAGGATCATCTGACGCTGCAGACGGTGACCAAAGACCGCGATTTCTTTACCCAAAGTAGTCGGGGTGGCGGTCTGCCCATGAGTCCGGGCCAGCATCGGCACATCGCCGTACTGAACGGCCTTGCTAGCTAGGTCCGCTAAGACCTGCTCAAGCAACGGCAGCAGCCTAGTGTGGCGTAGCTCTTTCAGCATCAGGCCGTAGGCCAGATTATTTATGTCTTCCGAGGTGCAGGCAAAGTGGATAAAGGCCAGGGTTCGGTCCGGTGCTCCGGCCGCCCTAAGGCGCTGCTGGAGAAAGTACTCCACAGCCTTCACGTCGTGATTGGTGGTGCGCTCGATGTCCTTCACTTGCTGCTGCCAATCGGTGCCTTCCCGACGGGCCAGGGTAGCCAGAAGCTGCCGGCATGCTGGAGACAATTCGATGTGGGCCTTGGTCTGTTCGATGGTGCTCAGATGAAGGAGCCACTCGGCCTCTACCTGCACCCGGTAACCGATCAGCGCCCCTTCGCTCACTATGTGCCCTAGGCCTGCAAGCTGGGGTCCGTAACGACCGTCCAGTGGCGTGATGGCCCAAAGTTGCTGTTGTCCTGCTTGAACTGCCGCATGATCCGCATCCACCGAACGAGATGTCACTCTGCTTCTCCTATCAACCTGCTGTCGATCTGCTACCGAGCTGCGCAAAGTCGTTCCATATCATGCCACTGCCGTGACTTCCAGTGGACAGCCGGCATTGGGTCGTCTAAAAAAGTGGCGAATAGATAGGGCAATTGTGGGCATTTTCCGCAGAAAGACAATCCGATGAGCGCTACATCCAAAGATAGCAAGACGGTGGTCACAGGCGTCAACTCTACTCCTGATGCTCCGGCTACGGTACTGATCGGGGCCCAATGGGGCGACGAGGGCAAAGGCAAGTGGATCGACTCGCTCGCCGCAGATGTGGACCTCGTCGTGCGCTATCAAGGCGGAAACAACGCCGGTCACACGCTCTACGTGGACGGGAAAAAGATCGTCCTGCATCAACTCCCGAGTGGGATCTTTCACGAGGGCCAGATCAGCGCCTTGGCTGCTGGAGTCGTGATCAATCCTGCACAACTTGTCATCGAGATGGCTAAAGCCTCAGAATTTGGCGTAAAGCTGACGCCAAATCGCCTTTGGTTGTCGGGCCGCGCGCACGTGATCACACCATGGCATATATATTTAGACGAACAGCGCGAGAGTCGCAGTCACGGCGCCATCGGCACGACCAAGCGGGGGATCGGCCCCACTTATTCGGACAAAGCCGCACGCACTGGTCTGCGTTTAGGCCACTATATTAAGTCAGAGACGCGGGCGCGCTGGGTCAAGCAGATGCGCGAGCTACATCCAGAATTCAACCAAGTTTGGGCTGACCGGTCCGAGGCTTGGGCAGCATTTGAAGCAGCCGCAGAGAAGCTGGCACCATTTGTGACCGATGCGGAATCCAATATTAGAGCTGCTGCTCGCGAGTTTAAAAAGATTCTACTAGAGGGCGCCCAGGGCGCATTGCTCGATATCGATCACGGCACCTACCCTTACGTGACTAGCAGCACCACTGGGGCTGCTGGCGCCTGCCAAAGTATCGGCCTCTCGCCGCACTTTATCGGTCAGCGACTTGGGATTGCCAAAGGCTACGTGACGCGCGTCGGTGCAGGACCGTTCCCAACAGAACTACACGACGAAATAGGCAAGACCCTTGCCGCTAAAGGCCAAGAATTTGGCGCCACCACTGGCCGCCCGAGGCGTGTTGGCTGGCTCGACGCGGTAGCTCTGCGCTATGTTGTAGAAGTTAACGGCCTGAGCGGTGTGATTCTAAATAAAATGGACATCCTGACGGGCCTCAAAGAAGTGAAGATTGCGGTAGCATACCGTCACCCGGAGCTTGGCGAGCTGCGCGAGATGCCGTGGGACACCGAGGTCCTCGATGCATGTGAGCCCGTCTACATCAGTATGCCCGGCTGGCAAGATCAAGTCCCGAGCAGCGGCCGCATCAGCGATTTACCGAAAGCAGCGCGTGATTTTGTCGCCGCAGTCGAAGAGCACATCGGCACACCAGTGCTCATGGTCGGTACCGGACCCAACCGGAGCGATGCCCTTTATCGCTGAGACCACGGCGAGATATTAGTGAGCTTATGTCGGCGCTAGATGCATTTACCCGGACGCGACTCATCCGCTTCGTGGCGGCCTTCAAGGCCGATCACGGGCGCGACGCATCGGAGCGCGACCTTACCGATGCTGGTTTTCCTGCGGCAGTCATTGACCGGCTGGTTCGAGACGGTGCCCTGACAAAGTACCAAGTCACAGCAGGCACTGGTAACCGCGAGAATCGTTACAAGCTCGGCCTAGACCCGTCGACATGGCGGCGGATTTGAGGGGGTCGGGCACTGGAGCTAACCCCCTGAAAGCACAAGGAATGCCGCACCCAAGATTTAATTAACAACAATAATTTCAGATTGTTGTAGCGAGTGACTGCCCCCGTCTAACGGTGGCTACGACCTCTATCGACAGTCCGGTAAGCTCTGCAAGGCGCGCATCCGGTAGCGACTCGGTTTCAGGCGCACTTAGCAAGGCCATCAGGACTGATTTGGCTTTTTCATCGCTACCCTCAGCCTTACCCTCAGCCTTACCTTCAGCCTTACCCTCAGCCTTACCCTCAGCCTTACCCTTCGCCTCGCCCTTAGCCTCGCCCTTCGCCGTAGCTTCTGCCATCAGCGAATCAAAATGAATCCGTGACTTCTCGCGCACACGAGCGATCT
>Ga0315274_10017350_pt1 | contig 10159 bp, 10 predicted proteins | sample YL17G02_20_MG_FD_203700 | JGI IMG/M metagenome (GOLD analysis project Ga0315274, IMG submission 203700) | Sediment microbial communities from Yellowstone Lake, YNP, Wyoming, USA - YL17G02_20 | ecosystem: Environmental > Aquatic > Freshwater > Lake > Sediment | place: USA: Wyoming | collected... | reverse complement strand
GGGAGATCGAAAGGGTTGCGGTTGGTTTCTGCCACCGCGGCAATGACGTAAATGACGAATGCCACGGGCTGAAGAAAAACGTTCCAAACCCCCATCTTTTGCTGGGTCTGAACGATCTGAACCATACTGAGGGAATTCGAAATAAGCAGCACGCCGACGATCGCCATCCCCGCCGCCACTTCGTAACTCACGAGTTGCGCCGCCGAGCGGAGAGCGCCCAGCATGGGATAATGGCTATTCGACGACCACCCGCCGAGGATAATTCCGTAGATGCCCAGTGACGAAACGGCGAGAACAAATAGAAGTCCAATGTTGACGTCAGTAATGAAGAAATTGGGGGCGAATGGAATGGCGGCGAAAACCGTGAAGGCAGCAGTAACGCTGATTACCGGAGCGAGCAGAAACACCCACTTGTCCGCCCCTGCAGGGACGATGTCTTCCTTGAGGAGCAACTTGATACCGTCGGCGATGGGTTGCGCCAAACCCCATGGGCCGACGCGCATGGGCCCCAGTCGGGCTTGCATGAAGGCGAGAACCTTGCGTTCCATGTAGACGAGATAAGCGACCAGTCCCAAGAGCACGGCAAAAACAATAAGGATTTTGACGGTCGCAAGAATGAGCAGATGGGATTGGAGGTATTGGAGCGCGCTTTGGGTCATCGAGTTTGGTCATCTGCGAAAGGCGATCGAGGGTCTAATCTTCGCTCCTGAATCACCAATCGACAATTCCTAACGATCCACCTCACCAAGAACGATGTCGAGCGTGCCGATTACGGCCACGACATCCGCCACCAGATGGCCCCGGATCATCGTGTCGAGGGCCTGTAGATTCACGAACGACGGCGGCCGCACGCGCACGCGATACGGATGGGTTGAACCATCGCTGACTACGAAATACCCCAGTTCGCCCTTCGGCGCCTCAATCGAGTGGTAAACCTCTGCCGCCGGCGGCTTGATGACCTTCCCCACCTTGCCCATGATGGGGCCGGGGGCAATACGCTCCACGCACTGACGGATGATGCGGACCGACTGGTGCATCTCCTTGATCCGAACCACGTACCGATCGTACGTGTCGCCGTTCTGGCCCGTGGGGATTTCGAACTCTACCTTGTCGTAGGCCTCGTAGGGCTGAGCCTTCCGCACGTCCCACTTCACGCCGGAGCCGCGCAGCACCGGCCCGGTCACCCCGAGCGCGATGGCGTCTGCACCGGAAATTACTCCGACGCCCTTGGTGCGCTTCAGCCAGATGCGATTCGTGGTGAGCAAAGTTTCGTACTCATCGACCTTCGGGCCGAAGTAGTCGCAGAACTTGAGGACTTCTCGTTCAAAGCCGTCGTAGAGGTCATACTGGAGACCGCCGATGCGAAAGGCGTGGGTTGTGAGGCGGGCACCACAGTAATTCTCAAGTATTTTCAGAATTTCTTCGCGTTCACGGAAGGTGTAGAAAACCGGCGTCATCGCGCCGATATCCAGCGCGTGAGTTCCTAGCCAGAGCAAGTGGCTGGCAATCCGCTGCAGCTCAGCCAGGATCATCCTCGTGTACTGCGCGCGCGGCGGGATTTCCACTCCCAGCAACTTCTCCACCGCCTCCACGTATCCCATGCCATTGGTGACCGCGGCGACGTAATCCATGCGGTCCGTGTAGGGGGCAAATTGCATGTAGGTGCGATTCTCCGCAATCTTCTCGACCCCGCGGTGGAGGTAGCCAATGATGGATTCCGAGCCCAACACCTTCTCGCCATCGAGTCTTAGTTTGACTCGCAGTACCCCGTGCGTGGCCGGGTGCTGCGGCCCCATGTTGATGACCAGCTCATTGGCATCGAGATAAGTGGTGTCGGGCATCGCTTACTGTCCGCTCTTAATTCCCAGGTTGGACTGCACCCAGGCATCATCCTGCCGGAGAATATCGTAGTCCTTGCGCAGAGGGTGGCCGGTCCAGCCGTCGGGCAATAAAATGCGCTTCATGTCCGGATGGCCTTCGTATTCCACTCCGAACATGTCAAACACTTCTCGTTCCAACCAGTTTGCGGTGGGCCAGAGCCCGACGACGGAGGGAACTTTCTCTCCTTCACCCACCACCAATTTGAGGCGCAGTCGATCGTTTCGTTTGAATGAATACAGATGGTAAATGACCTCAAAACGCTTTTCGCGCTTGGGATAATCCACCGCCGTCTCGTCAGTTAATAGCGTGTATTCCCCGCCCTCGTCGCTCTTTAGATATTCACAAATGCTTAGAAGACTTTCCCTCGTCAAGGTGATAGAGGGCTGACTCCGGAAAATGACAGCCTCGCCGATCGCCCCGGGAAACCTCTTTTGAAGTTCATCGAGGAGAGGGCTCGACCACGGGTCGGGCTTCACAGCGGGCTTGGGTTGGGGAGGTGGTTTGGGTGGCGCAGCGGCTTTTGGTAGAGGACTCGAGGGAGTCCCCTGCGCCGGAACCGGCTTGGCAGGCGTTTCACTTGATCCGCCCGAAGGCGGAACCTTGGGTTCGTCACTCATTTACGATTGTGCCGACTCGGACAGACTCCAGGCTTCACGGTAAAGAAAACGATTCTTGCATACGCCTTCCAAACTTGTCAACGGGCCGCTGCGCGCGGAATCTCGAAGGGCAAGAGGATACTAGGAGAAATTTCCTGGCGGAGAGGCAGGGATTCGAACCCTGGGTACAGCTTTTGACCGTACAACGGTTTAGCAATTCTCTGCCCCCATGTGCCAGAACGCAATCCCAACCATTTACACTTGTACCACCATACGGAAGAGGCCACCAAATGACCTGAGTAGTCAGTTACAGGACACCGGAAGGGACACCAGTCCTGGCGTTGGTGTATTCCCAGCATAGGAGCCAAGCCGCTTCGGAGTACAATCCCACTCAGAACAGTGGGGGAACAGCGAAATGGGCCGAACGCAAAACCTAAAACCGTGGCCAAAGGGCGTGAGTGGTAATCCAGGGGGCCGTCCGAAGAAAACCCCGCTCGCCGATGCGTGTCGCGAGCTACTGAACAAGCCAGTGCGCGTGGGCGCGACAACTGGAACTCCACCTGAAGGAGCAGCAGCCGGAACTTTACCGGGAGTTGAAAAAGCAGGGCCAGCTGAAGGAATACTGCCAGAGGCAGGCGCTGTCAGCCCACGAGGTATCCCACAACCTGAGAGAGCGGGGCGTAAGCCCGTTCGAGGCCCGGCAGGTCGCCAAGGCGCAGTATATCTTCCCGAGCGCGGCCGACATGCCCTAACCGTTCTGTCCAACGGCGATATTCGCAAGGAAGTCGATCAGAAGCCTACACCGCAAGCGCCTGTGACACGCCCTGCGCCCGTTGAGGTTCAACCCGTAGCAGAAAGCCGTCCAACCGCCGGCAGAAGCCGCAGAGAGGCAGCCAGAGGCCAAAGCCGAGCAACCCGGGGAGAAGCGGAAAGAAGTGGAAGTTTCAAGAAGCGAAAGCTTCGGAGCCCTGAGCGGCCATCTTCGACGGATGCTGCGCCCCGACGCATCGAATTGAGGAGCGTCCGGCAGATTGACGCACTGCGGGGGGCTCACCAGACGATGCCAACGGCGAGGTTGCACTGAATTGGAGAGAGGGAACGTGAATCAAGTCCTGAAGAGGCGTCCAAAGTCGAAAACAAGCAAGCCTGCCAAGCCTTCGCCTCGCGTTGAGAACAACGCGAAAACAACGGGGGAAAGACTCGGTGGCGTGACCGGCAAGGGCTTCATGCCTGGGCGATCTGGTAATCCAGGTGGCCGGCCGAGGACAAGGTTTCTCGTCGAGGCGATTCGGCGGATTGCAGCAGAGCCAAACGATGCGAGTGGCAGGACGAAAGCCGAGGCGCTTGCCGAGAAGCTATGGAAAATCGCCTTCAAGGGAAGCCTAGCAGCGATGCGCGAGATTATGGACCGCGCCGAAGGCAAGCCCGAGCAAAGTATTAACGTGACGCAGCTACAGGCGCCGTTCGCGGACAAGACCGATGAGCAATTAAGGCACTTCGTTGAGACGGGGGAATGGATGGGAGAAAGCGATGGCAGTTCAAACCGTCCCAACTGATCGTGCTGGCCTGGAGAACCGGGCGCTTGCGGCGCAAGAGTTGAACCAGCGAGCGCTGGACCGGCGGTTTGCTGCCGACCCTTGGGCTTGGTGCCGGGAGGGGACGCGGACCTTCGATGAGCACTGGAAAGAAAAAGGCACGAGTCCTTACGAGCGGTTCCCCGCGAAGCCGCACTTGGAATGGCTGATGAGCGTAATGCGCCCTCTGCGTCGGGTGTTTATCCCCAAATCTCGGGAGATCATGGTGTCGTGGCTCGTGATCGCCTACGCCGTCTGGATGTGTCAATGGTTCGAGCGGACGAGAGCCCTAGTTCAGGCGCAGAAGGAAGAGAAAGTGATCGACCTCATCTGCGGGCGCGGCAACCCAGGATACGCGAGGACGCTCTACGAGCAGCAACCGCCGTGGCTCAAGGCGCGGCACCCGCTGACCAAGGCGATTGAAGACATGCCAGGGAACCTCCTGACCTGGGCAAATGGGTCAACTTTACAGGGAGTCCCGAAGGGCGCCGACCAAGTGAGGCAGTACCACCCCACCGTTGCGATCTTCGACGAGGCGGCGCACTTGGACGAATTCCAAGAGAGCTACGGTGCCGCAGACCCGGTGTGCTCACAGATCATCGCCGTATCGAGTGCAGCGCCGTCCTGGTTCGGCGATGTGGTCGAAGAAAGCATTTGATTCGGGGAATCCCGAAAACATCAAGCCGTGAAGACCGAAAAATGAGGGGTAAGCCGAGCCTCGAAATCACCGCAAAACACCGCAGCACGGAATTCCCGTCGCAGTGGAAACGGCAAGAGTCTCAACGTGAGAGGCGAATGGGCAAGGGTGGCAAAACGCGAAAAGCGCTGACTTAGCCGGAGGGCGGGGACTGTTGGCTCGAAGTCCACCAAGCCTTCCAAGCCCGGACGTGGCCGTCAATTTCCCCAGGAGAATCGTCATTGGCCGGGACCCAGTCAGCGGTCCCCTTCTCGAGCGCGTAGGAACAGTAGTCGGCCTGGCGGAGATCCAGCAGGGTGCGTTGGATACGGAGGCGGACGTCGGCGTTCTCCGTGCGCAAGGATTCGATCAATTGCGGGACCGCAACACGATTCACCTCAGGTTTGTGGGAGTCCAAAACCAGGCGCAACACATCGTCCGCAACCTGAGCCTGGACCTCCTTGTAGCGCAATAGCAACAGCATGGGAGCCATCAGCGCGGGCGCGCGCGCCTCTCCTTCGGCGAGGTTGCTGCCTGCGAGCTGGAGCCGCCGCACAAGATACTCGCGGCTGCGGAAATGGTCCCGAGGGCTGGTGTTGGTCTTCACAAAGCGCCACTGGTGGTATCGAGCCTGCAAACCATCAGACTGGTAAGCCGAGTAAAACCCGACGCTCAGCCCCACAAACACGCCCACCGTGACCGCCCAGGCAATGGCTTGGGAGCGGGCATTGCCGAACCAGAGCCAGTACCGCCACCCGGGAATCACTCCTTTTTTGTAAAGGAAGTAGCCGTAGTTGTCAGGCGCCGCGGCACGCAAGTCGTCCAACAGCAGGCGCACGCGCTTGCGGTTCTGCATTTCCTCAAAGTCGGGAGGAGCTACGCCGGACGGGTTGGCCTCAGCCGCCAGCGCGTTCATTTGACCTTCCAGCACGGCGCGCTGCTTGGTGTGGGAAAAAGCCAGGGCTAAAAGGCGCTGAATACGCGCCGCGTCTGCCGCCATGTAGCTGCGGACGCTGTCGTCAAACCGCTCGCTGTACCGCCTGGAGACGGCGATGATGTGTTGGACAAGATCGTTGACCCATTTCTCAAAGGGCTGCCAGAGGCGTTGGGTCTGCCCGGGCAGCCGGATGCTTTCCACCCCTCCGGCAAAGATCTGGCGATAGCCAAAAGCGACCACCAGGGCGGCGAATAACGAAGTGTCTCGGAGCGCGGTGGTGTAGTCCAAAAACCAGAACAAGACCGCGGGCACGGCCGCGTGCGCCCAGAATAATCCCCAAGTGCTCAGAAAACCCCAGCGTTGCGGAAAGGCTGTCAGTAAGCGATTGACCTGGGATCTGGCCACCAGCATTCCGACGACTAGCACCAGCAGGTAGCACCAATACGCCGGCAGGTCGGGCGAGGCGAGAAGGTTCATGGTCTAGCCTTGAGGCCCTAGAGAGCTAATTTTCCGAGAAGGAAATCAGCCTTGCCTTGGACACTTGGGGGTACCCAGAGATAAGCTTTTCCAAACTCCTCGGCCTGGAGCGTTCCTTCCACGCGGATCAAGCCAAGGTCCAGGAGGGAGGTCACGGCGGTTTCCACTTCGTTCTGCTTCAAGCCGGTCACCGCCATGAGCGCGTAACCGTCCATGGCGCGCTCGGCAAGCGCACGCAGTACTCTTTGTGCCTCCGCTGAGAGTTGCGCCATCATGGTTATCCCTCCGGAACAAACTCAAATTTAGTATACGCCCCACCGCCGAGCACGTCAAGCGCCGGGGGAAGGTCATGCTGATCGGTCAAGTTCCGGCTGAGGTCTGCAACTTGAGCAGAACCCTGCCGTTGGTAGTGCCGGCGTTAATGCTCAGCATGACCGGGCTCCCCACAAGTGCGAGTGTGGAGGGCTGGCCCTGCATTGCGCCTGGAATTGCGCTGACCAGAACTCGCTGGGAAACTGCTGCTTAAGCTGCTGGGAAACAGAGCCCACCGGGTCATCGGGATCGACTCCGGCGGCCCGCATCGCCCCTAGGGTTCGCGGGCCCATCAGGCCGTCGATGCGACCCGGATCGAATCCAAGCCGAATCAGCGACGCCTGCAGAAAGGCGACACCCTGGTCCCGGCAGGCCGTCCACCTGCACGCCAATCGCGACGATGGCGCTGTGGGCCATCTGTGTGTAGGGCGCGATGGCCGCTCCCGCTTTGCCCTGCTGCACGTACCGATAGACCGCCATTACGCGTGTAGGGAGTGGCCGTGCCGGGTGCGCTGCGGTAATGGGAGTGGACCACGGTCCCATCCTTGCGGGTGTACTCGCGCACGTGAACGGTTTTGGAGTGAGAAGACGTGGATGACCGATGCGAGCCCCTCTGCGGGGCTTCGATGCTGCCGAGTGGAAGCACAACGGACAAGACGAGAGCAAGGACGAGCAAGAATTTCCGCATGGGACTCCTCTAAGCTCCTAGCGGCGAGGTTTCAAGGAAACTAGGGGTCGAAAGAGTAATGTTTTAGTGGGGACCCTGTCAACAGTAGGGTAGCGCAGAGTCTCGCTTCTCAGGGACTCTTCGGCTTTTGCCGTTGTGAATTTGCCGAGCGGGCGGCCTGCTCCCCCCATGTCTCGCCGGACGGGTGAAATGCAACATTACGCACGCACGGTGCCCATCGTGTATCGAGGTAACACACTGAGATTTGTATGAGCGTCCAGACAGGAATGCAACAGAACGGGCATTCTGTTGCTGCAACTACCTGGGTAGAGACGCCGCGTTGCATATTCGAGTGCTGTATCAAAGGGTTCTCGGGTGACGTGAGGCTAACTTGTTCAAGTTCCACGCCTGCGGAAACGCTGTCTCGACCGTATCAAAGGATTACATTTGGCACATCATTGTTTGTCTGTGCGAGGGTCTGCCAAGCTCTGCCAATTGGGTACCTGTTCCTCAAGTCCGTTCTACATAAAGAACCCGTCCCTTTCAGGATTCATACAGTTAGCAACAGAAAGTTAGGATCGACGGGCGAGCTTGAAGGGATGTGACTTGGAAGAACGCCCTCCGATGTCCACTTCGGGCGACGGGAAGAAATTCTCAAGCGGGGAAAGGAGGGAAACAGGAAACCCTGGACCGTCGGTTCCGATACAATCTGGGCCAGCAATCAAACCAACCACGGAGCGAACTGGGGGATGGACTGTAGCTTCAGAAAAGCCTTGATGAGTCTCACAGGTCCTGAAGATGCACAGCTACGGCGAAGGCACTACTTTAGGCCGCTCGACGTAACATCTTATTTCGGCTCGTCGAAAAAGGTGGGTTGGTCCCACTCGGCGGATGACTTCTTCTGTTTCGCTTGTGGCTTCGGTGGCGGTTCGGCTTTTGGTTGGCGAACAGCGACCATATCCATGTCTAGCCCCTGCCGATGAAAATCGAAGCCCTCATGTTTACGCAGGTCGGCGACGCTAACAGTAAAAGCAAATGGAAACGCTTCCGGCAGACGCAAAAGTTGCTGAGCTTCGATCTCATCCGAGGCACTAGCTGAAAGCATTGCTTCGAGCAGCCAAAGTTGCAGGTCCGTGATCGTGGTGGTCATCTTACGGGCAAGCAGAAAATGCCCCTTGGTCTTCGTGGATCGAAGAACCTCCCAGTCCACCAGGGAAGTGATGAGCTTCTGAGCTGCCTCTTTGCTGGTCGTTCGGTCGCCCCAGGTCGTTGTCAATCGAGATTGCACCTGAACGGTCGTGAAATCGTCCTGGAGGGTAAGCATCCGACCGATAACTTCGGCCAGATCACGAAAAAACGGGTAGGCCAGTGCCGTCATGCCCCAGTGAAGCCAGATGCGCTCCTGGCTGGAGATTCTGGGCAGCATGGTCACTGCCCGGTCTCGAAAGCTGACGTGCTTTGGATTGATTCCGACCCAGATGCGCAAGACAATACCGGCGGCCTTGGCTCTTGACGCCGTTCCCGGAAGTTCCTCCCGAAGATGTGCATCGAGCAACCATCGCAGTTGTCTCTCATCGGTTGTCTGAGCGAGCCTGTCCGCCACGAAGTCGAGCCATGCCCGCCTGATCTTCTGCGAAATTCCGACCACCCTCATGCACTTTCCCTCGTGATTGCCACGAACGGGACGAGGACTTCTTCCAGGGCGATGCCACCGTGGGCCACGATTTCGTCACCTTCATCCGTGAACGCCTTCAGGTCGCCAGCCAGGAGAACGTGCCGACCGGGTGGCAAGCCTTGATTCGGCCAACGAATCGAGTCCGGGAACTTGGCTACGACTTCCTCACGAAATTCAGGGCGGTCGTACACTCTCGCTCGTTTGCCCCTCGTCTCTACGAGCACGCCTTCTCTGGGATTCCCAATGCCGGTCGCTGTCACGTTGCCGTGATCGGCGGTGAGGTAAACGACGAACCCTTCCTGCTGGAGACGCCCGAGTAGCTGCTGCAAATGGCCTTGAGAAGCCCACAGGTGCACCTGGCTGTGCATTCCTGCCGTCTGCATTTGCATTCCGTGCATGATGTCATCGACCTTGTTCCAAACCACCCCAAGTACAGACAGGCGGGGATTGGCTAATGCAGCTTCCAATCTGGGGTCGGTAGGACTCTCCAGGTTTGGGACCACTTCGACGCCCGAGCGTTGAAGGCCGTGATCTTCCCAGAAACGCTGCCAGTGGGACCGCTCCTTCGAGGTCGTGTCGATGGAGTCGGGGAAGTACAGTGGCGGCTCCCCGGCGAAGATCGACTGCCTTGTGACGGAAGTGAGAGTCGGAACCCAGGCAAATGCCGTCGATTCCTGGAAGCGCCACGCCGGATCACCAGATTCGAGACTATCTCGCAGGACAAGCCACTGATCGAAAGCAAGTCCATCCAGGACGACTAACGCTACCCTAGCCAACTTTTTCCGTGTTCGCTCGACCGCCAGGAATTGGGGAATCTGATGCACCATCACGGGCTGCTGGTGATACGGCAAGTTGTACAGTGACCCGTATCGCTGCATCATCCACTGGCCAAAAGCGTCCTCCAATTTCGCCTGCAAATCCATCCACACCGTCCGGTCGGGGGCGTCCAGTGCCTCGTCCCACTTCCAGCGCAGAACGACAAGTTCAGCCCAACGCTGGGCTGTTTGCTGCCACTCCCGATACGACACGTCGGGGTTCGGGATTTCAGCATCGAATCGCTGCCGCAGCGCCCGAAACCGGCGAACAGCGTCGGCCTTGGGATCGTGAATTACGCCGGGCCGAACCCATGCGGGAAGACTGGCAACGTCCTCATGTTCAACTGGCTTCAATGAGCCGTCCAAGAAGAACGTGTCGATGTAGGCACGAACGTCCTCGTGCTGGAAAGGAATCCGGCTTTGCTTCCCACCGTCGCCGATGGAACCAAGGTAGAGTTCCCATTCGTCTTGGAGGAACCGCAAACACCTCTCCCGGCTCGGCAGAATCTCGGCCAGCGGCCATGTCGCAAACGTGGAGTCTTTTGTCAG
>Ga0315274_10017349_pt1 | contig 10159 bp, 6 predicted proteins | sample YL17G02_20_MG_FD_203700 | JGI IMG/M metagenome (GOLD analysis project Ga0315274, IMG submission 203700) | Sediment microbial communities from Yellowstone Lake, YNP, Wyoming, USA - YL17G02_20 | ecosystem: Environmental > Aquatic > Freshwater > Lake > Sediment | place: USA: Wyoming | collected... | reverse complement strand
CTGTACGATTTTATTCACTAGAACCTGAATCTAGCGCGTCTGCCAATTCCGCCACGCGGGCACATTGTTGCACAGCAATTTATGAACTGCTTTCTGCGCGAGCCTGGCACTTGCTCCAGTGTTTGCGACAGTGTTGCCGCATGCATCGCACAGCAACCCAAAGCAATAGCAATGTTGCCGTAAGCTCAAGCTCGCGCCCTTACAGATACACCATGGTTCTGGACAATCGCAAGCACGCAATTAGAGGTTAAGCAGCGGGCGTTGCCTGAGCACCTGCAACGCGTCGGCCTCCATGATTGCCGGCACCATTTTATCAGCTACGCCGTGATGAGCGGAATTGACTACATGACGATTGCCCGCTGGGTTGGCCACAAGGACGGCGGGATTCTCATTGGCAAGGTGTATGGCCATTTGAGCAACGAACACGCCCAGGCGCAGGCGGCGCGGTTGAACTTCGGCCCTACCGTGCTGCCGCTGGCACAAGCCGCAACAGCTTGAGCTAAGCGGCGCGCCCGCGAGCTGCGCTCAACTCAGATCAAACCCTCCTGTTGACTGTCGGAACCCGGGAAAGAAAGTCCCGGCCTCGAAGCGCTGCTCCAGGGCGAACCTTGAGCGTCAGGCGGTGCACCGTGGTCCGCGCTCACTGTCGGCGGGTGCGTTGCTGAGCGTTCCGCGCTCGCGATCCTGGTCATCCGCTGTCCTGATACTCCCAAGCACGCGAAAGCTCGCCCAGAGGCCCAGGTGTCGGCTCCTGGCGCAGCGGTGCGCATCCTGGTGGCGACTGTCGCGGTAGGGAACCTCTATTCTTCAGGCTGCCGGGCGAAGGCGGGGGGTGGCCCCCTTTTGACGGGCGGGTTTCACGGATCATAGATGGCGCGAGGCCCGGATACTTTTCGGAAAAATTGAGTGGCACCCCTGGCGGCGGAAAACTGTTCCAAGAGCTGCGCGAGGAGGACGGTCAAATCCGAACGTGCCTGGAACACGACAGCCGGCTAACCCGTTTGACCGCGACCTGCGCTTAGGTTCTCACCTCACCACTACACCTCGCGGACGAATCCAGCGCCGTTGAACCGACGCTGGCGGTGAACACCAGGGTCACGACCCCGTCGTGCTGCTTCGGTGCCACATTCTCTCTTTTCAGTGGTCCGCCGGCGTTCATGAGCCTTGCCGGTTAGGGCGAATTTGCTTGTGACTTCTCCGCAGCCTCGATCTCCGCCCACGACGGCGCGCGCCAGAGGCGGACTTGGTACTGAGTAGCCGCGATGAGGGTGTTTCCATCCGGTGGCAGAAAGGCCACCGAGCGCACCAAAGCCGACCCGCCTGGGAGGTTTGGGGGTACCCAATCGGTAACGCCTTGAAGAGTCGCTACCTCCTGCCCAGTCGTTGAATTCCAAATCTTGATGCGCCCATTCCAGATCCCTGCGGCGATCCTCTGTCCATCAAGGGATACACCAACGCATGAGAATGCATTGAGAGCCCGGCCAAACCTGCGCACTTCGCGTTGGGTTTCAAGCTCCCACAGCTTGGCAGTAGTGTCGTAACTGACCGTGACCAGGCTCCTGCAGTCCGGCATGAAGGCCACAGCAACATCCTCGTTGTGGGCTTTCCAATCGGCCACACGCTCTCTTCGGACAAGATCCCAGACTTCAACGGTGCCGCCGAAGTTGCCAACCGCGAGGGCGGCGTTCTTGGCGGAGAAGCAGACGCTATGCGGCCACGCCGCCGATTTTGGCAGAGTAGCAAACTCCTCATGCGTCTCCAGGTTCCAGAGCTTTAGGCCCTTTCCCGACGCAATAGCTACCAGGAGCTTCCCGTCGGGTGAGAATTCCAACACTGAGTTGGTTGCCGGGCACCCGGGAAGGCGGGTAATCTCGTGTTCGAGTTCAATGTCCCACAGGCAGACGGATCCTTGGCGGGTGGCGAAGGCCAAACGTTCCCCGCCCGGCGAAAGGCCGTAGAACCTGACATACCTGGGAACAGCGGCAATGCTGGTCCAGAGTTCCCGCTCAGGCGCCGGGTGTTCCCGCGATTTGCGCAAGCTCAGCGGGTCCCAGAGGTTGAACGTTTCATTTGAGCGCCAACAGGTGGGAACCCAGCCGGGAGAGTGCAACCACAATTCGGCGGCGTCATTGGGGCGCCTGACCACTTGGGCTCTTGGAGCGTGCGGCCTGCCGTCCCAGGCGAGAATCTTGCCACCCTTGGTGCCGCTGAACAGCCCCTCCCCATCACTGGAGAAAGCGATGCCAAAAACCTCGTCTGGACTGCCCCTGAGGGTGCTGACTTCCCGCCAGTCACGTGGGTCCCAAAACTTGATCAGGCCATCGGCACTGGCCGAAGCCAAGGCCGATCCGTCCGGCGAAAAGGCCAGGGCAGCGATCCAGCCGGTGTGGTTGGTCAGGACCGTGACTTGCCGCCGCTGGGCGAGATCCCAGATGCGAATGGTGTTGTCCCAACTCCCGGACGCCAGGATCCTGCCATCAGGCGAAAGAGCGACGCATTGCACACGAGCTGTATGGTTGGTAAACGTTGCGACTTCCTGCCCGTTCGTAAGCGACCACACTCGGACTGTGCGATCTCCGCTCCCGGTAGCCAGCATCTGCCCATCGGGCGAGAAGGCGAGCGAGCTAATCCCGGCAGAATGTCCCTTGAGTGTCAGCCCAGCCTTCCGGGTGGCCAGGTCCCAAAGCACGACCGAGCCATCGGCTTCGCCAATGGCCAGTTGCCGGCCGCCAGGGGAGAAGCCCAATGCAGGGCTGCCAAAGCCGGCACCCTCGCCGACAAAGCGAGCAATCTCGCGGTGTTCCCGAACATCCCAAAGCTTAACCCCCTGATTTCCGGTTCCGAAAGCCAGCATCTTGCCGTCCGGTGAGAACGCCACTGACATGCGGGCGTCGTTTGTTTGCGGGACTTCAAGCAGCCGTCGCGAATCCAGGTCCCAGATTCTTACCTCGCCGTCCCCCAAGGAGGCCACGGTGGCAAGCAGTTTGTCATCAGGAGAAATCGCCACCCCAAAGACACCGTTTGAGTGCTCACCCAAAGTGTAAAGCGCCTCACTTCGGCAAAGCCCCCACAGATATCGCCATTCCCAACCGCGCAAATCGGGGTCCTGGGACGCGGGGCGATGCTTGTTGAGGAGGTCAAGTGCTAGGCCGAGGTTATTTTCATAAAATGCCTGGTAGGCAAGGTTTATGTCCGCGACATACAGATTTTCTTGAGCCGCGGTGCGTTCCCGCTTTTCTGCGGCGGCAGCCTGCAGGGCCTTCGCGGTTTCAGCTTTGGCGCGTCGCGATTGCGTCAGAGCCACAAGCGCTAGTGCACACACTACCAGGACAACGCCGGTCGCCAGACTGGCAGCGCGCACGATCCCGCGCTGATATGCCGCCCGCTCCAGAGCCGCCTTCTCTGCTGTTCGTCGCTCCAGTTCCGTTCGCCTTTCCGGCAGCGCGCGCAGGCTTCTTGCCAACTGCCCGGCACCGGTAAACCGGTCGTCCGGTTTGCCCGCGAGACAGTGCTTCAGGTCCTCTCTCAATAATGGGTCGGTGATCTCCTCCGACCATTCCGCCGTCACTGGCCGCGTGAAATCGCCCACCAGCAATTGATAAAGCACCACCCCCAACGAGTAAATGTCCGAGCGGATCGAGGCAGGTTTGCCCGCCAGAAGCTCAGGGGCCATATACATCTGCGATCCGGTCTGCGACGAGGACGAATCCGCGACGATGGTCTGAGTAAAGCCCGCTTTGGTGACTCCCTTGAGCGCTTCTTCCGAGACGACCTGGCCGATGCCGAAGTCGGTCAGCTTGGCAGTGGGTTGAGCATTAAGGGTTGAGAGTTGAGAGACCAGAATGTTCCCTGGCTTGACATCCCGGTGAATTACCCCGGCATCGTGTGCCGCCTGCAACGCATCGGCGATCTGCGCCACGATCTCCAGTCGGGAAGCCAGCGGCACTTTCTCCACCCCACCTTGCTCCTCGCACCATGTCTTGAGATCGCTGCCCTCGACGTGGTCCATCACCACGTAAAACGGCGGTTCCTCGAAATACACCTCCAGCAGCCGGACGATGTTGGGGTGATCGCCCACACGCTCCTTAAGCACCCGGAACAGCGTCATCTCCCGTTTCAGACTCCGCACCCGGTCGGCCCGGAAGCAGAACTTGAACACCCGCCGCTCCTTGAGCTTCTGGTGCCGACCCAACCACACCTCGCCAAAACCGCCTTCGCCCAACTTCTGTTCCAGCACCCATTGCGTGTTCGGCACCACCTGGCCTACCGCCGGTCGCCAGCCCAACACCGCCTCCCCTTCCGGCGCCTCCACCCGCCGCCCCTTCTCCGTCGTCGCCGGGGAACGCAACAGACCTACGCCCACCTCGCCGACCTCGCAGATCTCCACCGCCTCCTCGATGCCCTTGAGCTGATAGAGGCCGTGGTTGAGCCAGCTCAGTTGTCCAACCCCTGAAATGTCCTCGCCCTTCAAGGCCTGCCGTGCGCTGTCAAACACCGCCCGCGTCAACAAGATCTGGCCCCCTTGCGCCAGGCCCATCACCCGAGCCCCCAGGTCCACATTCAGCCCGATCAAATCCTTCGTCCGCTGCTGATCGGCCTCCTGGATCAGCACCTCGCCCAGGTGCACCCCCACCCGATCCCGCACGGGCAAGGGCGCCTGGCGGCTCAGTTCCCGCAGCCGCTGCTGGAGGATCAAAGCAAACTTCACGCCCGCAGACGGCGTGGCAAACACCAGGAAAAACGAATCGCCCGCCGTGCTCAGCTCCTCACCGTCGGGGAATTCCGTCAGTGTCGAGCGCACCAAAGCGTGATGTTGCTCGATGAGCTGCGCCCCGGGGCGATCGCCCAACTGCTGCTTCAGGGCCGTGGACCCGACCATGTCGGTGAACACCAGCGTGACCAGCCCTGTCCGATGTCGGCGGCCGAATGCCTCGACTTGGGCGTGGCTGGCCGATGCGTCCCGGGGATCCATTGTGCCGCGAGCCTACCAAAACCGGATTCCAAGGGAAGCGTAAACGGAGTGGGCGCGCAAGCCCTGGACGGCCAGCCTTCGGGGTTGAATTGGTGCGTTTTGCGGCTAACCTGGAATCGTGCGGAGCGAAATGAGTCAACCCCCCACCTTGATTCACCTGCCGGCTTCCTATGTTCAAAGATTGGACTTGGCCCGGCTGTTCGTTCGCGCACAGCCCCTGGAGGTGGAACTGGGCAGCGGCGACGGCTCGTTCCTCGTGCAACACGCGGCGGCACACCCCGACCGCAATTTCATCGGCGTCGAACGGTTGCTGGGGCGCCTCCGTAAGTTGGACCGGAAAGGCCAGCGCGCCGGTCTGATGAACCTCCTCCTGCTGCGGATCGAGGCTTCTTACTGTCTGGAATACCTCCTCCCCCCCCAATCGGTGACCGCGCTGCACATCTACTTCCCGGATCCGTGGCCCAAGCGAAGGCACCAGCGACGCCGACTGGTCAACTCGCGGTTTGTGGAGGCGGCGGCGCAGGGGCTTGTCCCCGGCGGAGTCGCTTATCTGCGCACCGACGACGCACCTTACTTTGCGCAAATGGTCATGGTCTTCGAGGCGAATCCTGCCTTTGAGCCGGTGGCTACTCCGGCGTTGTTGGCGGAGTTGCTCACCGATTTCGAAAGGGATTTCCAGACCCGCGGCGTCTCGACTCTGAGGGCGGCCTATCAACGCCGCTAAACACCCCGCGTCCGGCCGCGGCCTCAAACGTCGATGACCGGCCCCTGATCCTCGGGCCGGCGCGAGGAGGACCGGCTGCGGTTGGCAGGGGATTGGCCCTTGTCCACGCCCAAGAGCGGGTTCAGGATCATGGACACCAGGCTGATGACCAAGGCTCCCCAGAAGGCAGGCCAGAACCCATCCACGCGAAACGACTTCACCAGCCAACCCACCGCGTAGAGCAACACGGCGTTGATGACCAGAGTGAAAAGCCCCAAGGTCAGGAACAACAGTGGCAACGAGAGCAGCATCAAAACCGGGCGCAGAAACGCGTTGAGAATCCCCAGCACAAATGAGGCAATCAGCAGGGCAAGATAAGACTCATAGCTAATCCCCTTGACCACGTGCGCCGCCACCAGCACAGCCAGCGTCGTGGCCAGCCATCGCTTAAGGAAGTTCTCTGCAGCAGGCGACATGGCGCTTCACGCGGCCGCAGTCCTCGGGGGCATCTTCTTCTTGCAGTCGTCGAGCCACCGAATCTGAACCGGAAAGAGCTGTTTGGGATCCAGCCGATCACTGGTCTCCCAGGCTTGCCGGTATTGGCCGCGTTTGAACTGGATCTCGAACAAGGCAAGATGGTACGAAGTCGCCTCCTCCAAACTGAGCCGGTCAGGCGCGACGCCGCGAAGGATCTCCGCGGCCTCATCCGTGCGTCCGCCCAGGAGCAGGGCCAGACTGCGATTGATCAGGGAGGCGGTTGCGTTCGGGCTCCGGTTGAGCACTTGCATGGTCAGTTTCGTGGCCTCTTCCGGACGTTCACGAACCACCAGCAGGGCCGCCGCGTAGTTGTTGGCGGCGACCATGTCGTCGGGGCGCAGCTCAGCCAGCCGCGCGCCGGACCGCAGGAGCAGGTCTGAATCCCTCAGCCGGTAAGCCACAAAAAACAGGGTTTGCCAGAAGGCTGGAGCAGACGCGCCCGCCTTTTCAACGTTCAACAGGACGTCTCTTGCCACCTCCGGATAGCCCAACTGCGTCAAGCTGCGGGCCGTCGCCACAGCCAGATTGAAATTGGGGATGAGAAGTCGTCGCACCTGCTCCAACGCTTCCTCAGCCAAGCCAGTCCTCTCCAGACCCAGTTCCGCCCGGCCTTGAAGGTAAAACGAGTAGCCCTCAAGCGCGTCGCGCACACCACTCTCTTGGCGGATTTGTGTGGCCAGCTCCCGCAGATCTTTCCACCGTTTCGACGTGATGAGCAGATCCCCCTGGGTGATCCAGACTTCCTCCGAATAGCCAAAACGGAGCGCCTGCATCTGGAGGAGCTGGATGGCCTCCTCCTGCAACCCCAGCTCTTCACTCACTCTGACCAACCGGAGTAGCTCTCCGGCTGATCCAGGCTCACGGATGTTGGATCGAGACAGATCCTGCCTCTCCTCGCCGCCCTTTTGCTCACCAGACTGCCTGGCCTCCGCTTGCGCGTTCTGCCCTTCGGACACCGCGGTTATGGCGCGGACGCAGGATCTGGCCAGGGCGCGGGCGTCCTCTTTACGGCCGCCGGTGGCGAGTAACCGCCAATAGGTAACATGCTCAGCCACGGTGTCTTCTCCCGCCTTCTTCAGTCGCTCGAGCGCTGTGCTGTAACCCTGGGCATCGTCAACATGCGCCTTCACGGCCAGTTCAAGGCGACTGGCCAGCACCTGTTCTGCCGGTCGCTGGAGGGCGGCCTCCAAAACTTTCTGCCCTTCTTCGATCCGGTCGGCTGGGCCCCAGCCGCTCAGATACGCCGCCCAGTATAACGCCATGTCCGGCGCCGCGCGCACCTCACGAGGCGCCTTTTCCCATAAGGCCACAAAGGACTGGATCTGGCCCGAATGGAACAAGGCTCGAAGCAGCGCGGCCTCCCCGGCCGGCGACAACCGCTCTTTCATGGGACCGAGGAAGTAAACCACCACGTCGTAGAGCCGGTTTCTGTCGCACACCCTCGCGAATAACTCGGCGTCCACGCGATTCGTCTGGTCAAGTCGGAGCAGCCAGGTGCCGTAGCTGATCATGCCGCTTAACTCCTTCGACCCCAATCGGCCCCGCCCCAGAAAGTTCTCCATGTAGCCACGCAATGCGTCGGTGTCCCCCGGGTTGCGCGAGATCGCAGCCCGCCAGGCATAATCCGACTTAGCATAATTTCCGGCCGCCATCGCCTTGCGGGCCGTGCGCTTGAGCGACCAGGCCTGGGCGAAGTGGAGTCCCCTGACCCGGACCACCGGCTTGAACCCGGAAGGCGTCACCTTCCAGATTCTGGGCAGAAACAGGGCCATGAAGATGAGCACCAGTACAAAGGCCGTGAAGCCCAGACGAAACCACCGCTCGGCGACCAGCATCCGCAGCAGAGGGTAATTCTCGAGTCGGGCGAAGAGTCGCGCCCGACGTTCTTGTTTGCGTTCGCTATCCATGCCAGCCGAAATCTGGGCTAAACCCCTATGCAAAACAAGCCCGCATTCCTCCATCGGGCTGCGCCCAGCCACGCCCGTGGCGCCGCGCCTTTGTCCGGCCCGCCACCAGGGCCCCAATCATGACACCAGGCCGTGGGATCAAGGCGCATCCATGCGGCTCATACCCCGGCCTGCGCGTTGAGAAATCGTGTCGTTGTCCGGGCACGCAGGACCACGCTCTGCAGACTGGCCGGTACCAGACAAAACTCGCCAGTCTGGAGGCTGGCTGCCCCTTGCGGGTGTTGTACCTGCAATCCTCCAGCGACGACACCGATCACCGAGCCGACTGGGCAGGCAAGAGTCGTCGTCACGCCTTGGGCCAGTTCCCACACGTCCACCGTAAACAACTGATCGCTGACCAGGCGCTGTCGCCACACTGGCTGTCGATGGTCCGGCGTGGCACGGATCAAGGCCGGCTCATAATCGTTGAAGTCGATTGAAGCGAGCGACTGGGCCAGGTGCAGCTCGCGTGGCTTGCCGTCCAGTCCCACTCTGTCCCAGTCAAACACCCGGTAGGTCGTGTCCGAGTTCTGCTGGATCTCGAAGATGACGTTCCCGGCGCCGATGGCATGCACCCGGCCGCTGGGCAGGAACAGCGCGTCACCAGCCTGCACGGGGTGGCGGTGAAAACACTCCGCTACGCTGCCTTCCCGGATCCGCCGCTTGAATTCTTCGCGCGTTACGCCGCGGCGCAACCCGGCATAGAGCTGGGCGGAGCCCGTGGCACTGGCGACGTACCACATCTCGGTCTTGGGTTCTCCGCCCAGACTGCCGGCCAAACGCGCGGGTGGATGCACTTGAAGCGAGAGCTGTGCCTGGGCGTCCAGGATCTTGACCAGCAGCGGGAAACGATCCCGAACCGCCTTGGCCGGCCCGAGCAGCTCCTCCGCATGGTTCTGCATTAACCAGCGCAGATCCTTCCCGGCCAACGCGCCGCTGGCCACCTGACTCACTCCCTCCGGTCGGTCGGCGATCTCCCACGACTCGCCAACCGGCACTTTGGGGGGCAAGGATTTGCCATAAAGCCGCTCCAGGTTCCGTCCACCCCAGACACGCTCTTTGAAAATGGGTAGAAATGTCAGGGGGTACAGCATTTCAGGAAAGCTGCATGGACAAGGTTGGCGGCGCTGCCGCACATCGGAGGGGTCGTCATTCGCAGTACCGGCTGGAGGGTTCAAGCCACCTCAGGCTGGGACTTTTCCAGGAAGTGACCCTGGTTGCGGAACTTCGCATAGCGCTGACGCAACCGGTCCGAAGTGGAGAGGGCCAGGAGGTCCTTGAGGTGTTTAAGCAAGCAAACCTTCAAGTTCGCCACTGTGGCGGCTGGATCCTGATGCGCCCCGCCGAGCGGCTCCGACACGATTTCGTCCACCAAACCCAGTTCAAGCAGATCCTTGGCCGTAATCTTCAAGGCCTCGGCCGCTTTAGGTGCTGCGGCTCGATCCTTCCAGAGGATTGCCGCGCAGCCTTCAGGGCTGATTACCGAGTAATACGCGTTCTCAAGAATGAGCACCCGATCAGCCACGCCGATCCCCAGGGCCCCGCCCGATCCCCCTTCCCCAATCACGGTTGCGATAATTGGCGCCTCCATCACCGTCATCTCCCGCAGATTCACCGCAATCGCCTCCGCGATGTGGCGTTCTTCGGCGCCCACGCCCGGATAAGCCCCGGCTGTGTCAATCAACGTGATGATCGGCGTGCCAAACCGGCTGGCCAGCCGCATGAGCCTCAGCGCCTTCCGGTAACCCTCCGGGTGCGCGGACCCGAAATTGCGCAGAATGTTCTCTTTTGTGTCTCGGCCCTTCTGGGTGCCGAGCACCATGACCCGATGCTCAGCCAACCGCGCAAACCCTCCCACCACCGCGCGGTCGTCAGCATATAACCGATCCCCGTGCATCTCGGAGAAACTCTCAAACAATAGACGACAGTAGTCCAACGTATAAGGACGCTTGGGATGCCGGGCGAGTTGCACCCTTTGCCAAGGCGTCAATTCCGCGAAGA